>SXGS01159031.1_pt1 | contig 18074 bp, 23 predicted proteins | sample 3174681 | NCBI WGS metagenome assembly SXGS01 (sample SAMN11356861, study PRJNA531348) | freshwater metagenome | isolation source: freshwater sample F1-80 | place: China: Fuxian Lake, Yuxi | collected 2017-12-25 | reverse complement strand
GATCTGTTCGAATCGTGTCGGGTCCGCCAGTTTCCTAAACATTCCAATTGATTAGGCTTGCGTGGCGGGTTGCTTCCGGTTGCGACCGCTCCGCAACCTTTGATCGGCGGCCACGGGACATCTATGGTCGCAGTGGAATCCGGCGGTATTGTCGAATCGAAACCGGGAGCGGCGATGTTGATGCGGATCTTGCTCGGGGCTCTGGTCGCATTGGCGGTGTCGTCGGCGCCGTCGCTGGCGCAGATCATGACCGGCCCGAACGGCGGCCAGATGATCGACGCGGGCGCCTTCCACGTGGAGCTGGTGGTCAAAGGCGGCGATCTTCGCGTCCATGTCTTCGATCATGTCGACGCCCCGGTCGCCGTCGCCAAGGCGACCGCCGTGGTGACGGTGATGGTCGGCGAGGCGCAGGAGAAGGTGACGCTGAAGCCGACCGGGGGCAACACGCTGTCCGGCAACATCGTGATGAAGCGGTCGGGGCCGGCCAAGGTGCTCGTCCTCCTCCGGGTGCCGGATCAGGCGATGGCGATGGCCCGCTTCGACGTGCCGTGAGGATGCCATCGATGATGAGGCAGAAGCGGGTGTCGCGGGCGGGGGGAGTCCTAGCGGTCCTGGCGATTGTCCTTCCGGTCGTGACCGGAGGCGCCGCTTACGCGCACATCCTGAAGGTCTATGCCGAAGTGTCGGGCGACATGATCGTCGGCGAAGGCTACTTCAGCAGCGGCAGCGTTCCGACGCAGCAGCCGGTCGAGGTCTTCGGGCCGAACAAGCAGAAGATCGGCGAGGCGGTCACCGACGACAAAGGCAAGTTCATGTTCAAGCCGACCAGGCGCCAGAACCACACCTTCGTCATCGATGCCGGCGAAGGTCACCGGGCCGAGTGGACCGTCGAGACCGACGAGCTACCGAGCACGCTTCCGTCCAACTGAGCGATCGCCGCCCGATGCACACCCAGATCGTCAAGCCTGCGACCGGCCGCTTCGAAGGGGCCTATCTGCTGCTGGTCAGCATCGTCATCCTCGGCGTCTCGGCCACCCTCATCGTGCAGCGCCAGACCACGCTGGCGACGGTGGAGCTGCAGCCTTACCAGATCAGCGCCTTCTCCGACCTCGGCAAGACCGAGCAGGCGATCTTCAACGACCTCTATGCGGCGGCGCTGGAGCTGCAGTCGGTGCATCGCGACAGCAAGGCGTGGCTGTCGCTCGAGGACGTGCAGGACCTAGTGCTGCCGCCCTTCGCGGAATCGGCCCTGAACGCCAGCCGCGGCGGCCATCGCTGGAGCGGCGCCGCGTTCGAGTCCGCGGGCCTTTCCACGATGACCTATCTCGGCAAGTCGGCACGCGTCGGCGAGGCGCGCAGCTTTCTTCTGGTCATGAGCTACCGGCCGCCGCCGCCCTCAACCTCGGCGGCGCCGAGCGATCCGAACGCCGGTCGCAGCTTCTCGATATGGGTCAACGGCAACAGCGCCGCCGAGATGCCGGCGGCGATCGGAACCTCGGCCTTGACCGATCTCGGCTGGCGCGAGGCCGTGGCCTTCAAGGGCGAGCAGGCCCAGCGTGGCATCGCTGCAGGAGCACCGAAATGACCGCTTGGAGACGGATCGCCGCCCTCTTCCTCTTCGCCGGCCTCCTGCAGCTTGTCCTTGGCGCCGGCGCCGCCGCCGCCAAGGACAAGCTGCGGGTCGGCATCACGCTGCATCCCTATTACAGCTGGGTCGCGAACATCGCCGAGGACAAGGTCGACATCATCCCGCTGATCAAGGCCGGCTTCGAGGTCCACAACTACGAGCCGCAGCCCGACGACATCAAGCGGGCCGCCACCCTCGACGTCCTGGTGATGAACGGCATCGGCCACGACGACTTCGCCATCAAGATCATCGAGGCGGCCGAAGCCAAGGGCAGGGTCAGGCTGATCTACGCCAACGAGGGCGTGGCGCTGATCCCGGCTTCGGGCAGCGTCGGCGGCCAGAAGCTCTACAACCCGCACACCTTCATCTCGATCACGGCGGCGATCCAGCAGATCTTCAACATCGCCGCCGAGCTCGGCAAGATCGATCCGGAGAATGCCGAGCTCTACCGGAAGAACTCGCGCGCCTATGCGGTCAAGCTGCGGAAGCTGAAGGCGATCTACGTCAACAAGCTGGCGGGCGTCGACGGCAAGCGCCTGCGCGTCGCCACGATTCACGGCGGCTACGACTACCTGATGCAGGAATTCGGCCTGGACGTGGCGGCGGTGATCGAGCCGGCGCACGGTCTGATGCCGACGGCGAGCCAGCTCAAGGACACGATCGAGAAGATCCGCGCGCTCAACGTGAACGTGGTATTCAGCCGGATGATGTTCCCCGACCAGTTCGTCGAGACCATCAAGCGCGAGACCGGGGCCGGCGTCCACACGCTGGTCCACATCACCGAAGGCGACTACTACAAGGAAAAGTTCGAGGAAGGGATCGAATACGACATGAAGATCCTGGTCGGCGCGATCCTCGGCCCCTGAAGGAAGACGTCAACCCGCGCATGATCCTGACGACGACCGTTCAAGGCCCCGCGATCCGGTTCACGGATGTCGCCCTCAAGCTCGGCGGCGCCGAGATCCTCCACGACATCGGCTTCACCGCCGACGCCGGCAAGATCCATTGCATCATCGGACCGAACGGCGGCGGCAAGACCTCGTTGGTGCGGGCGCTTCTCGGTCAGATGCCGCACACGGGCGAGATCCGCATCGACTGGCCGGCCGGCCGCCGCACCGGCTACGTGCCGCAGATCCTCGACTTCGACCGCGACCTGCCGATGACGGTCGACGACTTCATGGCGATCATCAGCCAGGACCGGATGGCGGTGTTCGGCATCGCCAGGCGCAATCGCGCCGCGGTCGACCAGGCGCTGGGCATGGTCGGTCTCACCGACAAGCGCCAGCGGCGGATGGGCGAGCTCTCCGGCGGCGAGCGCCAGCGCGCGCTGTTCGCCCAGGCGCTCATTCCCTTTCCCGATCTCCTGGTGCTCGACGAGCCGCTGGCCAGCGTCGACGGCGCCGGGGCCGAGATCATTTCGGGCCTGGTGCGCGACCTCAGCTCGCGCGGGGTCACCGTGATCTGGGTTCATCACGACCTCGCCGAGGTGAAGCGCGTCGCCGACAAGGTGACCTGCATCAACCGGACGGTGTCGTTCTCCGGTCCTCCCGACGAGGTGCTGACCCGCGAGAGCATTCTCGAGGTTTTCTCGCCCGCGGGCGGGCGCTCCGCGGAGAGCGCGGCCGCGTGAGCTGGCTCTTCGATCCGATCCGCGCGCAGATCCAGGCCTGGGCGCTCTCGGGCGTTCTGCCGGATGCCTTCCAGTACGGCTTCGTCATCAACGCGCTGATCTGCGGCCTGTTCATCGGGCCGATCCTGGGGGGCGTCGGGACCATGGTGGTGACCAAGCGCCTGGCCTTCTTCTCGCAGGCGGTCGGGCAGGCGGCGCTGACCGGCGTCGCGCTCGGCATCATCCTCGGCGAGCCGTTGACCTCGCCCTACGTCACCCTGTTCGGGTTCTGCATCCTGTTCGGGCTGGTGCTCAACTTCACCAAGAACCGCACCCGGATGTCGACCGACACTCTCATCGGCGTGTTCCTGTCGATCTCGATGGCGGTCGGATCCAGCCTGCTTATCTTCGTCGCCGCCAAGGTCAACATCCACATCGTCGATCAGGTGCTATTCGGCTCGATCCTCACGGTCAACAATCTCGACATGACGGTGCTGGTGATCATCTCGGCGCTGGTCAGCGTGCTCGGCGTGATACGGTTCAACCGGATGCTGGTCGCCAGTTTCAACCCGCAGCTCGCCCATGTGCGGGGCGTCAACGTCGGCTTCCTCGACTACCTGTTCATCCTGATGATCACCGTGATCACCGTGGCCTCGGTCAAGATCATCGGGGCGATGCTGGTCGAGGCGCTGCTGCTGATCCCGGCCGCCGCCGCCCGCATCCTCACCCGCGACATAAGGGGGTTCTTCTTCGTCAGCATCGTCATTTCGACGATCAGCTGCATCGTCGGCATCATCGCGCCGATGCTGTGGAATCTGCCGATCCCCTCCGGCGGCGCGATCGTGCTGGTCGCTGCCGTCTTCTTCTGCCTGGCGACCGTGGCGAGGCTGTTCCGCCGCCAGGCGATGTAGGTTTCCGGGAGGTTCTTATGCTGGGATCGACGCTGCTGCGTTGCGGGCTCGCCGCCCTCTTCGCCCTTGTCGCGGCTCCTGCGTCCGCAGCCGACCGCGTGCTCGTCCTCACCTCGCTGCAGTCGACATATTCGATCGCGCATGCGCTGGCCAAGGACACCCGCATCGACGTGCGGCAGGCGTTTCCGGCCGACATCGGCATGGACCAGCAGGCCCCGTATCTCGCCAGGCGCCGGCGGGACGACTTCATCGCCGCGGCCAGAGAGGCCGATGCCGTCGTCACCATTCGCAGGACCTGGGAGGCCGACCCGCTGTTCCCCGCGGTCAGGCGCGTGAACATCCGGACGATCGAGATCGACGCATCGAGCCCGTTCTCACCGGAGCTCGCCGCCGTCGCGCTGCTGCCGGCGGGGGCGAAGGGCGCCGTCTCGCCTTATATCTGGCTCAACCCGGCCAATGCCGTGCGTATGACCGACATCGTTGCGGCGGATCTCCGCCGGCTCAGCGAGGCGGATGCGAAGATCATCGACGCCAACCAGGTGGCGTTCAGGCAGCGCATCCTTGCGCTCAAGACCGAATTCGAGGCGAAGCTGGCCGAGCTCGACGATCCCTCGGTGATCCTGCTCAGCCCCGAGCTCGCCTATCTCACCGGCGGGCTCGGCGTCGACGTCGCGGCGACTTTCGCCAAGCCGGGCTTCGACTGGACCGATGCCGACGCGGCGGCCTTGGTCGACAAGATGGCGACGAGCGGGGTCCGCGGCGTGGCCGCCATGGGCAAGCCGAAGGACATGGTCATAGCCGCGATCGCCAAGGCGGGCGGGCGGCTGGCGGTGCTCGACCCGATCGATCCCGGCTTGGCCGGCGCCGACGGCAAGACCGATCCGGACGGGTTCATCACGGCGCTTCGCGCCAATCTCGAGCGCCTGCTGGCGGCGATGAAGCTTTGAAAGGCGGCCTGAAACGACTTGGGGCCCGGCGATCGCCGAGCCCCAAGGCCATTTCAGTCGCGTGAGCCGAACGTCGCGAGGGCCGCCGCCCTCGGCGCATGTTGCCCCTCAGCGCATATTGACCGTCTGCACCCAGATCAGGCCGCCCTCTTCGAGATCGACCATCTCGCCGCTCGGATTGGCGATCTTCTTGGCGCCGGCGACAATCGCCGAGAAGCCCCACCAGCCGGCCCTGGGCATGGCGTAGGAGAAGTTGCCGTTGGCGTCGGACTTGATCACCTGGGTGACGAAGGGATCCGCCGGCGCCTTGATCTTGCCGTCGGCCTTGTATTCGACCTCGATGCGGGTGAAGGGCGAGGGCTTGCCATTGTACATGACGATGCCGTTGAAGACGTTGCCGGTCCAAAGGCCGAAGGGACGGGTGAGCGGGCGGATCTCGATCGGCGCGCCGGTCATCGCGTCCCAGCCGTCGTCGGCGCCATAGGCGTTGACGACCACCTTGGTGTAGTGGATCAGCATCTTCTTCTCGGCCGGCTCCCAATAGGGCGCCGGCTCGATGAAGAAGACGTAGTTGGCGGGACCGCGGAGCGTGTACTGCGCGGTGTAGGCCGACTTGCCGCCGACCGGGACGTTCCGCAGCGTCGAGAGCAGGTCGGTGCGCTGGCCGTCACGGCCGATGACACCGAAGGCCTTGGGCGGACCCATGTCCATGATCGGCCCGCCCTCCATCGGGTGGGTGAACACGGCGCGCAGGGTTACCGAGCGCTGCGTCTCTTCCTCGATGATTGGCTCGTTCGGCAGCAGCTCCTGGAAATGCGCCAGCGCCGGACCGGCGCCGAGAAGAGCCAGAAGGCCCGAAACCATGAAGGTCCACTGTCTCATGCGAAACCCCATCATCAAGTGTTGATCGAGGCGCGGATGATCGCCCCGACAATAGCTTAGGTCATTCCGGGCAGAGTTCTTGCGCGCACCCCTGCTTCGAGCGCCGGTTGCTTCCTCAGAAGTCGCGAATGACGACCTCCGCCCCCAAGTACGCGTTGCATCCTTCATCGTGACTACCAGGATGCCGTGGACACTTCAAGATAGTTTCTGCTAACCATTATCATCGGTGTTCAACGCGCGGTCCGGATGGATATCATCGGTGTTCAACGCGCGGTCCGGATGGACTGCGGCAGATTTCCGTCGGGGGTTTCGAGCGATGAACTTCGAACGGCTCGCGTCGATCTTGCTGGTCGCTGTCACGGCTGCGTCGGCGCTGCCGACGGTCGCCAGGGCGGAGATGAAATTCTACAACGACGGCGATCTTTCGCTCACCGCCGGCGTCGAAGGCGCCCTTGCCGCCTTCCGCGTCAACAACGTCGATTTCGGCCGCGGCAACGCCAACTTCGGATCGTCGGAGCTCAGGACCCACCGGAGCTGGCTCGAAGGCTGGGCGAAGCCCTCGCTCAGCTTCGAATACGTCCTCGACGACTCGCCGATCTATCTCGGCAGGAACTCGTCGTTCTATGGCGCCGTCAGCGCCATCGTCACAGCGACGCGCGGCCAGGGCGACGCGGTTCAGGCCGCCTCGACGACGTCGTTCCAGCCGACCCATGGCGACTTCGAGGAGGCGTATCTCGGCTGGAAGTCCGGCGACCTGTTCGAGATGGGCGAGGACGCAATCGACATCTCCTTCGGCAACCAGTCCTTGACGATCGGCGACGGGCTGCTGATCAACGGCGCCACCACCAACGGCCTTTACCGCGCCGCCTACTACACCGCGCCTCGCGGCGCCTTCCACCGGACGCTGGTGCTCAAGGTCAACCCGAGCGAGATCGCACCGGTCCGCGGCACATTCTTTCATCTGCAGGCGGTCAGCGACCAGGACCTGATGCGGGAAGCCGACCAGCCGCAGGCGAAGCTGTTCGGCGGCAGCCTCGACTGGTACGGGCCGGAGCGCGAGGAGAAGCTCGGCGACATCTCCGACCTTTGGACGCTCACCGGGACCGCCTTCCGCATCTATGACGGCGAGACGCCGCCGCCCGGCAACACCGCCGGCAACCGGAAAGGGCTCAATGTCTTCTCGGCGCGGGCCGCGGGCTCGTTCCTTCCCTTCAATCGCGACATCCTCTTCTTCGGCGAGTACATCGCCCAGCGCAACGACGACACCGGCCGCAAGACGCGGGCCAAGGGCTGGTACGTCGAGCCCGGCTACAACTTTTCGTCCCATCCCTGGAACCCGATCGTCACCTACCGCTACGGCTCCTTCAGCGGCGATCCGGACCCGAACGGGGGCACGACCAAGCGCTCTTTCGATTCTCTGTTCTTCGGCTCCGGCGTCCGCGGCCTCGGCCCGGGCACCTGGTTCCTCGGCGAGATCTACGGGCAGTACCAGCAGGGCCTGAGCAACGTGAACGTCCATCAGCTCAGCGCGCGCGTCACGCCGATGGAGGATCTGAACGTCGGCCTGATCTACTACCGGCACAATTTCAACGAGCTCGGCCAAGTGAACCAGCTCATCAATACCGGGGCTACGCCGGTCACCTCGAAGCGGGCGATGGACGAGATCAACCTGTACGCCGAGTGGAAGGTCAACGACGCCATCACGATCGTGCCGACGCTCGGGGTCGCCTTTCCAGGCGCCGGCTACAAGCAGGTCGACACCGGCACCGGGCGGACCGGCGACAAGACCATCTTCCTCGGGCAGGTCGTGGTCGGGTTCCAGTTCTGAGTTGCCCCGCCGCGACACGCTGCTCTTCGACCTCGACGGGACGCTGACGGATACCGACGCGCTTCACTACCAGGCGTATCGGATCCTGCTCGAGCCCTATGGCAGAGCCGTGAGCCCGGAGACCTACAAGTCCCGGATCATGGGCGCCGCCAACGAGGCGATCATGGCCTGGCTGTTCCCCGACGAGCCGGTCGCCCGGCACCGCGATCTCGCGGAGGAGAAGGAGCGCCTGTTCCGCTCGCTCGCCGGCCGCATGCAGCCGGTCGCCGGCCTGATCGACCTGCTCGCCTGGGCCGAGTCGCGCGAGGTCAAGACCGCCGTCGTGACCAACGCGCCCCGGGCGAATGCCGAGATGATGCTGGCGGCGCTCGGTCTCGGTTCCCGTTTTCCGGTGCTGGTGATCGGCGACGAGCTGGCCCGCGGCAAGCCCGATCCGCTGCCCTATCTGACGGCGCTCGAACGGCTCGGCGCGACCGCGGATGCGGCGCTTGCCTTCGAGGACTCGCGCTCGGGCGTGCAGGCGGCGTCGGCCGCCGGCGTCGAGACCGTCGGCGTCCGCACCGGCCTCGATGCGGATGCGCTCGAGGCCAGCGGCGCGACGGCGACGATCGCGGACTTTGCCGATCCCTGGCTGCTGGCCAAGCTCGCGCGCGAGTTCGCGAAGCCGTGATCGGCCGGCGGTACGCCGGAATGCGGACTGAAGGAAAGGAATCCCTCGGGGCCGCCGTTCTTCTTCCATGGGGCGCCTCCTGCTAGGCTCGTCCGCCACTTCGATGAGATGGACGAAGCCATGACCGCCCAGCCGCGCTACACCGGCCCTTTGAGCCTGGACTCCGCGATCGCGTCGTTCTCGCTGGTCACGCTCGCCGACCGGCCGTTCAAGCGGGACGACGCCAAGGCGACGGTCGAGTCCCGAGACCTCGGCATCACCGAGGCGACGTCGGGCAGGATCCTGATGAAGCACACGCGCGCCATCGCGCCGTTCGACAAGGAGACCGGCTGGCACTGGCACGACATGGATGCCCACATCGTCTTCGTCATCCGCGGCTGGGTGCGTTTCGCCTATGCCGGCATGGCGGATGCGGTCACCGTCGAGGCCGGATCCTGCATCAGCCAGCCGACCGGCGTGCCGCACAATGTCGTCGGTCGCTCCGACGACCTGGAGGCGATCGAGATCAACATCCCGGCCGAGCACGGCACCTACGAGCACCGCGACTGAATGCCGCCGCCGCGCGTTGCGGAAATGTTGCCAAGCGGCTGAAACAGGGTCTCTAATGGGCCGCCTCCCCCTGAAGCCGCGACGCCTCAAGCCATGAATGCCGACAGCTCCCCGGGCCTCGACCGGCGGATGACCACCGGCGCCGGTCGCCGCCGCCCCGTCGCCCGCCTGGCGCTGCTGGTCGTGGTCGCCGGCGGCATCTTCCTCTGGGCGGCGAACTGGGCCCGGACCACGCTCCTCTACGTCCACGAGACCGACGCCCGCATCGTCGCCGACATGATCACGCTGGCGAGCCGCGTCGACGGCCTGGTGGTGACGAGGCCGGTCCAGGAGGGCGACCGGGTGACGGCGGGGCAGGTGGTCGCCACCATCGACTCGCGCCAGGCCCGCCTCAAGCTCGCCGAACTGGAGGCGGAGATGGTGAGTGCCGAGGCCGCCCTCGACCGCATCGACTCCGAGATCGCGCTGGTCGACAGGTCGACCACCACCCGCATCGCCTCGACCGAGTCGCGTCTGGTCGAGGCGCGGGCCGCCCGCGAGGCGATGGGCCAGGAGTACCGCTACGCCGAATCCGAGTTCCAGAGGAGCCAGGCGCTCCAGGGCGGCGCCGCCATCACCGCCAGCCGCGTCGACCGCACCCGCGCCGACTATCTGAAGCAGCAGCAGGAACTGGCGCGGACCACCGCCCAGGTGAGGACCGCGGAAGCGATGCTGGCGGAGGCCCGGGCCGAGCGCCAGCGGCTCGACGTTCTCCGCTCCGACCGGGCGACGCTGATGGCCAAGCGCCAGGAGCTGCTGGCGCGGATGGACAGCCAGCGCGCCGACATCGAGCTCCGCCAGGTGGTGAGCCCGGTCGATGGCGTGGTCAGCCGCACCTTCATCGCCGTCGGCGAATATGCCTCGGCCGGCCAGCGCCTGGTCCTTCTCCACGATCCGACCAAGATCTGGATCGAGGCGCGCTTTCGCGAGACCGACATCAGGCGTCTCTCGGTCGGCCAGCACGCGCACGTCACCATCGACGCCTATCCCGACGAGACCTTCGAGGGGAAGATCGAGCGGATCGGCCACGCGGCCACCAGCGAGTTCGCGCTGCTGCCGACGCCGAACCCGACCGGCAACTTCACCAAGGTGACCCAGCGCCTGCCCGTCCGCATCGCCATCGAGCAGCGGGACGGGCGCTTGCGGCCGGGCATGATGGTCGAGGTCTACGTCGACATCGATCGGCGATGACCGCGGTCGCCGTGCCGGGGGCGGCCCAGGCGACGCCGCACGAGGGTTTCTTCCGCTGGATGACCATGCTGACGGTGATGACCGGCCTGCTCGGCTCGGTCATGTCCTCGACCATGGCCAACATCGCCATCCCCGACGTCATGGGCGCCTTCGGCATCGGCCAGGACCGGGCGCACTGGATGTCGAGCGGCTTCCTTTCGGCGATGACCGTCTCGATGCTGCTGAACGCGTGGTTCCTCGGCAATTTCGGCGCGCGCGCCAGCTTCATCGCTTCGATGCTGGTGTTCTCCGCCGCCTCGATCCTGGGCGAGGTGGCGCCGACCTACGAGGTCGTGGTGGTCGCCCGCGTCATCCAGGGGGCCTGCACCGGCGTTCTGCAGCCGATGGCGATGAGCGTCATCTTCCTCACCTTCCGTCCGCATGAGCGCGGCGTCGCCATGGGGCTCTTCGGCATGGGCGTGGTCCTGGGCCCGGCGCTCGGCCCCACCATCGGCGGCTTCATCGTCGACAATCTCAGCTGGCGCTACGTCTTCACCGCGACCCTGCCGCTGCCGCTGCTGGCGTCCGCGCTCGCGCTCCGCTTCGTTCCGCCCAAGGACCCCAAGGCCGTGCCGCGCAAGCTCAACTGGCAGAGCCTGCTCTTGATGGTGACGACGGTGAGCGGGCTGCTCAACGGCCTCTCCAACGGCCAGCGGCTGGGATGGGAATCGGTCTTCGTCACCGGATCGCTCCTGGTCGCCGCTGTCGCCGGCGTGGCCTTCGTCGTCCGCGAGCTCTCCTCGCGCGAGCCGCTGGTCAACCTCGAGCTCTTCGCCAGCCGTACCTACGCCGCCTCCGCCGTCGTCTCGCTGGTGTTCGGCGCCGGATTCTTCGGCTCCACCTACCTGCTGCCGATCTTCGTGCAGACGGTGGCGGGGTTCACCGCGGTCAAGGCCGGGCTGATGCTGCTGCCGGCGGGCCTGGCCCAGCTGGTCATCTTCCCGCTCGCCGGCCGCCTCGCCCAGACCGTTAGGCCGGGCTGGCCGATCCTGTTCGGCCTCTTCGCCTTCGCCGTCAGCACGCTCGAATTCGCGCGGGCGGACTTCGACACGGATTTCTGGGCCCTGGCGCTGTGGCTGACGCTGGGGCGGATCGGGCTCGGCTTCGTCTTCCCCTCGCTCTCCGTCGGCTCGCTGCAGGCGCTCAGGGCCGATCTCGTTCCCTATGGCGCCGGCACCCTCAACTTCACCCGCATGCTCGGCGCCTCGGTCGGCGTCAACGTGCTGGCGGTCATCGTCGAGCAGCGCACTGCCAGCCATGCCGCGCAACTGACCCAGACCCAGACCTGGGACAACCAAACCACCCAGCTCCTCCTCGGTAAGCTCGAGGGCGTGCTCGGCAAGGCCGGCCTCGCCGGGGCCGAGGTCGCCGCCGGCCAGCTCGACTATCTCGGCCGGATGATCAGCGCCAAGGCCAATTGGATGGCCTTCCAGGACGGCTTCCTGGTGGTCGCGGTCGCCTTCTTCGTCGCCATGCTACTGGCGGTTCCACTGACCCGGGCGGAGCCGCGCGGACGCTAGGCGGGGAGCGCCCGCATTTGTCTGGTAAACGATCGCTTATTGTGACATAGTTCATTGCGCGCATTGATCTATCCTCCTCTCGCCCCGGCCGAGCCATCGACCGGGGCGTTTCTTTTGCGGAGGCAGCGCACGTCAGGCCGAGGGCAGCAGGCTGGCGATCGGGGAGGGCTTGGCGTCCGGGGCGCCCAGCAGGCGGCGGCCGTAGTCTTCCTCGCCCTTGCGGCAGGCGTCGCTGAAGACCTGGAACCGGTACATCGTGTGCCAGCGCCCGACCGAGACCTCGATCTCGTTGGGGCTGAGCAGCCTTGTCTCCGTCAGCAGCGCCCGGAGATGCGGGACGAAGCTCATCTTGACGTCGAGGTTGGAGTTGGCGAGCGCATTGACGACGCCGGCCGCATAGCCCAGCAGCGCGAACTTCTCGCTGGCCTGGCGGCCGAACTCCGGCGGCGCGCTCGAGCGGGCCTCGGCGACGAAGGCCGCCATGTCGGCGACGGTCGCTCCGTTCAGCGTCGCCGGGGCGCCGTTCTCCCGGCCTGCCGGGGCGTCGCCTTCGCCGGTCTTCACCGGAAGGCGCGAGACGACCTTCTTCAGGATCGCCTGGCGCTCGGCGGGCGAGAGGCTGCGCCGGCCCATCCAGTAGCCGACCCGCTCGAGGTAGCCCTTGATGTTGGCTCCCTTCACCATGAAGTCGTCGCCGCCGGCCTCGATGCATTCGCGCATCACCTCCAGCTTGTCGGTGCCGGTGACGAAGATGACGGGCACGCCGACCGAGTATTGCTGACGGATGCGCTTTCAGGTCTCGACGCCGTCGATCCCCGGAAGGTTGATGTCGAGGATGACCAGCCGGGGGCCGTTCAGATCGCAGAGGCGCGGCGCATGCTCGCCCTTGCTGCCGACGGCGACGGCGTAGCCGGCGCTCTCGAGCGCGCGCGTATAGAGCTTCTGCTGGTAGGGATCGTCCTCGATGAGCAGGACGAGCGCTTGGGCCATGGCGTCGGCCTACCGGGACGCCGCCGGCGGCGCGGCAGGGTCGGGGACGCGACCGCGCAAGACCTGGAACTCCACGGTGGCGATCGCAGCCTCTTCCGGATCCTCGTCGTCGCGGGCGGCCTCGCTCTCGGCCTGGCTCCGCAGCCGCTGCGGCTCGTCTTCTGCGTCTTCCGACGACATCCGGTCTGGCCCAGCTCCGATCAGCCGATGCGGGAAGGTTACCCTAGCACAGCGCGTCAGGATCGGGTCGGCCCGAACTCCGGTACGATCGCCCCCAGGATGACGTCGACCCGATCCCCGGCGGAGGAGACCGGCAGCAGCAGGCGTTCGTATTTTGCGAACCACGAGGTCATCGCGAAGCTGAAGATGCGGCAGACCGGCGCGTGGCCGTCGACGACCTCGGCATAGGCCTTGGCCGCGATCCGCCGGTAGAGGAAGCCCGGCATCTCGTCGATGTAGAGGCCCTCGATCGAGGAACCGTGTATGCGCTCGAGCTCGACGCCGATGCGACGATAGCGGTAGCGCCGAGGCTCGTGCTCGACCTCGACCCAGAGCAGGTAGGGCAGGATGAAGGTGAGGTCGACGAGCGAGACCTCTCCGGCCAGCGGCATCGGCCGGCCGCGGCGCTTCTCGTCCCAGTAGACCAGAAGCTCCTTGAGACGCGTATCGCGGATGGCGACGAGTTCGCTCATGCGGACGATCAGCGGTCCTCGGTCCAGCGGCGGACCAGGCCCGACTCGATGCCGAAGAGATCGAGCGCGCGGCCGACCGTCTGGTCGACGACGTCGTCCAGCGTCTTCGGTCGGTGATAGAAGGCGGGAACCGGCGGCATCACCACCGCGCCGATCCGGGTCGCCGTCGCCATCAGCTCGATATGGCCGAGATGCAGCGGCGTCTCGCGGAACAGCAGCACCAGCCGGCGGCGTTCCTTCAGGCAGACGTCGGCGGCGCGGACCACCAAGTTGTCGTCGTAGGACTGGGCGATGCCGCTCAGCGTCTTGACCGAGCAGGGCGCCACCAGCATGCCCAACGTCCGGAAGGACCCGCTGGCGAGCGAGGCGCCGATGTCCTTGGCGCTGTGGACGACGTCGGCCAGTCGCTCGACCTTCTTGACTGGGAGGTCCATCTCTTCGACCAGCGTGCGGGCGGCCGAGGGCGTCACGATCAGATGGGTCTCGATCGTGCCCAGCCGCTTCAGCGCTTCCAGCGTGCGGACGCCGTAGACGGCACCCGACGCGCCGGTGATCGCGACGATCAACCGTTCCTTGGCCACTCTCGCTCCCGTGATCGGTCTCAAGCCGGATAACCTAGCAGATCCATGGTATAGGGCACCGCTTCCTCCAGGAGCCAGGCATCGAAACCTCTTTCGCCCAGCCGATGGCGCGTGCGTCCACCCGACGGTCGCCGCGGGTTCCCTGGCGCGACCGCAACGGCGCCCTCTCGCCGCTCAAGGCCGCGGTCTTCCTCGCCCTGTTCCTGCCCGGTCTCGACATCGCCGCCGCCTACCTGACCGGCGCGCTCGGCGGGCGGCCGCTCAACGAGATCATCCATGCGACCGGCCTCTGGGCGATCCGGCTGCTCCTGGTCTCGCTGGCGATCACGCCGCTTCGGCAGATCCTGCAGGCCCCGCAGCTGGTCGCGCTCCGCCGCATGATCGGGGTCGGCGCCTTCGCCTATGCCTCGGTGCACGTCTTCTTCTTCATCGTCGACAGCGGCTTCCGCCTCGGCTTCGTCGTCTCCGAGATCGTGCTCCGGCTCTATCTCACCATCGGCTTCGTGACGTTCGTGGCGCTCCTGGCACTGGCCTCGACCTCGACCGACGCGATGATCCGCCGGCTCGGCGGCCGGCGCTGGCGACGGCTGCACTGGCTGGTCTACCCGGCCGGCGTTCTGGCGCTCGCCCACCATGTCATGCAGACCAAGCTCAACGTTACCGAGGCGACGGTCTATGCCGGTCTTTTCGCCTGGATGATGGGTTACCGGGTCCTGGCGCGCGACGGCTCCATGCCGGGCCTGACCAAGCTGGCCGTACTCGCGCTGGCCGTGACGCTCCTGACCGTGGCCGGCGAGGCCGCCGGCTATGGCCTCTTCACCGGTATCGACTGGCGCCGGATCCTTGAGGCCAACTACATGCTGATCGGCGAGCGGCCGGGCTGGATCGTGCTGTTTGCGGGATCGGGCGTCATCCTTTTGGCCGCTTGCCGGCCTTTGTGGACGCGATCTTCCGCATCCCGTCGATCCCGGATCTGAGCGCCGCCTGAAGCAGGTGGGCATCGACGCCATAAGCCAGCATGCGAAAGCCCTTGGCCATATAGTCCCTGGCCCAGGTGTCGTCCGAGGCCATGAATCCGGGCGTCTTCTTGTGCTTGCGGCAGGCGGCGAGGAGCGTGTCGACCGCCCTGACGAAGCGCGGATCGGTGAAGGCGGCAGGGATACCCATGAAGTTGGAAAGGTCGAAATGCCCGAGCCAGCAGACGTCGACGCCGGGCACGGCGGCGATGGCGTCGGCGTTCTGGATGCCCTTGGCGGTCTCGATCAGGCAGATGACCATGGTGCGGTCGTGGGCGGTCTTGATCTTGTCGGTGACCTTGCCCCCCTCGAAGTCGTCATGGGCGAAGCCGAAGGCGGCGCCGCGGCGGCCGACCGGGGGATAGCGGGTCGACTGCACGATGAAGGCGGCCTGCTCGGCGGTCTCCACCATCGGCACCATGATGCCCATGGCTCCGGCGTCGAGCGCGCGCGAGATGTAGTCGTATTGCGTCGCCGGCACCCGTACCATCGGCACCAGGCCGATGCCGCGGCAGAACGAGATCTGGGCGCGGATGGTCTCGATGCTGACGGCGCTGTGCTCCATGTCGTACAGCACGAACTCGGCGCCCGCGGTCTTGCAGATCTGCGCCAGGCTCGGGGTGAAGAACTCGAAGACCATGGTGCCGAAGGCGTGCCCGCCGGCGGCCAGCCGCGCCTTGATCGGATTGTCCCGCATGATGCTCGTCTCCCGGAGGTCCGGCGAGACGCTAGCACGGGGGCGCAGCGGGGGAAGTCCGCCGTCTCGCCGGACGGAACGCGACCCCGGGTGACGCGCCGGGGTTTTATGCTATAGGCAGTCGCTCTCGATTCCGGAGCCGATCCATGGATGCGCTTGAGAACCTGATGAGCCGCCGCTCGCCCGCCAAGCTGGCCGAGCCGGCGCCGAGCGCGGAGGCGCTTTCCCGCGCCATGGCGGCGGCCGTGCGCGCGCCCGACCACGGCAAGCTGAAGCCCTGGCGCGTCATCGTCATCGAGGGCGACGCGCGGCTCGCCTTCGGCGAGGTGATGGCCCGCTGCCTCAAGCGCGACCAGCCGGATGCGAACGAGGAGATGCTGAAGCGCGAGCGCGAGAAGGCGCTGCGCGCGCCGACCATCGTCGTCGCCGCCGCCAAGGTGCATCCCCAGCATCCGAAGATCCCGGAGATCGAGCAGGTGCTGGCGGCCGGCGCCGCCACCCAGAACTTCTGGCTGGCGCTGCATGCCCAGGGCTATGGCGCGATGTGGAAGACCGGTGCCCCGGCCTACGACGCCCAGGTCAAGCGCGAGCTCGGCCTCGCCGAGACCGATCGGATCGTGGGCTTCATGTATGTCGGATCGATCGTGGCGCCGGCTCTCGAGACCAAGCGCCCGGAGCCCGACGCCTTCATCGACCGCTGGACCCGGCCGGCCGCCTAAGGCAGGTCGCGCACCAGGACCGGCCGCACCGGGTCGTCCTTCATCGTGACGAAGCCGTTGGCACGGAACAGCGCTTCCGGCCCGTTCCAGAGATCGCCGGCATCGCCTCCCGGAACCCGCTTCGGATAGGCCTCGACGCGCCTCGCGCCGCGTTGCGGCAGGTCGATCAGGACCTCGGTGAGCAGGCGGCGCGCAATTCCACGGCGGCGATGGTGCGGGTGGATGAAGAAGCAGCCGATCGCCCAGGCGCCCTCGTCAGAATCGAGGCCGAACTGGGTTCGGATCTTGAGCAGCCGATCGCGCGGCAATGCCTGGCACCAGCCGACCGGGTCGCTGCCGTCATAGGCGAGATAGCCGTCGAAGGTCCCGGCGGCGAACAGCTCGTCGCGCAGCGCGCGGTTTTCCGCCGCCGTCCGTTTGCCCCAGCCTTCCCAGGTCTCGACCCACCAGGCGACGCAGAAGCATCGCCCGGCGGTGCTGTGGAGCGTGAGGAAGTCGACGACGTGCGCGGGGCCGAGGCGCCGGACGACGAGGCCGCTCACAGGTCGTGTCCCGCATAAGAACAGTTGAAGCTCTTATTGCAGAGCGGGAAGTCGGCGACGATGTTGCCGTTCACCGCGGCTTCCAGCAGCGGCAACTGGAACCAGGAGGGATCGCGCGGGTGGTAGCGCGCCACCTTCCCGGCCGCGTCCAGCCGTACGAAGGCGAAGATGTCGCCGCGGAAGGACTCGATCAGAGCGACTCCCTCGCCGGCGCCGGGCCGGAGCTCGGCGCGGATCTCGCCGTCGGGCAGGCGCTCGAAGATCTGGCGGATCAGCCGGACGGACTGGTGGATCTCCTGGACGCGGATCTGCACGCGGGCATGAACGTCGGCGATGAGCGACAGCGGCACCTCGAAGTCGAGGCCGTCATAGGGCGCGTAGCCGGGGCTCTTCCGGGCATCGACGGCCCTGCCCGCGGCGCGGCCGACGAAGCCGCCGGCGCCGAAGCGATGCACCAGCTCGCTCAAGGTGACGCCGGTCGAGACGGTGCGGTCCAGCAGCGAGGGCTTGTTCTCGTAGATCCGATACAGTTCGAGAAGGATGTGCTCGATCTCCTCGACCAGGCGGAGAAGCCGCGCCGGCGCCTCCGGCGAAAGATCACGGCTGACGCCGCCGGGCACCACCCGATCCATCATCAGGCGATGGCCGAGGCTGGCCTCGCAGGCCTGCAGCACGCGCTCGCGTGCCGTGGTGGCATGGGCATAGATGAGCGTGAAGTACGCATCGTTGCAGATGGCGTCGAAATCGCCGCGATGGTTGGCGATGCGCTAGAGCTCGGCCATCAGCGCCCTGAGGTGGGCGGCGCGCGGCGGCGCCGGCTGGCCCAGCGCGCGCTCGACGGCGCAGGCGAAGGCGAGCGAATGCGCGACGGTCGAGTCGCCGGAGACGCGGGCCGCGAGCCGCGCCGCCTCCGCCGGCGTACGGCCGGCCGCCAGCGCCTCGGTGCCTGTGTGGGCGGAGCCCAGGCGCTCTTCCAGGCGGACGACCAGCTCGCCGTTGACGTGGAAGCGGAAATGCCCGGGCTC
>SXGS01674269.1_pt1 | contig 18075 bp, 19 predicted proteins | sample 3174681 | NCBI WGS metagenome assembly SXGS01 (sample SAMN11356861, study PRJNA531348) | freshwater metagenome | isolation source: freshwater sample F1-80 | place: China: Fuxian Lake, Yuxi | collected 2017-12-25 | reverse complement strand
GCGCGGGCGCGAGCGTCGCGGGGCGGCGGCGTCGTGGGGCTGCGGCGTGCCGCGCACCTGCGGCGGGAACGGCCCGGCCGGCCCCACCGGGTTGATGAAGTCGGCCGCCGCCTGGTAGGCCGCGGTCGCCGCCGCATACTCGGGACGACTCCGTAGATCGTCGCCGTGCAGCGCGACCTGATGCGGCACGGGCTGCGGCGCCATCTGCCAGTTGTGCACCGGATGGGGGGCGACCACGCCGGCATCGGGCGAGATCGTGGGCGCGATGGCCGACAGCGGGATCTCCATGCCGCCGCCGGGGATCGGCGGCAGCGGCCGCATTGCCTGGGTCGTGGCCAGCGGCGCCTGGTGCTTCGGCACCTGGTGCTGTTGGGGCACCTGGTGCTGCGGCACCTCCATCATCTGGGTCGGCAGCCCGCCCAGCGCCGGGCCTGACCCGCTCTGCTCGAGCAGCACGGTGCGCGCGACCGAGGCGGCCGCCGACGGCACCGAGCTCGAGCCGCCATCGACGACCGGGGCCAAGATCGCGCCCGATGGCGGCACCGTGAGCGGCTGCGGGATCGCGCTCGGGAAGGCCCCCGGAGTGTGGCTGGAGCGGGCCTGCATCGGGATAGGTGCCACGCCGACCGACGTCGAGTGACGCAGGATCTCGACCTCGATGCTCGATTCGTCGACGGCCATGGTCGCCGATCGCGGGGACACGCCGGGCTCGGCCGCGATCTGCGTCGACGGCGACGCAACCGGCGCCGGCGCCGACGGCCGTCGCGGCGGACGCTGGTCATCGAACGCCTGCGCCACCCACGCCGCCACGTCGGCGACGCCGGCTCGCAGCTGCGGCGTGCGCGCCACCAGCTCGAGGCCGGCCCGCATCTGCGCCGCCGACTGGAAGCGCCGCCGCGGGTCCTTGGCCAGCGCCATCGCCATCCAGGCGTCGACGTCGCGCGACACCGCGGGGTTGATCGACGACGGCGGCGGCGGATCCCAGCCGGCGATGCGCTGGAGCACCTCCATGTCGTCGCCGCCCGAGAACAGCGGCTTGGCGGTCATCATCTCCCAGGCCACGATCCCGACCGCGAACAGGTCGCTGCGCGAGTCGACCTGGCCCTGCAGCATCTCGGGCGCCATGTAGGAGAACTTGCCCTTGAGCATGCCGCTCTGGGTCGCCAGCGTGTTGGTGGTGCCCTTGGCCACGCCGAAGTCGACGATCTTGGCCGTGCCATCCTCGCCGACGATGACGTTGGCCGGCGAGATGTCGCGGTGGACCAGGCCGAGCTGCCGGCCCTGCTCGTCACGGAAGGTGTGGGCGTAATCGAGCGCGTCGCAGATCTGGAACAGAAGATTGATGCAGACGCTGACCGGCGGCGGTCCGCTCACGTTGTGGGCGTGGCGCAGGATCTCGCGCAGGTCGCGGCCCGGCACCAGCTCCATCGCGATGTAATAGGCGCCGTCGACCTTCCCGAGATCGTAGACCTGCGCGATGTTGGTGTGGCGGAGCTGCGCCGCCAGTCGGGCCTCGCGTACGAACGACTTCACGAAGTCGGCGTCGGCCGAGAGCCACGGCAACATGCGCTTGAGCGCCACCGGCCGCTCGAAGCCCTCGATGCCCTGCTTCTTGGCGCGATGCACCGTCGCCATGCCACCGCGCCCAAGACATTCGTACAGGACGTACGGTCCGAAGGACTCGGTCGGCTCGTCGCGCCGCGCCTCGCGCATACCATCGTATCTTTGCACACCGGCGACGGTGCGGCGCTACAATGGGCGGTGCGTACGCTGGGGGAATCCCTGACCGCGTCGGTCTTCAACATGGAGCGATGCAGCGACGCTTCGACCTGTTAGCAACGGAAGTCCATGGATTGCCGGCGGGACCCGGTCCTTGATTGACGGTCCGCGCTCCCGGGGGTAACCATGGGCAGGTCGTCGTGCCCTTCCTGCGCCTGTTCGTACCCGTGATCGCCGCCCTGGTGCTGCTGCTGCAGCCGGTGGCGACGTGGGCAGCGGCCGGGATCCAGCGCGATCTGGCCTGCTGCTGTCCTGATCCGGACGAGTGCGAGTGCCACGATCATGACGGTAAGGGGCCGAGCTCGCCCTCGATGCGGCGCTGCGACACTGGCAAGCTCCAGGTGGTCGCGCCGATCGTGCTCGTCGCCGACCTCCCCGCGGCCGCCCCGGTCGCGGTCGACGTGCAGCCGGTCGCGGCTCCCGCCGCCGAGCCGGTGATCATGCCCGAAGCACGCAGCGTGCCTCCCGAGAAGCCGCCGTTCTAGCGACGCGGTCGTCCGCAGTCCGCCCAACGTCCAACTTCTCGATTCACGACCCGACGGTCGCGCCCTGCGTCCGTCCGAAGGCACTTCATCATGCGATCGTTTCTCTCTCGCGCGGCTTTCGCCGCCGCGCTCGTCCTCGTCAACGCTGGCGTGGCCAGCGCCCACGTCAGCGTCTTGACCGGCCCGGCCCAGGCCGCCAAGAGCCAGAAGATCACCTTCGCCATCGGCCACGGCTGCGGCACCTCCGACACGCTCAGCGTGCGCATCGAGATCCCGACCGGGATCTCGTCGGTGCGGGCATTGCCGAGCGACTTCGGCCGGGTCTCGATCGAAGGGACGGCCACCGCGGTCACCGCTGTGGTGTGGACCAAGCCGATCAGCGAGATCCAGGACTCGGACTTCTCGTACTACGAGCTGTCGATCCGGGCCCGGGTGGCCGACGTTCCGTTCAGCAAGATCTACTTCCGCATCTTCCAGACCTGCCGCGCCATGGACGGAACCCCGTCCACCCACAACTGGATCGCGCTGCCCGGCGAGACCGGCGATCCCGCGCCGGCCGTGACCGTCGTGCCCTCACGCGTCGCAGGCTGGAACAAGTACACGTTGACCACGCCGGTGGTCGCCGCGGACTTGCCGACCTACTTCGGCGACGCCCACATCGTCTGGCGCGGCGCCGAGGCCTACAGCCCCAACGCCAACACCATGACCCTCATCGGCGGCACCGCCGGCGTGAGCGTCCTCGGCACCGACCTCTCGGCCAACCAGGAGATCTGGGTCAAGTACTGACCCTGAGACCGCCATGAGGAAGCTGATGTTCACGCTGCTGGTCGGGCTGTTCGCCGCCTGCGGCGACAACCACCGGCCGGCGGCCGACGAGGCCGACGCCGCACCGCCGGCGATCGACGCCGCGCTACCGACCGACGCACCGCCGGTCACGGTCGGGCCCTGCCTCGACCGCCCCACCGATCTTCCACGCCCGCCGTCGGGAGCCTTGCCCTGCGAGCTCCTGCCGCCGGGCTTCCAGCCATGAGGCCGATCATGACAACCAGGATCCTGTTCACGCTCCTCACCACCGTCGCCGCCATGGGCCTCCCCGCCTGTGGCGATGGTCTCGAACACGATCACACCGATGCGACCGTCGATGCCTTCGAGCTCGATGCGCCGGCGCGCCAGGTGATCATGGAAAACGTCTCCTTGCAGCCGCTCGAGCTGGTCGAAGGCATCATGACCGGCGGTCCCAATGACCGAGCGGTCATCCACCTCGAGGCGCCGGTGGCCGAGCTCGACTGGAACATCCACGGTCACGCCGGTGGCAGCACCCAGACCGTCACCGAGGCGCTCAACCAGATGACAGTGGACTACGTGTTCACGCCGTCCGCGCAGGCCGACTGGTGGCTCCTGCTCCGCAACAGCGGTCCGGCCGATATGACCGTGCAGCTCCGGGTGGAGCTGTACGGCAACATGCAGTGGAGGTGGCAATGAGACCCCTCGTCTACCTGGCCTCGTGCTCGATCGTGGCATCGCTGGTCGCTGCGACCGTCGCCTGCGGCGAGCCGCCGCTGTTCGGTCCGCCCACGGAGTCGGTGTGCCCGACGCCGAGCACGCTCACCTACGACAACTTCGGCCGCCCGTTCATGGAGGCCTACTGCACACGCTGTCACTCGAGCCAGCTCACCGGCGCCGCCCGCATGGGCGCGCCGTCGTTCCACGACTTCGACAGCGTGTTCGGGATCAGAGCGGTGTCGGAGCACATCGACGAGACCACGGCCATCGGACCGGCGGCGAGCAATCGCTCGATGCCGCCCGGCGGCGACCGGCCCAGCGACGCCGAGCGGCAGATGCTCGGAGAATGGATCGCGTGCGGCATGCCCTGATCACCGCGCTGGTCGCGGCCGGTGTCGCGGTGGTGCCGTCGTCGGTGGCGGCGCAGCACTGCCACATCCCCGCTGTCGATCGACCGCACGCCGGTCCCGGCGACGAACATGCCGCCCACCGCAGCCCGTGGTGGCTGCGGGTGGCGACGGCGGCGGTCGCCGGCGCCACCGACGTGATGGGTGATGCCCGCGACTACGAGGGCCTCGGCGCCAGGTTGCAGGCCGGTCGCGGCCGCTTGAGCGGGCACGTCGGGTTGTCCATGTATCGGGTCGCGGGATCCGGCGTGGGCCTCGGCGACGCCAGCGCGGCGGCGGCGGTCGACCTGGCGCCCCGCGGTTCGCTGCGCGTCGGCCTGGCCACGTCGATGACCGCGCCTACCGGAGACGCCGACGCGGGTCGCGGAATGGGCCACATCATGGTCGCTGGCGGCGCCTGGGCCCGGCTCGAGCGTGGGCGGGCGCGGCTGTCCCTGGCCACGACGCTGGCCGCCGCGGTTGGCAAGGACAGCGAGCACCTCCTGCACCAGCGCCAGGCCGCCGGCTGGCCGCTGGTCGATCCCATGAACCCGCGCGAGGTCGTGACCGTCGCTCGCGCCACCGGCGCGCTGGTGCCGGGCCGCCTCGACGCCGGCGTCCAGCTCACCCACGCCGTGCCGGTGGTGCTGGACGGCTCCGATCGGCTGGTCGCCGCGTTCCTGGCCCAGCGTACGTTCGGTCGCTATGCGATCGAGGTCCTGATCGAGGCGCCGCTGGTCGGTGATCCCTTCGTCAGCCGAGGCCTGGTCGAGGTCTCGTACCACTTCTCGCCCTGAACATGGCGGCCGGCGCTACTCGAACGCTTTCATCGCCCGCGCTACCGCGGGCGGCCGTGGGCGGTTGACCAGGAGCAGCGTGGCCGCCGCCGGCGTGATCGCGAGCAGGAAGACGGCGAAGCCGGTGACGCGTGCCTCCAGCCGGGCGTCGAGCAGGTCGCGCAGGTCGGGGGCCGTCGCGATGGTCGTGACCACCAGCGCCGCCGCGCCCCACAGCGACGCCACCAGCTTGCGGCGCGGGCTCACCGCCAGGAGCTCGAGCGCGGCCCACAGCTCGGCCAGGCCCAGCGGCAGCGCCCACCACTCGTTGTCCTGGCTGAACGGGATGCCCGCCATCTGCAGCATCATCGACGAGGTACGGCGGCCGACCGTGCCTTCCCACAGGTGCGCCGCGACGTAGGAGCCGAGCGTCGCCGCCGCGCCGGCGAGGAGCAGCCATCCCAGCGCGGTGATGCCGGCGTCGGGGCTGCGGCGCCGGGTCTCGCCACCGGCGAGATCCGACAGGTGACGCCAGGTCACGAACCGGCGCACCAGCGCCGGCCAGGCCAGGAGCGCCAGCGTGATGCCGAGGCCCATGGCCAGGGCGATGAAGTCGACCTTGGCGCTCCAGAACATGTAGAGCGTGAGCAGCGCGCCCACCGCTGCGCCGATGGCCATGCCGACGTTGCCGTAGCGCAGGAAGTCCTCGATCGCCTTGACCGCGGCGCCACGCGCCGCGCGGACGCCGACGCTGACGTGGATGATCGAGCGCACCGATAGCGCGGTCCCGCTCACCAGCAGCACGTTGGCCAGGCCCGAGCTCTCGTCGCGCAGCGAGAAGCCGATCACCACCACCACCAGCGAGCCCAGCAGGCCGGCGAAGCCGAGGATCGACATCAGCACGGCCAGGCCCTCGAAGCCGTTGTCCTCGGCGACCGGCAGCGGCGAGGAGAGCTTCTGGAACCGGCGCTGCCGGGTCACCAGGAAGATCGCCAGCGGCCAGGCCATGAGCAGGACCGCGACGCCGACCAAGGCGCTGCTCGGCGCCTCGGACTTCACCTTCAGGAACGCGATCCACAGCGCCGTGTGCACGCCGGCGGCGATCATGTAGGCGTTGATGCCCGAGAGCGGCGACGGCTCCGAGGCGCCGTCGCGGCACAGGCGCAGGCCGGCCATGCGATGCACCAGCGATCGCACCACGGCGGCAATGAGGATGAGGAACAGCCACAGGGTCTGGCTATCGTTGTTCCCGCCGTAGCGCGCCATCGCCTCGGCGCGATCCATCGACACCTTGATCTGCCCGAGCAGCATCGCCCCCATCAGCGGCGCCATCACCGAGCCGGTGAGCGACATGATCAGGCCCAGGGACGACAGGCCCTGATCGGCCGGCGGCCGGTCGGTGTGCGCTCCCACGCGCCTAGCTTACCCCGACTGGGCTGAACCGGCGGCGACGTGTCGGCGCAGGCGATCGGCAAGCATCGGCAAGCGATCCTGGCCCCACGTGACGTGGTCGCCGATGCGCCAGCACGGCACGCCCCACAGGCCGGCGCCGTCGAGGTCGGCGGCGTTGTCCTGGGCCCACACCCGCCAGCCCTCGTCGGCGATCGCGGCCTTGGCGTCGTCCCAGGTCAGGCCGGCGCGCTCGACGATCTCCTTGAGGTCGACGTAGTCGGCCAGGTCCTTGGCCTCGGCCCACGCGCCGCGCGCCGCCGATTCGAGGAAGGCCAGGCCCTCGGCGGGGCCGCGCTCGATGGCGAGCTTGCTGATGGCCAGCGCGTGCTCGACGCCCTTGCCCAGCGGATCGCACACGTTGCCGAACGGAATGCCGAGCCGATCGGCCTCGCGGTGGGCGTCGCGTACGATGTAGAAGCGCTTCTCGCGCGGCACGGCGAGCCCGCGCGCGACCATGGGCATGACCGGCCGGATGCGGAGCTCGAGATCGTACTGGCGCACCAGCTCGGCGGTGCGGGCGATCGACAGGTACGAGTATGGCGAGCGGAACGAGAACCAGTACTCGAGCACCGGCCGGGCCGCCACGCCGGCGAGCTTCTCGGGCGGACGCTCGCGCTCGGGTCGGGCCGCGACCACGGGCGGCGCCGATACGCCGGTGTCCTGACGCAGGCGCGCCTCGAGGTAGCTCAGGCGATCGAGGCCCCAGTACCAGTCGCCGCCGTACGAGAACATGGCGCCCTGGTAGTGGCCGGCCCGGCGCAGCGCATCGTAGGCGCTGGCCAGGTACGGCGGCAGCGAGCCCGAGGCCTCGTTGCCGTGTTTGCCGAGCAGCGAGGTCAGGGTCTTCTCGTCGCGCGACCACAACGCGCGCCCGACCTCGAGCGCGACCCCGAGCTGCTCGCCGTCGGGTCGCGGCTTGATGAGGATCTGGCCGGCGCGCCGCAGCGCGCCCGGCTCGAGCTCCTTCTTGCCAGGGAACTCGACGTCCCAGAACTGGGCCAGCTCCTGGGCGTCGCGCAGGGCGTGTTTGCCGCGCAGGAGCGGCGCCGGATCGACGTCGGCGGCCGGCGGCGAGACCAGGTGGAAGCGCAGCTCGATCGGATACGCGGCGGCGAGCCGCTGCGCCGCCTGGGCCGACAGGTAGCTCCACGGATCGGCTAGATCGAAGTAGAAGTCGACGGCGCGGGCGCCGCCGGTGACCTTGCGCCGCAGCTCCGCGGCGGCGTGGCGCACGCCGTCGCTGCCGAGAAACGCGCCGATCGCGGCGCCCTTGAGACGAGAGACCAGGGTCATGGCGGCGCGGACCTTAGCACTTCGGTGACAAGGGCAGGGTCGGCGGCGATGTCGGCCTCCTCGAAGCGGACATCGCGCAGCTCGCCACGGGCGAAGAGCCGCAGCTGATCGCGGTAGTACGGCGAGGCGACGTCGCTGGAGTTGCCGTAGGTGAGCAGCGCTCGGGCGCGGGGACCAGCGGCGGTCAGCTCGGCGGCGAGCACGAAGCTCGAGCCGAAATTGACGATGTACCCGCCGCTGCCCAGCCCCGACGGCGAGGTCTCGCGCGGAGGTGTCGCCGGCAGGAGCGTGAAGTTGAACTGGCGGTAGGCCACGACGTTGGCGACGCCGTCGAGCTCGTCGCCGCCACCGACCGGCAGCAGCATGCTGCCGAAGGGCGCGCCCTGCGCGTCCCCGAGCGGACCGTCGACCGCGAGTCCGGCGTCGCGCAGCCGCTGCTCGGCCTCTTCGAGGGCGCGCATCACCGCTGCCGGTTCGTGGGGTAGCCCGTCGGGCGTGGCACCCGGCGCCTGGCGGTCGAAGGGCACCGTCCAGGGCACCGTGCCATCGACCGAGAGCTCGGACATGAGCTCGCGCCACAACGTCGCGCCTCGGCTGTGGGCGGCGTAGGCGCCGTCCCACGCGCCTACCACGTGGCAGCCGCGCGGCTTGCGCTTGAGCTTCAGGCACGCGGCCAGGATGTCGTCACGGAGCCGGGCGGCCGTGAACGATCGCCCCGACAGCATGGCCGTGGCGGCCTCGTCGAGCGTGAAGGTGCCGTCGGGGCCGGCGGCGCGATCGCCCTTGGCGAACATGGCCAGGTTCGCCAGCGTGCGCGGTGACGGCCGGGTCGCGTCGTCGCCGTAGAGCGGCGAGTGCTCGATCGCGGCTTCGGGCGCATCGAGGTTGGTGAAGCGATAGCTGTCGTTCGCGTTGATCACGAAATCGCGGCGGAGGACGCGGGGCGCGCCGGCGATGGGCAGCGCGCCCGGTGCGCGTGGATCGATCGACTCGAGATCGAACAACGGATTCGAACCGTCGAGGACCACGATGCCCTTCTTCCAGGCCTCTCCGACCGCCGGCACCAGCGTGCGCGCCAGCATCCAGGCCCCCAGGCCCTGCGCCGACAGCGCCGGCACCCGCGAGCCGTCGACGTAGAGGGCGTCGCCGCCGGCGTCGGTGTAGACGGTGTTGACGAACGGCGTGCCCGAAAGCGAGAGCGCGCGCTCGAAGTCGGCGCGCGAGGCGGCCCGGGCCATGGCCAGGGGCTGGTCGAGCTGAGTCGGCCCGGCCAGCCCGACGTCGCGCACGGTGAAGGCGTGGCCGCCGGGGCCATCCCACGGCGTCTGTTCGGACACCACCATCGGGCCGAGCGCACTGCGGTAGAGCGTGCGCTTGCGCGGCTCGATGGTGCCGTTGTCGCCGGCGACCTGGATGGTGTAGGTCGCCGGCACGATCGTCATCAGATCCTCGCCGTGCCGGTAGCGCAGCGAGCTCGAAGCGTCGAGCTCGACCCGGTAGAACGCCATGTGGGTCGAGGCTGAGAACGTGTGGGTCCAGGCGTGGTGGCGGGTGAAGCCGATGGCGACGCCGGGCAAGCCGACCAGGGTGACGCCGTAGACGTCGACGGCAGCGGGGCCGCTCGGGATCGTGAGGTGGTTCTCGAAGAACACCAGGTCGCCTTCCCACGGGAAGTGCGGGTTGGCGATCAGGAGGCCGCCGCCGCTGGTGGTGCGCTCGGCGCCGATGGCCCACGCGTTCGACCCCGCGGCGACGCCGCGACGGTCGGGCAAGGCGCCGGTCTTGCCGCCCGGGGCGGCCCGCGCGAGCTCGCGCTCGATGAACCGCGACGACGCCAGCGCCGACGTCGACAGCACCACGGCGAGGACATCGGCAGCGGTCACCGGCTGTACCCACGCGGCGTCGCGGCAGGGCGCTGGCCGCCGGCCCGGCGGCGTGCGGGCCAGATAGTGATCGTAGCCCGCGGCAAAGCCTTCGAGCACAGCGCGCGCCTCGGCGGAGATCTCGGGCAGCATGGCCTCGGCCCGCGCCCGCCACGCCAGGTGGAGGTTGGCGAAGTCGCTGTCCACGTGAGCGTCGCCGGCGCCGGCGCCGAACCAGCGGGCGCGCTCGCCGCGCACCCGCACGTACTGATCGGCCATCACGCAGACGTGGGCCTGCGCCATGGCGTAGCCCTGACCGAAGCCGAGCCCGCTGGCGTCGGTGGCCCGCACATGGGGCACCCCATGCGACGTCCAGCGCACCGTGGCCTGATATGTGCCAGTTGCAGGCGAGGCACCGGGCCTGGTGGTTGCAGGGGCTGGCGGTGAGCTGCCGCACGCGATCGCCGCGAGCGTTGCTCCGAGCATGATGAACCGCATGGGTCCGCACTATACTCGCGCCGTGAGGAACCTCGTGGCGGTGCTGGCAGCGGGTGTGGGTGCGACCACGGCCGCGTGCCTGTCGACGCCGCCGGCGGACGGCATGCCGGTGGATGCGACGCCCGACGCGCCCATGTGCGTCGACGTCGACGGCGACGGCTGGCGAGGTAACTGTCCCACCGACGCCTACCAGGACTGCGCCGACGGCGATCCGGCGATCCATCCCGGCGCGGTCGAGGTCGGCAGCGCCGGCGCCACCGTCGATCGCGACTGCAGCGGCGCCGGCGTGACCGAGGTGCTGGCGCTGGTGGATCTCACCGCCCAGCCGCTGGGAAGCGGCGGTCCCGGCGAGCTTGGCGCCCGCATCACCACCCGCTACGGCCGCTACGACTTCGAAGCCCGGGCCGGGCACCAGCTCACCAGCGTGCTGGTGCGGACCGCCACCGGCGCCCTCAGCACCGAGCTCCTCCACGACGGCCCGATCCGGGAGCGCAACTCGGGCGTGCACGTATGGGATGACTTCCTCGCCGTCCTGCCCGACGACTCGAGCCTGGTCGAGCAGGTCTCGGGGCCGGCCGTGTACCAGGCGCTGGTCACATATCGCGCCGGGGGCACCGAGCTCGATCCGTCGCTGTCCGGAACCTCGCTCTACACCATCACCATGGACGGCCGGATCCATCGCACCGATCGCCTCTTGCTCACCGAGCAGCCGATGTATGCGGGCGGCGCCGACTTTCCCGGCGTCACCTCCCACGTCGCGCTGGCGGCGGCGCCGGCGATCGGCGGGACGACGTTCAGCCACGTCGCGGTCCGCGACGGCACCACCCTGCTCAGCGACCTCCTGCCGACGACCGCGCCCGGCGGCAACCAGATCGGCGGTGATCAAACCAACTGGCGCTGGTCGTGCGCGTACGGGCCCGACGTGGAGGTCGGTTTCACCCGCGTGGTGCCCGGAAACATCGGCCAGCCCACGCGCAACATGCGCATCTACTCCAACCCCACGCCCTCGTACCGCCAGGTGGCGCTGCAGTACGACTGGCAGGTCGGGATGGGCACCCCCGTCGTGCTGCAGGAGGGGCCGATGCGCGGGCACTTCCTCATCACGCCCAACGCGCGCTCGAACGGCGAGTGCGAGCTGGTCGAGGCCAAGTCGAACGCGTTCACCCGGCCCGTCGACGTGGTGTTCCCGCCCCCGGCCACCGGGACCCTGGTGAGCGACGTGGTGGACGACGAGGACGACGATGGCTTCGTCGAGGCCGGCGGTTACTGGGCGCTGCGAGCGAGCTCGCCCGCAGGCATCCGCTTCGAATTCGAACAACCGAGCGGAACGACGTTGCCGCTCTACGCCACGTTCCGCATCGCCGGAGTCCCGCCCGGGCGCGATCCGATGGTGCTGATCGGAGGCAACCGGGCCAGCCAGGGCGTCGTCTACAGACTCCAGCCCGACGGCGCCGATGGCATCTGGCTGGTGCTGATGGTCGGGATCCAGGCCGGTCAGCCCATCGAGCTGATCTATCCGCCGCTCTAGCGAGCGATCAGCGAGCGTTCAACAATGACTCTGGTGTGCGGGGTCCCACGACGGGCCCGGGGTCTGTCGGGCCAGCTCGAATGAGTGCAACTTCCTTCGACGCGTTCAACCGGTCCATTGAAAGATGGTAAACAGCGCGGCCGATGGCCTCGCCACCCGACGACGACCCCGACGCGCGCGCCGCCGCGGCCGCCGATCTGCTCGAGGAGCTGCTCGCCGAGCCGCGCCGGGTGGCGGAGCTCGGCCATGAGGTGAGGCGCCGCTTGATGGTTGCGGCCGGACAGCTGTCGCGGCCCGATCGCTACACCCGTAAGGCCATGCGCAAGGGCCTCGAGCGGCGCGAGCGGGTCGAGATGAAGGCGGCCGATCGCGCGGTCCTCGATGGGACCGGCATCCGCGCGCTGCGTCGCTTGCCGATCTTCCCCAGCCTGGGCGCGGTGCCGCGCCTGCCCGGGCCCGAGGAGGTCGACGCCCTGCCCGCGGTCGCCGACGACACCGAGTGGGCGGCCGCGGAGGCGCGCCGTGACGATCTGCCGGCGCCGCTGCGCGTGCGCGAGGCCCGCAACTGCTACGTGTGCAAGGCCGACTTCCACGAGCTGCACCCGTTCTACGACGCCATGTGCGCGCCGTGCGCCGCCCTCAACTGGGAGAAGCGCGAGCAGACCGCCGACCTGCGCGGGCGGGTGGCGCTGGTCACCGGCGGCCGGGTGAAGATCGGCGCCCAGATCGCGCTCAAGCTGCTGCGCGCCGGCGCCGAGACCATCATCGTCACCCGTTTTCCCGTCGACGCGGCGCGCCGGCTGGCGGCCGAGCCCGACGCCGAGGCGCTGTGCGCGCGGGCCCACGTCTACGGCTGCGACCTGCGCCACACGCCGTCGGTGGAGGCGCTGTGCGCGTCCTTGTGCGGCTCGTTCGCGCGGCTCGACGTGCTGATCAACAACGCCTGCCAGACCGTCCGCCGGCCCAGTGGCTTCTACGATCACATGATGGGCGCCGAGACCGCACCGTGGGACAGCCTCGGCCGCCGCGAGCAGCAGGTGCTCTCGCGCTGGTGGGGCGTCCGCCATGAAGCGGACGAGGCGCACCGGTTGCTGGCTGATGGCGCGCACGCGGTCGTGCCCGCCTCGGGCGCTCCCGGCCTGTTCAAGTCCGCCATCCTCTCCCAGGTTCCGCTCCTGGCCGAGGATCTCGAGCGGGGCAGCCACCTCTATCCGGCTGGCCAGCTCGATCAAGACCTGCAGCAGGTCGACCTGCGCGACTTCAATTCCTGGCGCATGACGCTGGCCGACGTGCCCACCGCCGAGCTGCTCGAGGTGCACCTGGTCAACGCGGTGGCGCCGTTCGTGCTCAACGCCCGCCTCAAGCCGCTGCTGGCCGCGGTGCCCTCCCGCGACGCGCACATCGTGAACGTGTCGGCGATGGAGGGGCAGTTCTACCGGCGCTTCAAGACCGAGAAGCACCCGCACACCAACATGGCCAAGGCCGCGCTCAACATGTTGACCCGCACCTCGGCCGCGGACTACGTGCGCGACGGCATCCACATGAACGCGGTCGACACTGGCTGGGTCACCGACGAGGACCCGGCGACCATCGCCGCCCGCAAGGTCGAGGTCCACGGCTTCCACCCGCCCCTCGACATCGTCGACGGCGCCGCCCGCGTGCTCGATCCGGTCTTCGCCGGCCACAACACCGGGCGCCACCTGTGGGGACTGTTCCTGAAAGATTACGCGTCTACACCCTGGTAAGCCTCCCCAGCCGACCGAAGGGAGGCCTCCCGGATCGGACGAGATGGGACGAGCCGTCCTCGGCGAGGCCGATCGATCGATCGTACGGTCCCGCGCCGCGCGGACCCGTACCAATCAGGCTGCTTACCGGCCCCTTACACGCCGGCCCGGGCGCCGTGACACACTCGAAGCGTGAGAATCCTGGTCGTCGAAGACGAGGCTGGCCTCCGCGAGGGGCTCATCGATCTGCTGCAGGGTGACGGTCATGACGTGACCGCGGTCGGCGACGGCGCCACCGCGGCCGCCACCGGCATCGCCGAGAGCTGGGACCTGGTGGTGCTCGATCTCATGCTGCCTATCCGGGAACCCGCTGGCCATGGCGGCCGGCCTCAAGACCCTGGAGATCCTCCGCCGCCCCGGCACCTACGAGCGCCTGGACCACCTGGGCCAGATTGTCGCAGAGGCCTGGCTAGCCGAAGCCCGGCTGGCCGGCATCCCAGCTTCGGTCAACCGTGTCGGAAGCATGTTCACGCTGTTCTTCCAGGACGGGCTCGTCACCGACTACGCGTCGGCCAAACGCTCGGACTTGCAACGCTTCGGCGCCTTCTTCCGGGGCATGCGCGCGCGCGGTGTCTCGCTCCCGCCGTCGCAGTTCGAGGCCGCCTTCCTGTCGCTGGCCCTGTCCGACGACGACGCGGGGCAGATCTGCGACGCCGCACGGGAAACTCTGCGCGAGATCTAGATTGCCAACCGTCGCGGCCGCGTGTTACACGGCGCCCGCCTCCGCACCACTTTCCCATGGGACATCCGGTACATAGCGGCGCAATGTCGCAGCCTTCGCTGAGGGCCAAGCGAGGCGCGGCGCCGTACGCGGTCAAGACCAGGCGCTACTACCAGACGCTCTCCGCCACCTCGGTGGGCATCGAGCTGGCGGTGGCGGTGGTGCTCGGCCTGTTCTTCGGGATGTGGCTCGACACGCAGCTCGGCACCGCGCCGGGGATGATGATCCTGTGGCTGGTGATCGGCTTCGCCGCCGGGATGCGTGCGGTGTTTCGTCACGTGCGCGCTTCCGACCGGCTGGCCGACGAGCTGGCCGCATCCGAGCCAGGGAATGGAGAGCCCTGACGTGGGAGCCACGACGTTCAACACCGTCCGCCTGGTCGAGCGCCTGAACTACCTGTTCGGCGGCCTGCTCATCATCGCGTCGGTGTTCTTCGCCACCCAGAAGCAGGCGCTGGGCGTCGCCCTCGGGGTCGCGCTCACCTGCCTCAACTTCGCGGTCCTGCGCGGCCTGGTCTACAAGTGGACCACCGCGGTCAAGGACGGCGACCCGACCGCCGGCAACCGCATGTTCCTCATCATGCCGAAGATGATGGGCATGATGGCCGCGGTCGTCATCGTGATCATGTTCCTGCCGGTGGACGCGATCGCGTTCCTCATCGGCTACTCGATCTTCTTCCCGTCCATCGTGGTGGCCGGGGTGGTCGACGCGTTGCGCTCGGCGCACGCGGAAGACTCCTCCGGCACCACCGACTCCAAGCACACGAGCTGATCCATGGGCGAACACGGAACCTGGTTCGACTTCCTCAACCGCTTCTCCTGGTGGCAGAGCCTCAGCCACAAGGCCGAGAACGCCTTCGGCCGCAGCGACGAGCCGTTCCTGCTGCTGTTCCAGGACAGCCACTTCTCGCTCACCCACGTGCTGGTGACGATGCTGGTCCTGGGCTTCGTGGTCTGGGGCTCGCTCAAGTTCAAGAAGGCGACCGCGGCCGCCGACGGCGGCCTGGTGCCGCCGCGCTCGATGAACATCCGCAACTTCTTCGAGGTGATGGCGGAGGCCGTCTACGGCATGGTCGAGGGCGCGCTGGGCGAGAAGAACGCCCGCCGCTTCTTCCCGCTCATCGGCACGTTCTGGCTCTTCATCCTCCTCGGCAACCTCATCGGCCTGGTGCCGGGCTTCATCACCCCCAACGACACCCTCAAGACCAACGTCGCCCTGGCCCTCACCGTCTTCTTCGTCACCCACTTCGTGGGCATCAAGGAGCACGGACTGGCGTACTTCAAGCACTTCCTCGGGCCGAGCCCGGCCCTGGCGCCGCTGATGCTGCCCATCGAGCTGGTGAGCCACCTGGCCCGCCCGCTGTCGCTGTCGCTGCGCCTCATGGGCAACATGATGGCGGACCACAAGGTGGTGTTCTCGTTCTTCACCCTGGTCCCCCTGTTCGTCCCCCTCCCCTTCCTGCTCCTCGGTGTCCTCGTCTGCGTCGTGCAGGCGATCGTGTTCTGCACCCTGACGATGGTCTACATCGGCATGGCCGCGGAGCACGAGGAGCACTGATTTCCTTTTCAGCGTCCGCGAAACGACCAAACCCCTCAGGAGACAGAGTCATGGCTAACCGTACGATCAAGCGAATCACCTCGTTCCTCAGCTTCTGCTGCGTGATGTTCTTCGCGTCCTCGGCGTTCGCGCAGAGCGCCAAGGAGCAGGCCATCGGCAGCCAGGGCGGCATCATGGTGCTCGGCGCCGCCATCGGTCTGGGCCTCGCCGCCCTCGGTGGTGGTCTCGGCCAGGGTCGCGCCGCCGCCGCCGCCCTCGACGGCATCGCCCGCAACCCCGGTGCGGCCGACAAGGTCCGCGGCCCGATGATTCTCGGCCTCGCCCTCATCGAGTCGCTGGTCATCTACGCCCTCATCATCGCGCTCCTCGTCGTCACCAAGTTCTGATCGACCAGGTCGTTCCGCGCGGACGATGACGCAGGAGCACCCTCCTCACGGGGGGTGCTTCTGTATTTTCGGTTACGGGATGGGAACTTGCGGACGCCGGGAGAGCATGGGACGCTGCCTGGAGATGGAGGAGGAACCAGCGCAAGCTGCGCCCGGGCCCAAGGTGCTCGACATCACAGGCAAGTCGACGCTGGAGATCCTCGCCCAGATCGACATCTTCAGCGGCCTGCCGCCGATGCACCTGCGGCGCGTGGTCGATATCGGCGTCGAGGAGTCGTACAAGACCACCGCCACCGTCTTCCAGGAAGGCGAGGCCGGCGACAAGTTCTACCTCATCCTCGAGGGCGCGATCCGCATCAGCCGCTTCGTGCCCGGCATGGGGGAGGAGGCGCTGGCCGTCCTGCGGCCCGGCGCCTACTTCGGCGAGATGTCGCTCATCGACGACGCGCCGCGCTCGGCGACCGCGGTGTGCCACGAGAAGTGCCGCCTGTTCGTGGTCAACCGGCGCGACCTCGAGGACCTGCTCTTCGTCGACCGCGATCTCGCCTACGAGCTGCTCTGGAACTTCGTGCGCACCCTGTCGCGCCGCCTGCGGGCGACCAACGACAAGATGACGTTCCTGGCCACGACGTCCAAGTTCTAGCCATGCGGGCGGCCTTCGCGATCGGCATGGCCGTGGCGGCATGGACGCCCGCCGCCGCCGATCCGCTGCCCCCCGGCCGCCTGTCGGCCGTGCTCGGCGCCCGCAACGGCACCGGCGGCCTGGCCGGCGAGCTCGGCATGGGCTACGCGCTCGGCGTCGAGGCCGGCTTCATGCCGATGGGGCCGACCCAGAACGTCGGGTGGGGCGCGACCTGGTCGACCCAGTTCTCCTGGTACGGCGACGGCAGCGCGCGCGTCGCCGACCAGCTCGCCATGGTCGAGATGGATCTGGGCCTGCGTGCCCGCATCGTGCTCGGCACCCGCCGCCGCCTGGTCGGTCACGTCGGCGGTGGCGGTGCACTCTTGCGACTCAACGAGCCAGTCGTGCGCGACGGCGATCGCGATCAGGTCGGCCCCTGGGGCACCGCCGGCGTCGAGTTCGGCGGCGTCGGCTTCGTGTGGGGCTTCGCCTTGCGCTACGCGACGATCATCGACGGCTCGGGCACCATCGGCCTCCAGCTCACCGTCGGCCGCGGCACCTGAAGCAAGACGCCCTCACCGCGACCAGTCGCCCGACTTCCCGCCGCGCTTCGCCTCGAGCTGGACCGGGCCGATGATCATGCCCCGGTCGACGGCCTTGGCCATGTCGTAGATGGCCAGCGCCGCCACGCTCACGGCCGTCAACGCCTCCATCTCCACGCCGGTGCGATCGACCGCGCGCACCGTGGCCCGGATCCGCGCCCGGTCCTTGTCGACCTCGATCTCGACCTCGACGCCGCTCACCCGCAGCGGATGGCACAGCGGGATGAGCACGTGCGTCTGCTTCACCGCCTGGATCCCGGCCAGCCGCGCCACCGCCAGCACGTCGCCCTTGGCCACCTTGCCGTCGCGGATCAACGCCGCCGTCGCCGGCGCCATGCGCACCTCGCCCGACGCCACCGCCACGCGCTCGGTCTCGCCCTTGGCGCCGACGTCGACCATGCGCGCCCGCCCGCGCTGGTCGAGGTGGGTCAACGTGCCTTCTCGCCCCGAGCCGGGCGAGCGCGAGCGACCCCGTGTCGAAGGAGGCATTCGCTACTCGACCCGGCTATTCAACGGTGACGCTCTTGGCCAGGTTGCGCGGCTGATCGATGTCCGTGCCCTTGAAGTCGGCCACGTAGTAGCTGAGCAGCTGGAGCGGCAGGACGGTCAGGATCGGCTGCAGCTCGACGGACGTGTCGGGCAGCATCACCACCTCGTCGGCGGTGCCGCCGATGTCGGTGTCGCCGCGGGTGGCGATCGCCAGGATCTTGCCGGAGCGCGCCTTGACCTCGCTGAGGTTGGACACGACCTTCTCGTAGTTGGGCCCGCTCGGCACCAGCACGACCACCGGCAGGTGCTCGTCGATGAGCGCGATGGGCCCGTGCTTCATCTCGCCGGCGGC
>SXGS01505129.1_pt1 | contig 18079 bp, 24 predicted proteins | sample 3174681 | NCBI WGS metagenome assembly SXGS01 (sample SAMN11356861, study PRJNA531348) | freshwater metagenome | isolation source: freshwater sample F1-80 | place: China: Fuxian Lake, Yuxi | collected 2017-12-25 | reverse complement strand
GTCATAACCGCCAACGGACACTTCACCGAAAACCGATCCAGATTTGTCTTCCCTGACATAGCTATCAATCTCCACAAATCCATGAAACTTCCATGTTCCACAAGGATTTAGCAGATTCTCAAACATGTTGAAAGGTCTGTCATCAAAGGGCTAGCCTTCGCTCATATGGTCGATCGATGCAATCTCTTCAGTTAACGAAGCGCAGCCTGCATTCGTTGGGAACATTCGGCGCTCCGGCGTGCCAAACGCGTGCCAAACCGGTGCGAGTTAGCTTTTGGAAGGAAGTCCCCAAGTGTGTTTAGTTATCGTCAGTGCGTTGAATGCCAAATGCGTTTGTTGCTACTGGTATTTCTGACGATTTTTCGTTGATGATCACCAGACTTGCCAGTTCTAAGAATGCCTGAGCAGAGATCAGCGAATCGGAATCGGCACTTCGATCACAGGGAGGATCGGTTCGAGTTGCGTCTGATACCGTTGAACGATGCGGTCGTAAAGGTTCTTAACCTTCGGAGCCGATAGAGTGATAATCAACGCATACTTAATTTTGTCTCCACCAGTTGGCTTGCCCGACTCGCGAACTTGGTAATGAACATCGAATACAGGGTCTTTGAGTGTCGATGGGTAAAACTTGCGACTGCGGTGTAGGGTCGTTTCCCACTTATGCGCATCTTGGCGAAGTTCTTTCTCCGAATCGTAATCTGTTCTTCGAAAGAAGCTGCTTGTTTTCGGGTGCACGGATTCCTTTTCGAATTTGTCCGCATGGGGCCGGAATGTGATGTCGAGTCCACCGCGAGTGTAGTTGCTTGGATCCTCCGGGTCCGTCTGACAAGTGAAACAAAACGTAGCAGTGAGAGTAAGCATGCCATCAAGATCACCAGAAGGAAGCGGTACGGGGGTGCGTAAATATTGCCCTGGTGTCAGTTCTCCCTGATAGACCACTCTGGCAACTCCGTCCGGACAAACGACAATCGATTCCAAATCCTGTGGGACTCGTCCCCAACCGACTTCACGCATGGAAAGTTTTTTACTCGGTTCGGAGCTGTGGACCAGTAGTGATTTGATCGCCAGCGTTGAAAGTCCTGCTCCAAAATGTGCTCGAACACCCATTCCCATCCGAAGCGCATATGGAGCTGCGTAGCTGGTTCCTGCGTCGGGGGTCGCGATCGAAACCGATTGATCAAGCACAAAGAATGGCTCGCCACTGCTACCTCCAAATGCAACGACTTCGGGCTTGATCAATCCCGGACTGCGTCCTGGGCCGATACAGCTATACGGTGCCCGCGTCCAAACCTTGCCATTACTACTTGCTGCACCAATCGCTAACGAGTTCACGGAATCGGACGGAACTTGAACTCGTGCGTTCCCAGATTGATGATCCCGTTCCCCTTCGTTTCCTACGGCGATTGTGGTCAGCGCCTCACCGTCAGATAACAACGAGTCAATAACCGCTGTCCACGAATGAACCTCGTAGTCTTCGATTGGCAAAGCTGGACCAATGCTGAGATTGATGAACGCATATTTTCGTGATTGCAGAACATCGCGAATTCGAGTGAGCGCGTCATAGAGTTCAAGAGGATCTTTACTCGATGCGCCATCGAGCACTCGATAGTGATCCACATAACCGAAGGGTTGTGGCAGCAGCATACCTTTTATTAGTGGCCCGAACAAGACGGCGGAGGTAACGCCGGTACCATGGTCGACGTAACCGTCAACAGCGGCACCTATTCCGACGGGATCATGGGCATGAGCAAACGACGACTGATGCATCTCGTCGGAGATGCCACCATCGAACACAGCCGCACGCAACTGTTTGTCGATTGGTTGTAATGCAGGAAGCGAAACAGGAAAAGGCTTAGTTTTTGATGTGGCACGAATGATTGGGCGAAGTGGTCGCAATCCCGGCATTTCTCGAATTGTGCGTAGGAAAGAAAACTGACTCAGCTCAGCGATCGATTCTCTCGAGGATCTTACTGGTAGGAAACATAATCCGCCAACTTCAAACCTACGATCTAAATCGGCATCGAGTTCCAGCGACGTTGCGTACGCCTCGAATGCTTCAAGAATGTGAGCGGGTTTTGGAATACCGCTGGTATGTAAAACGACTTCCAACATTAACCGATCAACCTTGCTTCGGATTCGCTGGACACGATCGGTCGAAAGAGGAGCACGAAAGGCTTCAACCTTAAACAAATCGGCTGCACTTTTTTCTCCTTCAGGCAAAACGGGAAGTTGTTTCGCAAACTCTTCAAAGTCTTTTCGACGTGCCGCTACATACAGTTCGGTCGTCGGTGACTCCTCAGGGGCGCCTTGTTTCGTCCATTTTTCAGGCGTTGTTCGAGTAGGCCGAGAGCCAATTGCTTCCATACGTGCCTCTCGCAACAAGGTCGACGGAAAATAGGATTTCGCCGTGTATTGTGGGTGCAGTGTTATCAGTCCGACCGTGTATCCGTCTGGACATGCATTTTGCGGTAACTTTGTAAATGTGGAGATCGCGGAAGCAAATTGCGGTGCCAACCGGGCCTTTGCGGAAGGAACATCGTAGGGCGGATCTTTGGGTTCAGGTTTCTTAACTACGCGCACTGGTGAAGTGAGTCGATGCCCATTTCCCAGGAGAAAGTTGGGTTGCTTTGCCATGTTTAGCTCTGATCCGATTGTGGTTCGCCGTTTCGACTCAACTTACGAAGAGTATCACGACTAATCCCCGTAAGCTCGTTAACGGTCCGCTGCGACATACCAGCTCCGGATAATTTTAATGCTATATCCTTTTTCCCGGACTTCGATTGGTCATCTATGTGTTGTCGAACCAGCCTTGGAAACAGCTCTTCCAATGAACAGTTGCTGAGTACGGCTTGCCGACGAAGATTCTTGAGTTCTCGTTCAATATCGCTGAACGAATGCCCAAGCATCAACTCGGCCAATGCCGTTGCCCAAACGTCCTTCAATGCGGCCTTATCATCTACAAATAGACGAATCGCTTGCTCGACTGCGGACAACTGAGGAAGTGCGAACTGGATCTGCATTTCAAACCGTCGCCAAACGGCAGGGTCGAGCAACTCCTGATGGTTACTTGCGGCAATCAGCAAGCCTCCTTCAGGCCAGTCGTCGATTTCCTGTAACAGAACTGTGACCAATCGCTTGAGTTCACCAACTTCCTGTGAGTCATCGCGGCGTTTTGCAATTGCATCGAGTTCATCCAGCAGGAGCACACAGGAGACCCCCTTGGCGTAGTCCAGCACATGCCGGACGTTTGAGCCCGTACGACCAAGAAAACTGCTCATCACCGCAGAGAGATCCAAAATCAGAAGCGGTCGGTCGAGTTGAGTAGCCAACCAGCGAGCAGCCATTGTTTTTCCTACGCCAGGTGGTCCCGTGAAGATTGCTGTTCGAGTAGGCGCTAGTCCACTGCTCAGCAATTCATTGGATCGTTTGTGTTCCGACACGATCTGATTCAATTGTTCGGCAATTGCAGCGGTCCAAATCGGCTCGTGGTTCAGCGTGCCTTGGGGCTCATGCCTGAGTAGTTGAAGCCGACTGTCGCGATCAACCGGGATAGTCGCAACCCCATCACCTCTAAGCGGTGACTGTCGCGTCGGCGCAAGTTTCATCAGATCCTTGAGCTGGTCACCAAGATTTGGAGCCAACTTTTGGTATTTGCGGGAAATGCGGGTCACGTAGGTCTGAATGTCCTGTGGACGGCCAGCAAGAGCAAGCCGAGCTAGCTGGACTAAATCTTTCTCTTTTTCTTTGTTTTCGTCCATAGTGCCAGATCCCCAGTGTTTTATCGAGTCTTTTTACATGATAGCGTGGGCTATATTCATAGTCAATCTATTTACTTCGTCCATTCGCCGTCGTATTCTTTAGCAAACCTGCCGGTTGCGCGGACGAAATTCGTGCGAAGGCGCGAACTATCGTCCAAAACGAAACGGAGAAATGAAAACATGGCTTTCAACATTGACGCCAGCAATCACACTTTGGATGCACTCCTTGAGATTGTTTGTGTGAATCTCCAATTGACGGAGACGCAAGATCAGCGTGCTCGCGGGCACTATGCATCGGTAGCGAATTGGCTTTCACGCGAGGGTAGTCCGTTGCGTGAATTCTCACCTCACATTTTCCCGCAAGGTTCCCAACGTATTGGCACGACCACGAAGCCCTTTGGACGATCTGAGTTCGACCTAGATGCAGTTTGCAAGTTGATGCTAACCGATGAATGTCATCCAGGGGAACTTTACCAGATGATTTGGGATCGCTTATTTGAGTCTGCAACATATCGCCCAATGATGAAACAGATGCCCCGTTGCATTCGCTTGGAATACTCAGGCGATTTTCACCTCGACATTGCGCCAGCAATTCTGGATGAAGAGCATGGCGGCAACTGTATCCTCGTTCCTGATCTAAATGCCAATTTGGCCCTTTTGCATCCAGAAAACGATTGCTGGAAGTCGACGAATCCGATTGGACAGGCAGACTGGTTCGAAGATCAGTGTGTTCCAGTATTTGTATTAAACGAAAAGTACGCGCGAGCTCAAGTAGATCCAGTTCCAGAGAAAGAAGCAATTCACGCTAAACCCGCGCTCAAACGCTGCGTTCAGCTCTACAAGCGGTGGCGTGATGTTGAATACGCCGATCGGCCGAAGCTAGCTCCACCGTCAATCATCCTGACGACGCTCAGCGGACGCTCAGCGGGCACTTCTACGAAAGCCAGCAACTCTGTACCGACGCACTTGAGTCAATTCTTGACAGGACGGTTCAGGCGATCGAATCGAACCAACGACTTAGGCTAACAAACCCAGCACACCCATCGGAAAACATCTGCGAGAAGTGGGACAACAATCCAGCATCCTACCGGGATTTTGGAAAAGCGGTAACAGCTTTTCGCGATCGTTGGGAACGATTACAGAATGCGCGCGGCCTCGATCGAATCGAGGAAGAACTGTCGGAACTATTCGGTCAGTCACCCGTACGATCAGCTGTGAGGCAACTGGCCGAAAGCCAAGTTGTGTCGCCACGCGCCAATCGCATTTTGCAAGTTCGCCCTCGAAGCGGGCTACTTGTTCCAGCAGCCAGTTCGCTACGCGGAATAAGAATGCCGACGAATACATTTCATGGAGACTAAAGTTTGATTCCGCCACGAAGACTTGGACAAGGTGAGCAGTTGGCTTATTTCCGCCTTTGGTGGCCGGAATTCCGTAGCTACGTGCGCGAAGGGAAATTGATTGCGACGGGGCGACTCCAGCCGACAGACGTTTCAGCGGTCTACACAGTGCAGTTCAATCAACGTGGCGGAGACGGTCCCGAAGTGCGTGTAGTAGAACCGTTGCTTCGGCGAAACAAAGACGGTGCAAAGATTCCGCACATGTATGCGCAGGAAAGGCTTTGTCTATACCTTCCAGGAAGCGGCGAATGGAAGCCTACAGATCCGATCGCCTTAACGATTGTTCCTTGGACTTCGCTGTGGCTTTACTTCTATGAGGTCTGGCACGCGACCGGCGACTGGCTCGGTGGTGGAGTTCATCCCGATATTCCGATCACTATCCGAAAGGCACAGCATGAACGATATCAGCGACGAAAATAGGCGTAAGAAGCGTTATCGCATCCTCTCTCTCGATGGCGGTGGAGTAAAAGGTGCGTACACGTCTTCCGTACTTCGCACTTTGGAAGAAATTTCGGGAAAGTCGATCCGAGAGCATTTCGATTTGATAACCGGGACGTCGACGGGTGGCATCATCGCTATCGCGATTGGCCTTGGCGTTCCTCTCATGGACATCGTGGACTTGTATGTGAAGAAGGGGCCAGTCATATTTCCGACTGCCAGTGTAGGGATCCGTGGAATGGTTGTTTCGTTTTGCCGACATGCCTTGAGGCCAAAACACAGCCAGAAAATATTGGAGGGATCTATCCACCAGGTTCTTGGAGACCGAGCTTTTGGCGAGTCATCAAACCGACTTGTAATTCCGGCATTCAATGCAGTTAACGGAAGCATTCAGCTATTCAAGACTGCACATAGCGATGCATATCGGATGGATTATAAATTGCCTGCGAAATCGGTGGCCTTGTCTACATCGGCGGCACCAACCTATTACAGTGCATTCACAGACGCGGCGGGTCGTTCATTCCTCGACGGAGGTGTCTGGGCAAATTGCCCAGCAATGGTGGGACTCGTCGAAGCGACTACAGCGCTCAAGTGGCCAATTGACCAAATCGATGTATTGAGCATTGGGACGACTTCGGAACCGTTCGATGTGAACGAAAAACGTCGGAGAGGAGGGCTTCTTCGCTGGAACAAAGGGATTGTCGACCTACTTCAAGAAGCGCAAGTTTGTGGCACACTTGGATTAGCATCGGCGATGACAGGTCAGCGAATGGTGCGAATTGACGCGGTGACACGACCAGGACGTTTTTCTTTGGACGATGCACGTGAAGTTTCAGACCTAAAGGCTTTGGGGGAAAACTCAGCAAGACAACATGCTGAAAAAATCTCGCGTCAATTTCTGTCAATACCCGCAGAGCCGTTTGAACCCTGTCATCGCCTCGTTTACATTCCAGAATCGGCAAGCCGATTGCAGGAATTAGCGTAGATCAGCCGGCTCCAAGATTTTGAGCTCGATCCTATACTTGCCGTAAGAGCATGCTCGCTACGGAGTCTTGCCGCTCGGCGATTATAACAACGAAAGCAGCCGAGTTGCTTTCTGTGTACTGAAGGAAAATCTCTTGCACTTTCTCGCTCCGGTCACCCAAACGTCACCCAAACCGGAGCAGCGGTTGTTCCAAGATAAGGCACTTAGGTTCGACAAAAATAGAGGCGAGTACATCTCCATCTCAAGTAAGCACCTAGGCACAAATAAATTGCTAGAATGCTTGCAGGCCGGATTTGCTACAATTCGGAAGGGATCCCTCAATACCTCAAGCAAGGAAGCTTGTTATGGCTAGGCCAGAATGTCGTTTTATCTCGAAATTGTCGAAGTTGCAAGTTCAACGCCTGGAGACGTTGCGTGATACTGGGGAAACCACGCGGATACGTCATCGTGCACACGCAATCCTCTTGAGTTCCTACGGCACAACAGTCAACGAGTTGGTCGAGATCTTTCAGTCTAATCGCACGACCATTGGCAGTTGGCTAGATCGTTGGGACACTCTGGGCTTCGAAGGGATTGCAGACATGCCACGCAGCGGGGCTCCGCCTAAGCTCAACGACGAAGAGCAATCGCGTGCAATCGAGTTGCTCCAAGAAAACCCAAGAAGCAGCAATGCCGTGCTTATCACACTCAAAAGTGAAATCGGTATTGAGATTTCCGGAGACACCTTGCGACGATTGGCGAAAAAGAAAGGACTGGTGTGGAAGCGAATGCGCAAATCACTACGAAGCAAACGCGACCAAAAAAATTTTGCAACACAAAGCCGAACTGAAACGGCTTCAAGGTAAAGTTCTCAAAGGGATTCAGGATCTACACTATTTCGACGAAGCCGGATTCACTTTGACCCCGAGTGTTCCGTATGGATGGCAGCCAATTGGGCAACGCATCGAAATTCCCAGCAGCAAGAGTCCGCAACTGAACGTACTCGGCTTTTTGGATTATCGAGGAGAGCGGTTTGATCCCTATGTTGTTCAAGGTACGGTTGATGCTTCAACAGCAATCCTGTGTTTCAACAGCTTTGCGGAGAAGCTTACGAAGCCGACAACAGTCGTTCTCGACAATTCTCCGCTTCACACCAGTGGAGCATTTCAGGCAATGATTCCAAAATGGGAAGAGCAGAACCTCTACCTTTGGTTCCTACCGGCCATTTGTCCCGAGCTGAACCTAATCGAGATGCTTTGGAAAAAGATCAAGTACTACTGGTTGCCAATGGACGCATACCAATCGTTCGTCAAGCTCGAGGAAACCCTCTTTCACGTGCTGGCAAACATCGGAAAAAATTTCAACATTTCTTTTCAATGATTATGATAAAAAACTTATGCCTAGGTGCTTACAGATGAATTTCACGCAGCTAAGCGGTCAATTTGACAACAATCACTTCTCAGCAGCGCGCCCAGGAGGGCGTGTCCTGAGCGCGCAACGGACCACATTGCATTCATCGCATTCAGCTTGGGAGCCGCCGAAATCAAGACGCGGTAACTCGCACCGGTCACCCAAACCGGTGCGAGTTTGGCAGCTGACTCACTTGCGGAGGTTGGATAAACCTCAGCAGATTTCGCCGCAACGTCAATCCGGTTCGGTGGAGTACACCAGAACGACTTTCGGCCTTTTGATTACTTTGGAATCTGCCAGAGTTTTCTTCTTTGGCGGCAATTCTGTGTCCAGGAATGCTTTGCCAAATTAGGACCACGAGGGTGTTAAATATAGAGTTAAATATGGGTTACGCTGTGGATAGCGCCAAGCAAGTGACTGAATCGGCTATCGATTTCGAAACTGCTGGTGTGTGAAATATCGAAACTTGGTGGGCAAACCATCGAAGATTGGTGTGTGAAATATCGAAACTTTAGCGCGGTGGGTGAAATGTCGAAAGCCGTTATTTGGTGGGTGAAATATCGAATTTGCTTGACATGGTGGGTGAAATGTCGAAAGCTCGCTGGCAGTGTGTGAGATATCGAAACCATGAGCATGCATGTCGGTTTTGCCTAAGGATCGTTCGCCGTTACTTCCGGATCGTTACCCGACGCCGGATTTTTTCGTTTGCGATGTGTTTGATGCGGCTCTCAAGTCTGATCAAGCAAGCTTGGAGCATCCGATCTTCTCGCTGGCAACGAAACCGGATCATCGTATACGCCGATATGAAAACAAAGGCAACTACGTTGAGGTCAAGCCTTCCGCCGATGGATTGGCGACGGTGCATGACCGCGATGTGCTGATCTTTTGCATCTCCAATCTGATGAAGAGCATCAATGACGGTAAGGAAGTGTCGCAGGTCGTGCGATTTAAGGCTCACGATCTGCTGAAGGCCACGAACCGCATGACGAATGGTCAGGGTTACGAGGCGCTCAAAGCTGCCTTCGAACGTCTGGCTGGTACTCGGATCAGCACGAATATCGTGACGGGCGGTACGGAGACGTTCGAGAATTTCGGGATTATCGAACGGGTGCTGATCGTACGTGAAACGCGCGATGGCCGGATGCAGGAAGTGGAAGTCAAACTATCTGACTGGGTGTTCCGAGCGATTCAGCATAGCGAGGTGCTCACACTACACCGTGACTATTTCCGGCTTCGCAAGCCGCTGGAGCGTCGCATTTACGAGATCGGTCGCAAGCATTGCGGAAAGCAGAGGGAGTGGCGAATTTCGCTTGAAAAGCTGCAACTCAAATGCGGTTCGTGCTCAACATTGAAAGAGTTCCGAAGGTTGGTTGGCTCGATCATCAATGAAGACCAGGCGCACCAACACATACCGGACTATGCCGTTTGCTTCGACGGCGACGACATGGTTGTGTTCCGCAGCCGAGGAACGGTACCGGACTCATACTCATCGCCAGAACGCATCTCCATGCCCTCACCAAGCGCTGAGGCATATCACGACGCCAGAACCGTTGCTCCGGGCTGGGATGTTTATTACCTGGAACAAGAGTGGCGCGAATGGATCACTGAACCACCTAGGGACATCGATGGCGCGTTTATTGGATTTTGCCGCAAGTGGTACGAAAAACGTGGCGTTCCAAAGTAGTTTGCCTTACGTTGTACAGCTATAATAATAGCTTTTATTTGACTTCTCGTCGCAGTTGGGCTATCGGAATGGCTATTATGTTGAATGCACCGCAAGAGATAATTTTGGATATGGCTTCCCGCGCTCGTGGCAAACGGCTGTCGCTGAATTTGACGCAGGTGGGTCTGGCGCAGCGATCAGGAGTTAGTTTAGGAACGATTAAGCAGTTTGAGCGTACTGGCAAAATCTCTCTGGAGTCTTTAGTCAAGATTGCGATTGCGCTTGGTAGCGCGTCGGAACTTGATCAATTATTTAGCCAGCCCGAACTAAATACGACAAGGACCATTGACGAACTGCTCAAAGAAGCCAACGCAACCAAGCAACGCAAGCGTGGTCGAGTAACATGATGTACCAACCGGTCACGCAGGTCCATGTATCGCTCGAAGAAGGAGATCGTGTTCAGGTCGTGGGGCGCTTGGCGTTCATAAAACGCCGCATCTACTTTGAATACTCGTCTGACTTTGTACATTCCGGACTGGAGCTTTCGCCGTTTATCCTCCCACTGAGCACCAAGACGTACTGTGCCGAGTCACAACCCTTTGGTGGCTTATTCGGTTTATTCAATGACTGTCTACCCGATGGCTGGGGGCGGTTGTTGCTGGACCGGCAACTCCGAGCCCAGAGCATTGCACCAGAAACGCTAAGTCCTCTCGATAGGCTCACGCATGTCGGGCGCTTCGGAATGGGAGCATTGACCTACGAACCCGACACCAGCGAGCGGCACGAATACGCCGAGTCTGTAAATCTGGAAAAACTAGCGGCGGCAGCTGCACAAGTTCTAGAAGGCAGTACGGACGACGTATTCCCCGAGTTGTTAGAACTGTCGGGATCATCTTGTGGTGCGCGGCCAAAGGTCTTGGTTGGTTTGAGTATTGACAAGAAGCGTCTGATTCACGGCAAACAGTTGTTGCCTGATGGATACGCGCACTGGCTAGTAAAATTCGCCGCAAGTCATGATCAGAAAGACATCGGTGCGATCGAATACGCGTATAGTCAAATGGCAAACGCGTCGGGAGTGGAGATGATGCCCACGCATCTGTTTCCGGCGAAGAACGGAAGTGGCTTTTTTGGCGTACAGCGATTCGATCGTATCGGTAATAACCGTATTCATATGCACTCACTGTCAGGTCTGCTTCAGACGGACCACCAGCTACCGTCACTTGACTATAAGGACGCCATGAAAGCTGCGCTGAGTCTCACGCGGAACATGAAAGAAACCACAAAGATTTTTCGCATGGCTGCGTTCAATGTCTTGGCTCACAATCGCGACGACCATGCCAAGAACTTCGCATTTCTCATGGATGAGCGACGCCAATGGCGCGTCTCTCCCGCCTTCGATTTGACGTTCGCATCCGGACCTGGGGGTGAACATTGTACGACGATTATGGGAGAGGGTCGAAACCCGACTCGATCACACCTGGAAGCCTTAGCCCACACGTTTGGCATCAAGAAATCCACAACGCGCGAGATCATCGATCGCATCCAGGATGCAATTGCCTTGTGGCCAAAATTCGCCAGTGAAGCTGGTGTTCGAAGAACGTCTATGAATGCGATCCGTAGGACTCTGGAATCATGATCCGTTGATCGTAGTCAGCCAAATCAATCGTTAATTTACGTATCCATGTTCCGCAAGCCACTGTTCCAGTGCTTCTTCCATGATGTCTTGGACGTAGTAAGGTTCGGCTCCGGCAAGTTGCCGTTGTAGCGAGGCGCGTTTAAGTGCGGAAGCGATTTCGGGACGGCAGCGAGTGGTCACCGGTACGCGACCGGCCAATTGTGGAAGTATGCTGCGGTCAGGTTGTATGGATGCTGGCAGTGGCTCGGTTGCTTGGGGCAGCGGAACCGGCACCATAGCTACTGGTGCGGCGATGGGCTGTGCAATTGGAACAGCTGTGGATGCATCTGGTTTGTTCTTGGCACCGAAGACAAAGGCTTCTTCGAGTTCCTGAACAGTAGGTGTGGCTTTGAGTCCTTCGACTAACGATCTGCGTTCTTTCATGTGGCCCTCACCTCTCGCTTGATTTTTCTGCGTTTAGACTTCGCTTCTGGAAAAATCTCGGAGAATATGCGCTGCACCTCGTCGGAGGCTTCGCGGGCGCGGGCTCCCAAGTTCCAGACGACTGCACCTTGTCCAGGTGCATCAGCGTAGATTTGACGGAGAATCATCGGAGTTTTGGCCATGGGCAGATTCAGCGCTGCGGCGGCTTCTTTCATGTCTTTGGTGAGCCGATAGTTTTTCCCGACCATGCTCAAGATAATGATGGCTTTAGGAAGTCCGCCCCGAATGTCTTGCGATTGCCTGAGCACTTCGGTAGCTTTGGCAAGCGCACGAACTTCGAGCATGGAAGCCTTGCAAGGGACGATGGCAAACTGTGATCGGAGCAGGAGCGCCCTACTCGTTTCGGTTTGGCTGCCTGGTCCGTCAGCGACAACGTAATCGGCTTCGAGTGCGAGATTGGGTAACTCGTTGAGAATGTGGTTGGGATCATCGAGGCGCACAGCTTTTACACCAGGGCAGGCTTCGCGAATCCATTGCGAACTGCTCTGTTGGCTGTCGCAATCAGCAAGAACGACGCTGTGCCCCTGCTCGTAAAGCCAGGCGGCTAGATGAACTGCGGTGGTCGATTTTCCGACGCCACCTTTACTGTTGGCAACTGCGATGATGGGCATGCCAACTTGCATAGCGCACATCTGGCTGGTTGGCAAGCGGAAAAAATGTCCTGCTTGTCAGCAACTATACCAATGTGTTTTTCAGCTTGTTGGCAACATGGTTCAATGGCTGCCCGCAAAGCCGTCTTGCTTGCAGATTGGTAACGTGAAAAGCCCGAATGAAATCAAGCTTGTAAGCATGTTTGCACGTTGACATGCCAGCAAGTCAGCATGATGACAATCCGGTTGGCTGGTCAATAGGCTTGAAAGCGGTTTTATTGTAAAACTGGCCTCCTAACTTCGTTAGGGAAGATGTCTGATGGTTTCAGTAATTCGTCCGTCCGCCTAGAAACGCAGGTCAGCCAAGCGACTGACTAACTCAGATAGGCACAGTTTGAGGCAAGAGTTCGACGGATTTCTGCGTGAGGTACGCGGCTAAAGACTGTAGAGTTCGTAGCGATGATTCGATGGAGGAGCGAGAAAAAACAGAGCAGACCGCGAGCAAGGAACTCGCGGTCAAAGAATTTAATGGCTATCGGTAGCACTTATTGCATTGCGTTCAGCAGCTCAGCGATGACTGCGGTGACAAGTCGTGCCTGTCCGCGATAGGAGCGGTCGTAAACGTAGACAACGCAGTTACTCGTGGTTTCCGAGCGGACTTCATAACCCGGACCGCGATATTCGCAATTGCACTTCGCTGAGCGATACGGTCCTGGGTGCATCCCGCGAAACGCCGCGATCTTGCTGTCGCTCAACTCATGTTTGCTTGAAATCCAGTCGTGTTCTTCATCTGGTACCAACGTATTGAGCAAACCAGTGATGACGTTGGCTTCGAGTTCGCTTTCCAGACGGGCATCCCAATAGAAAGTCGAAGCGATGTGGTCTCCGGTCGTGCGGCAGAAGATATCGAACGTTGCATCCACGCCATCGCTGCCATCTTGATAAGCGAATGGACCAGGGTAACGAGTGAGGAATTTGGTTGTTATTGATTTTGACATGTGTGTCTCCTATTGTTTGAGTTGTAAGCGACGGCCATCGCGGCCTAGTAGTGCGATTGCATTTCATCCAGCTTCCAATAGTCGATTGGCAGGAGGATCGTGGTTGCTGAACGGTCGGCTTTGGAGATAATCCAGAATGCACGTTTGGTATTATCGAAGGCGGAGAATATTTGCCGACCTTGATCCAGAGCCAACTCATTCTGGTAGCGGTCGTCTTCACACATCGCACTCCAGTCTCCCGTGGCATGTTTTGTCAACGCTTCCGTCACTTCAGTCTGGCTGAGCGTGCGTTTAGCATTTTCGGTGACGATGATGTTGCCCAATGGGAATAGCGTGTTAGCTTCTAGGGTCTTAGCTACGGCAACCGATTTCGCGATTTGATCTCGGATGTTTTCAGCGTTGCCGGTTTCTCGAGTCTGGTTGGCGGGAAGCGACGAGTTTCTGCGACGAGTGGATCTATTGTTTGACATAAACGTTTTCTTTCCTTTGGTTTGAAATGTCCGGTCGCAACCACAGCGACCATCACGGCGAGCATATGAAAGCCGCTTAAGCCGGAGCGGAACGCGTGCAAATCAAGCTGAAAATTGGGGGCACCGCCCGCAGCTCAGCAGCGGGCGGGGGAGCCGATTCTTCTGCTTGATTTGTCCGGCTGCGGCTTTAGCTTGCCCGTGAAATGGTCGCTTGGTTGTGACCGGATACGGACGAAGGAAAGGACTTCGTCAATCAATCCAATTCGAAAATTGCAGAGTGCTGTCGAAGATGCATGGCAACGAGAATACGGTTGACCAAAGGTGTCAGAGGATTCGAATAGCTTCTACAACATGGACCAGCCGTCTTAACGAAAGGAGTCACAATGCGACGCAAACCAATAATGGAAGTGGAAACCGAAGCTCCTGAAGTAGCACGCATCCGAAAGTGCATCGGCAAGCAAGTGCCAATATCGTTCAGCTACACCCAAGGCGAACGTCCTACGCTCGTTGCCATTGAGAATGGCATGTGTACGTTACTATGCTACGCGTTCCGATCCGCGATTTGGTAGATGATTCTGGCTATTGGCGGTGAAGCATTAGTGGTCGGCATCGCCCGGCAGAATTCGAAATGCTTCGGTGGAACTTTCTCGTTGGATGCGAAAGATCGAAAAATCTCGACGGTCCAGTGTAAATACTGTGTTGGTCCGAAGTCGCTCTGCAAGCCAAACTAACGAAGCGTCGGCAAGTTGGACTTCCTGGTCCTGATAGCGTTTCACAAACTGCTCGCACCAAGCTATGAACTCGTTATCGAGGGGTACCAATTCCAACACTGGTGATTTTGCAAGCGACAATAAGGCGGCTTGTGATTCTCGATCATCCCGCAGTAAGTAATGAGCTTCAGTCAATACAGGCCAGGTCGTGAGTAGCGGACGTTGGATTTCTGCGAGCGTCTCTACACAAGAAGCGTGATTCTGTTCGTTGGGTACAAAAATCGCGACGATCGCAGACGTATCCAGAAGCACTCTGCGATAGAGGGTCATCTACCAAAACCCTCCATATGTTTTGGATTGGTCGCCAAATCGTTGGCACCGGCTCGCATACACCCGATGACACCGAGTTTCTTGAACGCATCGTAAGCTGACTCGCCCGCATTCGCTGATTCTGCTCGTTCGGTTTTTTGTTTCCGCTCGTTCCAGACCGATGCCATGGCAGCCAGCACCTCTTCAGCCGTTGCATACTGTCCCGAAGCCAAAGCCGATTGAATCAGCCGCTCAACGTCGCCGTTTACTTGAATATTCATTGGAAACCTCTATCTCTACTTTGCCACGAATGGTCATGAGAGTCAAGGTGCGTTGCTTAGTGGTACCGCCTTTGCACCTTGAGCCAATCGAATCAACAGGTCTCGCAGAGGTGCCGCATAAAGTACATTGGCGTCGAGGATCGCCACGATCGGATGGTCCATCAATACCCCATCCCGAGTTCCTGAGCGTCGGCGGTAAGGTGATCGGCAATCTTCAGCTTGACCTCATCGTCCTTTCGTTTGAATGCTAATAAATCGTCCAAACGAACGATCTGGTTCACGCCAACAGATCGATATGGAATCTGGCCCTCGTCGAGCAACTTGAGCAGAAACGATCGCGACACGTTGAGCAAATCGGCAGCCTGTTGAGCGGTCACTTCTGCTTCACCAGGAATAGCGTCACGGCGTGACCTTGCGACATTTCTGATAACAATTGAACGAACAATCGAAGGGCGGACGACGGAACGGTAACGGTTCCTGCATCTTCGTCCAAGAGTTGTATACGTACACTTTGACGATTGTCCAACTTGTGCGTTGCCAATTGGCGAATCGATTCACTGGCCAGCAATGCGTCTGCCTCGCTGGGCAACAGCGTCTCAATTGCTGTGAATCGTTAATTGGCATAAGCATCCTCTGCATTCCACTGTGCCACGAATGGTCATCAGAGTCAAGGTACGTTCAATTTGCACCTATCAAATCGTCGAGGGCACAATGAGGTTGATACTCCGGTATCAGTCAACCCTCATCTATGTCCATAGACTACAAATTAAGCCTTGTCTTCCGCCGGGATACGAAGGCTGAGTTTGCCATCGATCGGCAGGGCATCGAGTTGCACTGAAAAGCCCTTGTGGTCGGCATGGCTCCATGCGGCACCGATCTTGGTCCAGATGCTCTTTGAGCCACCGGTACCTTCCTTCACGGTGTAGACATAATGCGTCGGCGTCTTGGTGGAAGCGGCTGTTGCTGCGGGTTCGTTGGTCATAGTGTCTCCTGAGTTGCACGGGCGTATTAGCCGGATTGAGAGACTCTGGCAAGCGAATTTATCCGCACCATGGCACCAGTGGCACCGGACAAACAAGCCGCTTGTCAGTAGCCTACAGCTTGGCGTCGCGAGGCGCTTTGTTGGCGTTCTTTTCCGCCAAGGCTTGCTCGTAATAGCGATAAGCTCGCTGCCGGGTTTTGGTCGGGCAGGGAAAAGACCCAGCAAGTCGAGCTTCTTCCACGAAGGCAGCGAAAGCGGCTCCGTGGAAGATGTCGTCGAAAAGGTCGTCAAGCTCGGTCATCAGCTCACTCATCAAAGTCGGGAGGTTCACCGTAAAGCATCTCGGCGAATTGCTCAAGCGTGTCCCAGCCGATGCCGCAACTTGCATCGTGTTTGGTGATGACAGCATTGAGCACGGCAGCGGCTTGTTCACGTGTGAGGTCAGGGCGAAGCTCACGTACGTCGTCGATGCACCAGACCACGGACGCGACGCCGAGATTAGTTAGGACCGAAGCCAGTTGCGGTCGTCGCTTGGGCAGCGGTCGCTCCGAATCGTAAATGGCGATCCATTGGATGGCGTTGGGCGAATCGGACAGAAAACTTTCAAACGCATAGCGGAGTCGTTGGTTGCATTCCTGCCTTAGTTCGTCGCGGCTGACTTCCGGTGCAACCATTAGTGTCAACTGCAAGGTGACTTGAATAGGGCGTGTCATAGGTTGATTCCTCTTTCAGTTAAAGTGCCGATCCCGGACGATCCGGGACCGGCGATTGATTGGGTTACGCATCGAACTCGGAGTCGAGTGCCTGTTCGACGACCGCATCGGGTTCAGCAGCTTGTTCGAGGTTTTCGCCCGAATCAGTCTCGACAGCGTGAGCTTGCTGGCTGCCGATCGGATGTTCGTTCAGAAACTGCCAGGTGCCTTGGAGCACTTCGATAATGAACGGTATGTGCTGGTGATCCAGATACATGCTCATGCGATTCCAGTTGCCGTTCTGCTTGTAGGAACGCTGCAGGTTGACGCTACGATAGGTCCGGCCATCGCGAGTGTTTTCGAAGACGGCTGCACTGATGCCGCCCGGCAGGATTTTCCTGAAAACCGGTTTCTTCGCGGTGGACGTGGATGTGTTGGTGTTAGACATGAGGTAGTTCCTTTCTTTGAGTTGTGATATCCGGCTACGAACTGCCGCAGCCTGATGGCGAGCATAGAAACCCGTCACAGGCGGGAGCGACGCGTGCGTGCAAGAATCAAAATTGGGGGGACCGTCCGCTTGCGGACGGGGGAACCGATTTTGTTCTTGCATGCCTCGCCGACGGGTTTAAGCACGCCATAAAGCTGGCTGAGGCAACGTGGCCGGATCAGTTACAATCGAGATGGAACCGGCAGCATCGCATAACACCGATTCCGCCACGTCAAGCGACTGAATTCGCTTCAGAAACTCTGGCTGCGGCATGTGTCCATCCTTTGGAAACCGTTAACTTGCCGGACCGTTTGTGCCAGAGTTAACCAAGGATGCCGCCAAAGAACGGAACGAGGGGAACCGCAATACAAATCGAGATTACCGGCGAAACAGAACGACTCATTCAAGCGGCTCTGGCAATCGGAAAGTTTGCCAGCGTGGAGGAATTCATTAGCAACATGACGTCAGATTGGAAACGGCATTAAGCGGGAATCAGCCGCGATACACTACCGCCGATGCCCGATCGAGTTGAATTATCCACGATATTGACTGATCAGAATGTCAAACCCTGCACAGACCCCGAGGGTCTGAAAACGGATTTGTGGCCGAGCAATGAATCAACGGACGAGTTTCTGGAGTTCCTGAGAGAATCGCGTCGCGATCGCGTAGACTCAATTGGGAAGCAGTGTCACTGAGCGCTGAAAAGGTACCAGTAATAGGCGCCAGAAAAGGTACCAGTTGCAGCACGGAAGGACGAAGTTCACCTTTTTAGGTTTTGTTTCGGCAGAACCTTTTAGGAGTGAACTTCGTG
>SXGS01465706.1_pt1 | contig 18091 bp, 14 predicted proteins | sample 3174681 | NCBI WGS metagenome assembly SXGS01 (sample SAMN11356861, study PRJNA531348) | freshwater metagenome | isolation source: freshwater sample F1-80 | place: China: Fuxian Lake, Yuxi | collected 2017-12-25 | reverse complement strand
TGAAGACGAAGGCTTGACATCCAACACACGCGTCTCGGCGTGAATCGTGTCGCCATGAAAAGTTGGGTGCTTATGTTGCAATGTTTCAACTTCAAGATTGGCAATTGCCGAGCCACTCACGTCGGGCACGCTCATTCCGAGCACGAGTGAATAAACCAAGTTGCCGACAACGACATTGCGACCCTGCACACTTTGTTGAGCGAACCAGTCGTTCGTATGTAACGGGTGATGATTCATCGTGATCATGCAAAACAGATGATCATCAGCCTCGGTGATCGTTTTGCCGGGCCAGTGACGATAAACATCGCCAACGACGAAGTCTTCGAGATATCTACCGAACGGTCTTTCGTAAGTAGTCACGCTCTACACGCTAATTGCCGCTACGGCGATCTTCACGCGAATCTTTGATATCGCGAGTAACAGGCAACTCATCTGTATCTGCCAAACCATATCTCGGGTCATACTTCGGCAACGAAATCTCACGAGTTCGGTCAGTGGTTGCATTGCGCTCAGCCCACTCATAACGGCTGGTGCGTTCCTTATTGCCCGCCACCGCGTATCGCTGCAACGATTTCAACTCGCTGGCCCGCTGCAAGGCAAACTTTCCAAAGCGCAGAGTCAAGTAGCAAACGCCACCGACAAGTATCGGCAACCAAAACTGAACTAATCGATAACTCAAAACACTCACAGTTGCGGTCGTCGTTGTCAAACCAAAACCGACAAGCGACGGAATGTAGATGCCCTCAACGATGCCGAGACCGCCCGGAGTAATCGGTATCGACGCAAAAATATTTGCAAGACCGAACGAGATCACAAGTCCGGTGATGTCAACCGATCCATTAAACGCTCGAATAAAAACAAAAAGTGCCATGATGTCCAAGCCCCAATTTAAGAGGGACCACATCAACACTCGTCGCAAAAGTCCTGGCTCGTTAGCAAGACCGCGCAACCTCTCGCCGAGATGCACGGCAACTTCGCCAGCCTTGTCGGGGTCAAACCTGAATCGTTTCGCAATAGATCGCGTGATGCGTTCTGCTCTTCCCTCATGGTCGATCAATCCGAGAACAACGCCGCCTGCCAACAACATCACGATTACACCAAAAATTGCCGCTGTGCCATAGACCACGTTGACTCCCCGACCAGGAATCGACACAATCAGCGCAACCCACAAAATCAAATTCAACACAACCGCGGAACCAACACCAGCCGTCGCCAACGCAAAGCCTGCATCCCGACCGTTTGCGCCGGCCAAAGTAATCAACCTGAAACCCAACGCGTTGCTCGCAGCCGACCCACCAGGCACCAAACTTCCGAGCGACCGCGTCGACAACTGAATTCGAAATAGTGTGAAAATGTTCACTTTGTCGGCATCTTGACCCAAAGCGACGTGAGTCAGCTTCGAATAACAAAACAGTGCCGCAAACTCGAGGGCTACACCCAGCAACAACCAGGATGTTTTAACCTCTCTGAGTTTGCTCAGCGCGTCGCCGAAACCCGGCACGATCGGCAAGACAAACAGCCAGAAAACCAAAAGAAAAATCGGCCATTTTGCCCATCGAAAGGTAGAGAGCAGCCCACTGGATCTGCGTCGCTTGGGGGCGCCATTCATCTGCCCATATTACGGCTTGATGGTGACAATTTTGGTGCACCTAAGTAGCGTTTAACGTTATGTCAGTTTCAACAAGCACTGCAGATCTAGTAATCGCAGCGCGAGCAATCGAAGTTGCTAGTGCAATAATCGGCAAGGGTGTTCGCACTCTTTCGGCTACTGGTGGTCCGGACATGCAACAAGTTCTCGCCTACGACCTCGCACACGCCGGCGCCGCAGTCGAAACCGCACGCTCGATGCTTGACTACGGCGCCAAGGGTGAACTTGAGGCGCAACTCACTTGCGCTTTTGTCGCCGACATGGTGCACGATTTAGTCACTCGACTGTTCGGCCGAGAAAAACTTTGGGGCGTCGATTCATCGTCTCTCGCCGACTCACACGGCTTCGTTCAAAAATATCGCTCGCCAGAATTTCTATCATCGCTGGCGAATACCCCTGGCCCAAGACATTTAGACGACGATTACGAAATGGTGCAAGACACATTTCGTAGTTTTGCCAGCAAAGTGATCGCACCACACGCCGAACATGTTCATCGTGAGAATCTCGATGTGCCTGAAGAAATAATTTCAGGTCTCGCCGAGATCGGCGCGTTCGGACTTTCGATCCCAAGTGAATATGGTGGCTTCAGCGAAGGCGGCGATGGCGAATACATGGCAAGTTGCATCGCCACAGAAGAACTCTCGCGTGCATCACTTGGCATCGGCGGCTCGTTGATCACTCGCCCTGAAATTCTCACCCGTGCGCTCGTTAAAGGCGGCACCGAGGCACAAAAGCATGAGTGGCTGCCGAAACTTGCCACCGCCGAAGTGATGGCGGCAGTTGCCGTGACCGAACCCGACTATGGCAGCGATGTTGCATCAATCAAAACGACCGCCATCTCTGCGCAACAAGACGGCAAAGACGGCTATGTCATCAACGGCGTAAAAACTTGGTGCACGTTTGCTGCTCGCTCAAATGTTTTGATGCTCCTCGCGCGCACCGACCCCGATCGCACAAAAACTCACAAAGGATTGAGCGTGCTGATCGTGCCCAAGCCCCGCGGCGAAGCATACGGTTTCGTTTTCACTCAACCAGGTGGCGGCAAAATGGAAGGTCGCCCGATCGACACAATCGGCTATCGCGGCATGCACTCTTACGAAATAGCGATCGAAAATTGGTGGGTGCCCGCCGATCATCTGATCGGCGAGACGGCCGGTCTCGGCAAAGGCTTTTACTATCAAATGGAGGGCTTTGAAAATGGTCGTCTGCAAACTGCCGCCCGTGCAGTCGGTGTGATGCAGGCGGCATACGAAGCCGCGTGCGACTACGCACAAAACAGAAAATCATTCGGCAAAAACATCAGCGAATATCAAATCATTCAGACCAAACTCGGTCGCATGGCAGTCGTCATTCAGGGCTCACGACAATTCAGTTATGCCGTTGCCAAACTCATGGGCAAAGGTCAAGGCGCAATGGAAGCGAGTTTGGTTAAGGCCTATGTATGCAAAGCCGCAGAATGGGTCACGCGCGAAGCGATGCAAATTCACGGAGGCTACGGCTACGCCGAAGAATATTCAGTGAGTCGCTTGTTCGTTGATGCTCGAGTGTTGAGCATCTTCGAGGGTGCCGATGAAACCTTGTGCCTCAAAGTTATCGCGCGCAAACTTGTCGAAACAGCGAAGTGACTAATCACAAAAACTAATTCACGAAGCGCACGAGTTCGTGCAGACTCTCGATTCGCTCGCAATCTTTGTCTAAGTGAAACCCAAATGGGTCCAGCAACAACGGTTTCAATCCGGCATTGCGTGCACCGCCCACATCATTGACAAACGAATCGCCGATGTAGGCGATGCGATCGCGAGGCACGTTCATTGCCGCGATGGCTTCGTCGAAAATTTGTGGCTCAGGTTTCGCCACGCCGACGACATGCGAGTCGGTCACGATCAAAACTGGCACGCCAGAACCTTCGCCAACTTGACAAACATTTTCGTTGGCCAAGGTTTGCTCAATTTGTCCACTGGCATTCGACACAATGCCGATTCGCACACCCAACAAATGCAGCCGCCACAAAGCAGCGACTGATTCGTGCAGGGGAAAACGCCATAAGAACGCTGAAAAAACTTTTAAAAGTGCCGTAGCTGCGTCATTTACCTTTTCATCCGGCACCCCCGCTTCACGGGCATATGCCTGGCGATACGAAACCCAAGAAACCTGATCAATCGAGCCAGCAGCCTGCGACGCCGTCGCCTCGTCGATTGCCGCCATGCCCGCATAGTGGCAACGCACCAACGCGCCGAGGCTCGTCGTTCCATCAAATGGTTCAAGCACCATGCCGGTTGTCAACGGATCGGGCACCAGAAAGACGCCACCCGCGTCAAACAACAAAGCATCAAAGCGTTTGGTCATAAAACTAAGACCGTGGTTTTAATTTTGTAGTGCAGAATTATTTGCTGCGCTTCAAACCAGCACGACTGCCGCGCGAAATAAACTTAAGCGCCATCTTGCGACTCGCTTCATCGATCATCTCGTCACCAAACATCACAGCACCCTTGCCTTCGCCTTCGGTTGCCGAAGAATATGCATCCAAAATCGCCCATGCGCGATCAAACTGTTCTTGGGTTGGCGAGAACACCTCGTTCAAAATCGCCACCTGATCTGGGTGCAACGCCCACTTGCCGTCGTAGCCAAGTGTTCGAGTGCGCTGGCAGTAATTCTTGAAACCCTCAGAGTCGCGTATATAAAGGTATGGTCCATCGATAACTTGCAACCCATTCGCGCGACCAGCCATCAAGATTTTTGAAAACACGTAGTGAAAGTGATCGCCAGGATATTCAGTGATTTGCACTCCACCCGTGAGCACCGGCATCTCCATGCTCGCGGCAAAATCGGCTGGTCCAAAAATTATCGTCTCAAGTCGCGAACTTGCCGCGCAGATTTCTTCGACATTGATCAAGCCACGAGCAGTTTCTATTTGAGCTTCAATGCCGATGTGGCCAACAGGTAGACCGTTGGCGATTTCAACTTGGCGCAACAACAAATCCGTGGCGACGATCTGGGCACCAGTTTCAACTTTCGGCAACATGATTTCGTCGAGTCGCTCGCCCGCACCGCCGACGACTTCGATTATGTCAAATGCCGTCCATTTCGTGCTCCAGTCATTGACTCGCACGCACATTACTTTGTCGCCCCAATCTTGGGTACGAATCGCAGTCGCAATTTTCGCGCGCGAAGACTCTTTTTCTTTTGGCGCTACTGCGTCTTCGAGATCTAAGAACACCATGTCGGCAGCGATGCCCGGGCCTTTGCCCATCATTTTTTCTGAAGATCCTGGGATCGATAAACAAGAGCGACGGGGCAAGTCTCGTGAGCGTGCTGACATACCTAAAATCCTACATCGCACACGATTACATAGCGCTGTGGCGCAACAGTTCAGTCGTGGGTGGGCACTCGGCCTCGAATGGTTGCGTCAAATCGTCGCTGATGCCATTTTTGGAGATCACCCGCGAAAACAAACTCGCCGACAACAAGTCAACATTATTCGCCGCATCGCCGGCGGTCATCGCCGACCACAATGGTTTCGGCAATCGCGTGCCACATGCGGTCACCAACCACACGGGTTTTTGCGAACAGAATGCAAGTGCGGCGACGGCATGACTGCCAGAACCGCACAACACATCACTCGGCCCTGCAGCCAAAGCTTCGATCACGACAACATCGCAACCGTTCACGACAGGCGAAAGCTCTTCGAATTGCACCAGCGTCGCATCGACATTCATCCCCACAAGTCTTTCAACCGCGGCGTCGCCATCACCGTTGCTCTCAACCACAAAGATTTTCACATCGACCCGGGACGCCAACGCGTGCAGCACCGCAGTCGGCCAACCAACCACACACACAACGGCATCTTCAGGCACAACGTCACGCAAACTCTTTATCGTCGCATCATTGCTTATCTCATCGTTGCATTTTTGCATCGCCAAAAACGGATCAAGTGCACCAAGCACATGACTGCACAACCACCACAACGGCGCACAGGTCGGGTGTCGTTGCACGATTCGTCGCGTCGCCAGCACAATGCCCGCCGGCTCGTGACCTAAACCACCGAGCGCCGCCGCGGTCTCACGCACCAGCGAAACTGGGTCAGCACCACGCGCCCGCGCCACATATCGCAGATGCTCAATCGGGTGCATTTCCAAAACGCTACCCCCGACTTGCTACGGTCTTGGCTGATGATTATTTCACCAAATCTGGACACCCAGCTTCAACCGCTCAAAGGCAAGGCCCGCCCACTCGAAGAATGGCTAACGACATTTCATCTGGCATCAATCGTGCTTGACCCATACACGAATGAAAGCGCATGGATAATGCCGACTGCAGTGCGAATCCTGCGACAGTTTGCTGGTGCATCGGTGCGCACCAACTTCGTGATCACCGCGACCGCAAGTGAAGCACGCGAATTTCTCGGTCCGCACGCTGATGAATTTCTCGTGTTCTGCGATCCATCACGGACATTTGTTAAGCAACTTTCACTCACCGAACTTCCAGCGTTTGTTTATGTGCAGATCGACGGCACGGTGCCGGTCAATGCACAGGGATGGAATGCCAAGGCCTGGAGCAGTGTCGCTGAACACATCGCCTCAGTAGTCTCGTGGCGCAAGCCCAACATTCCGTCTGCAGGCGACCCGGGTTCATTCAAAGGCACACCCGCACTCGTCTAACTCGGTTTTGTGAATAGCCTGTAGTCGTGGCAAATAAACAACCTGAGCCATTCGTCAACTCGCCGTTGCTGCCACTTGGCCCCGACAAAACTATTTATCGAAAAATCTCTAGCGACGGCGTCACAACCGAAAAAACAAACCTGGGCGATTTTCTTCGCGTCGACCCCAGCGCAATCACGACCCTCACCGAGCACGCGATGCGCGATATCGCACACTTGTTGCGCGCCGAACACCTGCAACAACTCGCCGACATTCTCAAAGATCCTCAAGCCAGCGCCAACGATCGCTTCGTCGCGCTCGATTTATTGAAGAACGCCAGCATCAGCGCGGGCGGCGCGTTGCCGATGTGCCAAGACACGGGCACGGCGATTGTCAAAGCCTCAAAGGGTCAATTCGTTTTCACGGGTGGCAACGACGAAGAAGCCATCGCCAAAGGCATCTACAACACATATCAGACATCGAACTTGCGCTATAGCCAATTGGCACCGATCACGATGTTCGAAGAAATCAACACGAATACGAACCTGCCCGCTGAAATTAAAATATCGGCAACAAACGGCGACGAGTTCAAGTTTTTGTTCATCGCCAAAGGCGGCGACTCAGCGAATAAAAGCTATTTGTTCCAAGAAACAAAGGCCCTGCTAAACGAAAAAGTCCTTTTGCCATGGCTGTTCGACAAGATGCAAACTCTCGGCACCTCTGCCTGCCCGCCGTATCACCTCGCCATTGTCATCGGTGGCACTTCAGCTGAATATGCGGTCGAAGCAGCAAAACTTGCCAGCACCAAATATTTAGATTCACTGCCAACGAAGGGCTCGCGAACTGGCCACGCTTTTCGCGATCTAGACCTCGAAGCCAAAGTTCTTAAACTCGCCCAACAAACGGGCATCGGTGCACAATTCGGCGGCAAATACTTCTGCCACGATGTGCGCGTCATTCGCCTGCCACGACACGGCGCGAGTTGCCCCGTGGCAATGGCCGTCTCTTGCAGCGCCGACCGACAAGCACTTGGCAAAATCACAAAAGATGGCATCTTTCTCGAACAACTCGAACAAGACCCGGCAAGATTTTTGCCCGAAGTAGCCGACGAAGATCTCTCAACAGAAGTTGTCAACATCGACCTGACTCGCCCGATGAGCGAAGTGCGTGCCACACTCTCGAAGTTTCCGGTCAAAACTCGCATCATGCTCAATGGTCCGATGATCGTTGCCCGCGATCTGGCTCACGCAAAACTCAAAGAGCGTCTCGACTCAGGCAAAGGCTTGCCCGATTATTTCAAGCAATACTGCGTTTATTACGCAGGCCCGGCAAAAACGCCGTCAGGTTTTGTGTCGGGTTCTTTCGGCCCGACAACCGCCGGTCGAATGGATAGCTACGTCGACGAATTTCAGCGCGTCGGCGGCAGCCTTGTGATGTTGGCCAAAGGCAATCGCTCGACACAAGTTACACAAGCCTGCAAAACGCATGGCGGTTTTTATCTGGGATCAATCGGCGGACCCGCCGCACGCCTCGCGCAAGACTGCATCACCAAAGTCGAAGTGCTCGAATACGAGGAACTCGGCATGGAAGCCGTCTGGAAAATCGAAGTCAAGAACTTTCCAGCGTTTATTGTTGTCGACGACAAAGGAAACGACTTCTTCGAGATTGTCATCGCTACGGCGCTTGGCACACCAGTTCAAATTCGCAAATAGTGTCGCTGGTCGAAGAACGAATCACCTGCCCTCTCGGGCAATGGAAGGGCGAACCAGGTCGCTGCCAACTGTGCAACACGCTCATCGAGTCGACTCGCCGTCGCACCTGGTGTTCAGACAAGTGCGGTCGCGAGTGGCAACGCAATCACATTTGGCGTTTTGCCAGATCGGCTGCCAAACGCCGCGCAAAATATCGTTGCCAGCGCTCTGGGTGCACTGCCGAACGACGCGACTGCGAAGTCAATCACATCAACCCACGCAACGGCGCCGGTTACGGTCCTGGGTGTCATCATCATTTGAGCCCAAACAAAAAAGACATCGGCGGATTAGAGGTTTTGTGCCACGCACATCACGCCGAAGTCACAGCGGCTCAAGCCTCGGCGCGAGCGGCGAAACGGCGCAAGACGAAGCAAGATAAATTAAAGCAGTGACTTCATCGCCGCACGTGTATCGGCGATTTCTTGCGGGTCGCTGCTAAATTCAACTGCCGCGAAATCAGTTACGCCAATGCCGGCTAAATCTGCAACGCGCTGCTTCACTTGATCAGCCGTGCCAGCAATCACGATGTCAGCCGGTCCGGCTGCACCTTCATGGTCGAGCATCGCTCTGTAACTTGGCAGTTGACGTAAATCTGAAACACCTTGGCGGCAACTTTTGTTGCGCGCGCAACATCGTTAGTCACACAAACAGGCAACGCCGCAATCACACGAGGCGATTTGCGTTCGGCTTTCTTTGCCGCCTCGACTATCGTCGGCACGGTCAAAGATTGCAATGTCTTGGGCCCTGTGCACCAAGTCAGCGTTCCGTCGGCGAGAGTACCAGTGACACGCAACATTTGTTCGCCGAGCGCGGCAACGACAACCGAAAACGGCGACGAGCCAACACCTGAGAGCGAACCGCGCGTGGTCAAAGTTTCGCCAGCGAAGTTTGCGTTCTCGCAGCGCGCAAGAGGCATCAAGATCGAAAGATATTCGCGCAAATGTCGCACGGGTTTTTCGAAAGAAATTCCAAGCATGCCTTCAATCACAACTTTGTGACTCAAACCGATGCCCAAACAAAGCCGACCTTTTGATGCGGCGTTAACAGTGTGGCATTGCTGAGCAATCGCCATCGGATGACGTGGATACGTCGGCACGACGCTCGTGCCTATTTCGATTCGTGGCACCTCGCGACCGACAATAGCCAGTGCCGTCAGCGCATCATGGCCGAAAATATTCGGCACCCAATAACTTGCAAAGCCATCGCGCTCAACTTGCTTTGCTTCAGCGACGACATCGTCGATCGTTCCAGAGTTGATCGTGCCACCAAAAATTCCGACTTTCATTTTCTTGCTCCTGTCGTATCTTCTGTCACTGAGGCAGGCTAGACAGCACGCGATACGACGTCACAGTCGCGCCATTAAGGCGTTGTTGTCGTGCTCGGCTCGACCACCGAATCAACTGGCTCGGGCATTACATCTTTTGCCGCCGCAGAATCGTCACGAAACTTTGATTCAAGACATGCGCCTTCCCGAAGTGGCGCAATGTCTAGAGCGCGCGCGACCGCAACCACGAACACACTCCGTCCTTTTGGCGACAGATGCACACCGTCTTCGTTGAGTACGCTCTTTTCTTTAGAAATTCTTTCCCAATCCAGAATCGACACATTCTTTGACTCACCTGCAATCACATTGATCGCTGCATTTACTTCGCGCTGAGTGTCTCTGAACAAAGAAGTCGTCACCAACAACACGGGCCTCGGCGCAAGTTTCGCCACAATTTTGCGCATCTGCTTGGCGAATGAATCTTTGTTGCCCTCGTAGTTCGTGCCAAGAAATACAACTGCAGCATCCCAACCTGCTTCGGCGTTAAGTCTCTGGTCGAGCACCTGCACACCAAACTCGGCGAAACGACTCGCTTCGGCCTCGATCGCCACCTGCCAGCCAAGTGGCACGAGCGCGTCGCACATCTCATTGCCATATCGGCTCGAAGTCGAGGCCATGATCGAATCACCAATCATCAACAATCTGTTGCCACTTACTTTTGGTCCGATCAAGCCGCCTGCGACTTCTGGTAACTCAATTTCAAAACCCTCGGGCAAAGTTATCGCCGTGCCGAAGTCGTAGCCGGGTATTCGACCGACTCCCGAAAGCACACCTGAGTCGTCACTGCCGATATTCAACGAGCCGCAACTTGTCAATAATGCAGAGATAACAACGATGATCAGTTTCTTGATCAAGCCACCGTCACTTCAACCCGTGCATCGTTGAAACACGCACCACTTGCAAGATCGTTCAGTTCGTCAGTTGCAAAAGCGTTGGCAGTCAAACCGGTTTTGGTTGCACGCAACCACAAGCCTTTGGGAATAAAACATACGCCGGGTCGTATCGTCTCGTCGACCACCAGATCAATCTCGAGAGATGCTTTGTCGTTATGCACGACAACTCTTTGACTATCTGTCAGTTTTCGCTGCGCTGCATCTAGCGGATTCATCGAAATCGCAACTCTAGGTGGGTCAGTATCGGCAAACATCGAGTTAATCGTGTGTGATGTCGCTGGTGAAATCAATACCAATGGATACTTTTCGTCAGGCGTACGAAATTTCGGCAACGGCAATTCGCTTTCGGCGACGAACAGTCGTGCTCGCATGTCTATGAAACTTGGGTGTGTGTCTTTGAACTGCACGGTGGTGCCGACCTTGCGCAACTGCAGAGAGTGTTTCTTCTGAATTGCGATTCGATCGGCGATAAATTGTGGGTCACTGTTAAATTCGTCGGCGCTAAAACCAAGTCGAGTTGCTAACCCCGTGGCTAGTTCGTTGTTCGAGCGCGACCCGCCCACGCGCCCGATCACGGGCGCGATCACTTGTGCCGTATACGAACCGTACGAACCCACAAGATCGTGAACTTCAAAATGTGTCGTCGCCGGCAACACAACATCGGCGAATTTCGTCGTATCCGTCATAACTTGGTCATGCACAACGGTGAAAATTTCTTCGTTCGCGAGACCAGCCAGCATGCCAACCTGATCGACAGCTGTCACCGCTGGGTTCGCACCCTGCACTAAAAATACTTTCGCCTGGACTGGCCAAGCACCAACGTCTCCACGCAACACCCGACCAACCAAATTCATGTTCAAGGTTTTCCGCAGCGGTCGCGCGATATTTTTGGGCCAATCTGCGTGCACATCAACCACAAATCCGTCAGTTGTCGAGGCCAAAATACCCGAGCCTCGAGTGCCGAAATTGCCTGCAACAACCCATAAACCAAGCGCAGCCAACATTCCGCTGCCGCCATTGCGATTGCGCTCGGTACCAAGACCGATGCGCAACACCGCGGGTTTCGTATTTGCTATCAATTCAAAAAGATCACGAATCTTGTCGAGTGGCACATCACAAATTTTGCTGGCGTCAACAAGTGAATATTTGCTCGCCGCTGTCAAGAACTCTTTGCTGCCTGTTGTATTCTTGTCAAGAAACTGAGAAGCAACTTTGCCAGTGCGAGCGAGCTCATTGCTCAACGCATACGCCAACACCACATCGGTTCCAGGTCGAATCGCCAGATGCAAATCGGCGCGCGAAGCAGTCCCCGTCGCCCGTGGGTCGACCACCACAAGTTTGCCACCAGATTTTTGAACTTTTGCCAACAGTGGCAAAAGGTGCGTACCACTCGCCGCCGGATTCGCACCCCAAACAACGACAAGTTTTGCATCCACGACATCGAGCGTGTCGATACTCAACATCTCGCCAAACATCTGATCCCATGCGGCGCCGTATGTCGCGGCACAAATCGTGTGCAAAATTTCTGGCGCACCCAAACGGGCGAAGAGATGCGGCGTCAAATAGTTGGCTTCAAATTTTGGCGACGACGAGTTGTAAAGATATGGCAAAACAGAATCAATTCCGTGACTCGCAATAGCCAATCTAATTTTTTCAGCGATCAAGTCAAGGGCTTCATCCCAAGTCGCCTGGCGAAACTCGCCGCCACCCTTCGCTCCGACTCGAATCAACGGTGTCATTATTCTTTCAGGCGAATACACGCGATCTGCATGATGCTTGACTTTTTTGCAAATCCAGCCGTCTGTCAGAGGGTTCGACAACTCGTCAATTGGTGCCGCATCAATTTTTGTAATTCGACCAAACGTCAGAGTCACTTCTAGCGAACATGCATCTGGGCAGTCAAGCGGACAGGCGGTTCGCAACAGAACCTTATCCGCAGCATTTTCCACGACACTAACCACGTGTCTATTATCGCACGCCACCATCGGGCATCACGTGGGCTATTTGTTTGATGGTTCTTCGGTAGATAATTCGTCGAAAGTGTCGATATCGCGAAGTTGCTTAAATTTAAACCAGAAAAAACCGACAATGCCGAGAGTCGCAACGCCACCGCCAACGACGGTTGATTTCACCCCGACCAACTGCGACACAACACCCGACTCAAAGGCACCGAGTTCATTGGTCGCACCAATGAAAACATTTTCGACTGCCGAGACTCGACCACGTTTGTCATCTGGCGTTACCAATGGCACGATCGCACCACGCACAAACACGCTGATCATGTCACCCGCGCTCAAAATCATCACGGCAAAGAAAGCAACCCAATAATTGCCGGTTAGCCCGAGCACTACGGTGCCCGCGCCAAATACACCGACAGCGATCAGCATCGCCCGACCGACGTGGCGACGAATTGGTCGAAACGCCAAAAGCGCAGCCGTGCTCGCCGCGCCAATGCCAACAGATGCGCGCAACCAGCCGTACGCGATATCGCCGACCATCAGTTGATCTTTGGCAATTACCGGCAATAGTGCGATCGCACCGCCAAAAAGCACCGCGAACAAGTCGAGCGAAATTGCCGCCAACAGAATCGGGGTGCGAAAGATAAATCGCAATCCTTCCATCGCCGAATGCAATGTGGGTCGTTCGGTCTTCGCTGGTTGATCCGAAATTATTTTTAATTTTATCTGTGAGATCAAAATTATTCCTAGGCCGATCAAACTCGCGGAGGTTGCATACGCAATCCATGGTGCGGCTGCATACAAAAAGCCCGACATCGCCGGGCCGACGATCATCGCACCTGTCCAAACTGCCGAATACATCGCCACCATTTGTGGCAAACCATGTTCAGGGGCGATCATCGGCCCGATAGATCGCATCGCGGGTGAAACAAACGCACGCGATGCTCCAAACGCAACTGCAATAACGAACATCGGTGCGACGCTCGTCGGGTCGGTTCGCGCATAAAACACAAGCGCCACCGCACACAACAACTCGCCAATCATCGCGGTCACTGCAACGCGTCGACGGTTATAACGATCAGCAACGGTGCCGGTTACAAATACGAGCAACGCAACGGGCAAAAACTCTGCCAGGCCGAGCCAGCCGATATCAATTTCGCGACCCGTGATGTCATAAATATGTTTGCCGAGCGTCGCGGCTTGCAACATCAGGCCGACATAAAGTGACGAATTGGCGATGATGAACGACTTAACGGCAGGTGCCTGAAAAACTTCGCGTGCCGAAAGTTTGACGGGTCCTGACAGGCTTGATTTATCTTCGGCTTCTGATGCGTTCACAGCGTCAATAATCTAGTTCGCTTTGGTAATCGCAATTCGTTTAGATAAGACTCTCCACATGGCTCTTTCAGACATGGCAAAACAAACACAGTTCATCGACGGCGTCGGTCAGGCTGAACTCGTCGCTAGTGGTAAAGTTTCGGCTAGCGAATTGCTTGAGGCGGCGATCGAGCGCAATGTTGCATTCAACCCAGCAATCAACGCAGTCAACATCACTTGGCTCGACCACGCACGCGAGTTGGCCAAGAAATTCAAATCCAGCGCCAACAAAAAGTTCGGTGGCGTGCCGTTCTTGCTTAAAGACTTGGGTGCCCCATACGCCGGCCAACACATGTCAAACGGCAACATCGCCCTCAAGAACGCCCACTACATCGCACCAATAAATTCGAATCTGGTACAAAAGTTCATCGATTGTGGTCTCACTATTTTTGGTCGAACAAATTCGCCCGAGTTCGGCAGTGTGCCGGTCACCGAACCATTGGCGTGGGGGCCAACACGAAATCCGTTCGACCTGAAACGCACCTCTGGTGGTTCAAGCGGTGGTAGCGCTGCGGCGGTGGCAGCGGGCATCGTGCCAATGGCGCACGCCAGCGATGGCGGCGGCAGTATTCGCATTCCGGCTGCGTGTTGTGGTCTCGTCGGTTTAAAAACTTCGCAAGGGCGAATCTCTTTAGCGCCATTTGGCGACGAGGCAAATGTCAGTGTTCATTTTGCGGTCACACGGACCGTGCGCGATGTAGCGGCTCTGCTCGATGCAGTGCAAGGCCCAGGTGTTGGCGACCGAGTCATTGCGCCCACACCAGCTCGTCGTTATACCAATGAAGTTGGCGCCGACCCAGGCAAACTTCGCATCGGGTTTATTGATCACCATATGACTGGAGCAAAAATTGACACCGAGTGCGTACAAGCAGTGCGCGACACCTGCAAACTTCTCGAGTCTCTTGGCCACAATGTCGAAAATTCGTGGCCGAGCGCGCTCGATGACAAGGAAGCACCCGGCAAGTTCACAGCGATTTGGTCAACCAACATGTCGGTTGGAATCAATGCGCTCTCACTGATGCTTGGCCGCGAAACGACCAAAGATGATGTCGAATTAATGAATTGGACGATGGCGCAATATGCCAAGAGCAAAACTTCAACCGACTATGCACAAGCGGTTTACGCATCGGTGACTTATCGTCGCATGTTGCAACAATGGTGGGCCGACGGTTTTGATCTTTTGGTTACACCGACGACGTCACAACTGCCGCTACCAATTGGCACAATTCGCAACATGCCCGAAGACCCGATGGCGGCGCTGCGCATTGCTGGAGAATGGATCCCGCTCACCCCACCGTTCAACACCTCGGGCCAACCTGCAATCAATGTGCCTCTGCAATGGACACGCGACGGCATGCCAGTCGGCGTGCAAATCGTCGGTGCATATGGACGCGAAGACTTGCTAATTCGGGTTGCATCACAACTTGAGACCGCCCAACCTTGGGCACACCACACGCCTACTCTGTAACACCCTTCGGCGAAGATTACTCTTCCCCAAAAAGAAACAGAGCAAACAATAAATGAATACATTCACTGCTAACCCAGTCACCTACGAGCGAATACCAAAACCAAAACACGGAAGCGAAGACTGGCTCAGACTGCGCTGGCGCGACGGCAATGGTCGCTGCACATTCGGCGCATCCGACGCACCGGCACTCATGGGCGCTTCGCCATATTCGACACGCTCAGACCTTTTCTTTGATAAAAGCGTTGACCCCACAGTCGAAGATGACAAACCGGTGTTTCGTCGCGGCAATGTGCTCGAGCCAGCACTACTCGAAGAAGCGTCGCACTTGTTGGGCATTAATGTGTTCACCCCGTCGGTCATGTATCGCGCAGGCCGATTCACAATTTCTAAAGACGGCGTCGACAACGAAGAGTGCCCGACTATTGGCGTCGAGGCCAAAACGACTGCGCGCTACAGCGTGCACACTGCCGACGATCTGCCTTTCGAATGGCGTTGGCAAGGTTGGGCACAACAATCGGTGCTCAATGTGCCATTGTTTTTCATCGTGCTCGACCGTGATCTTCGCATCAGCTTCGTCGAATTGCCGCGCAATCAAGAAGCCATTGACCAACTATGGGCCGAAGCCGAACGATTCGGAGCACTCGTCGACTCTGGGGCTCGCGCTGACGCCGACATCAATCAGTTCAGTGCCGAGCAAATCTCGTCGCTCTATCGCGCAACTCCGACTGCGATCGAACTGCCCGAGTCTGCGCGAGCAGTTCTGGCAAATTTGCGTGAAGCGCGCGAAACTCGACGACAGGCCGAAAAACAAGAAACAATCGCCAAAGACGAACTCGCCAGATTGTTGCTCGCCAACGAAATTGGTCTACTCGGCGGCGAGCAAGTCGTTACTTGGCGTGAACACGCCGGCAAGCAAGCACTCGACTCAAAGCGATTGCGCGTCGAACTGCCCGAGGTCTACGAAAACTTTCTCAAAGTTGGCGACCCGTTTCGAGTGATGCGGGTCAAATAAGTTATTTCGCTATCGCAAGTCGCGAGATCCAGTGCTTCCAGATAATCACCATCGCTGCGGTGTCTAGTTCGCAATACTGCAGCAACATTTTCTTGACTGCATCGCGATGTTTGGCATCGGTGCGACTTAAGCCGTACATCATCTCTTGATAGCTGCGCATCGCACCAATGCCGTCACGCACTGCTTCAACTGCCGTTTCTTTAGCCTCATCGTTGGAAATGTTGTTGCGCTCGGCCTCTAGGATCAGACCGGTTAACGCGCTATACGGGTCTAGCGCACCATCAAGGCTCTCACGAAAATATTTTGCGAACCACGGGTTGCGCCAGTGTTCTTCGTTGCCACCCCAAATCGCCGGCAACACAAATTTTATGCTCATGCTTCCACCCATATCGGGGTGGTAATAATGCTCCTTACAAAGTTCGAGCAGATCTTGCACTCTTCCACCGTCTTTACGATCAGGCACGATCTCGTCGATCCACGCGGCGATTTCTTTGTCGGCGTGGTTGTAACTCGTCATCTGACGGCGTATATCGCGCAATGTGTTCTGCTCAAAGTCACTCCACACAAAAATTGTGCCGCTCTCGCCGACTGCGTCGCGCAATGCCCGAGCAAAATGAAAACTCGGAAATGCGTCATCGACGTTTATCCACTCGGTGTGTTGCAGTTCTTTGTCGCCCGGCTTCAAAATCGTATGACAGCTAAATTGAAAGGCAATCTGCTCGTACGGTTGCATGCCCTTGTGATACGGCACCGCCAATCGTGAAGTTTCAAAGTCAACAAAGTGCAACGGATACTCGCAAGCGTCGAGTTCGGCTTGCAGCGCAGGGTCGATCCACTCGTCACCAGTTTTCGTACATTCAAGTTGTCGAATCTGTCTTTTGCCAGTCGATTTGTTCTTGTCAATAATTTTTGGTGGTATCTCGACAAGCTTTGAGATGCCGTTCTTCATCAGCCAATTCAGACCCTCCTTGCTGTTGCCCGCAGCGTCAGCCAACAAACCAGCACCGTATAGATCGACAATGTGAGGGTCACCCGCGGCGAGTGCACCCCAACATTCGGCAAAACCGTTGCGCAAACTGTTGATATTGCGATATTCACAGTCGCGACACTTGCTACCTAGTGGAGGGTCGATTGCGATGCTCGGGTCTGCAGAAATCTTCAACAGCGAATTTGCTTGCGATCGCACACTGGCAATTAACTCGTCCACTTCGAGGCGCACATTCAAAAAACCCAAAAAGTGCTGATTACGCAACGCCGCAATATCACCTCTATAAATCGCCCTTGGTCCGGTGCTACCAGGGTCTTTGTCGGTCACCAACTCAACTTTCTTGAAGATCGCATCTTCTAAACAAGTCTTCGATGTGTCGACCAAACAGAGTTCGGGCACGACCGTCATTTTTGGATACATAAGTTCAAGAACGTTTGTCTGATATGTGATATCCAACAAATATTCACGCCAGCCACCCAAAATTCCTTCGCGCTTGCCGCGAAACGGCGTCTCACTCTCGCGCGAATCGTAACTTTTGGCTTTAATCTCGATCAGTCGCAGCACTTCGTCTTTGCGTTGCAAAATGTCGACTCGCACCAACATGTCGTGAATCACGAAGGTTGGTTCAAACCATACGCCGTCGCCCGGCACCGCCATCAGTCGTGCAGTCGCCTGCTCGGGCGTTTCGCCAGCCTCGGGCACCATCCACACGCCATCATCGAACAGCGCTCGCGCCAGCGCTTCGACCATGAAACCGCCGTCGGCAAAAAACTCAAGGAACGAATTCGAATTGTTTAAAGACGGATAACCCGACTTGGAATATTTTAGTTTGACGGGGCAGTCACACCCGAGCAAGAAGTTCGATTTCGACAGCAACTTCTCGCGACTGACCATCAAAACAACTTAGTGTTTTGCCATGTCGCCAAGTGGGCGAAGGACTGGCTTAGCGAAAACCGCATAACCAACCATCACTATGGCGAAAATTATGAATGGTCCGCGCAAACCCAGATAGCGCGCCGCAACTCCACCAAAAGC
>SXGS01171639.1_pt1 | contig 18093 bp, 13 predicted proteins | sample 3174681 | NCBI WGS metagenome assembly SXGS01 (sample SAMN11356861, study PRJNA531348) | freshwater metagenome | isolation source: freshwater sample F1-80 | place: China: Fuxian Lake, Yuxi | collected 2017-12-25 | reverse complement strand
TTGTCCGGCACCATCGATTCGTGATCGATACCGAGGCACTCGTAGATGGTCGAGCAGATGTCCGCAGTGCTCACGGGTCGATCTTTCACATAGGCGGCCTGCGAGTCGGACGCGCCGCACACCGTCCCGCCCTTGATGCCAGCACCGGCGAACACCACCGAATAGCAGTGCGTCCAGTGGTCGCGGCCGGCGCTCGCGTTGATCTTCGGCGTGCGGCCCATCTCGCTCATCACCACAATCAACGTATCGTCCAACATGCCGCGGTTGGTCAGGTCTTCGAGCAGCGCGGTGAACGTCTGGTCGAAGTGCGGGAGCTTGTTATCCTTCATGATGCTAAAGTTCTTCGTGTGCGTGTCCCACGCGTCGTAATCGACCTTCACGCGATCCCAGAACAGATCCCACGTCACGTTCACGAACCGCACGCCTTCTTCGATGAGTTTGCGACCGATGAGCGTGCTGTGCCCGAACAGCGTGCGGCCATAGCGGTCGAGCAGGCGCGGGTCTTCCTTCGACAGGTCGAAACACGCTTTCATCTTCGACGCGGTTAGCAAACCGAACGCGCGTTGTTGGGTGCGGTCGTAGCTGCTGATCGTGCCGTCCGCCTCCAGCAGCTTCGCGCGGGCGTCGATCTGCTGGAGCAGCGAGCGCCGGTCGTTGAGCCGGTCGATGGTGAGGTCGGTCTCGAACGCGGTGTTGGGCAAAAGCGGCGATCCGCGAACGATTGACGGCTTGCCCGGTACCGGGTTCTCGCCCTTGTCGGCGTATGGAGCGCACTCGGATGTGAGGGGGTCGAAACGGCGCCCGAGTAAGCCAGCGTAAGGTCCGGACCGGCGGAACACCTGACCCCACCCGAGCCAGCACGGGAGGTACGCGTAGTCGGGCATGTCGCCGCGCCCGGCGCGCAGGTACTCGCACACGCTGCCCATGCTCGGCGGGTCGGATTCACGCGGGTGCTGGTCCGGCATCAGCCCTTCAAAGCCAGTGTAACTCGGCAGGCAGTTGTGGCACCCGGCTTTGTGATTGACGCTGCGAACGATCGCGGCTTTGTGCATCCACTTCGACGTGCGCGGCAGGTGTTCGCTGATCTTCACGCCATTCGCGGAAGTCGAGATCGGCTTGAACTCACCGCGAACTTCGGCCGCCGCGTCGGGCTTCAAGTCCCACATATCTTGTGTGGGCGCGCCACCGAGCAAATACAGCAGCATCACGTTCTTGGCTTTGCCGGGCCGCGCGCCGGTGGCTCTCTTTGCTTCGGCCGCGAGCAGGTTCGGGAGCGTGAAGTTACTTCCCAGGAGCGTGAGCGCACCGGCCGCGAGCGTCTCACGCCGCGTAACGCCGTCGCATGTGCGACGCGGGCTGCCGAGCATGGTTATCATCGGGCGCTCTCCGGGGAGGAAATGGAGGCGTGAAGCCGAGGCGGGATTCACCTGACTCTACGCGACCGGCAGAGCGATCGCAACGGTTGTTTCTTGTGCGCTTTGCCCGTTCAATCTACACTCGTGTCATGAAGCCCACGCTCTCCGACCCCACTCGCCGCGACTTCCTCCGCGCCGGGGCGCTCGCCCTCGGCGGTCTCTCCCTCACCGACGTGCTCGCGGCGCGCGCCGCTTCCAGCGAACCGACGCGCGACACGTCCGTCATTCTGATCTACCTCAGTGGCGGGCCGAGCCACCTCGAAACCTACGACCTGAAACCGGACGCGCCGGAAGCCTACCGCAGCGTGTTCAAGCCGATCCGCACGAACGTCAGCGGTAACGACATCTGCGAGCTGTTCCCGCGGCAAGCGAAGGTCGCGGACAAGTTCAGCCTGATTCGGTCGCTCAACCATGACGTGAACATCCACAGCGACGGCGGCATCGTGGTGCTGACCGGGAAGCGCCCGACGGTGCTCGACCCGCTCTCGCAGTCGAAGAGCGAACACCCGGACTTCGGCTCAGTCGCGAGCTATGTTCGCGGACCGCACCCCGACGCGATGCCGAGCTATGTCGGCGTTCCGTCGGGCACGTACATGACGCGGCCTACCTACGTGGGCCACCAGCATGCGGCGTTCGCGGTGGGCGATCCTTCGGCGCCGTACTTCCGCCCGCCGTTCCTCGCGCTCGGTGGCGACACGCGCCGACTCGACGACCGCAAGCAGTTACTTGGCGACCTCGACAAACTGCGACGCGCCATCGACGCGAGTGGCAAACTCGCGACCTCGGACACGCACACGCAACAAGCGTTCTCGCTACTATCGAGCCGGAAGGTGGCGGAAGCGTTCGACCTTTCGCGCGAGAGCGACAAGACCCGCGACCGTTACGGTCGGCACTTGTGGGGTCAGGCGTGCTTGCTCGCGCGCCGACTCGCGGCGGCCGGGACCGCGGTCGTGAGCGTCACGTTCAACACGCCGAAGAACGGTGACGCGTTCACGAACTGGGACGACCACATTCTGAACGCGAACCGGCCCGGACACTTCGCCGGCTACATGAAGACACGCCTGCCGTACATGGACGAAGCACTGTCCGCGCTCATCGAAGACATCTTCACGCGCAGCCTGGACAAGCAGATTCTCGTTGTGGTGGTCGGGGAGTTCGGGCGCACGCCGCGACTCAGCACGAACGCGAGCGGCACCGGGCGCGACCACTGGCCGCAAGCGTATTCCGCGCTCGTGTCCGGCGGTGGTTTGAAGATGGGTCAGGTAATCGGTTCGACGAACGCGCGCGGCGAATTCCCGTCGCAGAAGCCGTATTCGCCGTTCGACTTGCTCGCGACCGTGTACCGGCATCTGGGTATCGACCGAAACCGGATGCTCTACGACGCGACGAGCAAGCCGGTCGCGATTCTGCCCGACGGCGAACCGATCGCGGAGTTGGTGTAATGCCGAGAGCGCGTTCGAGAATGGCGTAACACCATACGAGCCGCGACGCGTTTCCTGAAAAAGTTCCTATTCCTCCTCTTCCAGTGCCTCGCCGAGAACGGCCTCGTTCACGTAGATCGGTACGCCATTCGCCACTGCGACCGCGATTGCGTCGCTCGGACGGCAGTCCACTTCGGTCAACTCGCCGTCCTTGCGGATGCGGAGTTTCGCGAAGTACGTGTGTTCCTTCAGGTCGCTAATCACGATGTCCTGAATTTCGCCGCCCATCTGCTCGACGACAGCGGTAATGAGGTCGTGCGTGAGCGGACGCGGCGCCTGAATGCCCTTCACGCGGCGGTCGATGCTCGTGGCCTCGAAAATGCCGATAACGATCGGGAAGTTGCGCTCGCCTTCCACTTCCTTCAGCACGACGATCTGGTGTTCCACCAGTTCGCTAATGATGATCCGGCGGAGTTCCATCTGAACGGGCACGGCGTTCACCCTCGTGTTTGGTATTTCGTGTTTGGCGGCTAGTGTTTAGTGTTGACCGCAGCTCGAAGCGTCTCGTGACTACACGAAATACTAAACGCTACACACCAAACACCAAACACGAATCGCCGATGCCCACACCTGCTACGGTATTGTTGAGCTGCCCCCCAGGTCGAACCGGTGACGGCGAACTGCGGAAACTCGTCGCGTCCGCGGGGTTCGCGCTGACCGACCATGCGATCGGGTCCGCACCCGCAGTTGACTTCAACCCCGTCGTGGTCGCGGTCATCGACGTTGGTGAGCGCGCCGATCTGGCCGCGGCACAAACCCGGCGCTGGCGGGCCGAACTCGGCGACCAGATCGTGCCGGTGCTGTGGGTGGCTTCCGTGGAGTTGGCCGCGACCGGGCTGGACGCAGGCGCCGACGTGGTTCTCTCTCGCCCGGTCGAACCGGACGTGTTCGTGGCGCAACTCCGAGCGCTGACCCGCACGCGGGCGAACGCGAACCGGACCGCGGTCCGCGCCGCGGAGGCGCGATTGCTCGGCGATCAGTTGAAGCGGGCGCTCGCACACCTGGATCGCGAACAGGACATGGCGCGTCGGGTCCGTGCGACGTTCCTCCCGAAGTCGTTCCCGCAAGTGGAGAGCGCGCGATTCCACGTGTGCTACCGCGCCCGGAATCGCGGCGGCGGCGACTTCCACGACGTGCGGCGCATCGACGAGCACCACGTCGGGTTCTTCGTCGGCGACGTGATCGGCACCGGGACGGCCGCGGGCGGGCTGCTCGGCACGTTCGTTCAGCAGTCGGTGGTGATGAAGGAGATTACCGGGCACAGTTACCGCGTTGTGCCGCCGGACGAGGTGCTGAGTACCGTGAACCAGCAGTTGGCCGACCTGGGCGCCGACGAGTTACCACTGGTCGCGATGCTGTCGTGTGTGCTGAACACCAGAACGGGCACGCTCATCCTCGCGCGTGCTGGCTTGCCAGCCCCCGTCCACGTCCCCGCCAACGGCGAACCGACCCTATGGGCGATACCAGGACCGTTCCTCGGCACCGCGGACACCACCTATCAGTTGCTTTCCAACACGTTGAAGCCCGGCGACCGGCTTCTGATCGGAACCGACGGCACACGGCCCGATGGCGACCCCAGTTCTGGCAGAACCGACCGGTTGCTCGACGCCGCCGCGAAGCACCGCGCGATCACGGGACCGGCCTTCGTGGACACCGTCGCGCGCGACCTGCTCCAGAGCGTGCGCCACGCCGACGACTTCACGCTGCTGGGGGTAGAGATCATGTAACGCGAAGAACCTCTCGCCCAACGCCTCCCCCAAAAAAGGGAGGGGGCTTGAAGCCGCTTGCGGAGTCGCGAATGATTCGTCACGCAACACGCGAAGCCGCGAGCGGCTTATCCTGTCGGGGCCGGGGGTAGGTCTTCTTGTCGCGCTCCACTCGCTCCACTAGCATAACTAGCCTAACTAGTATCCTCGGAGCAGAGCCATGAAGAAGGGCATTCACCCCAACTACCGTCCGGTCGTGTTCCAGGACGCCGCTGCCGAATTTGCGTTCCTGTCGCAGTCGTGCGTCCAGACCAACGACACGATCAAGTGGACCGACGGCAACGAGTACCCGCTGTACAAACTGGAAATCTCCAGCGCCAGCCACCCGTTCTTCACTGGTAAGATGAAATTGCTCGACACCACCGGGCGCGTGCAGAAGTTCAACGACAAGTACAAGAAGACCGCCACCGGTTACGCCGGCACGAAGAAGGCCGACGGCGCAGCGAAGACCGATGAGAAGAAATAGCTCGGTGTTTGGTGTCGTGTTCGGTTAGCCGCGAGCCGAAGGCGAGCGTGGACACACGCACATCCCTTCGGGATTGCGGCTAACATCAGCACCAAATACCAATCACAACGAACCATGTTCCCTTCTCTCGAAACGCAACTCGCGCGCTACCGCGAGTTGGAACAACAACTCTACGACCCCGAAATCAACTCCGACCCGACGAAGGTCGGCGCCATCGGTAAAGAGCGCGGTGCGCTCGCCAAGAGCGTCGAGCCGTACATCGAGTACAAACGCCTCTGCGCCGCGATCGCGGACGCAGAAGCGATGGGCGCCGATCCCGACCTGAAAGCGATGGCGGACGAGGAAGTTGCGGAGTTGCGCCCCAAACGCGACGCGCTGCACGCGGTCATCGAAGAGCGTCTCCTGGTCGATCCCGACGAAGATTACTCGAAGCTCATCGTCGAAATTCGGGCCGGGACCGGTGGCGACGAGGCCGCGCTGTTCGCGGGCAACCTCTACGAAATGTACACCCGTTACGCGCGCGAGAAGGGGTGGAGGATCGAGGAGCTTTCGTTCAGCCCCGGCGAAGCCGGCGGGTTCAAGGAAATCAGCTTCGGCGTGACCGGCGACGACGCGTATCAGTACCTCCGCTACGAGTCCGGCGGGCATCGTGTCCAGCGCGTGCCAGCCACCGAGACGCAGGGCCGCATTCACCCCTCCGCGGCAACGGGTGCGGTGATGCCGGAGCCGGAAGAAGCGCAAGTCCACGTCAACGACGCCGCGGACATCGAGTGGGAGCGGATGCGGGCCGGCGGCGCTGGCGGTCAGTACGTCAACAAGACCGAAAGCGCGGTCCGCATCTGGTACAAGAAGGGCACGCCCGAAGAGATGGAAGTGAAGTGTCAGGACGGGCGGAGCCAGGGGAAGAACTACGACCAGGCAATGCGTATTCTGCGGTCGCGGTTGTTCGAGCGGCAGCAGGAGAAGTTGCACAAGGCCCGTTCGGACATGCGGAAGTCGCTGATTGGCACCGGCGACCGGAACGCACGGATTCGGACGTACAACTTCCCGCAGAACCGGTGTAGCGACCACCGCATCGAGTTCACCGCCTACAAGCTCGACGCGATCATGGCTGGCGACCTCGACCAGATGGTGCAGCCGATGCGCGACCACATCCGAAAAGAGAAGCTCGCGAACGCCGGTCAGTGAGGCGGCGCGTTGTCTTGACCTCCCCGTCAAACGGGAGGTCAAGACAACGCGTTGTTCGTTGCATCTTCGGGGCGCGGCTGATAGCCTAAACCCACTTCCCCAATCGTTCCACCACAGCCCTTGCGAGGCTCCAACGTGGTCGAAGTGTCGTGCCCGCACTGCGGGGTGAACCTCAAAGCACCCGAAGACCGCATCGGCAAAAAGGCCAGGTGCAAGAAGTGCCAACAGCCGTTCCGCGTACCCGGGCCGATCCCGATGGCCGAGCCAGTCGGCGACGAACCGCAAGCGCTGAGCGTGGTCGCGATGCCGACGCCCCGGCTCCCGCCGGACGAAGGCGAGGATGACCGCACCGAACTCATGACGGTGGACCAGATGCCACCGCTCCCGCCACTTCCCCCGCCCAAGGCCAAACCCGCGCCAGTATCCGCGGCAACGCCGGCGCCCGCGGTGAAACCCGCGCCCGCACCGCCCGCGGCCAGGCCCGCGTCCGGCACCGCGAAGGCCGCTCCACCGAAATCGACCGCGTCTGTTCCCGGCGCGAAGGCCGCTGAACCGCTCCCGATTGGCGACGAGGCCGAACCGCTCGCAGACATCCCTTCCGACGCGCCGCCGAAGTCGAAGCCGAGAGCGAAGGCCAAGCCCGCGGCTGAATCGGTGCCCGACCCGGAATCCGAACCGGCGCTGACCGACAATGCGTTCGCCTTCGGCCTCACCGACGAACCCAGCGAAGCCCCCAAACCGAAGAAGAAACGCGACGAAGAAGAGAAAGAAAAGCCCGAACCAAAAAAGGCCCCGGCGAACGGGAAAACGAAGGCCGCGCCGGCTGACGGCGCGCTCGCCTTCGGTTTCACCGACGAGCCATCGCCGCCCGAAACCGCCAAGCCCAAGAAGAAACGCGACGAAGACGACAAACCCGCAGAACTGGGGAACAAGAAGGCAGTCAAGAAAACGCGCGACCTAGACGAACCCGAAGACGACGAGAACAAGCCGCGTTACCGCCGCCCGGAAGAAAAGGGCAGCGGCATGGCCAAGATGATGCTGATCACCGCGTTCGTCGGCTTCTTCGCGGTAGGGTTGGGGATCGCGGCGTTCGTCGTATACGCGAAGAAAAACAAGCCACCGCCCGAGGTCAAGAAGGAAGAGAAGAAAGAAGAACCGATCCCGGACCCGCCGGTGACCCCGCCCGTGGTCGTCCCACCGGTCACGCCCAAGGACAAGGTCGATCCGAAGCCGAAAGACACGGTAGACCCGAAGAAAGACAAGGAACCCGATCCGGTCCCGACGCGACCGGGATTTGAATTGGCAATCAAATCGAAGCCGTTCGATATCGGTAAGGAGAAGGACGCGGCGAAGCTCGAGCGTGCCGACAAGCCCGGTGAGCCGCGGTTCGTGCTCGAAACGGCGTTCGCGTCCGTCCTGCGCGCGTTCCCGCCGTTCGACCCGAAGTCCGCGGACACCTACGCCGTGGTGCGTGAGGGCGCGAAACTCTCGCTCGACGCCTACAGCCCATCGTCGGGCAAGCGGATATCACGCCTGGAGTTCGCCGCGGACCTCACCCGGCCGATCTGCGACCTGTACGCCTCGGTCACCGACTCGCAGTTCCTCGCCGTGTCCGACGGCAAGATCACGGTCTGGAACATCGCCGACCAGAAGAAACTGTTCGACGCGGTCGATCCCTACGCGGGCAAGCCGGACCACGAGAAGAACGGTATCGCGGCCGCGTTCTTCTCGGTTCAGCCGAGTCAGATCGTGGTCGTGTCCACGGCCGGCGCGGTCCACTTATACAGCCTCCCGGCGAAGGCATCAGTGGCCGAGTTCGCACCGCCACACGGGGCGAAGGGCAAGGTCGTGCTGGACGAGTCCGTCGCACGCGCCGAGGGCGGCGGTTCGATCGTCCTCGCAGTGGGCGGCGTTCTGTACCAGATCCAGTCCAGCGGAAACCTGGCGAGGCTCCGCACGCACGATCTCGGTGGCGACGCGAAACCGCTCGCAGTCGCCGCCAGCGGCACCCCCGGCCGGCTCCTGTTCGCCTTCGAGACCGATGCGAAGGGGAAGAAGGACCGCGGCCTGCTCTACCTGCCGCTCGGCGCCGGGGCCAAGCCCGTCATCTCGCTGTGGCCCACGGTGGCCGGAACCCCAAAGAGTGCGTTCTGGGTCGGCGACACCTCCGCCGGGGTGGCCACCGAGAACGGTGTGGTGTGGTTCGACGAGGAGATGAACAAGTTCGGCCCGCTGGTCGTCACCCGCCCCGTCGCCGCCGGTCTCTACCTCGGTGCCGGAAACCAGTTCTTGTACGTCGTCCCGCACCCCAGTAAACCGGCACAGTCGGTCCTGGTAACGCTGGCGGTTCCGTTCGGGGACGCCTTCGACTTCCGCCGCGAGGCCGCGACCCGTCTCCGCGTCGTTCGCATCGACTCCAACGGCCTCGCAAAGTAAAGCGTGGCCCACCGGTATTCAGTGGCGTGCCTGGGGTTTGTGACTTACGTAAGATGGTGTCGCGGAACCGAATCGCACGAACCGGCATCCAACCGGTTGTGCGTGCTTTGACCACCGACCAATCCAACAGGAGAGTACTGATGTTTCAGCGGACGACGGCCCTCACCGCACTTGCGGCGGCCATCCTCGGATTGACCACGCTCAGCGGCTTCGCGCAGCCAGACAAGAAGCCAACGCCGGCCGACCTGAAGGCTTCGAAAGAGGCTCTTCAGAAAGTTCAGGACTTCGTCGGGCTGTGGAATGTGGAAGGCACGCAGAAGGTCGGGGCAAAGACCGAGGCGTGGAAGGAGAAGGTGAGTTGGGGCTGGAAGTTCAAGGACGGCGACGCCTGGATCACCGTTTCGTTCGCCGAGGGCAAGGGCAAGTACTTCACTGTCGGCGAACTGAAGTACGACGTGGTGAAGAAGAAGTACCTGCTCTCGCTCACTCCGAGCGGGAAGGGCGAAATGGCCCAGACGTTCGAGGGCGACTACGCCAAAGGCGCGCTGAAAGTAGACCGCAAAGACCCGAAGACCGGCGACGTGTACCGGCTCACGCTGAACACACTCGCCGAGGGCGATAAGTTCGCGCTGAAATACGAGAAGCAAGACGGCGGCAAGGGATTGTTCGCTGCGGTCCACGCGATGAACGGCCCCAAGGACGGTCTCGTCGCGGGCGCGCCGAAGAAGCCCGAGTGCATCGTCTCCGGCGGTTCTGCCAACATCCAGGTTTCCTACAACGGAAAAACCTACTACGTGTGCTGCTCTGGGTGCCGCGACGAGTTCAACGCGGAACCGGCCAAGTACACGAAGGGGAAGTAACGAGTTGCGAGTGACGAGTAACGAGTTGCGAGCAGAAGCGGAAGACCGAAGGCACACAGACCTCCGCTCTTCCGCCTCGGCTCGCAACTCGTTACTCGTCACTCGCAACTACATTTCGCTCAAGCCCTCCAGCCCTCCCGGTCGATCTCTTGCAGTGGTGCGCCGCGTTCCGGTGTGCCGCGAGGAGGTTGACCGTGCGCCCCAAACACACTCTGATAACCGTGATCGGGCTGGCCGCGGCGCTCGCGCTGGCGCAACCGACCAAGTCGCAGGACGGGCCGTTCGACGGCCTTCAACCACACTACTGGCCACACCGCGCCTTCGGCATCCCCGTAGACGTTCAGAAACTCACCCCGCTCGCAAACAAACCGACCCACCTCCAGCTCTACTACGCCGCAAGCCGTGGTTCGTTCCAGAAGGGGCCGAAACTGCCGCTCAGCGGTCTGCACGAGATCAACGGCGACAAGCGCGGCTTCCTCTTTGAAGCGCCACGTGATGGCGACTACGAGTTCGCGGTGCAACTCGTCTATGCCGATGGATCCGTCGCGCCCAAGACGGACGCACTCGCGCCCGAAATCCGTGCGGTCATCGACACCACCCCGCCGCGCGTGCAACTCGCGGCGATCGGCAACGGCGTGGAGTGGCGCGCCACCGACGACAACCTCGACCCAAATGGCGTCACTCTCCAGTGCAAGTGGCCAACGAGCGCCGAGTGGACAACGGTGAAGAACACACCCGCGGTGAAGCCGTTCCGCGCCAACGACAGTTACGCCTGGAAGATTCCCGCTGGCAAGTCGCTAGACGTGCGCGTCACGGCGAAAGACCGGGCCGGCCATGAGGGGCTGTCGCCGGTGGTGCGCATCCCGGCGGAATCCGGCACCGCGGTCGGGCTACCGAAGACACCCGGCGGACCGGCTTGGGCCGGCGGCACAACACTCCCGCAACCGCGTATCGACTTCGTGAACACGCTGGAGTTCGACGTGGACTACACCGTGCAGCGAATGGGCCGCAGCGGGGTGCAGGCCGCGCACCTGTTCGTTCTGAAGGAACAAGGCGACTGGGCAATCGTCAAGAGACACCCGGTGAAGCTCATGCCCGACGAAAAGGGGTCACAATCGCTTTCGCTGCCGTTCAAGGCCGAGCGTGAGGGCACCTACGGGTTCTTCGTCATCCCGGAGAGCGGTGCGGGCAAGAAATCCGACGACCCTAAGAAAGACGATCCGCCGATGGTGTTGGTGGTCGTGGACACGACGAAGCCGCACGTGAAGATCACCGGAGTGCAGGTGAAACCGGGCGGGGCTCGCGGGCCGCTCGTCGAGATCACCTGGGACGCGGCCGACCCCAACCTGATGCCGCAACCGGTGAGCCTGGAGTGGTCACTGGACAAGTCCGCGGTGAAGTGGAACGAGGTCAAGTACCGGCTGGATAACAACCTCACCGCGACCAGCGGACGTTACGCGTGGGAAGTGCCCGACGAGAAGTTGTGGAAGTTCTACGTCCGCGCGCGGGCGGTGGACAAGGCCGCAAACGTGGGCGAACACGTGTGGATTCAGGAGGTGATTGTCGATCTGGAGAATCCGTCGGCCATTATCGATCGGGTCCGCGGCGGCGCATCCGGCCCCGCACCGAAGACACCCACACCAGAAAAGCCGGGCGGCCCCGATGGCCAGCCGATGCCCGAACTCCCACTGACACCGTGATTGCGTAGTGCCAAGTACCAAGTCGAAGACAAAGTCTGTTGGGTGCACTTGGCCCGCGAGCGCGCCGCGAAGGACTGATTGGTCGTTAGTGTACTCTTGCAGTTCAAGGTAGGTCACTCGCTCCTCGAGTGACACCTTCGGGACGGCTGAGCGCACCGCGGGCAACCCATCGCGCAACTCGCGGCGCGAGTTGCCTACCTTGAGATGCAATGAGCCACTAGAGTCCGCCTCGAACCGCGGCGATCAGTCCGTACCCGACCGCCGCGACGAAAGGCATGGCCAGCCCCCACGCCAGCAAACGGCTGAACAGCCGCCGGCGATCCTCACCCGCGCATGCCGACGCCAAACACAGGGCGCCGATGGTGGACAACGGGGACGCGTCCGCCACGTTCCCCCCGACCACCACCGACGACGCCAAGAACAGCGGGTCACCGCCGAGGTGCGCGACCAGGCCCGGCACGAGCGGTAGGAACGCCGGCAGGACAACCCCGGTCGTGCTGCTGTACACCGACACCAACCCGCACACCAGTGCCACGAGCGCCGGGGCGGTAGCAGGTGTGGCGACCCGCGCCAGCATCCCAGCGAGGCGATCCGTCCCGCCGGTGTGTTCGAGTACCGCGGCCAGCGTCGATACCCCGCAGACCATCAGGATCACGCCCCACGGGACGGCTTGAACGGCCCGGCTCTCGTCGGCTATTCGGAACCCGATGAGTACCACCGCGCCGGCGAGCGCGGTCATGCCGACATCGGCCCCAAGCCCGACCACCGCCGCGGCGACCAATCCGAGAACAAGCAGTGTGCCTCGGTGTCGTCCCGACAGCGTGGTCGCGTCCAGTCCGGCTTCCGCCAGTCTTTCCGCGTCGGCTGGAAGAGGCGTGTGTCGCCGCAATCCACCGAACAGCGCGAACCCCGCGAACCCAACGGCCGCGTTCGCCAGGAAGTTGTGCGCGTAGATCGCCCACTCGGCTCCGGGTAGTCCGAGCCGGTCCCGGCACATCGCGGCGACCACCACCCCCGCCGGGCCGAACGGCGACATGCCACCCGCGATCGCCCCGTGCGCGACCATCAGCGCCATCGGAAACGCCGGGATGCCCAACCGGCGAGCGGTGCTCATCGCGGCCGGAGCGACCAGGGCGGCAGCCGCAATGTTCCCGGCCCCGGCGGTTCCCACCGCTGCCGCCAGCGCGAAGAACAACACCGGCACGAGTCCCGTGCGCCCGCCGCAGGCCCGTACCGCGCGCCGCGCGACGCGGTCCAGGGTGCCGTTATCCTGAACGAGCGCGAAGAGGAGAGTGACACCGGTGAGGGTGAGGAACAGACCCGATGGGAACCCGCCAATGACGACCTTCAACCCGACCGGCCGTTCGCAGAGTGACGCCGGGCAGACTCCGAGGAGCCACGCCAGTACGAGGGCCAGCAGCCCGGGGTTCACACGGCTCGTGCAACTGACCACGACGACGAGCACCAGTGCCGCGATCGCCAGCCACGCCGGGTCGAGCATGTTGGATGCCTCATCACTTGTTGCGGACGAGTTCCCGCAACGCGGCGGCCGGAACCTTGCCCATCGCGTTCCGCGGCAGTTCGTCGACGAACACGAACACTCGCGGGCGCTGGTAATCGACCAGCCGCGTCTTGAGGAACGCGAGCAGTCCGGCCTCGTCCAGCGTGGGGTCGGAGCGGACCACAGCCGCCGCGACCGTTTCCCCGCTAAGCGAGTCGGGCAACCCGAAGACGGCGGATTCGCGCACTCCGGGGCACTCGTTCACCGCGCGCTCGACCACCTGCGGATAGACGTTGTACCCGCTCGTGATGATCAGATCGGTACTGCGGCCCGCGAGCGTCAGGAAGCCGTTGCTGTCGAGCGAGCCGAGATCGCCGGTATCGAACCAGCCGCCCGCGAACGCCTGCGCGGTGGCGTCGGGGTTCCGCCAGTATTCGCGGAACAGGTTCGGCCCGCGTACTCGAACCGCTCCGACTTCGCCGGTCGGTAGCGGTTGGCCGGTCGCGTCCACCACCTCCAACTCAATACCGGCGAGTGGCAACCCGACCGACCCCCACGGCCACGGACCATCGAGCGGCAGACTCGCGATGACGTGCGATTCGGTCATCCCGTACCGGTTGATGATCGGCCGTTTGAGGATCTCTTCGAGTACGGGAAGCACTTCGGGCCGGATCGGGGCCGACCCGCAGGTGAACAACCGCACTCCAGACAGTTCGCACGCCGAAGCGCGGAAGCCGGGGTGGTCCAGCAGCCGGTAGTAGATCGTCGGAACGGCCATCACCACCGTCGCGCGCGCGGCTGCCGCGAGAGTGCGGTCGGTGTGGAAGCCGTCTTCCAGTAGCAACCGCCCGCCGGCGAGCAGCGTCATCTGCGCGGCGAACGACAGCCCGTGAATGTGGAACATCGGCAGGACGTGAAGCACGGCGTCATCGGGATTAACGCGCCAGCAATCACGAAGCGCGCGCAAACTGGCCCCGAGGTTGGCCGACGTGTGAACCACGCCCTTCGGTCGGCCGGTCGTCCCGGAACTGTAAAGGATCAAACACGGGTCGTCCGGCGCGGTCGCGGCGTGGTGGGCAGAGCGGTGCGGAGCGTTCGTGACTTCTTCCGGCGTGACGAAGCTCCGCAAGTCCGGTAGACTCGACCGAAGTTCGTCGAGGAGCGGGAGGTTGTCCGGATCGCTGACGACGACCGCGGCCCCGCTGTCGGCGAGGAAGTGGCGCATCTCCTCGCGAGTGAACTTGGGGTTGAGTGGTAGCCCGACCCCGCCACCGAGGAGAACGCCGAGGTGCGCGACCAGGAACGCGAAGCGGTCCGCGGTCCACACCGCGACCCGCTCGCCCGGTTCCATACCGCGCTCGCGGAGCAGCGCGCCGGCCGCGAGGGCAAGTCGTTCGAGTTCGCCGTAGGAGTACGCACGTCCGCGCCACTCCACAGCGGTGCGGGCGGTGCGGTTCGCGAACGTCGTGCGCAAGTCGTCGAGAACGCTCACATGTCCTCCCCGCATCACAGTATCAGCGCGACCCAACAGAGCAAGGATCGTACAACAACGGCAACTCTTCTGGCCTTGCGAGACGTGTCATGACTCTCCTTCCACGCCGATCATTTCTGGCTGCTTCTGCTGGTGCCGCGCTCGCACCCGAACTGTGGGGCGCGGACCCCGCGAAGCGGCTCAAGGTCGCGGCGGTCTACACCGTGCTTCGGCACCGCTCGCACGCACAAAACATCCTGGAGAACTTCCTCCAGCCGTACCTCTTCAACGGCAAGATCGTCGATCCCGGTATGGATGTCGTCTCCTTCTTCGCAGACCAGCGCGTGGCCGAAGGGGACCGGACCGACGAGATCGCCAGCAAGTTCAAGATCCCCGTTCACAAGACGATCCGCGAAGCCCTCACGCTCGGCGGCAAGAACCTCGCCTGCGACGCCGTCCTGCTCATCGGCGAACACGGCGATTATCCCACAAACAAGCTCGGTCAGATGGAGTACCCGCGGAAGCGATTCTTCGACGAGATCGTTGCGACGATGCGCGCGTCGGACCGCTCTGTTCCGGTCTTCAACGACAAGCACCTGTCGTACCGCTGGGACTGGTCGAAGGCGATGTACGACACCGCGGCCAAGCACCGCATCCCGCTCATGGCCGGCAGTTCGGTGCCGCTCGGTCAGCGCGTCCCGGTCCTGGAACTGCCCGCGAACCCGGAGATCGAAGACATCGTTTCGGTCCACGGTGGGGGACCGGAAAGCTACGACTTCCACGCCTTCGAGGTCCTGCAATCGCTGATCGAGGGGCGCAAAGGCGGCGAGACGGGAATCGCATCGGTCGAGTTCCTGAAGGGCGATGCGATGTGGAAGGCGGGCGACGCGGGTCGATGGTCGGTGGCGCTGGCGAAGCTCGCGATGTCCGCTGAGTTGGGGGAGAAGGTCGGCAACCTGCGCGAGAAGATCGGTACCGAACCGGGCGACGCGCACGTGCTGCTCATCACCTACAAGGACGGTCTGAAGGCGTCGGTGCTCAAGTTCGGCAAGAGCAGCAACCGCTGGAACGTGGCGCTGAAGCTCAAGAACGAAGCCAAGCCGCGCCACACGAAGATCTTCAACGGGCCGTGGGGGAACCGCAACCTCTTCATGGCTCTGTCGCACGCCATCCAGGAGTTCTTCCGCACGGGCAAGCCGCCGTACCCCGTGGAGCGAACGCTGCTGGCTTCGGGCGTGGTGGACGCGGCGATGCACTCGATGGCGGACGGCAAGTTGGTCGCGACGCCGCAGTTGGAGATGCGGTACGACGCCAAGGATTTCCGAGCGTTCCGCGAGATGGGCGAATCGTGGAAGATCGTCGAAAAACGCACCGAGGACAAGCACCTCCACACGCTCGGGCAGAAGTGATGCCGGAGCGTGAGCGACGGGGTGCGCCTGGAACTCCGGTCGGTCCGCTGTAGGATAGATTCGGTACTCCGGTGAACTCAACTCGGGCCGTTTCGCGACGCGAAGACTCGAGCCATCACGGAGTTCCGCGCGTCCCTCCTCCCGGTGGACGACAGCACCTGTCGCCTCTTTCCAGTCCGAGCCAAGTACCCCAGGCGTGTAGGAAGACCACGGATGACGGTTCGCACGCGATTCGCACCCAGCCCGACCGGTTACCTTCACATCGGCGGCGTCCGCACGGCCCTCTTCAACTGGCTGTACGCCCGCAAACACGGCGGTCAGTTCATCCTGCGCATCGACGACACCGACCAGGGTCGCAACCAGCCCGAAGCGCTCCAACCCATTCTCGATGGCTTCCGCTGGCTCGGTCTTGACTGGGACGAGGGCGCGGAGGTCGGCGGGCCGCACGGACCCTACTATCAGTCCGAGAAATTGGACCGCTACCAGGAGGCCGTGCGCCAACTGCTCGACAAGGGGCTTGCATACTGGGACTACGCGCGCCCCGAGGAGACCAAAGCGGAGATGGAGGCAGCCGAGAAGGAGAAGCGGCTGAAGATTTACAGCCGCCGCTGGATGGCCGAGACCGCCGCGGACCGCACCCGCTTCGAGGCGGAGGGCCGCACCGGGTCGGTGAAAGTCAAGATGCCGCGCGAGGGCGTGTGCAAGTTCTACGACCACGTCCGTAAAGATGTGGAGGTGCAATGGGCCGGCGAGCAGGACATCGTCATTCAGCGCTCCGACGGTACGGTGACGTACAACCTCGCGAACGTGGTCGATGACTACGACATGAAGATCACGCACGTGATCCGCGCGGAGGAGCATCTTTCGAACACCCCGCGACAGATATTCATGCTGGAGGGACTAGGCTACCCGCGCCCGGAGTACGCACACCTGCCGTTCGTTGCCGAACCGGGCAGCAAGAACAAGCTCAGCAAGCGGAAGATTCCGCAGTACCTCAAGAACGCGGACTTCAAGAAGATCTACGACCACGCGAAGGCTATCGCCGACCACATCGGCGTCCCCGCGGCACCGGAGTCGTTCAACCCGGTGCTGGTCGATTTCTACAAGCAAGTGGGATACTTCCCCGCCGCGCTGTTGAACTACTTGGTGCTTGTCGGCTGGGCGACAGCGGACAACCGTGAGGACTTCACCCTCGCGGAGATGGTTCGCGAGTTCTCGCTTGAGCGCGTGGTTCAAAACCCGGCGAGCCTCGACGTGAAGAAGTTGTTCGCGTTCCAGGCGCGGTACATGCAGGCGTTGGCGGTCGCGGAGAAGGTCGAGCAGGTGCTGCCGTTCCTCGTCCGCGCCGGGTTGCCAGCAGATCGCGACTTCGTCACGCGCGTGGTGGAGGCCGCTGGCCCGCGAATGACCGTCGCCGGCGACATCCTCGAATACGAATACCTCTTCGTGCCGGACGAGCAGATTCGTTTCGACGCGGCGGTTGCGACGAAGCACCTCGCGGCGGCGTTCAAAGGCGCCGCGAGCGTTCCGCCGCTGGCCGAGGTACTTCCGAAACTGCGGGCGGCGGTCGCGGGCGTAGAGCCGTTCACGCACGACACGCTGAAGATCGCGACGGAGGCACTCGCGACGGCCGAAGGCGCAAAGCCTGGACCGCTGAGTCAGGTATTGCGCGTCGCGGCGACCGGACGCGAGGTCGGGTTTAGCGCCTACGACACGCTCGCTGTTTTGAGTCGTGACCGCTGTCTCGCCCGCATCGACCGCGCTCTACAACAACTCTCCTGACGCTGGCGATACCAGGTGACGTGTCTTGTCGAACCGCTGGCGTGAGCCGGCTCACGCGAGCGGTTCGACAGGCTCTCGCCACGATCCACTATTAACTTCCCACCAGACGAGAACCGTCATGGCCAAGCCCAACGATACCGACGCGAAGACTCCCGGCGACAAGCCGGACGCGCCAGCCCTCAACTTCATCCAAGAGATCATCGAGGAGCACAACAAGACCGGGCGCTTCGGCGGTAAGGTCCACACGCGATTCCCACCGGAGCCGACGGCTACCTGCACATCGGGCACGCGAAGTCGATCTGTCTGAACTACGGTCTCTCCGTGAATTACGGCGGCAAGTTCAACCTGCGCTACGACGACACCAACCCCACTACCGAGGAGCAGGAGTACGTCGATTCCATCCGCGAGGATGTGCGCTGGCTCGGAGCCGACTGGCAGGGGCGCGAGTTCTACGCGTCCGACTATTTCGACCAACTCTACGAGTGGGCCGAGAAGCTCATCCGCGACGGTAAGGCCTATGTGGACGACCTGCCGGCCGACAAGATGGCGGAGTACCGCGGCGACATCAAGGGCGGCAAGAACAGTCCGGTCCGCGACCGCTCCGTGGAAGAGAATCTT
>SXGS01060421.1_pt1 | contig 18096 bp, 15 predicted proteins | sample 3174681 | NCBI WGS metagenome assembly SXGS01 (sample SAMN11356861, study PRJNA531348) | freshwater metagenome | isolation source: freshwater sample F1-80 | place: China: Fuxian Lake, Yuxi | collected 2017-12-25 | reverse complement strand
GGCGTCGGGCCGAGTGCAGACTGTGCTGGCGGTGTTTGAGGTGGCCGGGCTTTTTGCGGTGGTGGTCGCTGGTTTTTCGGTGAGCGCGCCTGCCGACGCCACGCCTGCCATGTTCAGTTCGACGCCGGCGCTGGGCATGGCGGGTCTGGCGCTGGTGTTTGTGTTGCTCACATTCGGCGGCTGGAATGAGGCGGCCTACATCTCGGCCGAAGTGGCGGGCGGACCGAGACGCATCGTGGGCATCATTATCGTGAGCCTGCTCGCAATCACTGGCATTTATTTGCTGGTGAACCTCGCGCTCATCCACGGCCTGGGTCTGAAGGGCCTGGCGCAGTCTCAAGCGGCCGCGGCCGATGTGATGGGAGCGGCGTTCGGACCGCTGGGCCAGAAGGCGCTCGGACTGTTCGTGGCGCTCGCTGCCCTCACCAGTATCAATGCCACCATGATCGTGGGTGCGCGCAGCAACTTTGCACTAGGGCTCGACTGGAAAGCGCTTCGATTCATGGGACGCTGGAACGAATCGGCTGGCATGCCGATGCCAGCGCTGCTGGTGCAGGGCGCCGTCAGCGTCGCCCTGGTGATTTTCGGCCTGTGGCAGCACGACGGGTTCGAGTCAATGGTGGAATTTACGGCGCCGGTGTTCTGGAGCTTCCTGCTGATGGTGGGCATCGCGGTGTTCATCCTGCGGCGCGTGCCATCGAAGGGCGATGAATTTCGCGTGCCCTGGTATCCGTTTACACCCCTGGTTTTCTGCGCATCGTGTGCGTGGTTGGCTTACTCGAGCATTACCTACGCGGCGAGCCGTAATGCCGTTCATGTCTCGCTGGGCGTGATGGTGGTTGGTCTGGTGGCTCTGATCGCGCTTTCGATTGCCGAGCGTCGCCGCTGATGCGGCTGCGAATAGCCGAAAATTTCGAGGCGCTGTTTTATGCCCCGCTCTACGCGATGCAGGCTCATCGTTTTGAAAATCAGGAAAATCTGACAATCGACTGGCTGCCCCCAGGGGGCCCCGGGGGCGCGATTGACGCAGTCCGCGTGGGCGAGGTTGACCTCACCTGGGGTGGCCCGATGAGAGTGCTCCGCGACCGCGATAGGCTGCGCGACGACGATGCCTCCCTGATTTGCATGGGCGAGGTGGTGGGGCGCGATCCCTTTCTCCTCATGATGCGCGCCGAGGATGCTGCCCGTCGCGGCGCCCAGATGTCGATGGCGGATCTGGCCTCGCTACGACTCTCGGTCGTGTCGGAAGTGCCAACGCCCTGGTTGTGTCTGCAGCAGGATCTGCGGGATGCCGGGATTGATCCGGCTGATATGGTGGCTGCCGGACGGGTGGTGGAGGGCTTGCCCATGACCGCTCAGATCGATGCCCTTCGCGGTGGCGCGGTCGATGTTGTTCAGTTGTTCGAGCCCCATGTCAGCCAGCTCGAGCGGGACGGGCTTGCTTCCGTGGTGTATGCAGCGAGCACTCGCGGCGCCTGTTGCTACACCACCTTCATTACCGCGACACGCGCCGTTACGCAGCACCGGCAGCCTCTCGCTGCGCTTGACCGTGCGCTCGCCCGGGCGCAGCGCTGGATGGTCACCGAGGGACCCGATGCGCTTGCGCAATGTATTGCGCCCCGTTTTCCGGGCTTGAGCCCGGATGTGCTCAGGGCTGCGGTCTCGCGCTATGTCTCGTCTGGCGTCTGGTCGACATCACCTCAGATATCCCGCGAGGGTGTCGACCGCCTGAGAGAGAGCCTGCTCGCAGGCGGGTTTGTGCAGCGGGCTGCTTCGTTCGACAGTATCGTCGTGCGGCATTGACGGTTGCGGGCGCGCCGCCCAGTAGCCTGATGCTTTGATTTACAGAGGGTCCTGCATGAAATTCATGTCCGATACCCGGCCGAATACATTGCGCCGGCTAGCCTTATCGTTGCCGATGGTAGCAGCAGGCAGCCAGGTTCTGGCGCAGAGCGGAAGCTCACCCGGTTTCCCCGACCGGCCCCTGACCCTGGTGGTTCCATTTCCGGCGGGCGGCCCCGCCGATATCGTTGGGCGTCTTTATGCACAACACCTTGGCCGAATCGCTGGTCAGAATGTAATGATCGAAAACCGTGTTGGCGCGGCGGGCGTGATTGGTACCCAGGCGGTGGTGGCTGCAGCGCCCAGCGGTCATACGATTCTGTTCGGATCAACCAGCACTCAGGTGATCAACGAACTGCTGATTCGTAAACTTCCGTATGACGCGGCGCGCGATCTCAGTCTGATTGGTCTGGTGGCGATTGCACCACATCTGCTGGCGGTGCGAGCGGGCCTGGCCGCGAGGACGGTGGAGGAACTGATCGCAGCGGCCAAACGCGAGCCGGGGCGGCTGAGTTTTTCATCGGCTGGTCCGGGCAGCATCGTTCAGATGGGCGGTGAGTTACTGAAGCTACGTGCGGGTATCGATCTGCTCCACGTGCCATACAAAGGAGGTGGACCCGCCACGCTGGCCTTGCTATCGGGAGAAGCCGATATGACGGTCAACGATCTCACCACGCTGCGCGCCCACATTGAGAGTGGCAAGCTTCGAGCGCTCGCCGTGGCCCATGATTCAAGACTGCCGCAATTGCCAGAGGTGCCCACCTTCGCCGAGGCGGGCGTTCAGTCCATGTCATCGAGCACGTGGTGGGCGATCTCCGTGCCCTCCAAAACTCCGCCTGAGGTTCGCGGCGCGCTGCGCGCGCTTCACGAGCGCGTGGTAACCGACACTGACTACACAGCGCGGCTTGCAGCCATGGCCTGTCAGCCGCTGGTGATGGATCCGGTACGCAGCGCATCCTTCATCGCCAACGAGGCTGGCAAGTGGCGCGCCGTCGTGTCCGCGGCGAAGATCGAATCGCAATGAGCGGCACCCTGGCGCCCGCCACGTTGATCACTGGCGGCACGGGGTTTGTTGGCCTCAATCTGGCCGAGGCACTGCTCGGGCGGGGGCAGCGGGTGGTGCTGTTTGGCCCTGGTTCGCTCCCTGAGGGAACGCGTGCCTTGCTGGGCGAGTCAGCCGAGCGACTGTCTGTGGTGCCGGGCGATGTGTTGTCGGCAACCGCCCTGGATGCAGTGCTACGCTCGTTTCCGGTCGGCCACCTGGTCCACGCCGCCGCGGTCACTGCGGACGCTGCCCGCGAAGTTCGTGCGGCGCGCAGCGTTGCTGAGGTGAACGTGCTCGGTACCATCGAGGTGCTTGAGGCTGCCCTCCGGCACCGGGTACCCCGCGTGCTTCAGTTGGGAACTGGGTCGATCTTCGGTGCGGGGGGGTTGCTATCGCCGGAACTGGACGAACAGGCGAGTCCTGTCTGGCCCGAGACCCTCTACGGCATTACCAAATTTGCGGCTGAACGGATCGCGGTCCGCTACCGCGCCACCCGCGCCCTCGACGTGACCGTGGTGCGCCTGGGCATGGTGTTCGGTCCTTGGGAATACGACACCGGCGTGCGCGACACCCTCAGTCTGCCGCTGCAACTGACCCGGCTCGCCGAGCAGTCGGCGAGCGTGACAGTGCATGGGAACTGCGCCGACGACTGGGTGTATTCGCGCGATGTGGCGCGCGGTCTGGTGGGGCTTCTCGCGCGCGCTGACAGGCCACCCGAGCCGGTTTATCACCTGTCGGCGGGGCAGCGATGGTCAGTGGCTGACTGGTGCCAGCGGCTATCCGCGCGGTTTCCCGGCTTCCAGGCCGAGATGGTGGACAACGCCGCGCGGGCGACCGCTGGGCAGGGCAAGGTGGCGCGTCGCTCGCCGATGCGAATCGAACGGCTGATGCGAGATACCGGTTATACACCGCAGTTCCTGGCCGCCAGCGCGTTGACCGACTTTATATCCTGGCGTGAGGCTGCCCGCGGGGCGGGCTGGCCCGGACTTTGACACGCGCTCGCAGCAATTGCAGCCAATCAGTTCCAGCCGCGTGAACGAAGGAGCTGTGCCACCTGGGCGGCTGCTTCGGCATGACCGCGCGGCGAGGGATGGAAGTCATCTGAAAACAGATAGCGGTCCCACCAGTTGGCCGGACGCCCCTGCGCAACTTCATCCGATGACAGGAGTGTGGCCGTACATTTGCTGAGTTCGTAGGTGGGTGTGGGCGCAGTCAGCGTGGCCGGGCAGGCGGGCGTGGTGACCTGCGTGAACTCGGGCGGCGGGTCGGTGACCCACGCATCGAGCGCGTCAAGCAAACTGTAAATCGCTACCCGGCTGTCGGTCGCGAAACGCCTGGCGAACTGCTCGTTGAACTGTACCGACAGCTCCCTTGCGAACGTATAAAGGGCAGGCTGCTGTAGCGGCGTGAGCACAGCTTGCAGTTTGGGCGTGCGGGTGAGATCGGGGAGGTTGGCAAAGACAATTCGACGCGCACCGCTGGCAAGCAGCTGGTCGCGCACCGTGTCGGCCAGGGTATTGGCGAGCTTGACCATGTAGAGGACGGCCCGCCTGCTGGGGTCAGCCTCTCCGACCAGTTCTGCGTCGGTCAGGAGTTCCTTGAGGAGCGCCAGGTAATTGGCTGCGGAGGCGGGGGTGTTGTCCTGCGCCTTCAGCCACAGCGCGAACAGGTCGGCGGCGTCATTGGCGCCGCCCGAGATCAGAACCAGATCGCGTTCGCCGAGGGTACGGCGTTCGCCCACCAGATCGCGGATCTGCTTGAGCACCGAGTACGGGGTGGAATCGTTGGCCTGGCCACCAGGGTTGATGCGCGCACCGCCCACCGCGTAGCCGGTGCAGTTGAGTGCGGCCTGATTGGCTTCCACGATGCTTGTGGCCGGGTCGCCCTTGTAACGTGCGCAGGGTTCTGTCATCACCAGCGACGCCGCGACCAGTTCAGGCCACACCCGGTTGGGTGCGGCCGCGGTGCCTGCGACGGTGAAGCGAAAACCAAAGGTGCCTGAGTCGGCCAGGCTATCGCCTGCCGTGTAGACGTTGAAGCCGGCGGTGGAACCGCCGCAACCGGAAAGTGCGCCGATCAGCACCGCAGTAACAAGGACGAACAGTTGTTTCATCGCAAGCCAGCTTGTGTAGTCAGGGGGGTTGGAAATATGCATTGTGTGGGGCTGGGGCCGCGAGGCAGCGGTGAGTGCGTCTGCTACTGTACCGTCGTTGGGGCCGTCGGGCCAGCAACCAATCCTGACTGTTTCTGTCATCTCTACCGCTGTACGCGACCTGGCGAGGGTATTTCAGCCCGTGACCTTCGATCCTGACAGTCCCTTATCGCAGCCCGCGTTTCGCCGGGTATGGCTCGCAGGCGTCTGCGGCGGGGTGGTTCGATGGCTTGAGATCGTGGTGATTGGCATCTATGTGTTTGAGATCACCGGGTCGGCACTGCTTGCTTCGGTGATGGCAATGCTGCGAATCCTGCCGTTTGCGCCAGCAGGCCCGATTCTCGCCATGGCAGCCGACCGCTTTGGCGTTCGCCGCACCTACCTCGTGCTGGTTCGCGTCATGCTCGCGCTGACCGCTCTGCAGGCAGCGCTCGCTGCGCTCGGGTGGATCAATGTCTGGCATCTGGCGATCGGCGCGCTCGCCTCCGGCGTGTATTGGGCGGCCGAGTTGCCCCTCAGGCGCTCGATGCTGGGTTCAGTGGTGGCCCCAAGCCAGATCGTTCCCGCCATGGCGATCGATACCATGTCGAACAACATCACCAAGATGCTGGGCCCGCTCACTGGGGGCCTGGTGCTTGAATGGGTAGGACTCACCGGTGCGTTTGTATTTTCCTCACTGATACATGTGGCGACGCTGCGCTTCATGATGCAGATCGACGATAGTCAGCGCGTGGCACGACGACGCAGTAGCTTTCTGCGCAATCTTCGAGAGGGGGTCGCCCTGGCGCGTAGCAACCGAGTGGCGCTGCTTGCGATCAGCATGTCGCTGGTCTTCAACCTGTTCGGTTTTCCCGGAATGAGCATGATTCCTGTGGTGGGGGATCAGCAGCTGCACCTGTCGGCCGCGATGGTCGGCTTTCTCACTGCAGCCGAGGGCATTGGTGCCACGCTGGGGTCAGTGTTGATTGTTCGCTACGGGCACCAGATCCGCTATCACGGCCGATTCTTTGCGATCGGCTGCATCGCGTTCATTCTGATGATGGCGGTGTTTTCGATAGCGCCCAACGCAGGTCTGGCATGGCTCGCGCTGCTGGTTTCAGGTTTTGGCGTAGCGGGATTCACGTCGATGCAGGCCACGCTGGTGCTGATTGGTGCGCCCGTGTCCGCCCGCAGCCGGTTAATGGGTCTCCTCACGATTTCGATCGGTACCGGCCCGCTCGGGTTTCTGCTCCTGGGTTGGACAGCCGAGCGTCTGGGTGCTGCCACGGCGTTGCAGCTGATGGTCGTTGAGGGGCTGGTAGCCTGGTTGATCGTGATGTGGCGGATGCGTGACGTCATCACGCAGCCGACTCCTCGAGATCACTGACGCGGCGGCGGATGGGCATGCGCGGGTCGATGCGAGCGATATTCCAGGATGTGGCTGCACGCCTTGCCCGTGGCGCGCAGTGGCCGATTGAGCGGCTGTTTGCCGAACTGCACGCGTATCCGCCGGGGCTGACCGAGCGCGAAGCGAAGGCGCGTGGGCGCCGATACGGCCCCAACGGCCTGCCGGGCGAACCCGTAAGGCTGCGCCTGAGCGGGATCGCTTGCGCGTAGTCGCAAACGCCGGGTGGCCGGTATGGGCATCTCGGTGGAGACCGCAGTGAACATTGCTCGCGAGGCGGTTGATGTGGCGGCCGCTTCAGAACAGTCTTGTGATGATTGATGCCGGGGTGTTCGGTGTCCTGGCCGCTGGTGGTGGTGCCAGTCAGGCGCCGGGCAGCAGCCGTTTTGCGTGAGCGGTGAGGCCCGCGAGTCGCTCGGCGTGAGCGACGGTCGCGATGTAGTCATCGGCTCCGCTGCCGCCAGCGATCAGAGCCTGGTACACCTGCCGCATCTGGGCGGCAAGCGGCACGGGCGCGCAGTATTGCGCCGACGCGTCGAGAATCAGATCAAGATCCTTCGCCATCTGCTCACATGAAAAAGTGGAGCGATAGTCGCGCTTGGAAAGCGGGGGCGTCTTGTAACGCACCATCGGTGAGCCCACTGCGCTTTCGCTGATGACGTCCAGCATCTGCTGCCAGTCGAGCCCGCCCTTTTCGCCGAGTGCGAGCGCCTCGCCCAGCATGCCGGCCGATACGGCGATCATCAGATTGACCACAAGTTTGAGCGTTCGTGCCTGCTCGTCGGATCCCACCAGAAAAATTCGCTTGGAGAAATGGGCAAGAAGCGGCTCGACCACGGCGAAATCAGCCGATGCGCCCGAAGCAAACGCAGTGAGCTGAGCCGATTCGGCGAGCACCGGGTTACCCGAGACCGCAACACGCAGGTAGCGCCGTCCGAGCTCGCGCGCGCGCGAGGCGACCTCGGCCGAGGCTGCCGGCGATACTGTACTGGTATCGACGAAAATCGCGCTCTCGTGCAAGTGCGCGAGTACCCCATCAGGCGAACGACCCACAGCAAGCAACACCCGATCGTCGGGTAGTGAGCTGAACACGATGTCAGCGGCGCTACACAACTGCGCAATGGAGGTCGCCGGCTTGGCGCCCCGCGCGACGAGTGCTGCGAGCGACTCCTGGTCGATGTCGAAAGCGATCACCTCATGGCCCGCCTTCAGCAGATGCACGGCCATGGGGCCGCCAAGCTTGCCGCAGCCGATCCAGCCGACCCGTGCCGACTTCATGCACGCGCCATCGTGAAGTCATAGTGCGCCGCGCTGAAGGGGCTATCGCAGCGGCCGCCGTCCGGCGTCGTGCCTGCTGGATGGTCAATGAAATCGACGATCAGAGAATCTTTCACCCCGAAGACCGCATCCGACTGAAGCCACGGGTCACCCTTGACGAACAAGTGCGTGGTGATACTCCGGTAGCCTTCACGCTGGAGCATGGTGTGAACATGCGCGGGCCGCCACGGGTGGCGCCCCATCTTGCGCAACATGCCGCCGACCGGGCCATCCGATGGAATGGTGTAGCTGATCGGCTTGACCGTACGAAAGGCGTAGCGCCCCGCTCGGTCGGTCTTGACGCGGCCGCGACCGAACATCTTGCCTTCGGCGGTCTGCACGTCATAGAGCCCGTTCACACCGTCGGTTTGCCAGAGGTCGATCACCACGTCTTCCACCGGTTTGCCGTCGGTATCTCGCACGGTGCCCGATACGAAGCACGGCATGCCGGGCAGGCCCTCGGCGATGTTGCCCCATTGCGGGATCTCTGGCGCGCCGGCGACGAAGAACGGCCCGAATACGGTGGTATCGGTGGTACCCGCTGGATTACGGTGGTTGATCGCATCCACCAGCATGGACACCCCCAGGGTCTCGGACAGCAGGATGAATTCCTGGCGCTTGTCGTCGCAGCGTTGTCCAGTTTCAGTCAGAAACTGAATGGCCTTGAACCACTCCGCTTCGGTGGGTTCGATGTCGCGCACAAATGCGTGAAGGTGTTGGATCAGCGAACTCATGATCTCCTGCAGGCGGGGATCAGTGCATTGGCTCAGCCGGGCAACGGCAGCGTCGGTTAGGGTGGTTTCGTCGAAGTTCATGAGGCAGTCTCCAGGTCGGCGGGCCGGGAAAGACTACCGATCTGAAACCGTTCAGGCAAGGCAGCCACGGCGCCTTGCGAGGGCGTTTCAGCCGCCCTCTTCGACACGGATGCCGTGGCTGCGCGCGAGGTCCTGCCAGCGGCGGGTATCGTCGGCAATGAACCGGGCCATGCCCTGCGGATCGGGTTGAACGAGGTCGAGTGCGTCGGCAGCCAGCCGCTCTAGGATGGCGGGCGTGCGGAGTGCGTTAGCCAGGGCGCCAGCGAGCGTATCGATCAGCGCAGGCGGCGTCCGCGCTGCAGCCGCCAAGCCGAATATATTTCGCACCTCCAGACTCGCGAGGCCCAGCTCACCCATGCCCGGTACATCCGGCAGCACGAGGGTACGGTCGCGGGTGGAGACTGCAAGCGCCCGGATTCGCCCCTCTCTTATGTGCGGCAGCAGGGCCGGGACGGTGCCGGTGAGCAGATGAATCTGGCCGCCCACCAGATCGACCACTGCCGGCGCGGTGCCGCGATAGGGAACATGAATAATGGGTGCGCCAGTTTGTGCGTTGAGCAGTTCGAGCATCAGGTGGTTGATGCCGCCTGCGCCGGCCGATCCATAAAGCACTGAGCCGGGGCGCGCCCGCGCGCGCCCGATCCATTCAGGCAGGGTGCGGGCATCGGCCTGCGCGCTTCCCGCCCAGAGCAACGGTCCGGAGGCAATCAGGCCCACGGGAGAGAAGTCTGCGAGCGGATCGTAGCCAGCTCTCGGATTGACCGCAGCAACGGTGGTGAAGGGCGACGCGACCAGCAGTAGCGTAGTGCCGTCGGGCGGGCTTTGCGCAACGAGCCGCGCCCCGATCGCGCCCGATGCGCCAGCCCGGTTTTCAACCACCACAGGCCGGGTGAGCGCTTGCGCAAGGGCTGGAGCGATGAGCCGCGCGACTGCGTCGGTCCCTGCCCCCGCGGCAAACGGCACGATGATCCGGATCGGACGGTCCTGCGCGGTACCCGTTTGTGCGCGTACGGGAATCACACATGGCAGGGCCAGGGCGGCGGCAAGCAGTTGACTACGATGGCAAACGTAGTTCCTGTCAGTTTCTGGGTTCATTGGCTGGCCTGTCCTGCGCAGGTGAGGGGCTATCCCCGGACGGATCGCCGGCAGGTATCTTCGTTCGCGTGGCGGGCGAAGGCTGCGGCGGTGGTGAGGCTGTGGTGGAGTGCGATGACGGCGTGTCCGGGGATGTGTGGGGGCGGGTGAGCAGATACATCGACAGGCCGGTCGAGATACAGAGGGCGATGAATACCGCGATGGCGGCGGCCAGTCGGGGTTTTTTTTCGCGTTTCCGGGAAGGCTCTTCGAGCCTCACCGGAAACGCGGGCTTTGGCACCGCGACCCCGCCGCCGGTCGCCAGGAGTGGTTCGACGTCAGCGAATTCCTCCAGGGGCTGCGGGAAGCGACATGCGCCGCAGATTCTTGCGGTGGCTTCAATCGGGGCGCCGCACTCGATGCAGTACATCGCAACCCTCTTAGCGCCGCCGCGGTGGAAGGGCCGACGGTCGCCTGACCGTTACGCTGTTAGTCGGCAACGTGCGGGCGAGACCATCGATCGAGCGGCCGATTTCGTCGATTTCGTCACGGGCTCTCGCGAGGCGTTCAACAACGTCGGGTTCGAGCAGTGTGACGGTCGCCGCCGGTGGCGAGGGTTCGGCGGTGATAGCCGGCGCAGATACCCCGGCGGCCGGTTGCGGCGCCCGTTCTGTCGAGGGGAGGTCGTCTTGTGAGATGTCGGAAGGGTGGGGGTCGGAAGGGTGGGGGGCAGATGGGGGCTGGACCGATGCGGTCTCGGTGGCATCTCCTGATGCTGCGGTACTTGCCGGGGTGCCTGAGTGATCAGGCGGGAGGGGGGCCGGTTCGTCGACCGCGGATTCGGTTGGGTGCCCTGTGCGCAATTCGGTCGTTTCGGCTACCGCCCTGGGCGCCGGATCGGTCGCGATGATTTCGCCTGCCGGCTGGGCGTCCGGCGGAGCATCGCCCCCCGGTGCATCGGGGGGCGGAGCGGTCTCGGATGACGCAGCATCCACGGGCATAGCATCTATGGGCGAGGAAACACTCTGGCTCGCGGGTTCGAGGGACTCGGGCGACTTGCCGGGATGGCTCTCCCGGTCGACTGCGGCCTCGCCCTGCGCGTGGCTGTCGTCGGGCAGCGGTCGATGGGGTGGCTGTGCGCGCTCGACCCCTTGCGGCGCGGCGCAGAACATGCAAAACCGGGCGACCCCCGGCAGGCTCTCGCCGCAGGCGTGGCAACGGATACCGGCCACGCCGCTACCAGTGAAATCTTCAGCCAGCGATGACACCCCATCTGCGGTTGTGGCCGCCAGGGTGCTTTGGGCTGGAATCGAATCGGCATTGCGACCCTCGCAGGACCGACAAAACCGGGTGGACCCGGGCATCGGCGCCCCGCATGTCACGCAAACAGATTCGATATCAACGTGCAGGGACTCGATTTCAGCGTGTGTCAGTTCGGATCCCCCCGCCGGTCGCAGAACACCCGCGGCCCATGGGGTATCCGTGGCGGCAGGCCGTTGTTCGGCCGCCAGCGGTAGCGTGCCGCTTGGGCGCTGCGCGACGCCGCAGCGTCGACAGAAACGGGCCTGTCGGGCGAGCGGATAGTCGCAGCCCGGGCAACGCAGGCGCAGGGGCGCCGCAGCAAGCGGCACGGCCGGCAATGCGGCGGTCCCAGAAAGCGGATCGTGCCAGGGCTGAGCCGCGGGCTCTAACGCTGGCAGTCTCGCGGGCAGTTTCGCCGGCAGACTGGCGCTCAGCCGTGTACCCGCAGGGCTCGCTTCAACAGAGCCGCCCTGGTGTTCGTGTGCCGCGGGTTCCCCTGGCTTCGCATGCGCCGGCGCCGTCGGAGGCGGTGCCTTCGGAACGAATCCCTGGTCGAGCGCATTGAGCACCTCGGCGGTACTTTCACGGCGCCGAGCGCGCCGCGGCGCAGGCGCCGCGGTGGTGACGGCCTGCACGGCGCCCCGCGTCGCGACTGGCTTGGCAGGCTTCTTCCGGGGGGCTGGCTTCGAGGGGGTCTTGTCCTGAGCCTTTGCGGCACGCTGGGGTGCCTGGCGTTTGTCAGCCATCGGCGCAGGCGCCTTGGTTCGGCGTGCGCGGGCAGCGGGTGGCATGTCTTCCGTGATCTGCGCGACCGGTGGAGCGACCGTAACCGCCTGACTCGTCGAGGCCTTCCGGCGAGGTGCAGCGGCCCTCGGCGAGGGCGCCTTGTCCGGGGCCTTTCGTCGAGCGCGTGCTGGGGCGGGGCTGCGGGGCATGGGAGATATCCGGTCAGAAAAGCGGGCGCAATTCCCGAATGTAGATCGCGCCCGTGACTCACGCAAACCCGGCAGCGGTAACGTGTCGCGCCCGCGCGACCCGAGGTGTCGGCGAACCGACCGAGTGCGGCCCAGCCAGGTGCTCAGCCGGTACCCAGCTCGCGGAGAATATCAGCGCTATCCAGGCCCAGCTCCCGGGCTGGGACCGGGACAGGGTCGGGGCATGACGCGAACTGCGCCGGGCAGCGGATCACAGCCTGTTCGGAGTTGTCCTCGGCGAGCGCCTGCATCCAGAGGGGGCGAGCCAGCGTCTGGGGGGCGTGCACCACATCGAGCATGCCCAGCACCGGAACCGTCCTTGTGTTGTCAGCATCAACTCCGCCAGGCTGAAGACGGTAGCCCGCATTGTCGGGCAGCACGGGGGGCGGGGCAGCCAACCTCCGACCATTCCAGGCAATCTGCGTGGCCCAGGCGCAGATATCCTGCATTGAAAGATCGATGAATTGGCCCAGGCCCGAGCGTCGCCGGTCCTCAAGCGCCGCGAGTATTGCGGTGGTCGCGAACGCCGCACCCATCACGTCGGCGATCGAGGGGCCGGTCTTCATCGGCACGTGCCCGGCACGGTTCAGGTCCATCAGACCCGACATCGCCTGAACGACCGTATCAAACGCGGGGCGGCCCTGATAGATCGAATCAACGCCGAACCCTGAGATCGAGCAGGCGACCAGCCTGTGATTGAGTCGATGAAGTGCCTCAGGGGTGAGACCCTTACGGGCCAGCGCCCCGGGTCGGAGGTTCTCGATGAGCACGTCGCAGCCCGCAATCAGGGTTTTCAGCCTCTCGAGATCGCCGGGGTCTGTGATGTCCAGCACCAGCGAACGCTTGTCCGCGTTCTGAAACGAAAAAAACACCGCCCGACCGCCTTTCAGCGGGGGCCAGTGCCGCACGGCCTCGCCATCGGGTGGCTCGAGTTTGATGACCTCGGCGCCGAGCGCAGCCAACTGGCGCGAGGCGGCCGGTGCGGTGGTGTAGTGGCCGATCTCGAGCACCCGGATGCCGGATAACGGTCGGTCGGATGAACCGGCCAAAGGCTCGGGTGGCGTGGTGGCAGTGCCCCGGGCATCGAGGAGTTTGAGGATCAGCGCCCGGTCTGCGTCTGCAGCACTCAGTGCGGCTGGCGCGAGGCCTGACAGCCGAGTCATGCGAAATGGCGAACCTGCGACATGGACAGTGCGCCCCGCCGCATCCGTGGCTTGGCGGATCATTGCGCGGTGGTCGAGATTAGCCTCTCGCGGATAGCCCTCGATGGGCGCGATCGGACCGCAGGGAATACCAGCAGCGGCAAATTCGCGAATACAGGTGGTGATCGTGTGATCGCCGATCCAGGACTGGATGAGTGCATCCATCTCGTCGATGTGCGCCATGCGCTCGGCGATGGTGGGGAATCGCGCGGCGAGCAGCTGGCCGGTGTAGCCCATCAGGCTACAAATCCGTTGCCACTGGTCGTCGTTGCCTGCGCACACCAGTACCCATCCGTCGCTCGCGCGATAGACATTCCAGGGGGCCGACAGCGGGTGACGATTACCTACACGATTGGCGGCTTTGCGGACACCGCCCAGCGCAGCTGGCAGGAAGGTGGTCATGGCGCTGAACGCGGCATCGTAGAGTGCGACGCTCGTGCGTTGGAGTCCGGCACGTGACAGGCGAAGCGAGGCGATGACCGCGCCGGCAGCGTGAATGCCCGCGAGGTGCTCCAGAAGGGGCAGCATGACGGGCATTGGCGGCGCATCGGGGGTGCCGGTGGCGTCCATCATGCCGCTCAATGCCTGGATCTGGATGTCCGTGGCAGCCCATCCTGCGTGGGGGCCGGTGGCGCCAAAGGCGGTGATGTCACAGTGCACTGCGCGGGGCAAGCCCGCGGGCGCTGAATCAGACCGATACGCAAGCGGATCGGCATCGCTGCAGGTCAGGGCGACGTCGCTGGCTCCGGCGAGCTGCTGCAGGAGCAGGCGGTCTGCCGCCTCGCGGGCGTTGATGGCGATGCAGAGCTTGCCCGCTGCAAGCGGTAGCCGATGCCGCCATTTGGGCTGGACAAACGCCCCTTCTTCTGTCGATTCTGCGCAGATCACCGTCGCGCCGAGCTGCGCGAGCAGCGACCCGGCCACGGCTGCGCTGATGCGTGTGCCCGCTTCCAGGACGACGATGCCTTTGAGGGGTGCGCTGTCGGGCTGGTCATCGTGCTGGGTCATGGTGGGCGCGTGTTGAGAGGTTAACCGTCGGGTGAGAGCCGTCTGTTACGGATGCATTATAGGTAGCGTACCCGGCGCCAGCGGGGACCCGGCCTGAATACCGGCGCGGGCACCCGTTCAGCCTGACCGGCGCAACGGCCCGGTTCGCTTCGCGCGCGGCACCATTGACGCAATCGCGGGCGCCGGTTTAGCCTCGGTCCTTGCCCTGCGTCGTCAGGCCTTGGCAGCGCATGTGCCGACGCTGCCGCCGAGTCCGCGGTGCGCCAATTTCACGGGAGAGTTCGATGATTCGTATTTCGCTAGCACTGATGTCTGCCGCTCTGCTCGCCGGTTGCGCGGCAACTGCCCACCCCCCCCCACCCCCTAACGACCCGGTCACGCTCAAGGTCAACGTGTTTCGCGGCTCAAGCAATCTGCCGATCTACCTTGCGCAGGAGAAAGGCTATTTCGCGAGGCGTGGCATCACGGTAGAAATGCAGTTCACCCCGAACTCGAACGCTCAGCGCCAGGGGCTGGCTGCTGGCCGGTTCGATATCGCGCATGCTGCCATCGACAACGCGATCGCCATGGTTGAGGTTGCCAAGGCTGATGTCATCATCGTGGCGGGCGGCGACGGCGGCATGAACGAGCTGCTGGTTCGTCCAGAGATCAACCGGCCCGCCGACCTGCGGGGTAAATCCTATGTGGTGGACGCGCCGAACACCGCTTATGCACTCATCGGCCGCAAGATCTTTCGCGAGGCGGGTCTGCGAGAAGGCGTCGACTACAAGCTCGACCCGTTGGGGGGATCCGAGGCGCGCACCAATGGCCTGAATGTGCCGGAGCGGGCGGCAACGCTACTCAATCCGCCGTGGAACTTTCTCGCGCGCGACAAAGGCGCGAAAAGCCTGGGTCGTACTATTGATCTTTATGGGCCTTATCAGGCAAGTGGCATTTTCGTGATGCGTGCCTGGGCGGGCCAAAACGGTCCCGCGCTTGAGCGCTACATCGCGGCTTACATTGAGGGCTGTCGTCTGGCGCAGGATCCGTCGCAGCGCGAACTGGTGCTGCGTGTGCTGCAGCGCGAGTTGAAACTCACACCCAGAATCGCGGAACTGACCTACGCTGAACTCATGGCCAAGGGGAGCGGAATGGCCCCCGACTGCGAGTTCGACATGAAGGGCTTCAACAACGTGCTGGCTCTGCGCGCGGAGATCGAGGGGCAATGGGGTGGCAAGCCGCCCGCGCCTGACAAATATCTCGACCTCAGTATTTACCAGCGGGCGCGATCGCACGCCCGGCCCTGAGCCCGAGCGGCTCGCCGTGGTGCGGGCCGAGCTCCACCGGACATGCCGTGCGGGAGGCGGGCACTCAGGGGCGGTGTCGGCCCGACGCGCGAGTTACTCCGCTCGTGCGCCCGACTTGCGCACCACATCGCCCCATTTGCTGATCTCTGCGGCCTGGTATGCGGTGAGTTGCTCCGGCGTACCGAGTTGAGCGTCAAGTCCCAGCTTGTGCAAACGCTCCTGGACCTCGGGCAACCGATAGACGCGCAGGATCTCCTGATGAAGGCGATCGATCGCTGGGCGCGGTGTACCGGCGGGCGCAAACATTGCAAACCAGGTGAGCGCCTCAAACCCGGGGATGGTCTCGGCGACGGTGGGGATCTCCGGTGCGGAGGGCGAGCGTTTGAGGGTGGTAACCGCTACCGCGCGGATCTTCCCCTCGCGTGCCATCGGCAATGCCGAGGGCATATTGTCGAACATCAGCTGGATGCTGCCGCCCACCAGATCGGGGATGGCAAATTGCCGGCCCTTGTAAGGCACATGCGTCATGGTAGTGCCGGTCATTGACTTGAACAGCTCGCCCGAGACATGGACAGAGGTGCCTACGCCCGGCGAGCCGAACGATAACTTGTCGGGGTTAGCTTTCATGTAGCTGATCAGGTCGCCTACCGTCTTGACCGGAAGATTGTTGTTGACCACCAGCAGATTCGGGGCAGACGCCACCAGCGACACGGGCGCGAAGTCTCGCACCATGTCATAGGGCATCTTTGTGTAGAGCGCGCCGTTGATGGCGTGGGTGCCCACCGTGCCCATCACCAGGGTATATCCGTCAGGCGCTGCCTTGGCCACAAACTCGGCGCCGATGTTGCCACCTGCACCCGGCTTATTGTCGACGACCACCGGCTGACCGAGTTGCGCCTTTTCGCTGAACAGTCGCGCCAGAATATCGGGCGCACCGCCGGTGGGAAAGGTCACCACCAGGCGGATGGGGCGGCTGGGCCACGCTTGGGCGATGGCGTCTGCGGGCATCAGGGCCGCCCCGGCAAACAGCAGGGCAGCAGAGAGCGCGGTGGATCGGATTGAGCGGCTCATGTGGGTGGTCTCCTTTGCAAACAGGCCTCCTCGATGAAGCGGGCCTTGGGCCGAATTGTAGATCGTACCTTCCCGCGCGCGGTGGCCCGAAGGTCAGGCAACCCGCCTGATCGCTCCGCACGGCATCTAGTCCGCGCCGCGAAACAAACCTGTCAGAGGGGTCCGTCGCTTCGTTAGCGGCCGAGTAGCCACCCCGCAGCAAATGCAGCCGCGATCGCTAACCACCAAACCCAGCTCGCCGTACCGGGTGACGGCGCCGATGGCTGAGCGGTGGCCGGCGCAGCGGCCGGCGCAACTGCCGCACCGGGGGAGTCGGTTTCGGCCGGAGGCTCGGCCACAGGCGCTGTGGCGGCGACCGGCGGCGCAAAGCGCTTCACGAGTTCGGCCTCAAAGCGGCTGAAAAACTCTTCGGCGAGCGACTTGGCGACTCCATCAATCAGCCGTTGACCGATCTGGGCCAGCTTACCACCCACGGTGGACTTGACGGTGTAGCGAAGTTCGACGCCCTGTTCATTGGGTACCAGGAGTACCTGCGACTCGCCCTTGCCGAAGCCCGCTGCGCCTCCCTGCGCGTCAAAACGGAGCGCGTACGACTCGGGCACGACGATATCGGCGAGCGTGACCTTGCCGTTGAAGCGCGCGGACACTGGGCCGATACGGATCGCCACCATAATGGCGTAGGTGTTGTCGGCGGTGAGCTCGAATTTTTCGCAACCGGTGATGCAGCGTTTGAGGATCTCGGGATCGTTGAGGGCATCCCAGGCCTGTTCGCGGGTGACGGCGAGCTGACGGCTGCCTTGCATGTCCATGATGGGGTTCCGGCTGGGTGGGGGTCTTGTGAGGGACCCGGAGAGGCGGTGGATCGGGCGTTTGCGAGTTTACGCTTTGCGGGTGGTGCTGCCCGCGCGTTCGGTGATCCATTGACGGAATTCGGCACCGACCTCGGCGTGCTCCTCGCCAAGGTCGACGGTGGCCTGCAGGAAACCCAGTTTGGAGCCGCAGTCGTAACGCGTGCCTCGATAGCGATAGGCGAAGACCTTCTCGCGCCTGAGCAACTGCGCAATGCCGTCGGTCAGCTGGATTTCGCCGCCTACACCCCTCGGAAGCGCCTCGAGCTCTTTGAAGACGCCCGCGCTCAGGATGTAGCGACCGGCGACCGCGAGTGTGGTGGGGGCGGCCGCTGGTTCGGGTTTCTCGACAATGCCTGAGACATCGACGATGCCATCGGCCACTTCGCGACCCGAAACGATGCCGTAACGCCGCGTATGTTCGCGCGGCACGTCCTGCACCGCGAGGATGCTGGCCCGCCATTCGGTGTACTGGGCCACCATCTGCGCCATGACGGGCGGCGTGCCCACCATCAGGTCATCGGCGAGCAGCACGGCGAAGGGTTCGCTGCCAACCAGTTCGCGGGAACAGAGCACCGCATGACCCAGACCCAGCGCGCGCGGCTGGCGCACATAGGTGCAGAGCATGTCATCGGGGGCGATGGAGCGAGCGATGGACAGCAGGCTGAGCTTGCCCGCCACCTCCAGTTCGTTTTCCAGCTCATAGGCAGTGTCGAAGTGGTCCTCGACACTGCGCTTGGTGCGGCCGGTGACAAAAATCATCTGACGGATACCCG
>SXGS01191938.1_pt1 | contig 18097 bp, 15 predicted proteins | sample 3174681 | NCBI WGS metagenome assembly SXGS01 (sample SAMN11356861, study PRJNA531348) | freshwater metagenome | isolation source: freshwater sample F1-80 | place: China: Fuxian Lake, Yuxi | collected 2017-12-25 | reverse complement strand
TGCTGACCTCGGCGCCGAGGTCGCCGAGGAGTTGGCCCGCAAACGGGCCGGCGATGAAGCTGCCGAGTTCGAGCACCACGAGACCGGCCAAAGGCCCGACCGGTTCGATGCCGGCCGCGTCGATTTCGTCGATGCCTTCGCGGTCGGTGCGGCTCGCTGCATTTCGGTCCACGCGCCGCGCACGCTAATTACTCCGTCGCAGCCGCCGTGAATCCGAGACCGACATCACCACGCGTGATCGTCAGTGCCCCGGCTTCGATCGTGATGTCGGTCGCGCCGTCGAGCACCGACACCATTCGGCTCTCGACTGCGCCCCCGGGGGCTTCGCACGCCTTCTGGGTGGTCCGCAGCGGCCCAAACGTCACCACCGAGCCGGCGCGGGTGTAGCTGCCGCCGCCCGTGTTGCAGCCGAACGAGCCCTGCATATCGGTGTCGTCGAACTCCAGCCACGCTTCGACGCCCTCGGGCACGCTCGACGCCGATTCGCCGTCGAGCAGGGAGGTCAACGTCCAACGCGTCCCGACGAGCGGCCGGTCAGGGTCGGCGATCTCCCGATCGAGCAGGTCGAGTTCGACGACGTCGCTGGCGATCCGCAGCGAATCACCATCGAGCGTGACGAGCGGCAGGTCGTTGAGCAACTCGAGTACCCGATCGTCCTGGGCCATCCGAGCGTCGTCGCACGCCATGTCGGTCATCCCGATTGCCTCGGTGACGAGCCGACCGTCGTCGTCGATCGAGTACGCACCACCGCCGGAGTTGCACCCCGGCGAGACCGACAGCTCGCCATCCACGAAGGAGATTCGGATGCGGGTTCCGGCAACGAGCGGTTCCACCTCGCCGTTCACCCGCCACTCGACCGACAAGAACGTGCGGCCATCGAGGTTGGGGCCCGGATCGGGTGTCGTCGGATCGCTTGGCGACGGATCCGTTCGTGGTGACGCGGTGTCGTCGTTACCGCAACCGGTTGCGCCGAGGGCCAACACTGCGGCCGTGATGAGAACGAGCGGTGTACGCATGCAGGTACGACGTCGCGCCGCGCCGTTGGGTTCCCGCCGGGCGGGTGATGACTCAACGGTCGATCAGGTGGACCAGTCGGGCCCGGTTGTAGCGCTGGACGACCAGACACGGTGCGTTCGCGGCGATCGCGTAGACGAAGACCACGGCGGCCGCCCACGGCGGATTCCAGATCGCGAACACGGGCCAGAGCGCCATCGCCACCCAGTGCACCAACTCGGCCCGTCGGGTCTCAGCGACAAAACGCTCGAGTTCGGCCCGAGCCACGCGCCGCTTGGAGAAACCGCCGGCGAAGAACGCGCCGGCTTCGGGAAGCCGATCCTTCCAGCGTTTGATCCGGAGACGACGTTCGTACCATCGGCCCCGCGACTCGAACGCGCGCAGCCGCGTCAGCCGCGAATCACGTTCGAACACGGCGTGCGGCAGCCGGTGCCCGACGTAACCGATGCCAACACTCCAACCGAACCACACCACCACGTTCAGCAGAATGATGAGCCAATCGGCCAGCACGACGACCACCGATCACCGCCCGACCCGAATCCGCGTGGGGACCGCACGTTCTTTCCACTGCACCTCGCCGCGCAATGTCGCGGCAAGCGATCGGATGAACACGAGGAGGAACGCGGCGACGAAGATCGGATGGAACCAAGCGGTCGCGCCGAAGTTGCCGATGCGGCGCAAGAACACCCAGAGCTGCACAGCGAACAAGACCGCGAAGGCGCCGTGTACGACCGAGAACGAATTACCGACGGGCAGCGTGACCAGCCCGGCGATCGTCCACCAGCCGGCTTCGATCAACCCGGAGATCCATGCTGCGATCAGCACGAGTCGCCCGATCGGCGTCGTCCCTGCTCCCGCCGCGAAGTTCTTCGTCCAACCCCGGCCGAGCGAACCGACACCGTCGGGATACATCCGGAACTCGATCAGGTCATGGCCCGCGAACGCGTGCACCGCGATGCCGTCCGCCCGGACGCGCCGAGCGAGCGCCACATCGTCGAGTACCTCTCCGGCGATGCTCGCGTGTCCGCCGATGCGTTCGTAGTCGGCGGCGGCGATGGCCAAGCACGGCCCGTAGGCGCCGGTGACGTCGACGTTGCGCAGGCTGGTTGCGCCAATGCCCATGCTGGCGACGACATTGAACAACGCCGAGAGCCGTTCGTAGGGCCGCTCCATACGGTGGAAGGGCTGCACACTCACGAGGCCGCCGTGGGAACGCACCGCGGCGGCCATCGCCGCAACCAGTTCCGGACCGGCGACCGTGTCGGCGTCGAGGAACAACAAGATTTCGCCCCGAGCGATGGCGGCGCCGCGCGCGCACGCCCAGTTCTTCCCGGTCCAGCCAGGCTCGAGGTACGCACCCGACACGACCGTCGCCCCGAACGCCTCGGCGATCTCCGCGGTCGCATCGGACGAGTCGTCGTCGACGACGATCACCTCCAGCGGGGCGAGTTCCTGGTCTCGCAGCGACCGCAAGAGGCGCGGCAACAACGCTTCCTCGTTGCGGGCTGGCACGATCACCGAGACCGACGCATCGACCGCCGTCGTCGCCCGCCGCAACGGCCGACGACGCGCGCCGAGATACCAGCCCGCGCACCAGCGGGCCGCAAGCGTCACGGCGGTGATCGACATTGGCCCTCTCCGGGCTCGACGAGCGGGTCACCAACTCTACGGAACCACGCGTCCGGGCGGATGGGTAACGTGCGCGCCGTGAAGGTCCGCGTGGGATTTGGCATCACCGGCGCACAACCGATTGCGCCCGATGCCTTCGCTTCACTCGTCGACGGCCTGGAGCAGTTCGGGTGGGATTCACTCTGGTTGTCCGAACGCATGGGCGCACCATCACCCGATCCGGTGACTGCGCTGGCGTTTGCCGCGGGCCGCACCGAGCGCATCAAGTTCGGGACCAGCGTGTCGGTGCTACCGGGGAGGAACCCGGCCGAACTCGCGAAGCAGTGGGCAACGCTCGACCTGTTGTCGAACGGGCGCGCCCTGCCCGCGTTCGGGTTGGGAATCGTCCATCCGAACGAACAACAGGCGTTCAACGTCGAGCGGACCGAGCGGGTGGCCCGGTTCGAAGAGATGCTGCCCCTGCTGCGCCGCCTCTGGACTGAAGATCGCGTCGACCACGACGGCCAGTTCTTCCGCTACTCGGGCCTGCAGATCGCGCCGAAGCCGACCAAACCGCTCGACGTCTGGATGGGCGGGCGCGCACCGGCAGAACTTCGACGAGTCGGGCGCCTCGCCGACGGCTGGCTGGCGAGTTTCGCGATGCCCGAGACGTGCGCGGCTGCTCGCGTCACGATCGAGGCCGCCGCCGCCGAGGCCGGGCGCACGTTCGATCCCGAGCACTTCGGCGCGATGATCTTCTATCGGCACGGCTCGCTCCCCGAGCCCGTTGCGGCCCTGCTCGCGTCACGGCCAGGGAACGATGTCGACCCCGCGGTGCTCGTGCCGGACGGTTGGGATGCGGTCGTCGAACGGTGCCGCGAGTACGTCGCGGTCGGCTTCTCGAAACTGGTGCTCGTACCGTTCAGCGGGCCGACAAGTTGGCCGGCCGAACTCGAAGCGGGCGCGGGCGCGGTTCGCCCCATCGAAACCTGACGCCGGTCGCATTCGTTTGAGCGGTTGCCGTCGTGAGCGCCATCGACGGCAAGTACTCAACGGATCTGGGGGTGGTATTCGTACGACCAGGCACCGTCTCGGGGCATCGTGAGGCGGTGCCGCGGCGAGGGGTCGTCGAGCCGCGATTGGTCGACGTAGGCGACGTCACCGGCGTAGATCGCAACACCGAATCCGTCGCCGAAGTGGATCTTGGGCTGGAAGTCGAACGAGGGTTCCGCATCGATCGCGGTCAGTGCGCTCGTGACGTCGACGAATCGGGTCAGCAACACCAGTGTCACGAACTGCGGCGGCGCAAGATCGATCTCGCCTTCGGCACGCGCGGCCAACGCCTCCTCGGGTTCAAACCAGCGCAGCGCGTCGGATTCGACGCCGTCGGCGACTGCTTCGGCGCTCCCCTCGCCCAACGGCCCTGCGAAGAACCATGTCGCGAACCGCTTCGGCGAGATGTCGGGGGTCGTCCAATTCGAGACATGGACGAGCGAGCGCGCGTGGACGAGCACGCCCGCTTCCTCATTCGCTTCGCGCGCGGCCGCAATCCGCGCCGCATCCAATTCGTCCGCAGCTCCCGCCCAGTCGGCGTCGTCGACCCGACCGCCCGGAAACACCCACGCACCGCCGTGGAAGTTCATCTTCGACGACCGCCGCCCCATCAAGACTTCGAGACCACGTGCACCATCTCGCAACACGGCCACGGTCGCAGCCGGCTTGGCCTCGGCTCCGGTCGGCGTGAGGTTTCCGTTCGCGGCTTCGCGGATCCACTTGCTCATGGTCGCACTCTACGGGCGCGTTCCCGACGCGGGCCCGTCCGCATCTCGGTCGGGCCCGGCTACGGCGACGTCGCGGCCTCGATCATCTCGGCTTCGATCGGCGTTTCCCTCGCCGCGAGGGTGGCGCCGGCCAGCACGAGCACTCCGCCGAGTGCCACTTGCACCGAGAGCGGGTCACCGAAACCGATCGAGGTGAGCACGATCCCCATCGGAGCTTCCAACATCATGATGATCGCGGTGCGAGCGGATCCGAGGCGCCCGACGACGACAAACCACAGGGTGAACGCGGCTGCGGTGGCGATCGCCATTGCTCCGATGGGCGCGATCGCGTCGGCGGGCAGCGCGCCGAAATCGCCGCGCCCGACACCCCATCCCGTCGCACCGACGGCAGCGCCGAACGCAACCCACGCCGCCGCGGTGAGCGGTTCGGTGCGTCGCACCAAGCGGCTACTGGCCAGCACATAACCCGTGTAACACGCCAGCGACCCGAGCACGTACACGGCGCCGATCGGTTCGAGCCGAACTTCGTCGCCGGCACCGAAACCCACCACGGCCGCGCCCACCATGGCGATCGCCACTGCGGCGCCGATGCGCACAGATGGTTGCAACGCGCCGAGCAACACTTCACCAACCGCGACGATCACGACATGGGTATAGAAGAGCACGACGACGATCGATGTCGATCCGTGACTCACGGCGAGAAAGAACAGAATCGACTCGAACCCGTACGCGACCACGCCCAGAGTGACCACAATCAGACGTTCGCCCTTGGCGGGCAGTGCCGGGCGCCGCAGCGCGAGTAGCACGCCCATCATGAGCACCCACGTGAGCGCGAATCGAACCGACAAGAACGCGGGAGTTCCAGCACCCGTGCGCTGCGCGGCTCGCCCCCACAACAACGTGTTCGCGAACGCGAACGCGCCGGCGACCGCCAGCACGATGTCGCGGCGCGCGCCGCGATCGGTCATCGGACGACCTCGAGCGCGATCGGTCGGCTCAGACGCCGGCGATCGCGCCGACGGTCAGACCCAACGTGAACAGCCCCCCGGCCCGGCGTGTGAGCAGGAACGAGTGCGGCGCGAACCACAACGGCCACACCGGATTCGGTACCGGCGACTCGGCGGGCTTTGGCGCGTTGTACGTCGTCCACACTCGACGCAGCAACGGATACGACAACACGATCGCGAGAGTGGCGATGGGCAGCACCCGCACCGCGACCAGTCCACCGACCAGCAGGTAGAACGCGACGAACATGCCCTGTGTGACGCGGCGAGCGAGCGCATCGCCCAAAATGACCGGCAACGTGTTGGTGCCATCAGCTTGGTCCCATGGCGCTTTGTCGATGTGTTTGCCCATCAGCACCGTCGTGCACAAGATCGCGTACGGCAGTGAGGCCACCATCACCGCGCCGGGCGCGGTGCCGGTTGCGGCGTAGTAGCAGCCGCCGACCATCAACGGACCCCAGACCGCGACCACGGTCGGTTCGCCGAGCCCCCGTTTCTTCAATCGCAACGGTGGTGCCGTGTACGCCGCACTCAACACGAAGCCACCCACGGCGAACGCAACGATCCACCAGTCGCGCGCCAACGTGAGCACGATCATGATGCAGAGACAGATGGCGTTGACCAACAAGGCCAGCGACGCCAGCCCGCGTTTCGTGATCACGCCGGACAGCACAGGGTGGGGCGAGTACAAGTTGCGGGGATAGTCCTCGCGATCCGTGCCGACTTCGACGTCGAACAGATCGTTCATCAGGTTGTTCGCCATGTGCGCCAACAAGATCCCGGTCGCGGACAACGCGAACCAACCCCAGTGCACGTCGGCGTCGCGGAAGATCGCCAGCAACCCGGCCAACGCCGCGGCGACCAGGGTCATCGGGAACACACCCGCCCGAGTCAGATACAGCCACTTGCTCACCGGGTCGAGTCGGCCCTTCGGCGGATTCGTCGTCGCCAAGACGTAGAGCCACTTCTGCACGAGCCTCGGTTCGCGGTCGTGCTCATCGGGCGAGGCAGGCGAGACCGGTTGCGTCACAGTGGCCATCAGGTCAGGTTACCGACGCGCGACGATCGGCTCCCCGGACGTGGCGGGCCGAGCCCGGCCGCGATCGACCTGCGGAAATCGGACATCGCGCTGAATGTCCGATTTCCGCTCGACGCTGACGAAACGGTCGGGCACACTGCCGACGTGTTCCGAGATCCCGAAGCCTGTTGGCGGATCGCTCAACGTCGCGATGCCCGCTTCGACGGCCAGTTCATCGTCGCGGTGCGATCGACCCGGATCTACTGCCGACCCTCGTGTCCGGCAATGACGCCAAAGCGCCACAACGTTTCGTTCTTTCCCACCGCGGCTGCCGCCCAGTCGTCGGGCTACCGAGCATGCAAACGCTGCCGACCTGACGCGTCGCCCGGATCTCCCGACTGGAATCTGCGAGCCGACGCGGTCGCTCGAGCGATGCGACTCATCGCTGACGGCATCGTCGACCGCGAGGGAGTGGGCGGGCTCGCCCGCCGCGTCGGCTACAGCGAGCGGCACTTGACCCGTCTGATGACCGAGGAACTCGGCGCCGGCCCCCTCGCCGTCGCGCGGGCACAGCGCGCCCAGACGGCCCGAACGTTGCTCGAATCGACCGATCTGACGATCACCGACGTCGCGTTTGCGGCGGGGTTCTCGAGCGTGCGCCAGTTCAACGACACGATGCGTGAGGTCTACGCCACCACGCCGACCGAGTTGCGCACGACGGCGCACCGCCGGGTTGCGCCACCGTCCGGTCGAATCGCGCTCCGGCTTCCGTTCCGACCGCCCTTCGCGGCCGACCACCTCTTCGGGTTCCTCGGTGCGCGCGCCATCAGCGGGATCGAGTGCTTCGACGGCACGACGTATGCGCGCACGCTGCAGCTTCCACGGGGCGGTGGCCACACCATCGTCGAGTCGCGGCCCGACCACCTCGCGGTAATCCTGCAACTCGACGACGTCAGCGACCTCGCGTCGGCGGTCCGGCGCCTGCGCGACACCTTCGACCTCGACGCCGACGCGGCAAGCAGCGATACTGCGCTCGCACGCGACCGAACGCTTCGCGAGCCGGTACGGCGCACCCCCGGCATGCGCGTCCCTGGATGTGCCGACCCGACCGAGCTCGCCGTGCGCGCAGTGCTCGGCCAGCAGATTTCGGTGCGCAGTGCCCGAACGCTGGCGCAACGGCTCGTCGCGGCGCTCGGCACGCCGGTCACCGCGAGCGACACCGACCTCACGCATTGCTTTCCTTCGGCCGCTCGGATCGCCGAATCGAATCTCGCCATGCTGGGCATGCCCGCGGCGCGCCGCAACGCGATCCGCAGTCTGGCGGCCGCGATCGCGGAAGGCGAGGTCGATCTGTCGCCCGGCGTCGATCGCGGCGCGGCGCGTGAGACGCTCCTCGGTGTCGCCGGTATCGGACCGTGGACCGCCGAGTACATCGCGCTACGAGCGTTGCGCGATCCCGACGCGTTCCTCGCGTCGGATCTCGGCGTTCGCCAAGGCGCCGCCCGACTCGGGATTCCGAATGCGGTCGGCGAACTCGAACGCCACTCGCAACGCTGGCGGCCGTGGCGGGCCTCCGCGCAGATGCATCTCTGGAACGCGCTCACCCCTTCGACCCAACGCCGACCTACGCCCACCCCGCGCAATCGCACAAGGACCGCGACATGAACATTGCTCACCTGGCCCGTCATCGAGGCCGATTCGGATCCTTCACCGTCGTTGTCGCCAACGATGTGGTCATTGCCGCGGGCTGGGAAGAACCCGACCGCCTGTTCGACCTCGTCCACCCGTCGCGTCGCCCCGCCACGGTCCGCGAACGCGCCGAACTCGGCGTCGTCACTGACGCGTTGCGGGCCTACGACCGCGGCGACGTCGAGGCCACCGATGACATCGACGTGGAGCAAGTCGCAGGTCCGTTCCACGAAGAGGTCCGCCGCCAACTGCGCGCGATCCCACCCGGGACGACCTGCAGCTATGCACAACTGGCTGCGGCCGCGGGTCGACCGTCTGCGGCTCGGGCCGCTGGAACTGCGTGTGCGCGCAACGCGATCGCGTTGTTCGTACCGTGCCACCGCGCGGTGGGGAGCGACGGAAACCTCCGCGGTTTCGCGTACGGCCTCGACCAAAAGCGGGCATTGCTCACCCACGAGGCGCACGCTCGGGCTTCGGCGACGGTCGGTTCGTAGACTCGCTTCGTTCCCTCAAGGTCGGCGATCCGAGAGCACCCGAGCTCGCCGTCCACTCGAACCGTGCACGCGACACGAACGGTGCACGCGACCCAGGCGAGTTGCCATGACCAATGCTGCTACGAGTTCGAACCCGACGAGCCTCTCGGGAATCGACATCGACGACTTCTACGCGCTCGACGACCTCGTCAGCGACGAGGACCGCCTGTTGCGCGACACCGTGCGTCGATTCGTCGACGACAAGTTCCTTCCGGTCGTGGCCGACCATTTCGAAGCGGGAACGTTTCCGCGCGAGCTCATCCCCCAGATCGCCCAGATGGGGCTCTTGGGTTTGCACCTCGACGGTTACGGCTGCGCGGGTGCCTCGGCGACCGCCTACGGCATCGCGTGTCGCGAACTCGAGCGGGGCGACAGCGGGTTGCGCAGCTTCGTCTCGGTGCAGGGTTCGTTGTGCATGTTCCCGATCTGGAAGTACGGCAGCGAAGAGCAGAAGCACGACTGGCTGCCGGGCATGGCCGCGGGTGAGCTCATCGGATGTTTCGGACTCACCGAGCCCGACCACGGCAGCGATCCGGGATCGATGACCACCCGAGCACGCCGCGACGGCGAGGACTGGGTCCTCAACGGCGCGAAACGCTGGATCACGAATGCCGGTATCGCCGACCTCGCAATCGTCTGGGCACAAACCGACGAAGGCGTGCGCGGTTTCGTCGTGCCGACCGATACCAAGGGCTTCGACGCGCGCACCATCGAGAAGAAGTTGTCGCTGCGGGCATCGGTCACCGGCGAGTTCTATCTCGACGATGTCCGCGTGCCCGAGCGGTTTCGACTCCCCGAAGCCGCAGGGTTGAAGGGACCGCTGTCGTGCCTGTCGGAAGCCCGGTACGGGATCGTGTGGGGCGCGGTCGGGGCGGGCCTGGCATGCCTGACCGCCGCCCGCGACTACGCGATCGGCCGACCCCAGTTCGATCGACCCATCGCCGGTTTCCAACTCACCCAGGCCAAGCTCGCCGAAATGCTCACGACGATGACGAACGTGTCGCTCCAAGCACATCGGCTCGGCCAGTTGAAAGAACTCGGACGTGCGAAACCCGCGCACGTCTCGATGGCGAAGCGGTTCAACGTGCGCGCCGCGCTCGACACGGCACGAACCGCTCGAACGATCCTCGGCGCGAACGGCATCAGCCTCGAGTACCCCGTGATCCGTCACATGGTGAACCTCGAGTCGGTCTTGACCTACGAGGGCACCGAAGAGATTCACACGCTGGTGCTCGGGGAGACTGCGACCGGGTTGGCCGCCTACCGTTGACCGGGTGAACGAATCCACGCTGTTCCGCGACCCGCAACAACCGATTTCGATCCGCGTCGAAGATCTCCTGGCGCGCATGACTCTCGAAGAAAAGGTCGCGCAACTCGCGTGCACGTGGTCGACACAACTCGTTGATGACGACGCGTTTTCATTGCGGCGCGCCCAGCGTCATCTCGTCAACGGCATCGGCGAGGTGACGCGGATCGGTGCGTCAACCGGACTGCGCCCCAGCGGCAGTGCCGCGTTCGCCAACGAGATCCAGCGGTTCTGTATCGACCACACCCGCCTCGGCATCCCCGCAATCGTGCACGAGGAGTCGACCGCGGGTCTCTGCGCGCGAGACGCCACGCAGTTCCCCCAAGCGATTGGCCTGGCCGCGACGTGGAACCCTGACCTCGTCGAACGAATGGGCGACGTGATCCGACGCCAGATGTTGGCCGTCGGGGCGCGCCACACGCTCGCACCGGTGCTCGACGTCGCGCGCGACCCCCGTTGGGGTCGAGTCGAGGAGACCTACGGCGAATCGGCGTACCTCGCTGGACGACTCGGGGTGGCGTACGTCCGCGGGTTGCAAACCTCGGACCCCAGGCTCGGGGTCGCCTGCACCGGCAAGCACTTCCTCGGCTACGGATTGTCCGAAGGCGGCATGAACCACGCCCCGGTGCATCTCGGGCCGCGCGAACTGCGCGAGGTGTTCGCCGAACCGTTCCGCTGCGCCATCAGCGAGGCTGGTCTCGCGACGATCATGAACGCCTACAACTCCGTCGACGGGTTGGCCTGCGGCGCCTCGAAGGCGATTCTCACCGACTTGTTGCGCGGGGAACTCGGCTTTACCGGTGCCGTCGTCGCCGACTACTTCACGACCGGTCTGCTGATGACCCATCACGCGATCGCAGCCGACGAAGGCGAAGCCGGTCAACGCGCGCTCGAAGCCGGGCTCGACATGGAACTTCCTGCGTTGCACTGCTACGGCGCGCCGCTGATCGAACGAGTCTTCGACGGCCGCCTCGACGAACGCATCGTCGACCGGTCGGTCCGCCGGGTCCTGTGGCTCAAGTTCGCGCTCGGACTCTTCGAAGCGCCGTACGTCGACGCCGAGGCGGCCGAGGCGATGTACGACACACCCGCAGATCGTTCGCTGGCCCGTCAACTCGCCGAACAATCGATTGTCCTTCTCGAAAACGACGGCGTGCTCCCGATCGAAACCGCGGGGCCGGTTGCGGTGATCGGACCGGGCGCCCACGACCCGCGTCTCCTCCAGGGTGACTACTCGTATCCGGCACACGCCGAAATCGTGTACGGCAACCAAGCGGCCAGCACCGGGGAGGGGTCGATCTTGCCCGCGAGCGGCGGCGCGTTTCGCCCGGGTCCGTACTTCCCGCCGAGCGTGACGCCCCTCGACGGGATCCGTGCCCTGCTCGGTCCTGATCGTGAGGTTCGCCACGCGTCGGGCGGAACCGTCCACGACGCATCCGACAACGACATCGCCGACGCGGTCACGGCCGCGACCGGCGCGGCGGTTGCGATCGTCGTGGTGGCGGGCCGTTCCGGCCTCCTCGCCGACTGCACCGTCGGTGAGTTCCGCGACGCGACCGACCTCGCGTTGACCGGTCGCCAACGCGAGCTCGTCGCGGCAGTGCACGCGACCGGCACGCCGACCGTTGTCGTCGTGATCAGCGGCCGCATCCACACGCTCGGCGACGTCGAACCGCACAGCAACGCCTTGGTATGGGCGACCCCGCTCGGCGAAGAAGGCGGAGCCGCCCTCGCCGACGTGCTGTTCGGACGAGTCGAACCGACAGGCCGATTGCCGATCTCGATTCCCCGATCGGTGGGCCAGATCCCGGTGCATCACGACCATCGTTCCGGCGGCGGCCGTTCGCAGATGCTGGGCAACTACACCGACTCCCCGACCACGCCCCGGTGGCCGTTCGGCCATGGACGCAGCTACTCCGAGGTCGCGTATCAAACGATCACCGCTGAGCCGTTCGCGAGCGACACGCCGACCACGGTGCGAATCACGGTTGCGAACCTCGGTCGTCGCCCGGTGACCGAGGTTGTGCAGTTGTACGCGCGCGACGTCGTCGCGCGCGTTGTTCGCCCGGTGCGCCAACTCGTCGGTTTCGTCAGAGTCGAGATCCCAGCCGGCGAACAACGAACCGCGACGTTCGTCGTCGACCCGACCCAGCTCGCGTACTACGACGAAGGAATGGACTTGGTGATCGAGCCGGGCGAGATCGAGTTCGCCTCCGGGCCCAACGCTGCAGAGACCGTCGTGACGACTCGCGTCATGCTGGAAGGCGCGGAACGCCAGATCGCGCCGAACGACCGGCGGCCGACAGCGGCAACGATCAGCTGACCGCCGCAACGAACGCGGCCGCGCGTTCGCGCCATTCCGCACGCGATGTCGCGGGGAACCACACCGGCGACCAGGTGACCCCCAGCGCCTCGAGCGCAGCGAGTTCGTCGCGAACCCGACCGAAGTCGAGGTCGCCCGCTCCGAAGTGGGTCAGGCTCATCGGGGCGCAGCAGATGTCGCTCGGGACCGGGCGGCCGAGCTCAGCGGCGCACTCGTGAAGGTATTCGACGCGCGTGCGCAGGTCGTCGAGCGATTCGATGGCAGGAGTCTTCAGCGCACCGGCTGCCGCCGCGGGGTTCGGAAACGGCATCCAACCCTGGCCGACTCGCGCCGCTCGCCGAATCGCCTGACGTGAGTTGCCGCCGATCCACAGCGGCGGGTGGGGCTGCGCCACCGGCTTCGGCCGCATCGTCGTGCCGCGGGACCGGTAGCGATCGGTCTCGACTTCCACTGCATCTTCGGTCCACACGCGGATGCACACCTCGATCGCTTCGTCGAGCAACTCGTTGCGGCGATCGAAATCGACACCGAGCGCGTTGAACTCCGATCGGAGATACCCGGCGGCAACGCCGAGTACGAGCCGTCCGGACGACAACACGTCGAGACTCAGCACGCTCTTGGCCGCGAGGAACGGGTTGCGGTAGGCGAGCACATAGATGTTCGTGAGGAGTCGAAGGCGCTCCGTCGCAGCAGCCGCGAACGCGAGGGCAACCATCGGTTCGAGCGCGTGATGACCGCCGGTCGCAAGCCACTTGGCATCGGGTGCGGGATGATCGGTCACGTAGACGGCCGCGTAGCCGAGGTCCTCGGCATGGCGGGCGCACTCGGTCACCGCCGCGCCACTGACGAACTCATCAGGCCGCTCGACGTGATCGATCGGGAGGCCCAACGCGAACTTCATCCCGACAATCGGCTCCGGATCATCGAAAACCGCAAGATGGCCAACAAGCGAGCGGCTCGCGCCGACTCGATCGTCGGATCGGGGGCGACGACGGGCGCGGGGTCGGGCGCGGTGCGCATCGCGTACATCGGGCGGTAGACGTCGAAGATGTGCAGACCGTAGCCCGCGCCGGTCGCCCACTTTCCGGTTAGCTCGTACCAGACCTTCGTCTTGCCGGCTCGGATCCACTGGAGCTGCTTGGGCAACACCATCGGGCTGGCGTAGTCATCGGGGCTGTCGACCGTGGGGTCCGCGTAGGTCCGCAGCGCTTGGATCTGCGCCCGCACTCCTTCCCGGGCCGTACGAAACACGCGACCGTGCTCGCACGAGTCGCACGCTCCGATGCCGGCGAAGTTGTTGTCGGTCCACACAACGATGCTGCAGCACGACGGGTTGGAGAACGCGCCGGTTTCGAGAATCGACTGTGCGAAAGCCACGTCACCGCGCACGCCTTCGGCCTCACCCTCTTCGAGAAACAACCGCGCAAGTTCATGGATCGACACCGTCAACGCCGGTTTCGAGTTCGAGGCCAGCGCCTTGCGAACCAGGTCATCGGCGTCGAGTGCGCTCGGGCCCATGATGGGGCTCGCGGCGGTTCGCGCGGCAGCAATCAACCACCTGGTTTCCTCGGCTTCAAGCTCTTGCACCCGAACCTCTGCGGCGGCCAGTTGCACGCGTGCATCGACGACAGCTCGGTGCGCCGCGCGGATCGCGTCGTCGTGGCGATCGAGCGCTCGTTCGGTCGCGCGCACATGGACGTCGGCGTCGTCGACGTCGCGTTTGACGGATGCGGTGCGAGTCGCGACGGCTTCTTGTTGCGCGTTGCGGAGTTCTTCGGCCCGCGAGAGATCGATGACCGAATCAGCATCGACGAGTGCGCCGATCGATTCGACCGACTCGATCGCGGGCGTCGCCTCGACGTACACGTCGATCGCTGCACGTTGCATCCGGCGTTCGTGGCGGTTGTCAGCACGGGCGGCGAGGTCGTGCCCGCGGCGGGCGACATCGACGCGGACCGCGAGGCGACGGCGGGTGACGAACAACGCCGGCAGGCGCTCCTCCGCGGCGGCGAGTTCGGCGTGCGCTTGCAAGACCGACATGGCCGCGGCGCGTTGGTCGAGCACCAACTGCCGACCCGAATCCTGGTCGTACGGAAACGGCGGGGGCGGCGGACCGAGATCGGGAACGTAGGGCGGCGGAACCGGAGGAACACCGGGAACCGTCGGGGCCGGAGCGGTCGTGGCCGACGGATTGGGAGCCGCGAACCCCGTCGCCACCGCTCGCTCCGACGCGGCCGGAACCACGGACAAGGCGGTCAGCGCGACGAGCGCGCCAACCCAAACCCGCCGCGCCGATCCCATGCTCACATCGTCGGCGGACGCCGCACTGCGGTGGATGGGCCATTTGGCCCAGCCGCAGCGACGGGGGCGCGTCGAGCGGGTTAGTTCCGCGGCACCTTGCTCCACGGCACGTCGCGGTCGAGCCGAGGCTCGCCGGGCAGGCCGAGCACCCGCTCTCCGAGGATGTTGCGCATGATGTTGGTGGTCCCACCCTCGATCGAGTTGGCCTGCACGCGCAAGAACGCCTTGGTCGGCGACGACAGGTCGAGGGCGGTACTCGGACGGTCGAACGTGTACCCGTCGTAGAGGACCGAAGCCATCCCGCGCCGGTTCATCACCCAGTTCGCGATGCGCTGGTTGATGAGCGCCATGGCGAGCTTGCCGGTCGAGCCCTCGGGGCCGGGCGTGCCCTTCTTGCGGTTGCCCGAAGCCCGGATGTTGGTCAGGCGCAAGCACTCGGCGTCGACCCACAGCTTCATGAGCTCGTCACGCGCGACCGCGTCCGACGTGTCGCCCTCGCGCCACAGTCGCGTTGCCATGCCGATCAACCCCGAACCGCGCGGAGCGATCTGGCCGCCGATCGAGACGCGCTCGTTCATCAGCGTGGTGAGCGACGCGTGCCACCCTTCGCCGACATCGCCAAGTCGTTGACTGTCGTGAATCCGAACGTCGGTGACGTAGACCTCGTTGAACTCTGCTTCTCCGGTGATCTGCACCAGTGGCCGAACGTCGACCCCGGGGTCGTGCATGTCGATGACAAACATCGTGAGACCCTTGTGCTTCACGGCCTCGGGATCGGTGCGGGCGATGATGATCCCGAATCGCGAAAGGTGCGCCAGCGTCGTCCACACCTTCTGCCCGTTGAGGATCCATTCGTCGCCGTCGCGCTCGGCGCGCATCGACAGCCCCGCGACGTCGCTTCCGGCGCCGGGTTCGGAGAACAGCTGGCACCACACTTCCTCCGCCGTGAACAGTGGACGCAGGTACCGAACCTTTTGTTCGTCGCTGCCGTGGGTGACGACCGTCGGCGCGCACATCCCGTGACCGATTGGGTTCCGCCCGTAGGGCAACGGACCGTTGCGCTTCGAGATCGCCGCGTTGACGACGTTTTGCACCTTGGGCGACAGACCCAACCCTCCGAATCCTTCGGGGAAGTGGACCCATGCCAGGCCGAGGTCGTACTGCACCCCCAAGAACTCCTCGGCGGTGTGCGCGGCGGGCGGACACGTCGTGAACAACTCGTCGACCAGGGCGAGCACCTTGGCTTCGTCCGACATGAGATTCCCTTCGAGAAGACGAAACTTGACCGTTGGGTCAAGAGTAGGGATGGTCGGTCCCCGGGCGCCAACCCCCCGAGCGCGGGCGGCGAGTTGCCGACCCGAGTTGCCCGAGCCCTGGCCTGCACTCGCCCTGGCCAGCCCGGAGCGAGGCCAGCCCGGAGAGCGGCCAGTGACGGACGCCGCCCGGTCGATGGTGCGCGACGTGCCGTCCGAACGGACACATTCGTGCCGCATTGGCCTGCCCAGCTTGACACGGTATGGGTAGATCGGGTTTGATGCTCCGATGGATCCGGGGCGCCAGAGACGCCGTCGCGCGCGTCCGTTCGCGCTTGCGGTTGCGGCGGCGCTGACCGCCGTCGCCTGCGGACCGGCTCCGTCGACGAGCCCGCTGCACAGCGCAGCGTGTGCGCGCACCTTCGTTGCCGCGGCGGGTGGCGTCGTCACCGATGCCCGCATCAACGAAGCGTCGGGCATGGTCGCCTCCCGGACCCAACCGGGCGTCTTCTGGGTCCACAACGACTCCGGCGACAGCCCCCGGATCTTCGCGATCGACACCACCGGCGCAACCCGGGCGGTGTTCGAGGTCGCGGGCGCGACCGCAACCGACTGGGAAGACATCGCCATGGGCCCCGGCCCCGTCGCAGGCGTCGAGTACCTCTACATCGGCGACATCGGCGACAACTCGCGCAACCGCACCTCGATCCAGGTCTACCGGGTTCCCGAACCGACGGTGCCCACGGCCAACGGCACCTACACCCTCTCGGGAGCCGCCCGCCTGAACCTGACCTACCCCAACGGTGCTCGCAACGCCGAGTCGTTGCTCGTCGACCCGCGCAACGCCGAAATCACGGTCGTCATGAAACGCGTGTCGAACGAACCGATTCGCGTCTACCGCGCCCCCGCCAACTTGGCGGCCGGGTCGACCACGGCCATGATCGATGTCGGCGGACTTGCCCTCCCGGGAACAACTTCCAACGCGACCGGAATCGACATCACCCGGGACGCGCGCGCCATCACGCTGCGCACGTACGCGAACGTGTACGTCTACAACAACGCAAACCTCGGCACAGTGCAGAGTGCGCTGGCGACGCTGCCGTGCGCCGCCAACACCCTCGCAGAAGCCCAGGGCGAAACCATCGCCATTCATGCCGACGACAACGGCTACACCACGCTCAGCGAAGGCACCAACCGTCCGTTGAACAACCACGACGTGTGACACGATCGTCGGATGCGCCGACGATCACCACTGCGTGGCCTCCGGAAGCGATTCGCAGCGCCGCACCTTCGCCGTCGCCGGATCACGATCAAGCGAGTGGCGCTGTTCGGCGCAGCCGCAGCGACCACGACCGCCGCGAGCCGCGCCGCAACCCGTCGGCATCGTCGAGATGCCCCTGTGGCGGCAGTGCGCGGTGACAGCTTCGGACGCAACGCCCGCTTGGCGCGCCTCGCTGGTTCGAGCATCAGCCGCCGGGCCTGGCACGAAGCACGTCGCACGTTCGCTGCGGCACCGCGCCGCGCCGAACTCGATGCCGCGCACCAACTGCGCACCGCCTCCGAAGTCGCCACCGCGCTCGGAGAGATGAAGGGCGCGTTGATGAAGCTCGGCCAGATGGCGAGCTACCTCGACGAGGCGATGCCCGCACCGATGCGCGAGGCGCTCGGCTCCCTCCAACAAGACGCGCCGCCGATGAGCGCCGAGTTGACTGCCCAGGTCGTTGTGGCGGAACTCGGCGACGCGCCCGAACGAGTCTTTGCGGAGTGGGACCCCGAACCGCTTGCGGCCGCGTCGATTGGTCAGGTACACCGAGCGATCACCCACGATGGGCGAGCCGTTGCCGTCAAGGTGCAGTACCCGGGAGTCGACCAGGCAATCCGGTCCGACCTCGAGACGACCGACCTGCTGTTCCGAGCGGTCGGACTGCTGTTTCCCGGACTCGACCCGAACGTTGTCGTCACCGAACTGCGGACGCGCCTCGTCGAGGAACTCGACTATCGCATCGAGGCAGCAAACCAACAGCTGTTCGCCGACTGGTATCGCGACCATCCGTTCATCCACGTTCCCGACGTGATTGCCGAGTTCTCGACTCAACGCGTGTTGACCACCGAACTCGCGAGCGGTTCGCGGTTCGACGAGGTCGTCGAATCCTGGTCAGCCGAGGAGAAGAACCTCGCCGCCGAAACGATCTTCCGGTTCGTGTTCCGCGGGATCTACCGCATCCACGCGTTCAACGGCGACCCGCATCCGGGCAACTACGTCTTCC
>SXGS01058923.1_pt1 | contig 18101 bp, 13 predicted proteins | sample 3174681 | NCBI WGS metagenome assembly SXGS01 (sample SAMN11356861, study PRJNA531348) | freshwater metagenome | isolation source: freshwater sample F1-80 | place: China: Fuxian Lake, Yuxi | collected 2017-12-25 | reverse complement strand
GATCACGCCAGCGCCTCGAACCGGAAATCGCGGAACCGCGCCTCGCCCTTGCCCGCCGCATAGAGCGCGGGCCGCAGGCTGAGGAAATCATAGGCGACATTGTGGTGATATCCCGACACCTCCATCTGGACGTCGAATTTCTGCCAGCTTCGCCCCTGATCGGCGCTGGTGTGGATGGTCAGGATATTGCGGTCGTTGAGCATCCGGATCCGCAAGCGGCGCAGCGGATCGCCGCCCGGATCGCGCTGGCCGGGAATCGCGCCGCGGGGGCGTTGCAGGCCATATCGGTGCATCACCAGCCCCTTTGCGCCGAGCCCCAGCCCGGCATAGAGCCGCCGGTTGTAGAACAGCAGCAGCCCCGCCTCCGCGCCCTCATCGACCTCGACATCGCATTCGAACCGGTATGCCTGATCGCCCGCGATACAGGTGATCGGCGAACAGTCGCCCGGCGTCGTCCCCTTGCCCTGGACATGCAGCACACCGCCCTCGCGCCGCAATCGCGACGGCTCGTCCCTACCGGGGTCGTAAAAGCTCCACTGGACACCGAAGGTGTCGGTCGAAAAATCGTCGGACAGCGCCTGGCCGTGCGGCGCCACGCCGCGCTCGACCGGTTTCTTGAGCGGCTTCGACAAATCGCCGCCAAGCGGTCTGATCCAGCCGTCCGCGGTCCATTCGACCGGCTCCAGCAATGCCTGTCGCCCCAGCGTCCAATAGCCGTTTTCGTAACCGTGATAGATCATCCACCACGCACCCCCCGGCCCCTCGAACAGCGTCGCATGGCCGCGCGACCACCATTTCTCGGCGGCGCTCTGCGTCCTGATCTGGGGATTGTTGGGCGCATGTTCCCACGGCCCGTCGATGGTCCGCGACCGCGCCATGATGACCATATGCCCGGTCGGCGGCCCCGCCGTCCCGCCGACCGCGGTGGTCATGTAATAATAACGCCCACGCCGCACGATCTTCGGACCCTCGGGGGCAAAGGTCTCGACCACCCAGTCCTCGGGATAGCGCCACGGATCATAGACATGCTCGACGCCGCCGACCGTGGACAGCCCGTCGGGTGCCAGCCTCACCCGGTCGCCGCCCGACAGGAACAGCCAGCGCGTGCCGTCCTCGCCGACCGCATGGCCGGGGTCGATATGCAGCGGCAGTTTCAGGTCGATCGGCTCTGACCACGGCCCCTCGATCCGTTCGGCATGGATGACATAGATGGATTTGTAATCGGGAAAACGCGCCGGGATATAGACGTAGAACCGGTCGCCATGCTTGCACAATTCGGGCGCCCAGACCGATCCGATCGGCGTCCTGAGCGCCGCCGTGACGGGTCGCCAGTTCACCAGATCGCGGCTGTGCCAGATGACGATGCCCGGATAGGCATCGAAACTGGAAAAGGTCAGGTAATAATCCTCGCCGTCTCGCAGGATCGTCGGATCGGGCCGATCGCCCGAAAATACCGGGTTTAGGAAATTGCCGTCGCCCAGATCGGCCTTGCGCTGTCCTTCGATGCCGCGCGCCCATCGCATGTCGCCGTGCGGATCGAGCGAAGCGGTCGCGCGCGCGCCTTGCGCCTGCGCCGAATCCGTCATGCCCAGCCCAAGCGCACCCAGCCCGATCAGTCCGATCGCGCGTCGCCGGTCCAGTGCGGAAACATCGCCCGGTCGCTGACAAACGCTGGAAAGTTGCGGGTTTGACGGTCTCGCTGGCATCAAATTACTCCTCTCCATGCAAAGGGCGTTGCACTCCCTGTCGCATGATGATACCGGTGTCATACACAAGGACGCAAGAGCGTTCGGATATGCAGGGGAGAGCGATGATGTTGACGGGTGTCGTTTCTGTACGCACGGCGGTTTCGGTTCTGGCGCTTGCGGTGGGCAGCCTCGCAGCGGCACCGGCAGCCGCCCAGGCGGGCGCGACGGCCCCATCCGGCCTGATCGACGCGCCCGGTCTTCCCCAACCCGGCACCATCGCCGCAACCGACGCGTCGATCGACCAGACCGCGCAGGACGCCGACCAGGAAGGCGAAGTCGTTGTCACCGGTTTCCGCGCCAGTCTGGCGGACGCGCTGAACCAGAAGCGCATGTCCGACCAGATCGTCGATGCGATCACCGCAGAGGACATCGCCGACGTCCCCGATGCCAACATCGCCGAATCGATCCAGCGCCTTCCCGGCATCTCGATCGATCGCGACAATGGCGAAGGCCGCAGCATCACCGTGCGCGGGCTGGGCGGCGATTTCCAGAGCGTGTTCCTGAACGGCGCCGACGCACTCAACATTTCGGGCGGCAACCAGTCGGATGCGGGCGCCAACCGGTCGCGCGGGTTCGATTTCAACACCTTTGCCTCGGAACTCTTCTCGGGCGTCAAGATCACCACATCGACGATGGCGATGAACGAGGAAGGCTCGCTCGGCGCGATCATCGATCTGACCACCGGTCGCCCGCTCAGCTACAAGACCGATCGCCTCGCCTTCAGTGCGGAAGGCGAATATCGTGAAAATGGCGAAACGCTCAACCCGCGCCTGACGGCATTGTTCTCCAAACGTCTGTCGGACAATTTCGGGATACTGGGGTCGATCGCCTATCAGGACCAGCGCCAGGTCGTCGATGCCTATCGCCGCAGCATCGGCCAGTTCGAATATGCCTATCGCAATTCGCAGCATAACGGGAAAGTCCCGCCCGTGTACGGCTTCGCTCAGCCGACCGGCACGGGCGTCGGCCCGACCTATGGTTCGGACCCCGCCGCCTATGCGCTGGTGACGCCGACCACGATCATCCCCGCGCTGCCGTCGATTTCGCGTCAGGAATTGAGCTACGACCGGCTGGGCGCGACGCTGACCGCGCAGTGGCAACCGACCAGCCGCACCGAGGTCATCCTCGACGGCGTCTATTCGCGCTATCGTCAGGAATCGAACACCATCGGCCTGACGACGATCGGCCTGAACCGCAACGGCACCAATGCCCGCGTTCAGCAGAATACGCTGCGCGCCATCAACACCGCCAACGGCCTCGCCGATCGCCGCGCGCTTTATCCGCGCTGTGATGCCAACGCCAATCTCGATTGCGGTCAGGCGCTTTATGGCGGCGCGCTGGTGCCGGGCACCCGCGCCAGCTTCAATCCCAACAATCTCGATCCGTTCGATTATTACAACTCGCCCTCTTCGCCCGGCTTCATCGCCAGCGCCAACCAGACGGCATTCTACAATGAATTGATCGGTCGCCCCTCGACCAAGATCCGCGCCGCCAACGTCAACGCCGCGGGCCAGGCCGATTATCTGGTGCTCGACGATGTCGACTGGCGCTCGTCCGCCGACGCGCAATTCGGCCAGACCGAATTCATGCAGGGCACGCTCAACCTGCGCCACGACTTCACCGACAATTTCCGCATGGAGGCGACTGCAGGCTGGTCGCGGTCCGAATTCCGCTCGGTCGGCTATCTGGTCGAATTCAACGCGATCGACCGCGACAATTACGTGTTCGACGAACGCGGCGACGAACGGATGCCGGTGTTCAGCCCCGGTTTCGACGTCGCCGATCCCAATCAATGGTCGCTGGTCAAGGGGCTGTCGACGATCCGCACGTTCAGCAACGACGTGAACAACGAATTCCGCGTCGGGCGCGCCAATTTCGCCTGGACGCTCAATCCCGACCTGACCTTCCGCTTCGGCGGCACGTACAAGACCTATGACTTCGACAGCCTGGGCGGCAGGCGCAACCAGGGGATCGAGGCGATCAACCCGACTCTGGTCGAAGCGGGCCTGTCGATCACCGATCTCGGCCAGACGATCGGCTTCGGCAACGGGATCAAGGTGTCGCAGGGCACGCCGACATCCTTCTACGCACCCGATCTGAACGCGTTCATTCGCGAGTTTCAGATCGACTGCAACTGCATCAACAAATGGGGCGATTACCGCGCCCAGGTCGACGGGCGCGAGCGCAACGCGGTGTCCGAACGCGACATGGCGGGCTTCGTCCAGCTCGATTTCCAGGGCGATCTGTTCGGACGCCCGTTGCGCGGCAATGCCGGCGTGCGCATCGCCAATACCCGCGTCGATGGCACGGGGTCGGTCGGGGGTGCGGCCAACGGCGTCACCGGCGTCGTCGTCACCGCACGCAACGAATATACCGAAGTGCTGCCCGCCACCAACCTGAGCTGGGAAGTCGAACCCGGCTTCCTGATTCGCTTCGCCGCGTCGAAGACGATCTCGCGTCCGCAGCTGTCGTCGCTGACGCCGGGCACCACCTCGTTCCCGACCGGCCTCAACGCCGCCGGGGCCGCGCCGTCGATCACCATCGGCAATCCGTATCTCAGCCCGTTCCGGTCGGACAATTACGACCTCAGCTTCGAACGCTATTTCGGCTCGAACGGTTTTCTCGGCGTCGCGCTGTTCCAGAAGGACATTCAGTCCTTCCCGCAACAGGTCGCCGGCGAATTCGCGCTTCAGGACATTTTCCCCGACGACATCATCGATCAGGTGCTGACCGGCGTCACCAGCCCGACCCTGTTCGACTATATCCAGAGCGGTGGCGTCTTCGCGGTGCGCCAGTTCAACGACGCACCGGGCGGCACGATCCGCGGGGTGGAATTGAACGCGCAGACCAACTTCTTCTTCCTGTCGGCCCCCTTCGACCGGTTCGGGGTGACCGCCAACTACACCTATATCGACAGCGAACTGACCTATCTGACCGGCACCGCGCTCAACACCCAACAGGGTCAGGCCGGATCGACCGCCGCAAACAGTTTTGCGACCGCGCCGTTCCTCAACACCTCGCCGCATTCGTTCAACGCGACGCTCTATTACGAGGATTCGAAGTTCCGCGCGCGTCTGTCGGGCGCGTATCGCAAGGCCTATGTCAACCGCTTCCCGCTGGCGGCGGGCACCTGTTCGGTCGGTATCACCACCAATAATGGCGGAGCGTGCAACTCGCCGGTGGTCGCCGATTTCGGTTATGTCGAGGATACATTCAACCTCGACGCGTCGATGTCCTATAGCCTGACCCGCCAGTTCAGCCTGTCGTTCGAGGCGCGCAACCTGACCAACACGCCGCAATATCGCACCATGTACGAAGCCAATCCGGTGACGCAGAGCTATGGCAGCACCGGGCGCATCTTCACCGCCGGTGTCCGGGCGGTCTTCTGATGCTGCTTGCCGCCCTGCTGATGGCCAGCACGCCATCGCTGCCCCGTCCGGCCCCCGCCGCCCCGCCCCCGGCCTTTCCGGGGGCGGAAGGCGCGGGCGCGGCATCGCTGGGCGGGCGCGGCGGGCGCGTCGTCAAGGTGACGACGCTTGCCGATTCCGGTCCCGGTTCGCTGCGCGCAGCGGTCGAGGCAAAGGGGCCGCGGATCATCATGTTCGACATATCGGGCACCATCCGGCTGGCGAAACCGCTGATCATCCGCGAACCGCGCATCACCATCGCCGGGCAGAGCGCGCCCGGCGGCGGCATCACGCTGCGCGACCACAGCCTGGTCGTCCATGCCGACGATGTGGTCGTCCGCTATATCCGCTCGCGGCTCGGCGACGAATCGAAGACCGAGGACGATGCGATCTGGATTCGCGGCGGGCGCCGCATCATCCTCGATCATGTCTCGGCCAGCTGGTCGGTCGACGAAACTCTATCGGTCAGCGCCAATTACGACAATCCGAACGAAGGCTGGCACGATGTCACGGTGCAATGGTCGATCATCGCCGATTCACTCACCCGGTCGCTTCACGCCAAGGGCGAACATGGCTATGGCAGCCTGATCCGCGGCGGACGCGGATCGCGGGCGAGTTTCCACCACAATCTCTGGGCAAACCACAGCGCGCGGATGCCGCGTCCGGGCAACTATGCCCCCGCCGACCGCGACCCCGAGGGCGCCTATTTCGATTTCCGCTGCAACCTGTTCTACAATTGGGGCGGCGGGCGATCGGGCTACAATGCCGACAAGAACAGCCTGTCGCATTATAATTTCGTCGCCAATGATTATGTCCGCGGGCCCCAATCGACGCGCGCGATCGCGTTCAACGAAGGCAATCCGCTCGCCAGATCCCATTTCGCGGGCAACCGGATGGAGGGCGTCGTCCCCGCCGACCCCTGGTCGCTGGTGACGGGCAGTGCCCTCCCCGAACAACGGCTGGCGGCGCCCGTGCCGATGGCTCCCGTCACCTGCTCCTCACCTGCCGAGGCAAGCCCGCTGATCCTGGCGCGCGCTGGTGCCTCGCACTCGCGCGACAGCGTCGATGCGGCGATCGTCGAAGGCGTTCGGAATCGCACCGGCAAACAGATCGACAGCCAGCGCGACGTCGGCGGCTGGCCTATTCTGGCAACCACGCCCGCGCCGAAGGACAGCGACGGCGACGGAATGCCCGACGACTGGGAACGCGCGCACGGCCTCAACCCCAACCGCGACGACAGCGCTGCCGATCGCAATGGTGACGGTTATACCAATATCGAGGAATATCTGAACGCGCTCGTCAGTCGACAATAGAGCGTTGAATGCCATTATTTCTCCCACCCGTTCGTGCTGAGCTTGTCGAAGCACTGTCCTTCTTGGCACGAAGATAAGGACAGCATTTCGACAAGCTCAATGCCAACGGATTTGGGTGCGATGATAATCTATCAGACCCAAAGAACCGGGAACCCACCCGGTCGATCACATCTCGTAAAATCAGGAGCAGGATGATGAAGAAGATGTTCGCGGCGCTGCTGCTCGGCGCCCTTCCCGCCGCGCTGGCGCTCACCCCCGCTCCCGTTCAGGCGCAGCAGGCGACCGCCTTCCCCGGCGCGCAGGGCTGGGCGGCGGTGACCCAGGGCGGGCGTGGCGGGCGGATCATCCGCGTGACCAACCTCAACCCCGATGGCCCGGGATCGTTCAAGGCCGCGGTCGAGGCCAAGGGCCCGCGCATCGTCGTGTTCGAGGTCGGCGGCGTCATCGACATGGGCATGACCACACTCGACATTCGCGAGCCGTTCCTGACCATCGCCGGACAGACCGCGCCGTCGCCCGGCATCACCTTCATCCGCGGCGGCATGGATGTGCGCACCCACGACGTCATCATCCGCCACATCCGCATCCGCCCCGGCGACGACGGCAGGCCCAAGCGTTCGGGCTGGGAGCCCGATGCGCTGTCCACCGTCGCCGCGCGCAACGTGATCGTCGATCACTGCACCATGACCTGGGCGCCCGACGAAAACCTGTCGGCCTCCGGCCCGCGCTTCACCGGCAACACGGTCGAGGAATGGCGGCGGGGGACCAGCCACAACATCACCTTCAGCTATAATCTGCTGGCCGAGGGACTGGCGGATTCGACGCATCCCAAGGGCGAGCATTCGAAGGGATCGCTGATCCACGACAATGCCACCGGCATCCTCATCTATCGCAACGTCTATGCGCATAATGTCGAGCGTTCGCCGCTGCTGAAGGGCGGGGTTCATGCCGCCGTCGTCAACAATTTCATCTATGATCCCGGCACGCGCGGCATCCACTACAATCTGATGGCGCTCGAATGGGCGGGCGTCCCCTATCAGCTGGGCGAACTGTCGGCGGTCGGCAATGTGATGCGCGCAGGGCCATCGACCGACAAGGGACTTCCCTTCCTGATGCTGGGTGGCGACGGCGACCTGCGTTATCACGGGCGCGACAATATTGCGGTCGACAAATATGGCGAGCCGCTCCCGCAATTCGGTCGCTACGGCGTCACCAACGCGCGGCTGATCGAGGCAAAGCAGCCGGTGGTGTGGCCACAGGGGCTGCCGGTCAAACCCGCCGCCGAGCTGGAAACCTATCTGCTCGCCAATGCCGGCGCGCGTCCGTGGGACCGTGATGCCGACGACATCCGTGTGCTGTTCTTCATCGCCGAGGGCCGCGGCGAGATCATCGACAATGAACGCCAGGTCGATGGCTATCCCAAGCAGAAACCGACCAGGGCGCCGTTCGTCGAGGCCGACTGGAATCTCGACACGATGGAACCGCGTTCGGGCCGCTATCCGGGTCAGAAAGCGCCGATCCAGGAAAACCAGAGCGCCCGCGACGCCCAGATGCGGCAGTAAGGGCGGTCAGAGCATCGCCTCTTAATGGGTGTACCTCTTCCCGTTCGTGCTGAGCCTGTCGAAGCACTGTTCTTTCTTCGCTTCCAGGAAGGACAATGTTTGCACAAGGCTATCTCGAGCGAAATCGAGAGGCTCAAGGCAAACGGAGACACATGATGATCGGCAGGCTGGTGGCACTCTGCATCGGGGCGTGGCTGCTGATCGGCGCGTCGCCTCCACCGCCTGCACCTTCGGTCCCGCCGCCTGCGATCCTGATCTTCAGCCACACCACCGGGTATCGCCACGCCTCGATCGAACCGGCGGTTGCCGCGATCCGCGCCATCGCCAAGCAGGACGGCCTGCTCGCCATCGCCAGCGAAGATCCCGCGGTCTTTGATGACGCGGCCGCGCTGCGCGGCTACCGCGCGATCATATTGCTCAGCACCACCACCCGCCGCGACGATCCGACAAGCGAATGGTTCACCGGCAAGCGCCGCGACGCGCTGCAAGGCTTCGTCCGCGCAGGCGGCGGCATCGTCGCGATCCATGCGGCGGCGGATTCGCACTATCACTGGCCCTGGTATGGCCGGATGATCGGCGGCCGCTTCGCCCGCCATCCCGACGGCACGCCGGAGGGCGCGGTGGCCCGAACCGCACGTCCCCATCCCGCGACCGCTTCGCTTACCGACGCCTTCCGCATCGCCGACGAATGGTATTGGTTCGCCGACCTGTCGCCGACGGTCGACATGCTGCTGACGCTCGACCCCGCCTCGATCGGCGAGCAGGGGGCGAACCCCGTTCCGCTTGCCTGGGCGCACACATTCGAAGGGGGCCGCGTCTTCTACACCGGCCTCGGCCACCGCCCCGAAAACTGGAGCGACGCGCGGCTATTGGCGCATGTCCGCGGCGGGCTGGCCTGGGCCGCGAACACCGCCAGAGCGCCCGCAATGGTCGTGATCGACCAGCGCGACACGGTCCGCGACGAACCGCCACCGCACGGGCGCATCGGCATGAGCACCGCCTATCGCATTTCCGATGGCGTGCCCGACCGCACGATGGAGTTCCGCCGCCGCGACCTCCATGTCGGCGCGGCGATCGGCATCCACCCGATCGATCATGACGAGGTCTATTACGTGCTGTCGGGCGAAGGCGACGTCACCTCGGACGGCGTCACCCGGCGGTTGAAACCGGGCATGGCGGCCTATCTCTACACCGGTGCCCAGGTCGGCATCCGGCAAGTGGGCCGCGAGCCGCTGTCGCTCATCATCAGCTATCCGATACCGGGCAAATAGGGCACCATATCCGTCACCCCGGACTTGTTCCGGGGTCCACTAAGCCGCTTGCTAAGTGCATGATTTCTCGAACGCATCGCTTGCCGCCCGGTGGACCCCCGGAACAAGTCCAGGGTGACCAAGCGCGTTCAAGTCCCCGGCTGCACATAAGGAAACCGCCCGAACAATTCGCGTTCCCAGCCGCGCGGGTCATGCTCCACCCGCACTCGCGTATCGAACATCATCGTCGCCCGCTCCGCCAGCCCGTAACGCGGCCACTGCGGCGACCCCGCGCCATTCGGATCGTCTGTCCGCGCCAGAGCAACGAACGCCCCCATCATCCTCCGCGACAAGCTCCTCGCCGCCGCCCCGGTCCCGCTTTTCGAACCCGGCGCATCCAGCGTTCCGAACACGAAGGGGATGTCATCGGTATGCGCCGCCCCGCGCAACGGATCGACCGGCGACGGAAAATCGAACTGATACACCCAGGCCGGTGCCCCCGCCTTCGCCCGCTCCTCCGCCTCGATCACCTGTCCGCGCCAGCTTCGCCCGGCAGTCGTCGCGGCATAGAACAGTTCGGCGGGCGACATCGCAGGGAAGCGTGCGCGATACTGCGCCACCACCCATTCGGGATGCGCGTCGAGCCGAAGCTGCGGCGTCATGCGCTCGGCGAGATTGTCCCAGTCCAGCGCGCGCATCGCCTCCCCCCGCGGGTCGATGAAGGCGCGCGTCTCGTCCTTGGTATTGCCCAGGATCAGCGGGACCGCATTGCCCTGCGGATGCGCGTCGGGCCAGAAGGGGTGGCGCGTCAGCCAGCGCATGTCGAGCACCGGCCCCATATAGACGCCGCCGCCCAGCACCGGGTCTTCGGCGTCCAGCCCCTCGATCAATCGCGCGACCGGCATGTCGATCAGGTCGCCCGGCGTCGCCTTCAGCCGCGCCAGATACGCCTCCGCCCGCCGCGTCGCGTTGAGCGGTCCCGAGGCCGTCACCTGCTGCCCGCTCATCGTCGCCGCCGAATGGAACAGGCCCTTGGCCGCAGGCATCCCCATCAGCGTCGCGATCTTCGCCCCGCCGCCCGATTGGCCGAACACCATGACCCGACCGGGATCGCCCCCGAACCCGGCGATATTCTCGCGCACCCAGCGCAGCGCGAGGATCAGGTCGAGCTGCCCGGCATTGCCGCTGTCAGCAAAGTCTTTCGCCAGCCGGTCGAGATAGAGATAGCCGAGCGCATTCAGCCGGTGATTGACGGTCACAACCACGACATCGCGGCTGCTGAGATGCTGGCCGAACACCAGCGGCTCGACGACCGTTCCGCCCGAATAGGCGCCGCCGTGGAAATAGACCATTACCGGGCGCGTCGCCCCGGCGCGCGCCTCCGGCGTCCAGACGTTGAGGAACAGGCAGTCCTCGGCCTGTATCAGATCGCGCCCGCCCCGCTGCGGACAGGAGGGGCCGAACGCGGTCGCGGGCAGCACGTCGCGGACTGCCCGTGGCGCAACCGGCGCCTGAAAGCGACGGCGGGTCGTGTCCGCGCCATAACGAATGCCGCGAAAGACCGACAGTCCGCCCTCGCGCGTTCCTTGCCAGCGCCCGTCTTTGCCGGTGGCGATCGGATCGCCGCGCTGGGCGCTGGCAACGAACGGGGTCAGCGATAGCCCCGCGCCCAATCCCAAAACCGCACGCCGATCGACCATCGTCCTACCTTTTGACGTCGAGCCCGCCTTCGAGAAACGCGTCGATGTCCGCGCGGCGGAACAGGCTGGCGTCGCCGGGCAGCGAATGTTTCAGGCACGCGACCGCAAGGCCCGAACGCACCGTGTCCTCCAGCCCCTGCCCCGAATGGACGCCGTGCAGGATGCCGGTCGCAAACGCATCGCCGCCACCGATCCGGTCGATGATGCCCGCGACCACCACTTCGTCGGTCTGGAACCCACGCTCGCGCGTATCGACGCGCGCGGCGATCCGGTGCCGGTCGGCATCGTCGACATGCCGCGCGGTCGAGGCGATGCGCTGGAGGTTGGGGAACGCCGCAAACGCCGCCTCCGCCGCCTCGCGCCGCCGTTCGGGGCCGTCGCCTGAAAATTCTCGCCCCAGCAGCAGCGAGATGTCGCGGTGATTGCCGAACAGCAAATCCGCCATGCCGACGAGCTTGGTCAGAACGGATTTGGGATCGCTGTCCCACGCATCCCACAGCCGCGCGCGGTAATTGCCGTCGAACGACACCGCGATGCCCTTTGCCCTGGCCGCTTCGGCGGCGGCGATCGCAGCAGCGGCCGTCGCGGGGCCAAGCGCGGGCGTGATCCCCGACAGATGCAACCGCGCCGCGCCGTCCAGCAGCGCGTCCCAGTCGAACGCATCGGCAGGCGTTTCCGCAAAGGCCGACGCCGCCCGATCATAAACGATGTCCGACGCGCGAAGCCCCGCGCCCGGCGACAGGAAATACAACCCCATCCGCCCGTCGCGCTTCTGCACCCCGGACGTATCCACCCCTTGCGCACGCAAGGCGGCAATCGCGCCGCGCCCCAGCGGGTTGTCCGGCACCGCGCTGACCATCGCCGTCGGATGATCGAGGCAGGCCAGCCCGATCGCGACATTGGCCTCCGCCCCCCCGACATGCACGTCCAGCCGCCCCGACTGCATCAGCAACTCGCGCCCGGGCGCGGTCAGCCGCAGCAGCAATTCCCCGAAACAGACGATGCGATTGGCAGCCATTACCCTCTCCCCGTTCGTGCTCGGCTTGGCTCTAGAGAGCGGACTGCCGCTCCGACAAGGGGCTCGGGAATGCGCGGGGTAAAGCTCACCTTGCCAGCCATCCACCATCGACGGCGAGGATATGGCCCTGGACGTAAGCCGCGGCGTCGGAGGCGAGGAACACGGCGGCGCCGCCCAGGTCTTGGGGATCGCCCCAGCGCGCGGCGGGGATGCGGTCCATGATCTGGCGGTTGCGCGCCTCGTCGGCCTGGAGGGCGGCGGTATTGTTGGTGGCGATGTATCCCGGCGCGATCGCGTTGACGTTGATCCCCTTGCCCGCCCATTCGTTGGCGAGCAGCTTGGTCAGCCCGCCGATCCCCGATTTGGACGCGGTATAGCTCGGCACCCGGATACCTCCCTGAAAGGTCAGCATCGAGGCGATGTTGATGATCTTGCCGCTCCCTTGCGGGATCATCTTCTTGGCCGCCGCCTGACAGAGGAAGAACACCGATTTGAGGTTGGTGTCGACCACCGCGTCCCAGTCTTCCTCGGTAAAGTCCACTGCATCAGCGCGGCGGATGATCCCGGCATTGTTGACCAGGATGTCGAGCCGTCCGAGCTTGTCCACGGTTTCGTCCACAACCCTGTCCACAGGCCCGATCGTCGAGAGATCGGCCGAGACGATCTCCGCGCGCCGCCCGAGTGCACGCACCTTGTCCGCCGTCTCGCTCGCCGCCGTGCGCCCGACCAGCGCGACATCCGCACCCGCCTGTGCCAGCGCGACCGCAATGCTCTGGCCGATGCCGGTATTCGCACCGGTCACGACCGCGACCCGGCCCGTAAGGTCGAAGGGGTTTTCCATCACCAACTCCGTTGGTTTCGAGCGAGGTCGAGAAACCGTCGCACGCTAAGCAAACGTGTCTCGACTTCGCTCGACACGAACGGGGAGGAATTGATCCTCCCCCACGAAGCCGATCCTTACGCCAAAGCGGGTTCGGCCCGACCGGCGCCCTGCGACACCTGCTTCAGATAGTCGCTGATCGCCTCGTCCTGCGAATTGGCGTAGAACAGCTCGGCAAATTTCTCGCCGGCGATCGCCTTGCGTAGCAGCTCCTGATCGACGCTCTTCAGCACCGTCAGCATGTCGCGGCAGCTTGCCGCCTTCAAATCCTTCAGAATGCCGCGATTGGTCCGCATGATCTCCGCACGCTCCTTGGGATAGCCAAGCCCGCGTTCGCCATCGAACAGCTTGCGATACACATCCTGGAGATTCAGTTCGGCGGCCCAGCCGAACCCCTTGGCATAGGGCATCGAAATCGCGTTGCCGTCGTTGATCTGGCCGAACAGAAACGCATCGGTCGGGTCGATCACCAGACCGCAGAACACACCGGGCATCGCATTGCAGGCGAGCATCGATCCCATGCCCGTGCCGCAACCGGTCACCACGAAATCCGCCGCCTTCGAATTGAGCAGAATGCCCGCGAGCAGCCCGTTCATCACATAGGTCAGCGACGCCGAGTCCTCGGCCGAATACATACCATAGTTGAACACTTGGTGCCCCAGCGGTTCGGCAACCGCGGTCAGCGCATCGTGGATGATGCCGTTCTTGGCGGCCTGGCTATTCTCGGTAATCAGCGCGATTTTCATCGGCTCGGCTCCTCTCTGGCGGATCTTGCATCGGAGGCAACTATGCCTCGCGCCCTCGGGGCCATTGGTAACCGGTGTCAGGTTGAACGGCAAGACCTGCATTTGGCCATAACGAAAAACGACCGCCACAAGTTTCCGAATTACCGCGCCCCGAAGTCCCTTGCCCACCGAATGAAAAGCAGGTTGAATCCCGTACCGGCCAAACGTCATTCAAAGGCGGAAGCACGCAATGGAACTGCATCTTTGGCTCGCTTTTGCGGCAGCGTCGCTCCTTATGAGCATCATCCCCGGCCCCGGCGTTGCGAGTATCGTCGGATTCGCATTCAGCTCCGGGCGAAAGGTCGCGCTCGCCTCTGTCGGCGGCATGGCGGTCGGAAACGCGACCGCCATTTCCATCTCACTGGCAGGCGCAGGCGCGATCCTTGGCGCGTCCGCAATTGCTTTCACCATCCTAAAATGGGCGGGCGCGTTCTATCTCATCGCGATCGGACTGTTTGCGATCATCAAGAGCAGCACGCCCGCAACAGGACAAACGCCCAGCCGACCCATCAGCGCGCGATCAGCATTCATGGCCAATGTCGTCGTGGGCATCTTTCATCCCAAGACGATCTTGTTCTTCGTTGCATTCGCCTCGCAGTTCATCCGACCTGATGCACCGTTTGTGCCCCAGGCTGCGATTCTGGTCGTGACCTTTACCGTCATCGCGGCGACAACCGACGGCCTGTATGCCATAACCGCTTCCCACGCATCCGGCCTGGTCCGCCGACCGGAGCTGAGAAAATGGGCACAGCGCGTCGGCGGAGGCGTGATTATGACGGCCGGATTGGCGATGGCCGCGATGAAGCGGTGAGCGCACTACAGCTTGTTGAATCTCCACGTGAAATTTGATCGCCATTTGCCGCCTCCCCTCACCCCGGCGGCGGCGCGACCGAGGCCCGGCGGATCAGCGTCGAGACGAACAGCGCATCCTCGCCGCCGCTCTCGCCATTGTCCTCGCCGCCCGTGTCGCCGATCAGCTTCAGTGCCGCCGCGCGCGCCATCGTCGCGATCGGCCAGCGCACCGTCGTCAGCGGCGGCCACAGGTGCGACGCGATCGAGGTGTCGTCGAACCCGATGATCGACAGGTCGGCGGGCACGTCCAGCCCGCGTTGCCGCGCGACATGCAAAGCACCCGCCGCCATTTCGTCGTTCGACGCAAAGATCGCGGTCGGGCGCGGCGACAGGTCGAGCAACCGTTCGGCCGCCCGCATTCCCGATTCGAACGTATAGTCGCCCTGCGCCACCAAGGTTCGCTGGACGCCGATCCCCGCCGCCTCGATCGCCTCCTCATAGCCCTGCTGCCGCTCGAACGCCGATCGGAAACCATGCGGGCCGACGACGATGCCGATCCGCTTGTGCCCCGCCTGGATCAGATGATCGACCGCGCCGCGCACCGCCTCGCGGTCGTTCGACGCGACCATATGGTCGGCCTCGTCGAACGGCGCCGATCCCATGCGAACGAACCGGCAGCCGATATCGGCGCACAGTTCGGCCAGCGCGTCATTGTCCGAAATCGGCGGCAACAGCATCACGCCGTAAGGACGCTGGCGTTCGAGGAACATGCGGATATCGTCGGCCATGTTGGGCGACCCGCGGTCGACCGGATGGACGATCAGTTCGAATTCGGTCTCGCGCAACACCTCGAGCAATCCCTGCTGCACGCTCAGCACCATCTGGGCATTGGGGTTGTCGTGGATCAGGCCGATCAGGAAATTGCGCCTGAGCGCCAGCGCACGCGCCTGCGGATTGGGGACATAGCCCAATTCGGCGATCACTTCCTCCACGCGTTTGCGCGTGTCGCCGTTCAACAGCGGCGACTGGTTGATGACGCGACTGACCGTCTTTTTCGACACGCCCGCGATCCGGGCGACGTCGTTGATCGTGGGCTGGGCGCTTTTCTTCACACGCATGGGCATAGCGCGCCCGCGCTGCACCGCCAATCCACCGCGAACCAATATCCCCTCTTGCCAATGACACCGGTTTCCGTATTAATCGCCAACAGGAAATTCGAGAGAGGGTGCATGAGCGAGGGGAATCAGATTGCGCGCGCGTTCGTCGATGCGCGGCGCTCGGCCACGGGCCTGGCCGATTATCCCGGCACGCCGCCCGAAACGCTTGCCACCGCCTATGCGGTTCAGGACGATGCGATCCGCCTGTTCGGCGAACCCGTCGCCGGATGGAAGGTCGGGCGCATCAACCCGCCGCGCGACGGACAATTGGGAAGCAACCGGCTGGCCGGTCCGATCTTTCCCGCCACCGTGCGCGACGGGCGCGGCAATGCCCCCGCCATGCCGGTGTTCGCCGACGGCTTCGGCGCGGCGGAGGCGGAATTTCTGATGCGGATCGGCACGGCGCCCGATCCCGCGCGCACCGACTGGTCCTTCGATGACACCGTTGCCCATATTGATGCGGTGCATATCGGACTGGAAATCGCGTCCTCGCCCTTTCCCGGCATCAACGAACTCGGCCCGCTCGTCACGATCAGCGATTTCGGCAACAATCACGGGCTGGTGATCGGCGATCCGGTCGAAGGATGGCAGGATCGCGATTTCGTCGGCTGGCCGGTGCGGCTGGAAATCGACGGCGCGGTCGCGGGCGAAGCGACTGCGGAGACGATGCTCGACGGCCCGATCGGCGCGGCCTGCTGGTTGTTCGGCGCGCTCGCGAAGCGCGGCATCGCGCTGCGGCCCGGACAATGGATTTCAACCGGGGCGGTGACCGGGGTGCATGTCGTGCGCCCCGGTGCCAACGTCACCGCAACATTCAGGGATATGGCCGTCAGCTGCACGATAGAGGCAGCACGCCCGCAGGGATAAGCCTGCACCAACAGGGAGAGGAACCATCATGGACGCGCAACCCGCGACGGCGCCGGGACCGGTGATCGCCAAGGTCGGCCGATATCGCTGGTCGATCATCGCGCTGCTCTTCTTCGCCACCACGGTCAATTATATCGACCGGACGATGCTCGGCCTGCTCGCCCCGACGCTTGGCGAGGAACTGGGCTGGAGCGAAAACGACTATGGCAACATCGTCACCGCGTTCCAGGCCGCCTATGCGCTGGGCTTTCTGTTCATGGGCTGGATGATCGACCGGTTCGGACCGAAGATCGGCTATTCGATCGCCATCGCCATCTGGACCGTCGGCCATGTCATGCACGGCTTCGCATCGTCCGTCGTCGCATTCATGGCGGCGCGGATCGTGCTGGGCGTCGGCGAGGCGGGGCATTTCCCCTCGGTCGTGCGCGCATCGAGCGAGTGGTTCCCGCAAAAGGAACGCGCCTATGCGATCGGCTGGGTCAATTCGGCGACCACCATCGGCGTCATCCTGACCGCGCCGACGCTGTGGATTTTCATGAGCTGGTGGGGATTCAGCTGGCGCGAGACCTTCATCTATTCGGGCGTGCTGGGCGTCATCCTGCTGGTCGTCTGGATCTGGTGGTACAGCAACCCGCGCGAAAGCGGCAAGGTCAGCGACGCCGAGCTTGCCTGGATCGAGCATGACCCGCCCGAAAAGGTCCAGAAGATCGGCTGGGGCAAGGTCGTCCGCACGCGCGAGGCCTGGTCGTTCGCCACCGCCAAGTTCCTGACCGATCCGGTGTGGTTCCTGATGCTGTTCTGGCTGCCCAAATATTTCACCTCGACCTATGACGTCGATCTGTCGGTCGTGCTGCTCCCCATGATCGTCATGTATCTGCTGTCCGACGTCGGCAGCATCGCGGGCGGCTGGCTGTCCTCGCGGTTGATCCACAACGGCTATACCCCCAATGTCGCGCGCAAGGTGACGATGCTGATCGCCGGCTGCTGCGTGACGCCTCTGCTGTTCGTCACCAGCCTCGACAATATGTGGCTGGCGGTCGGGCTGATCGGGCTCGCGCTCGCCGGGCATCAGGCGTTTTCGTCCAACCTGTTGTCGATCCCGCCCGACATGTTTCCGAAGCGCGCGGTCGGTTCGGTGATCGGTCTGGGCGGGTTCGCGGGCGGCGTCGGCGGCATGATCATGGCCAAGTCCACCGGGCTGGTGCTCGATGCGACGGCGGGCAATTACACGATTATCTTTGCCTGCTGCACCGTGGTCTATTTCCTGGCGGTCGGCGCGATCCACTTGTTGTCGCCGCGGTTGCGACCGGTGGAGATCGCGCAAGCGTGACCCCTACTCAACCCGTTCGCATTGAACTTGTCGAAATGCTGTCCTTCTTTCTTGCCCGGAAAAAAGAAGGACAGTGCTTCGACAGGCTCAGCACGAACGGAGTGAGGGAGGCCCTTCTTAATTCACCGGGAAGCCGCGCTTGATGAGCAGCGCGTCGACTTCCGGGTCGCGACCGCGGAAATTGCGATACGCCTCGGCGCGGTCGATTTCGTTGCCGGTGGACAGAATCCACTTGGCGAAGCCGTCCGCCGTCGCCTTGTCGAACACGCCGCGTTCCTGGAACAGCGCCCAG
>SXGS01332906.1_pt1 | contig 18102 bp, 11 predicted proteins | sample 3174681 | NCBI WGS metagenome assembly SXGS01 (sample SAMN11356861, study PRJNA531348) | freshwater metagenome | isolation source: freshwater sample F1-80 | place: China: Fuxian Lake, Yuxi | collected 2017-12-25 | reverse complement strand
TCTTCGCCGCGTTCCCCTTCACCTCGTCATCGCCGCGATCGTAGGTCGAATAGTAGTACGGCGTGTACGCCTCGAACTCCGCCGCGCAGGTGTCCACCAGCCGGTAGCTTGGCACCAGGCCGATCTTCTTGCGCTCGGCGCGCACGGCGTCCTCGGTGGTGCCGGTCAAGTGGGCAATCTGGCGGTCGGAAAAGCCGAGCGCCTTTGCTTTGGCGAATTGTTCTGCGTTCATCGGAATTTGGAGCAAACGAAATCCGGCAAAGGAAAACGGAACGCACCGAGGCTGTCGAGTGGGAAAGTCCCGCACGCGGCTCCCGTTCAGCGGGCTGGATTCCCCGACCACACCCAGTCGCCGGTCAGTGGATCTTGTGACTTGCCGCTCTTGGCAAGACCCACCGCGCCCTGATCGTCGCGCTCGTTCCAGCCAACGGACCAGAGCGCGAAAGTGCCGTCGGCCTCGCGGCGATACTTGAGCAACTCCCCGGTGATGACGTCCGTCGGAATCTTCTCGATGAACCGCGGCACGAGAGGGTCGAGTTGCGCAGGATATTCCCCGTGCGCGAGGCGATGCCGCTCCAGCGCGCACGCGATCCTCGCGAGATCGAGTGAGGCCTGGCAGTTGGCGAACTTGTTCGCGAGCTTCGTCACCGCCGGCATCAGAAGTTTGGCGAAGATGTTGTAGAGCGTCTTTTCCCGCAGCTCCGGCATGTCCTCCGCCTCGCGGGCCAATGGCACGAAGACGCGATGCTTGTCAGCATCGACGAGTGGGATGGTGCGATCCTGATGCAGCCGGTTGATCACGATCTGGTTCTGGCGAATCCAACCGCTGACGAGCAGCCGCCCGCCATCGACAATTGACGACGCAGGCGACGAGCCATCGCCTACCAGTTCCGACAACCGGTATTTGCCGGTTCGCATCAGGTCCATGGCGGCGTTGTTGAAGGCTCGTTCGCCGCGCATCGACCGGCCGTAGTCGGCGAGCAACTTGATCTGCGCCAGCGCGGTTTGAAGCTCGGCCAGTTGTGCATCCGTCCACGCATGGCGCACACAACCTTCCCAGACCGGCTGAACGGCGGTTTGCAGAATGGCGATGCGGACAAGCTGGGAGATGATGAACGGCTCGGCCGCGACAGATTCCGCCAGGCGAATCGTCAGGCGCACGTCCTGAACCGCCTCGTCCTTCTGCCCCGCTTGAAGTCGCGCCAGCGCCCGGAGTCGGACCACGCTCGAGATGCCCTTGAAGGTCGCGAGGTGCGGGAGCAGCGCATAAAAGTTCTCCTCGTAGTGAACAGGAAAGACCGAGTGCGGCCGCGCGCTTGCGGATTGCAGCTCGGTAAGTTCACCGTCGAACCGGCGCAACGCGGCGAGAACCGTCTGCGCGGCATCCGCTCCGCGAGTCACGCCGGGATAGTTCGTGTGGCCGACGAAGTATTCCTGCCAGTCCTCCAGCAAGACGGGCTGGCCGATCTGCCACACACCCAGCGGCGGAGATTTCTTATCGCGACTGTTCGAGAACGCGCCGGACAGGGCGTCGATACGCTGTTTGCCCTCGGGATCACGCCACTTGTCGTTGCCGGGAACATTGCCCGCGTAGTCGAGCAACGGCACCAGCAAAGGCGTGGCGGCGAAGTTGTCGGCGTCCGGCACTTTCGCGGGAATGAAGTCGCGATAGTCCAGCTTCTCGCCCTTGGCCTGCATCTCGGCCTGAAGCCGCTCCCAGGCGCGTGCGCCGCGCCAGTTCTCGAACAGGCACACGGCCATAAGCAGCGCGATGAGGCCGAAGAAGCCGATCGCAAGGTTGCGCGACCAGCGCCACAGGCGCGACTGGCGAAACGAGAGACGAGAAGAAACGCTGTCGGACATGATGTTAAAGACCGGTGTTCGGCCCGAACGTCACAGGAAATCTTCCGCCCGCCAAGCCGCGAACGCTGGCGGATTGTTCCCTGAACTCCGCGCTCCGGCCTCCCTCAGCCGGCGCTCGCCAATCGCAGATCCACCATCATATCTGCGGCGATCTTCTCCAATTCAGCGCGCAGCTTCTGCGAATCGCAATCCGCCGGGACCATCAGCCGGGCCTCGGCTTTGAAGAGCGTCTCGCCGGACATCGGCGCGCTCACGCATTCGGTGGACAACTCCTCGACGTTCACCCCGCGCGCGGCCAACGCCGCCGTCAACTGCCGCACGATGCCCGGACGATCGTGCCCGACGAGTTCGAGGTTCATGAGATGCTGGCCGGCGGGAGCATCCGTCGCGGCGTCGGGGCGCATCGCGACGGTCAACCCGCGCTCGTGCAGCTTTTCGATCGCCTTTGTCAACGCCGCGAGGCGCTCGGACGGAACGTGAACGCGGAGGATTCCTGCGAACTCGCCACCAAGCCGGCACATGCGGCTCTCGAGCCAGTTGCCACCGTGCTCTGCTACGAGGCTTGCGAGGGATTCGACCAATCCGGTGCGATCCTTGCCGAGAACGGTCATCACGAGAGGTGTTTGCATGCGCCGAGTAGAACGCGTCCAACCTGGCTGGCAAGCGATTCCTCGCGCGAGGAAGACGGAAGGGACGCCGGAAAATGTGGATGAAGCAACAGCAGGTGCGAGCTGGACTGAGGCGCGAAGGTAGGAGGGCTCGTCGCCTCGGCGCAAGAGTCACTTCTTCGGCGCGGTGCCGGCGGGAGCTTCGTCCGAGCCGAGCTTCTCGTAGTAGCGGCGGACGAGGTCGGTGAACTTCCCGGGAACCGGATCGCGATCGATCGGGACGAGGGAATCGCTCTTCTCGCGGCGCGCGAGCTCCTCAGCCACCCGGTTGCGCAACTCCGCCAGCGGCGTCGCGATTTGGCTCTTCACCAGCGGCCACTGCGGGTTCTTGGCGTGGCGCTTCAGATCCGTCCGCATCTCACGCGCGCGCTCGCGGACGCGCGTGACTTCGTTGCGCAGTTCGGGTGAGTCGATCATCTCCTCGACGTTGCGGAGGCGGTCGGACCAGTTCGAGAACTCCTGCCCGGTGATCGGGCCGGCGTAATTCTCTGCGCCGCCGCCTTGCTCGCCCGTCGGGTTCGGATCGAAGAAGCGGCGGTCGTTGAAATTCCGGGTGATCTCGCCGCCGGAACCGGGCCCGGCATTCTGGGCACCCTGCGGGGTTCGCTGCGCCTGCTGGTCGGTCTCGGTCAATTGCTGGCGGTTCTGCTGGTTGGGCGTGCGCGGGGCCTGTCCGCCGCGACGTCCTTGGCCCGGTCGTTGCCCCGGCTGCGCTTGCTGCGCCTGCTGCTGCCCCTGTCCCTGCTGTCCTTGGCCTTGCCCTTGCCCCTGACCTTGGCCGGGTTGTTGTCCCGGTTGTTGACCAGGCTGTTGGCCTTGTTGACCTCGCTGCCCCGGCTGTTGTCCCTGTTGCTGAGGTTGGCCCTGACCCTGAGGTTGGCCCTGACCCTGACCTTGGCCTTGCCCTTGTCCCCGCCCAGGTTGTTGGCCGGGCTGCTGACTTTGCCCGGGCTGTTGTCCAGGTTGCTGTCCTTGCTGCTGCGGATTGGGCTGACCGTTCTGTCCGGGTTGTTGTCCTTGTTGTTCACCGGGTTGCTGACCTTGTCCCTGGCCCTGTCCTTGTCCCTGACCTTGCTGCCCGGGCTGTTGAGATTGTCCCTGGCCTTGGCCGGGTTGTTGTCCCGGTTGTTGACCGGGCTGCGGCTGCTGACCTTCACCGCGACCCTGACCCGGTTGCTGTCCGGGCTGTTGACCTTGCTGTCCGGGTTGATTGCCTTCGCCCGGCTGACTTTGCTGTGAGGATTGGCCTTGCTGTGGCTCGCCGTTCTCGCCGGGTTGTTGCCCTTGGGCACCGGGTTGGCGCTCGCCATTCTGCGCGTTCGCCTGCGGGGAACCGGGCTGCTGGCCGGCGGCGGCCTGAGCGGAAGCGGAGGCTGCATTGTTGGTGTCGGCGCGCTGCGCGTTGGCGCGGGAGATTTCTTCCTCGACCTGCTGTGCGAGTGCGTCGAGTTCGCGCTTGGCGAGGCGGAGGGATTCCACGTCGTCGCCGAGCACGCTTCCGGCGGCTTTCTCGACGCCATCCTTGAGGTCGCTGATCTCGGTGCGGGCCTTTTGCTCGAACTGCCCGGCTTCCTTGTTGAAGCTGCGTTTCAGGAGTTCGCCGGACATGTTGAGGGAATTGTCGGCCTGGCCCTGGCTGCTCTTGCGGAGCGTGTCGTAGAGCTGCCGGGCGAGCAGGGGCTCGACGGCCTCGGCCTTCTCCGAAACGTCGCGCATGTTCTGCAACAGGTTCGTGAGGCTCGAACGCTGCTGGTTGAGTTGCTGGGCCAGCTCAGCGCTCTTGCCGGAATCGGTGAGCGTCTTCTGCTTCTGGTCGCCGAGGGATTCCATTTCCTTGCCGATGTTCTCCTGCTTCTCGGCGAGCTGACGGGCGGCGTTGCGCATCTGGCGCATGTCCTCGCTGAACTGGCTGGAGGTCTGTTTGCGGAAATCATCACGCAGCTTCTGGAGCTCTTCCTGGGCGCGCGCGCCGGAGGCCAGCGCCTGCGAAGTTTCCTCGCGCTCCAGAGACTCGGCGGCTTTCTGAACGTCGCCACGGGTTTTCTCGAGCTGCTGTTTCGCCTCGGCCATCTTGGACTGGTTCTCGGGGCGTTCCATGCGCTGGCGGAGTTCATCGACGTCTGCGAGCATCTCCTGCTGTTCCTCGCGAAGACGCTTGAGTCGACGCTTGAGCTCCTCACGTTCCTCGTCGGTCTTGGCTTCCTGTAGCGCGGCTTGAAGTTCTTTGACCCGCTCGTTCAAGTCCTGCTGGCGCTGGGCGAGTTCCTTGAGACGGTTGAGCACCTGCAATTGTTCCTTCTGCTCGGCGTTCTGCTGTGGCGTGGCCTGGCGTTGGGTCTCGTAACGATCCTCCTGCTGCTTGAGATCCAACTGGTCGAGCTGCTGCTGGTTGCTCTGCTGGCTGCTGTTGCTGCGCGCCTGCTGGTTGCGGCTGCGCTGCACCATGTATTCCTTCGCGGACAGCTTGAGCAACGCCTGATAGGCAGACTGCTCGGCGGAAAGCGCGTCGGGCAGAGCCTTGGTGGTGTCGCGCGCCTCGGCGGTTTGCTTCGCTGCGTTCTCCATCTCCTTGACCACGTTCTCCACGAGCGGTGCGAAGCGCGCGTCCGTGACTTGTCCCTTCATCGATTCCGCCTGCTCCAGCGCGGAGGCCTGCGAGTCGTGGACGACGGTCGCATCCTTTTTGTAAGCGTCGCTTGCGGTCTTGCCGCCGTGCTCGCGTTCAAGCTTCCATGTGGCGTTGATGATCTCCTTCTGCAACTCGGCGAGCTTCTGCGTCTGGTTGCCTGCGCCTTCCTGTTGTTGTTCCTGCTCGCCTTCGCCGCCGCCAGACTGGGATTCGCGGAAGATTTCCTCGAAGGGCCGGACCTCGGCGAAATACATGTCGCTCGCCGTGCGACGCAGTTCGCCATCGGGGCCGATGTCGTCCGCCCACAGGAACCACGTCACGAGCTGGTCCGGCGCGACGCGCAACTCCTCGAGCTTGAGCAGGTGCGCCATCTGGCGTTTCTCGTTCGCGGCGGTGTTCGTGCCGAGACTGAGCGTGACAGTGCTCGAGCCGGCGACGGTGTAGCTGAGGCCGAAGTCGCGCAGGCCAAAATCATCCCACGCCTCGCCGTTGAAGTGCATCTCCTCAAGCGGCGACACGCGCTGGTCGCCGCGTGGCGCGAGGAGCTTCAGCTCCGGTCGGCGGTTCTTGAGCGCCTCCAGGACGAACTGCGCGGAAAGCTTGTTGGTGCGCTTGTCGGCGTCGATGAGTTGGAGCTCGTAGGTGCCGTTGGTGAGGAGCGCGAAGTCCGCAAGCCGCGCGACGGGTTTGTTCGACTCGACGGTGAGCCGCACGATGCTGCCGTCCTTCCCGACGAACCGCGCACCCAGCACGGGCTTGTTCAGTTGCAGGGTGAAATCCACCTTCGATCCCTCGACCGCGCTGACGCGGCGGGTTTCCTCGATGCGCTTCTCCGGCTGCCCGGTGTACGACGGATAAACGATGCGCGCATCCGAGCGTTGCAACGCCGGATGCTCGAACACACTGACCTGAAAGTCCGCTGAACGTTCGGCACCGAACTCGATGCGGTAGGTCAGGTTGGAGTCCGCCGAAGGAATGCTGCCGCCGAAAACCGGATCCGCGAGATTGCGCGCCAGGGGAATGCGGCGGACCGGAGAGTTTGTCGAGCCGTTCGCCGGCTGGATGACGAGCGTGGCGTCGGCCGGCACCTTGCCGTCGAACCGCGCCAGCACAATGATGCCGCTGCCGCGTTCCACCGTGACGTCGCCGGGAGTGACGGAAACTTTCGCGGAACCGGAAGCTGCCAGCCGCCCGGGAGACTTCACGGTTTCCACCAATCGCGACAGGCCCAGGGCCAGAAGTGCGAGCGCTGCGAACTGCGCCACGCGCGTGCTAAAGAGCTTGAAGCCCGAAACGGACTCCACCCACTGATGCCGGCGGCTTTCCGCGAGCGCCTCTTCCACGACGCGTTGCTGGAGGAAGTTCAACTGGCCGCTGGCCGGATCGGGACGTTGCTCGATGGCAGTGATGAGCAACGCGTGCAACTCAGGATGGCTCTGCTCGATCCGGCGGGCGATTACCCGGTAGTCCGGCTGCCAGTCACGCCAGCGCCACCACACGAGCAACGTCGCCAGAAAGGCCGCTCCCGGCAGCACCTGGGCGACGAGTGCGGCCGCACCGGCCGCACCTTCGCGCGCGGACCAGGCCAGCCAAGCGACGGCGGCAATGACGCTCCAACACACCGCCAGGGCGAAGGCGCATCGGAGGGCGCGTTGCCGACGGACGACAGGCTCCAACTGGGCTTTGAGAAGAGGCTCAATCATGGGCGGGCGGTGGTTGATTGCTGGTGCCTTTCTACACCGGCCCGACCGAAATGCAATGGCCGCTTTGTAAGCGTTCTAACTCAGGGCGCGCTGCTGGCCGCGCGGGCCGAGGGGCGGCGGACTTTCAGGAGAACCGGGCGTGAAGTCTGCCGTCCGGCCTGTTGCTCGATCATGTAGAAGAGCCGGTCCTGATCGGGCACCCAGCGCGCGGCGTTGAAGAAGATTTCCCGCTCGCTCTCGCCTTTCGGAATAAGAACGCCGTTGAGGCCGATGTCCGCCACGATGACGCCGTGCGGGAGATTCTCTGCGAAGAAGGTCACGAGGTCGTCGTGTCCGTTGCGTTTGATGCGAAGCCACGCGGGGATGGTTTCACCGGGCGCGATCGTGAGTTCGAGGCGCTGCGCTACGGGCGCGGCGGACAACGCGCCATTGGTGGTGCGGTCAGTGTTGGGTTCCAGCGCGACATAGAGCTTCGGCGCTTTGCCGAGCTTGATCAGGCCGAGCGTGTTCACTGCCTGCGTGACGACTCCGCTGGCGATGGTGGCCGTGGCGGTGAGTCGGATTGCGGCGGTGGTCGCGGGGAAGGGTTCCTTCGCATCGGAGCTCGCGTGGAGCGCCCCCTTCGCTTCGAAATGACCAGCAGCGATCACGACTGGCGTCGAGGCTGTGAAGCCGGGTGGGAGTCCGGCGATGTCCACGCGGATGTCGCCATCGAAGCCATCGCGACGTTCCGCAGTGAGCGTGAAGCTCTGGCCGCTGTCCGGTGCCACGGTGGGGCCGGCTCCGGCGAGGTTCACCGAGAAGTCCGGCGCGGCGGCGCGCAGCACGAGGCGATAGCTGAAATCCGCGCCGCCGTGCCCACGGGTGTCCGTGACGCGCACAAGGTAGGCGCCGTTCGTGGGCGCGGTGAAAAGGATATGGGAGTCGCTGCCGAGTTTGCGTTCGCCGTCGTCGTCATTCTCGAAATGGAGAGTGAAGACGGGCAGGCCGTTGGCGGGAACCTTCGCGTCGAGGGGGTGTGGCTCGACGATGAAGCCTTGTTCGTCGAGGGCGTGAGCAACGGCGGTGGTGTCGAAGTAGGCGCGGCGTTTTCCGCTGGTGGAAGCGAACATGATCATGTCCGAGTCGGGGCCTTGTGGCATGCGAAAGAGCCGCATGACGTCGCCGTTCATGTAGAGATATTCGGTCAGTTCCATTTCCTCGTAGTTGTCGAGGCGCATGCCGGTGGCGATGGAATCCACGGCGCGGAAATTGATCGCAGTGTTGCGCACAGCCTGGAGCTTGAGGCGCGCCACAGGCCGTCCGTCCCCGTGAAGAACCTCGATGCGGGTATCGACAGGAGAACTGCGGCGGGCGGCGTCTGTCTCCAGCACCAGTGCTTCGCCAGCGCGAGCCTCGAAGCGGAACAAGTCCGCGTCTCCTGGCGCGTTGATGCGGCCGGCAGCGGTCGCTGGAAACGGAACGGGCGTGGCTTCGCCGGGCTGGTTGTTCGGCTCGACTTCGAGGGCGTGGGCCTCGGGACGGACGAGGATCTTGAAGGCGCGTTGCGCGCGGACGTGCGGATCGAGCGGCACGTCGAGTTCGCCGGTGTCGCGGGCCGTGATGCGGGCGGTGGTGTGATCGCGGAGATTGTGGCCGGAGAGTTCGAGCGTGGCTTCGGAGTTCGTCCGCACGCTGAGAGGAAAAACGCCGCTGACGACCGGCAGCTCGCCGATCGCCAGCCGATAGAAATGATCCTTGGAAGCTGTGAGCATCTGGTCGGCCACACGCGCGCGGTAGGTGCCGTCGGCGGGAAGGCGGAAGGCCACGAGCCGATCGCCGCTGTCGAAGCCGTTGTCGCTCGCGAGCGTTGTGCCAGCGGCATCGAGCAGCGTGACAATGGCGTTGGGAAATTTCGCGCCGACTTGTTTCGTCGCGAGTTCGAGCACGAGGAGTTGCCCGGCCCGGCCGTCGAAGGTGAATTCATCCCGCGCCCCAGGAGAATCGATGCTGCCCCAGATGGCGACAGGCAGTCGGTTGAGGTTGGTGACAGCGGATTCGTCGAGCTGCGCCACGTCATCGACGTGGAGCTTGAACTTCGTGCTTTCGCCACCGGGACCGCGCACGGAGATGTCGTAGCCGGCGCGTGGGAGCCTGACGTCGGCCTCGACGAGAGCCTCGATCTCGGTGGCCGACTTCACGGCGAACGTGATCACGCGCAGGCGCGAATCAGCCACGACGAGATTGGTCGCACCGAGGAAATTAGCTCCGGCGAGTCGCAGGCGCGTGGGCAGCCCGTGCCAGAGGCCGCGAGGGGAGAGGCTCTTCAACTCGGGCGCGGGCGGCGGCAGGCGCGTGGGGTTGGCGGCTTCGTAGAAATCCACGGAGCCATCCTGCCGGCCCACGGCGAAGCGCGAGGCGTCGGCGAGGAACGCGATGGCATGTGTCACGTCCGGCTGGGTTTCAAACGCGCGCTTCTCGGTCAGTTGCGCGGCGTCCCAGAGCTTGAGGGTGCGATCGTCGGCGGTGGAGAGCAGCGTCTTGCCATCGGGCGACCAGGCGAGGTTCAGGATAGCGCCTTCATGCGCGAACTTCGCGAGCAACAGCGGATTCGTGGTTTCAGCGGCGCTCTCGCTGATGTCCCAGACGCGGATGCGATTGTCCACGCCGGCGGCGGCGAGGCGTTTGCCGTCGGCGCTCCACGCGAGGGCGTGCTGTTCCTTGAGCGGTTGGGAGAGGGTCTCGACGCGTTTGCCGGTGGGGACGCTCCAAAGTTTCACCGTGCGATCCGCGCTGGCGCTGGCGAGGATTTTTCCATCGGGCCGGAAGGCGAGGTCGAAGATCGCGCCGTTGTGCGCGGAAAGCGTATGCAGTTCCTTGCCGGTGGCGAGTTCCCAGAGTTTGATCTTCTGATCGTAACTGCCGGTGGCGAGCGTGCGGCCGTCGGGCGAGATGGCGACGGAGTAGAGCGCGTCGCCGTGACCCTCGATCGTGCGAACCAACTTCCCGTCAGCGGTGTTCCACACGCGCACTTCGCCGAACTGCGCGGGTTCGCCAGCGGCGGCGGCGAGCGACTTGCCGTCCGCAGTGAAGGCGAGCGCGTTCACCGCGCCGCGATGGCCCTTGAGCGTGCGAACGACCGCGCGCGTCTCGGAGGAGATCAATTCCACTTCGCCGTAGCGCGCGACCGCCAGAAACTTCGGCCCCGGCGCGAAGGCAATGGCTTGAATCGAGCGACGCGGAGGCGCGGTTGGCGGGATCTTGGGCAGGTTCAATTCGCGGACGAGTTTCACGGGCGCTGCGGGCGGTTTCGCGCCGGCGTCGATCCAGCCCTTGATGATGGCGATCTCTTCGCGCGAAAGTTTCTTCCGCTTGCCGGGCGGCATGATGACTTTTTTGCCGTCCTTCGAATAGGAGCCGTCGAGCATTCGCACAAGCAGGCTGTCCGCGCTCTTGCCGGGTTTGAGGGCGGGCCCGGTCTCGCCGCCGCGCATCAGAGACTCGAAGCTTTCAAGTACCAACTTGCCTTCCGGTTCCTGCGCGGCGTGGCAATCAACGCAATGCGCGGCGAAGAGTTCGTGGACGACGGAGTAGTCGGTGGAGGTAGCTGCCGGCGCAGCCAGCGTTGCGACGGAATGACCGAGAAGCAGCAGGGACACGACGATCCGAAGGGCAGGTCCGATCAAGCGCATAAGTGCGAAGTTATCGGGCGCTGGAAGCGATGCCGAGCGGGAAATGAAAACAAACACGGCGCGGATCACTCCGCGCCGTGTTGAACCCAAAGGGCAACCTTGTTCTCAGGAAAGGGGTTGCCCGTCGTTACGACAGCCCGCCGACCCTCGGCGGCGGACAGACCTGAAGCGGCGGTGCGTGGGCGGACTGAAGACTTGGGGAGCAGCCGACAGCCCGCGCCAGGCACCGCACGCAAAACCAAAAATGTTCAAGGAACGTTGGCCGGCTACACCAGCGGACCCGCTCGACTCTTCGCTGGCAGGCCACCTGATGCGGCCGGCTATTGGGTAAAGAAGAAATCCCTTCGCGGCTATTACATGGAACGCAGAAATATTTTCGGAGCGGCGCGTACAGATCGCGCCGCTGGGCCCCGGGCTGACTGAAAATGGCCGGGAGCGTTGGACTTTGTCGTGTCGTGACAACCAAGCGCCGGTTCAGCGGGTCATGAATTCGCGCCCTCCTGTCTGTCCAGGCAACGCGCGAGCACGCCGGCGTGCAGACGCGGCTCGAGAGGCATCCGCGCTAATCAGCCTCAGCGGTGACGGCCTTCACCCACGACCGATTCTCCAGATACCAACACACCGTCTCGCGCAGGCTGCGGTCGAACGCATGCGCCGGCTGCCAGCCGAGTTCGCGCTGAATCTTAGTCGCGTCGATCGCGTAACGACGGTCGTGACCGGGGCGGTCTGGGACGTGTGTGATCAAACGCCGGGAGCTGCTGCACTGCGTCGGGGTTAGTTCGTCCAGTAGGTCGCAGATCATTTCCGCGAGGCGGAGGTTCGGCAGTTCGTCACGACCACCGATGTTGTAGGTCTCGCCGTAACGGCCGCGCAACAGCACCTGCCACAACGCTTCGGTGTGGTCGCGGACGTAGAGCCATTCGCGCACTTGCTGGCCGTCGCCGTAGATAGGCACGGGCCGGCCGGCGAGGACGGATTCGATGACCACGGGGATCAGCTTCTCGGGAAATTGTCGCGGGCCATAATTGTTCGAGCAGTTCGTGATCACCGTGGGGAGCCCGTACGTCTGGTGATATGCGCGCACAAGCATGTCGCTCGACGCCTTGCTGGCGGAGTAAGGTGAGTTCGGCGCGTAGGGGCTTGTCTCGGTGAATGCGCCGGTCGGCCCGAGGCTGCCATACACTTCGTCCGTCGAGACGTGGAGGAAACGCGGGCCGCCTGTTGCGTAGCCGCCGACGTGAGGAGGCGGATTCGACGCAGCACTGCTCCACTGCGCGCGGCAGGCTTCGAGCAGATGGAAGGTGCCGAGGATGTTCGTGTGGATGAAGTCCGCCGGGCCGGCGATGGAGCGATCGACATGCGATTCGGCGGCGAGATGCAGGACGTGTGTGATCGCGTGTTCGCGGATGACCCGCTGAACTTCAGATGCGTTCCGCAGATCCACCTTCTCGAAGACGTGCTTGGGATGGCGCGCGAAGGGTTCGAGGTTCGCGCGATGCCCGGCATAGGTGAGGCAATCGAGGTTTATCAGTCGCGCGATCTCCGGGCGATCAATGATGTGCTCGATCAGGTTCGATCCGATGAAGCCCGCGCCGCCGGTGACGAGAAGGTTCATATCCGCTGGTGGCCCGGAGCCGCGCTCAACTTTGCCGGCAGCCCATTGTCAACAGCACGTTGGCCCACAGCGCCTGGTCGCCCGTCTGGATGGTGAGCACGTGGTCGGGCGACTCGACGGCCCTGTAGAAATCCCATTTCAAGATCGGCTCCAGCTTTTGCTTTGAGCGCGCCTGCTTGAGCACGGCGCGGAATTCATCCCACACGGGCGGTTCGCCCTGGCTCGCATACGGATCGTCTGCCGGGATGCCCATCGTGTTCACCGCGTCCACGACAACGGCGCTGAGGACTGCGCGTAATGCCTGGGCCACCGTGACGAGGCCGGGGGAGAGATTCAGGCAGACGACTTCGGCGTTGGGGCCTTTCTTCGTCGAGGCGGGGTAGTTGCCGTCGGCGATCAGAATTTTCGCATGATGCCCGGCGCGTCCGAGGATTTCGTTGATCCGGGGATGAATCAGTTGGTGTTTGAGCATGGCCGCGATGAAACACGAAAGGCCGCATCGCGCCAAGGTTTCCGGCGGAGGAAAACGCCGAAAGTCCGGGCTATTTGCCGAGATTGGCGGTGAGGTTCAGCGGGAGGGAGATGCGGACCGTGCCGACGCCACCGGGCGTGGGCGTGTTGATGACGAGGCGGCCTTGATGGATCTCGACGATCTTGCGAGTGACGGTGAGTCCGAGTCCGAGGCCGACGGTGCGCGTGGTGAAGAATGGAGCGGGAACTTTTTCCGCCGCCTCAGCGGTGAAGCCGGTGCCGTTGTCGGCGACCTCCACATGCACCCAGCCGTTGCTCCCGGACTCGTTTTCTGTCTGGGCGGTGATGGTGACTTTCGCGTCGGCGGTGTTGGCCTGGATGGCGTTGAGGATGACTTCGGAGAAGGCGTGACGGAGTGCGGAGCGATCGCCAACGAGGATGATCGGGTGCTTGCTGTTGTCGAAGACGAGCTTGGCGGACTTGGTCGGCTGGCTCTTGCACGCCTCGCGATAGGCTTCGTCGATGACCTGGGTGAGCGAGACGGCTTCCTTGGCCAGCGCGGCGTCGCGCGCGAGGTAGCGCATCTGGCTGATGAGCCGGGACACGCGCTTCACGCTGTCGGACATCGCCAGGTCGAGTGAGGCGCGGAATTCGGGATCCTTGAACTTCTCGGCGAGCAACTGCTGGTGGGTGGAGAGGGGAACGAGGGCATTGCCGACCTCGTGTGCGAAGCGGTCGGCCATGACCTTGATGAGGCGGAGGTTCGCGGTCTCGATCTCGAGCTTGCGGAACGCCTCGGCCTGCGTCTGGTCCTCGACGACGAGCAACGCGGCGTGAGCGGAGGCGGCACCGGGATGGATGAATGGGACGACGGTGACCTGGAAAAGTTTCTGCGGCGCGTCCGCCGGCTGGTGCTTGAACGCGGCCACGCCGGTGCCGGTCTTGAGCACTTGATACACCTTGCTGCCGAGCGCCTGCGGGATGTCGTCGAACTCGAGATCGGCCGCGCGATTGCCGGGCTTGCTGAGGAGGTTGCGCGCGGATTTGTTCGCGTGCAGAACGGCGAGGTCGCGATTGACGACAACGCACGCGCTGCCGAGCTCGCGCAGGATGTCGCTCATCATCGCGTTGTTGCCCGCGAGCTGGTCGTGCCGCCAGATGTTGCGGACGGCGAGGCCGAGCTCTTCGAGGAGATGGAAGATGAGCGCGAGCTCGTGGTTGTTCAGCGGCTCGCCGGTCACGCGCGCATCGAACGTCGCGACGCCGATGAGCGTTTCGCGGTCGAGCATCGGGATGGCGACCTGCACGCCGAGCTGGTCGAACTCCTGTTGCAGCCGCGGGTCGTCAAAGACTTCCGGGCTGTCGTGCCGCACGATGCGACCGTGGCGGTGGAGTTGCGCGCCGATGCCGGAGTCGAAGGAGAGCGTGATTTGGTTCAGCACCTGCGCGGGCAATCCGAGCGAGCAGGCGCAGCGCATGGTGCGACCTTCGTTCTCGGCGTCGCGGCCTTTGAGAATGGCGGCGGAGGGACGCAGGAAGATCGCGGCGCGATTGACGCCGAGAATTTCGCGCAAGTGCAGGAGGAACTCCCTGAGCAACGCCCCGGCATCGAGCGAGAGGGTGAGAATGCCGGAGAAATCGCGCCTCGCGGCGAGCGTGCTCTCCGTGGAGGGCGGCGCTGCGGACATCAGTCTCGTCTCGGGAGCCACGCGGGCAGGCGGAGCTGGCCGGCGTTCGGTGCGGCTGGCGGCGGGATTGGACCAGAGGCGCTCGATGAGGGCATTGAGCGTGCGCGGACGGACGGGCTTGTTCAGGACGTGGGAGACGCCGTGGAGATAGGCTTCCTCTTCCCACTGCCAGTCCTTTGCGCTGGTGTAAACGAGGATGGGCAGGTCGGGGAGTCGGCGACGGAGTCGTTCCAGAATCCACACGCCTTGAACGTTCGTCAATTCGACATCCAGGATGCAGCCGTCGAGAGTGCCGCGGGCGAGCAAGGGGTCGGCTTCCTCCAGGCTGATGCGATGGATCAGCCGGTAGCGCTCGGGATCAAGCGCCCCGCGCACGGCATCTGCCATCTCCGGATGTGGAGCCAGAACTAAAAGCGTTTTCATTACGACAACCCGCCAGTCCGTGGCAGAGGCGTGAATACACACGTCGTGCCGGGGCAATCAGCGCAAGGCACACCGAAATTAGGGCAGTTTTCGCGGCAACTAGCAATCTCAAGATCGTTAATGACGACGAATTTATGGAACGAGAGGAATTGTCAGCGGAAGAAATCGAACGCCAGACGCGGGCATACGTTGTCCGGCTGGAATTGAGTTGCTTGAATGCGAACAGAGTAATCTGGAGGGCGCGACGGGACAATCGAGGGTTCTACGTCCGCATCACGTGGTGCAACAGCGACGAATGCCTCGGGGAATCCCCGGCCGGGCGTTGTCCCTTCACAACAGCTCCGGCAACACCCCTGCCAGCCGCTCGTATTGAGGCAGGCTGTTGTATAGCTGGGCGGAGACGCGTAGCAACCGTCCCGGCGGCGTGGGCCAAGGAATGACCGGCACCTCGATACCGTGCCCCGCCAGCAACGCATCCTGCAATGGATCCAGATACAGCGGCGAACGCAGATCGGCCGGGGCCAGCGACGACGGCAATGACACCGATGCGAGTGAACCGATGAATTCCTCGGGACACGGAAGTTCTATTCCCAGACTGCGGCAAAGAACGCCACGAGCCTCCAGGGCCAGCGTGCGATTGCGCTGCATCACCGCCGGCCAGCCGCCGGGCAACAGCCCGCCCACACATCGCACCGCTTCGCCAATGCTCAATTGCGCCGTCGGATCGCCCGTGCCCGTCCAGCCGAACTCGAGAAGGAACTGCGAACGATCCCGGCGCGGCGAATTCGCCCCGTGGCTGATCACCAGCGGACGAATCTCCTCCTGCCGATCCCGGCGCACCCAAAGAAAGGCCGCGCCTTTCGGCGCGCACACCCACTTGTGGCAGTTGCCTGTGTAGTACGCCGCTCCCAGTTCAGAGAGGGCGAGCGGAACCATCCCCGGCGCGTGTGCGCCGTCCACCAGTGTCTCGACGCCACGCTCGCGGAGTTCGCCAACGATCCGCCGCAAAGGAAGTACCAGACCCGTCTGGCTGGTGATGTGATCCACCAGCGCCAGCCGGGTGCGTGATGTCACGCGCTCGATCAACGGATGGATCAGTTCGTCCGCCTGCCGAAACGGAAACGGCAGTTTCGCCACCACGACCCTTGCCCCGGCCCGTTGGGCCGCGAATTCCAGCGCGTTGCGGGTCGCGTTGTATTCGTGGTTCGTCACCAAAATCTCGTCACCCGGCGCAAACGTTAGCGAGCGCAGCACCGTGTTCACGCCAGTTGTCGCGTTCGGCACGAAGACGAGATCCTCGGTCGCGGCACCGACGAAGGCGGCGAGCTCCGCCCGCGCTTCATCCCAGAGAGGTTCGAGATCGCGGACGAGGAATTGCACCGGCTGCCGCTCAAGCCGGTCGCGCAGGCGGCGTTGGAATTCGAGCACGGCGATGGGGCAGCTTCCGAACGAGCCGTGGTTCAGGAACGTCACCGCCGGATCCAACGGCCACAACCGGGGATCAGCCGCCGGCTCGCGCAACGAAAGATCTATTGCTTGCGTCACCGCGAAAGCCCCCGGAGAAAGGGCCACACGAAGAGAATCGCCAGTCCCAATGCGACGGCCCACCAGAGCCACGAGATGCCGCGAGGGCGAACCTGTTCCGCCGGGCGGTTCCCGCCGAACTCCTCCTTTACATACTCGTCGTAGTCGAACTTGTCGTCCGGGAGCCCGAGACGTTGCGCCTCCGCTTCTTCGGACCAGCCGGTCTGCTCGTCCGCGCCGCATTCCGGGCAGGCGCGCGCGCGTTCCGGCACCATTGCGCCGCAATTGGGACAAACTTCGGGAGGCAGTGAGGGCATCGTTCGTGCGCCGGCCGTTCAGCCCATGCCGGCGTATTCCTCGTCAGTCTTCAGATCGAGCCCGAGCAGGAAGTAATCATGCGTCACGCCCTGCTGGTCCTTCACGTAGTCGGAAAGCCGGCACAAGGGCAGGAACCCCAGCAGGCCGAACATCCGCATCGCCGCCGTCTGTTCGCCGATGAACTCGGCCTCCACCTTTTCGAGCCCAAGCTGCCGGGCCACATCGAGAATTTCACGCACAAGCGTCTTGGCCAGGCCGCGTCCGCGAAACTTCGGGCTCACGAGCACGCTCACGCGCCCGATGTGCCGCTTCCAGCCGCCGAGCTGCTGGTGAAGCGTCGCTGCGGCGACGACTTGCCCATCAGCCAGCGCGAGCAGCGGCAGGTTGCGGCCGAGATCGATGTTCTGGCACCAGTCGTGGATGACGGCTGGCTCGGTCACGCGATGCTTGATGAACATCCGTTCCTCGTTCGGCACCGCGAGGAAGAATTCGTGAAAGACCATCTCGTCCTTCGCTTCGAGCGGGCGAAGCGAGCATTGGAAGCCGGTCTTGAGCACCAAGTCCTTTGGGTAATCGTCGAGCGCCACGTCCAGTGACATAATGTTTCCTGTGATTGCGGTTCTGCGGTTGCGATGGCGCGCGCGTCCGTTCGCCTGAGAACCCGCGCGTTCCGAAAATCAACGGGCACCCGACCGCGATGGCTGGCCGGCGATGCCCTGATGCTCCTTCAACATTCGCGCATCAATGGACGACGGGTCAATGCTCCAGCGCGCCGCCAGCAGCGGCAGCCGTTCGGTGTTGATCGCCCCCGGATCAGGCCGGCCGTAATCTGCGCGTTCCTCGCCCTCGCCATAGGCGAAGCATTTGAGCCCGAGGTCGGACTCCGCGCGCGTCATTGCGCCCTGGTTCCAAAGCGTGCGCCCTGCCCACGAATACGCGCGCACCACCGTCCCCAACTCCACCTGCGCCCATGTGTGATGATTCACCGCGCGGTTCACGCTGAACATCTGCACGTGGCCGACCTTGCGGCTGAGATCCATCAGAAACCGGAACGTGCGATCCACATCCTCGCCCGGCTCCGGAAGATTCGCGCCCATGACGAACACCCAGCCCCGGACGGCCGGAGAGATGAAAAGCTTGTGTTCCTGCGCTGCCGAGACGCCTTCCTCCCACGAGCATGGCACCGGATTGTTCAATGCCAGCGCCTTTTGCACCAGCTCCGGATTGCCGCTGCGGATGGCGAGCCAGCGGGTGGGCAGATTGAAGACCGGCGTGGTCGCACGGCGCTCGCGTGGGAAGAATTCTCGCGCGCGCAACAGCCGCCGTCCGGCGAACCGCCCCTTGCGCATGTAGTGAAGAACCATTGTCATGCAGGCTAGGCCCACGCCGAGCGTGACGCCCAGCACGAGCAGCAACACTGCGGCGATGATGTCCCCATTGCTCCAGTCGCTGGCACCGCCGCTCGCATCCGCGAAAACAACAGCGATGACAGCGTTGGCCAACATGATAGTTGCACTCTACACAGCCGG
>SXGS01150443.1_pt1 | contig 18102 bp, 17 predicted proteins | sample 3174681 | NCBI WGS metagenome assembly SXGS01 (sample SAMN11356861, study PRJNA531348) | freshwater metagenome | isolation source: freshwater sample F1-80 | place: China: Fuxian Lake, Yuxi | collected 2017-12-25 | reverse complement strand
GAGAAACATGATCACTCCAAGGATAAACGGAATGAACGCCTGTGTGAGTTCGTAGCCGTTCAACTCGTCCACCGCGCCTGTTGAACCGGCTGCGGCCCTCTTCAAGAGGTAATGGCTCCAGTTCAACACCTGGGGGAAATGCTCGACGGCGTTATAAATTCCAAAGGACACCAACGCTACCGAGTAACAATCTGCGGCAGTCAACGCGCCGAACGAGATTTCCGTGGGAGTGTCACGAGTTACGATGCGGGCGATAGGATATGCAAACACCCAAAAGCCGACTGCTACGGCAAGCAGGCAGCCCGAAATTACCCAAGGCACGACAAGGATCTCTGGATCAATGCCCGAACCCGGCCGAATAACGGAATACAACTTAGGTAAGAGGGGCAACGTTTCCACTGCCATTCGGACAACAAAGGAAATCGACATCAGCCGCAAAACCACCACCACAAGAGTTTGCAGGTTCATGGCTGTAGGAGTGACTGGCGAAACCTTTGCGAGGGAGTCTGGACCGTCGAGTCGTTCAGCGGGGAGCCGTGGGCTGCTCGTATTTGAACGGCTTCACTTCGGGCACGACGCGGACTTGCGTGGTGAACTTGAACGGGGCGGGCGTGCCGTTCTCGTAGGTCAGTTCGGCGAAGAACGCTGTCCAGCCCTTCGCAGGCTTTTCCACGCGCGCAGTGTAGGTGCCGTTGCCCTCGTCTTTGAGGTTCGTGCTCGTCCACGTTTTGCCAATGGCATCGACGCGGAAGTCACGCCCGTTCGGGTTCGTGGCCTGCCAGAGTTTCACTGCCGAGGGCTTGTCTTTCGCGGTGACCTGGATGGAGCCGTCGAGCGGGAGCGACCAGTCGAACTGCGGGAGCTTTGTGCCTTTGACGGTGGCCAGATAGTAGGCGAGCAGGCTGGTGAGTGCGTCGGAGTCGCGGAGGGAATGATCGGCGTTCGGAACGTAGCGGGTGTATTTCACGCCCTTGAGGTCGCGCCAGTAGAACTGCGCGGAGTCGGGCACGAAGAATTGATCACCACAGGCGTTGATGAGGAACTTTGGCAGTGTGAGGCGCTCGCGGTATTCGTAGGGCTCCTCGATCTTCATCAGCGCCTTGTATTCCGGGGTGCCGTCCCAATCCATGATCTTCGCGCGAGTGTAGTCACCGACGGCAGGCGCGTAGAAGCCGTACACTTCCCAGTGATGATGGAAGCTGGGTTGGATGTTCAACATGTCGATGACGATGGGTGCGATGGCGATCACGCGGTCATCGACGGCCGCTGTGGTCCAGGTGGTCCAGCCACGCTTCGAACCGCCGGCCACGAAGAAGCGATCGACCTTCGCGCCGCCGCCGTCCGCGCCGGCACAGAAGGCGGTGATGGTGTCGAGCGCGCGCACGGCGGCCTTGGTCATGGGCAGGCGCGCGGGCCACTTCTCGTCGCCGGTGCGGAGGAACTTGTCCCAGGTGTAGGCGATGAGGGAATCCTCGGTGCGGCCCTTGGTTTCGCCCGCGAAGACGGTGGGCTGGTTGGGGACGTTGCCGAGGCTGGCGACAACGGTCTCGGTTTCCTTGGCGAGCTGGAGGATGTTCGCCTCGGCCTTGGAGGGCGGGTTCGTCTTGTGGCTGCCGCCGCTGATGAAGAGCATGCCGATGGAACTGCTGACCTTGTCGGGCTTCACCAGCGTGAGCCAGTGCTGCCAGAGCGGGCGGCTGACTTCATTCGTGGTCAGCCACGCCTGCGAGGTCATGTCGATCATGTAGGTGGTGACGCCATCCCCCTTGATGGTGGCCGCGACGCGGAAGGAGTAGTTCGTATCCGGGGCCTTCACGTAGCGATCCAGTGCTGTGCGTTCGCCGACGGAGGTGCGGCTCGCAGCGGAAGCGGCGGTGACGGTGAATCCCGCCAGGACAAGTGCGGAGGCGAAGCGGAGGAGGTATGGGCTGATCATAGGCGTCATTGAATGGGGCAGTTGAACCAGTTTTCAGACTGCGGGGCGAACAGAAAATTCAGCCGAACCAGCGGTGCAACCTGAACGCCTTCCGTCCGGTCAGTTAACGGATGTCACCGGACCTCCGTTGTGTTATGGAAGGCCCAAACACCAGTCCGGCCAACGCCAATCGAACCAACACACAGTCATGAACACCGCCCGCCGAATCCGCCTCGCTCTCGCCGCCGTGCTTGCGTTGGTGGCAACCAAGAGCGCCACTCCGGCCTTCGCGCAGCCGCAGTTCAACGACATTCGCCCGCTGACAAATCGCGAGATGCGCCTGCAATTGACCGCGCCGACCGGCCGCGGCTACCGCATCGACGCCGCGACGAACCCCGCCCAATGGTCGTCGCTCGTGACACTCACCGGCGCGACGACGTCGCTGTCAGTGACGGATTCTGCCGCGCCCTGGCAGCCGGCGCGGTTTTATCGCGCGGAGCAAGTGAGCATCACAAACCTCATCACCGGCGACCACATCCCGACAAGTGAAGGCGACGTCGTGGTGCATCCGCTGTATCACGCCTCCACGTTTCTGGGCTGGAACGGCATGGCGATCTACGTGGATCCGGACGATGACGCAGCCTACGAATCGACCTACACCGGCCTGCCCAAGGCGGATTTGATTCTGGTGACGCATTCGCACGGAGATCATTTCAGCAGCGGAAAGATCGAAGCACTGCGCCGCACGAACACAATCATTGTCGTTCCGGCGGCGGTCTTCGCCAGCCTGACCGTCGCGCAGCGGACGAACGCAATCCCGCTGGCCAACGGCGCGGCGACGAACGTCCTCGGCCTGCGCGTCGAGGCGGTGCCCGCCTACAACGGCAATCATCCGGTCGGTTCCGGCAACGGCTACGTGATCACGATCGGCGGGCGGCGGCTCTACTTCAGCGGCGACACGGGCAACGTGCCGGAGATTCGCGCGCTGGCCGCCATCGACGCGGCGTTTCTCTGCATGAACACGCCGTTCACCATGACGCCGAATGAAGCGACGAACGTCGTCCGCGCCATGCGACCACGGATCGTTTACCCGTATCACTACCGGAACCAGGGTGGCCAGACGACGAACGCGGCTTACTTCAAACAGATCCTCGGCACCGATGCCGGCATCGAGGTGCGGCTGCGGAAGTGGTACTGACCAACCGCGATGACTCGGGCGGCTTGGCGTCGAGCGGCCGCTGCAAAACGAAAACGGCGCGAAGGGATTCCTTCGCGCCGTGAAATGGTGCGGCCCGCAGCTTACACGTCCAGCTTCGTCCACGTCGCGTTCTTCTTCGAGCTCTTCACCACTGCCTCGATGAACGCCATGCCGCGCACGCCGTCTTCGATGCGCGGGTAGTCGAGCGCCGCGTCGTTCTTGGCGAGCTTCGTGCCGGACTGCACGGCGCGGATGTGGCTCGCGAAGTTCTTGTAAACATTCGCGAAAGCTTCGAGGTAGCCCTCGGGATGCGCGGGCGGCGTGCGGCTCGCGCCCTTCGCGGCGTTGCTGAGATAGCCCATGCTTGTGCGATAGATCTGCTGCGGCTGATCGAGCCACTTCAGGAACATGGTGTTCGGCTGATTCTGATGCCATTCGAGGCCGCCGAGTTCGCCATAGACGCGGATGTTCAGGTTGTTCTCCTCGCCCACGGAAATCTGCGAGCTGTGCAGCACGCCCTTCGCGCCGCCCTTGAAGCGCAGGAGCACGTTGCCGTCGTCATCGAGCTTGCGGCCCTTCACGAAGGACGTGATGTCCGCCGCGAGTTCCTCGATCTGAAGACCCGTGATGTATTCCGCGAGATTCTCGGCGTGCGTGCCGATGTCGCCAATGCAACCGGCCGCGCCGCTGCGTTTCGGGTCGGTGCGCCAGGCGGCCTGCTTCTGGCCGGAGGCTTCGAGGCGTGTGGCGAGCCAGCCCTGCGGATACTCGACTACGACCTTGCGAATCTTGCCGAGCTTGCCGTTGGCGATGAGTTCGCGCGCTTCCTTCACGAGCGGATAACCGGTGTAATTGTGCGTGAGGCCGTAGAGCTGGCCGGTCTGCTTCACGATGGCGGCGAGCTTCTTCGCCTCGGCGAGGTTCAACGTCGCGGGCTTGTCGCTCAGGACGTGAAACCCGTTTTCCAGCGCCATCTTCGCCGGCGGAAAGTGCATGTGGTTCGGCGTGACGATGGCGACGAAGTCCATGCGTTCGCCTTCCGGCAACTTGGCCTCGCCTTTGATCATCTCCTGGAACGTGCCGTAGCAACGGTTCGCGGGAAGGTAAAGATCCGCACCGGAAGCCCTCGAGCGTTCGGGGTCGGAGGAGAATGCGCCGCAGACGAGTTCAACTTGTTGGTCGATGGCCGCCGCGATGCGATGCACCGCGCCGATGAACGCGCCGCGTCCCCCGCCGACCATGCCGTAACGAATTTTTCTGCTCATAAAATGTGAGAATGAATCGAGATGTTGATGCTGTGTCAGCGCGGTTTATACGGAAGCGCCGGAAGCCAAGTCAACGCACGTCTCGGAGCGGCCCAGGGCTGACGCATACCCTGAATGCTGTGAAAATCGTGATATTGGGTCATTTGGCGCTTGTACTTTTGAACAGTGTTTCAAGATGAAACGGGATGCCAACGCATCCAGACAGCATTCAACTCACCCGCACCCAGCTCACGCCGCTGCTCACCATCGTCGAGGAGGTTCCCGACCCGCGCGTCACCGCCACGGTCGATCATGATCTGCCCGGCATCCTCGCCATCGCCCTGTGCTCGCTGCTGTGCGGCGGCGACAGCTTCTACGGCATGGAAGAGTTCGGCCAACTCCGCTCGACTGGCTCAAAACCATCCTGCGCCTGCGCCACGGCGCTCCCAAACATGGCGTCTTCAACTTCGATTACCTCCGGCTCCCCCCTTTCGCCTTGATAGGCGTCAGCCCTCGTAGGGATTGTTCGGGCTGCATGTGGAAGTGCCAGATGCTTGACCTTGCGCCTAGACCGTGGACGGTCCCCTTCCGCAGTGGGTCGGAAGCGGATGCGAGGCATAAGGACTTCTGATCGGATCGAATATCAAGGCCGCTGCGAGCCGGGACGGCTCGCGGTCCGTCGGGAATTCCCTCGTCAACGCGGGCGGCGGAATTAGAGTCCGCGCCGGTATTTGATTCATCACGTCATGAAAACATCGCTGCGTGTTCTGGTGGTTGAGGACTCCGAGTTCGACGCACAAATCATGGTCACGCTTCTTCGCAAGGGGGGATACGACGTGAGCCAGCAGCGCGTGGAGAATGCGGAGGACTTCCGCGCGGCTCTCAAGGATCGTTCCTGGCAATTGATTCTCGCGGATTACAATCTCCCCACGTTCAGCGCGCCGGCGGCGCTGGAGATCTTGCGAGAGAGCGGCATCGACATCCCGTTCATCATCGTCTCGGGCGGCATCGGCGAGGATATCGCGGTGGCCTCGATGAAGGCAGGGGCGCATGACTACTTGATGAAGGGCAACCTGCAACGGCTGGCACCGGCGGTGGAGCGGGAGTTGCGTGAGGCGGCCAACCGCGCCAGCCAGCGCGAGGCCAAGCAGGCGGTGATCGAGAGCGAACTGCGCTACCGGCTCTTGTGGGAGACCTGTCCGGATGCCGTGTTGCTGGTGGACCCGGACGGTTGTGTGCGCTTTGCGAATCCCGCGGTGAAGGCGGTGTTCGGCCACTCAGTCGAGGAGATCTCGGGCCGGCAATTCAGCCTGCTGTTGCCCGAGCGTTTGCGCACGGGGCCGCTGGCGGGATTTGAGCGGTTTCTGGGTTCAGCCAACGCGCGTTCCGGCGTTCGCACCGTCGAGACGGCGGGCCGGCGCAAGGACGGCGTGGAGGTGCCGATCGAGGTGAGCTTCGGCGACATGATGTGGCACGGGCAGCCGCGGTTGGTGACGTTCATCCGCGACATCACGGCGCGCAAGCAGGCGGAGCGGGAGTTGTTGGAGCACGAGGAACAGTTCCGCGTGGCGCGGGAGATTCAGCAGCGATTGTTTCCGAAGACAGCGCCGGCGTGCGCGGGATTCGACATCGCGGGAGGATCCTTTCCGGCAGAGGCGACGGGCGGCGATTATTTCGACTACCTGCACATCGTGAATGGCCGTGTCGGCCTGGTGGTGGGAGATGTCACGGGGCACGGGATTGGCCCGGCGTTGCTGATGGCGGAGACGCGCGCGTACCTGCGCGTGCTGGCCGGACGACGTGAAGACCCGGGCGAGATTCTAACGCGCGCCAACGGGATTCTCGCCGGCGACATGAGCTGCGAACGGTTCATCACGTTGTTCCTCGGCTGCCTGGATGTGGACAGCCGGACGCTGATCTATTCGAGCGCGGGACATCCGCCGGCCTACGTGCTCGACGCCGCCGGGAACGTGAAGGCCAAGCTCAAGCGCACGGGAATTCCGCTGGGCATGAGGGAGGATTTTGTCTTTCCGAGCGCGGTGGAGATTCAACTCGCGCCGGGCGATCTGTTCCTCGTGCTCACGGACGGCCTTGATGAGGCGACTTCTCCGGACGGCGAAACCTTCGGCACGGAACGGATCTTCGATCTGGTCCGCCAGCATCGCGATGAGCCCGCGCAATCCATCGTCCAGCGGTTGTATCAAGGCGTGCGTGCGTTCTCCCACCCGGCGCCGCAGGTGGACGACATCACCGCCATCGTGGTGAAGGTGACCGGCGGTGCGTGACGGTTCTGGTGGGAGTTTTACGGGCCCGCAGAGGCACCTGACAGCCACGAGCGCCGGAATTCGCCTTTGACACTCACTTGTACGGTTGGCAAGGTGCCGGCTCACTTTTAACCGTAACTAACGGGGCGAAGCGCATGAGACCAGCCGTTTCCGCCTGCGCCCCTTTGAGAATTCTATGGCAGAACTTGTTGGCAATCTTCTCGTCGCGCAGTCCGGTGGCCCCACCGCCGTCATCAACGCCAGCATTGCCGGCGTCATTCAGGAAGCCGGCCGGCACGAGTGCATCGAAGAAATCTACGGCGGCCTCAACGGCATCTACGGAATTCTCCGCGAGCAACTCATCGACCTCAACGATGAGAAGGCGAAGTCCATCGAAGGCCTAAAATACACTCCCGCCGCCGCGCTCGGCACCTGCCGCTACAAGCTCGATTTCAAGAAGAAGCCCGACCAGGCCGCCAAGGACATGGATCGCCTGTTCGAGGTCTTTCAGGCCCACAACATCCGCTTCTTCTTCTACGCGGGCGGCAATGATTCCCAGGACACGAACCACAAGATCCACGAGGAAGCCATCAAGCGCGGCTACGACATGCGCGTCATGGGCGTGCCGAAGACCATCGACAACGATCTGCCACACACCGACCACTGCCCCGGCTACGGCTCGGTGATCAAGTACAACGCCGCCACCGTCATGGAAATCGCCTGCGACGTCAGCGCGATGGCGACCGACGACGGCTCCTGCGTCATCGTGGAAGTCATGGGCCGTTCTGCCGGCTGGATCGCCGCTGGCACCGTCCTCGCCAAGCGCGCCCCGGACGATGCTCCGCACATTATTCTGCTACCCGAACTCGCGTTCGACGAAGCGAAGTTCCTCGAACGCGTCCGCGAAGTCGTCGCGCGCATCGGCTACGCTGTCGTTGTGGTTGGTGAAGGATTGAAGGATGCCAGTGGCAAGCCGCTCGCCGCTGACACTTCCCGCCTTGATGCCTTCGGTCATCCGGTTCTCTCTGGTATGGGCGAGTACCTCGAAGACCTCGTGAAGGAAAAGCTCAAGCTCAAAAGCCGCAGCGTGAAGCTCGGCTACGCCCAGCGTGCCGCCGCCCACTTCGCCAGCCAGACCGATGCTTCGGAAGCCACCGCCTGCGGTGAAGCGGCCGTCCGCGCCGCCGTCCAAGGCAAGAGCGGTTTCATGGTGAAGATCGTCCGCCAGTCCAGCTCCCCGTACAAGTGGGCCACTGACCTCCAGCCGTTGGGCGACATCGCGAACGTAGAGCACTTCCTGCCCCGTGAATGGGTCAGCGAAGACGGCTTCCTGCCAAACGAGAAATTCATCGAGTACGCGCAGCCGCTCATCCAGGGTGAAGTCAAAGTGCCGATCGAGAACGGCCTCCCGAAGTTTGTCACCCTCGCGCGCAGCCCGGTCGAGAAGAAGCTCGCTCCACGCGAATAGATCGGCCGAAAGGAATCTCCTTTCACAGTGAAACGAGGACGGGAAACCGTCCTCGTTTCTTTTTGGAGGTAGTTAGCCCCGTGTTGACTCGCGGCTAAATGTGACTGGAGGCGAGCGAAATGCCTCGGTGCATCGCTTGACACTTCGGTGTTCATTGATACTCTCTCGCCTCCCGCGGAGCAGGATCCTTCCGCAGAGTTGATTGCTCTGCCGGTGTGGTTTTGGCAAAGCCGGTGAACCGAATCAAACGACGACCGACATGAAACGACAGTATCAGCCCTCGAAAATCCGGCGCAAACGCCAGCACGGCTTTCTCAACCGCAATTCCACGAAGAGCGGCAAGGCCACCCTTCGCAACCGCCGCCGCGTGGGCCGCAAACGGTTGACGCCGGTTTGATCCGCGTTCCGGACATGGACGCTTCGCCGCGCGGTTCCCTGGGGTTCCCCCGGTCCCGTCGCATCAAGCAGGGGCGGGATTTCAGCCGCCTGCGGCTGGCTGGTCGCCGCGTGGTGCATGGCTGCCTGATCCTGAACTGGGCCGCTGCCGCCACGATGGGCGATTCCCGGCTCGGCGTCATCACCGGCCGCAAGATTGGCAATGCGGTGGTTCGCTCCCGCGCCCGCCGCTTGCTCCGAGAGGCCTATCGCCTGCACCAACTGGAGCTAAACCGACCGGTGGATCTGGTTCTCGTCGCCCGGGCGTCCATCGCCGCCTCGGGCTTTGCCACGGTGGAGCGTGATTTTCTCGGCGCGCTGCGGAAGGCGCGCTTGTGCGGAGACGGCGCACCGCCATCGTCGCCCCAGAATCCGGGAACAGCAGCCTGAACCCGTCATTGTGAATTTCTTCCAACACCTCATCCGCGTCGGCCTGCGGGCTTACCAGCTTGTGGTTTCGCCTGTGTTGGTGGCCTTGTTTGGTGCGGCCGGGCTCGGTTGCCGTTACGAACCGACCTGCTCGCAATACGCGATGGAAGCCGTGCGTGTTCACGGAGCCTGCCGCGGTTCGTGGCTGGCTGGTCGCCGGCTTTGCCGGTGTCACCCCTGGGCTGGTTTCGGGCTCGATCCCGTTCCCGCCCGCCTTGCCGGAGGCACCGGTCGCACGTTGAATTAACTTTCCCGCCCCAATGGATCGCAAGTCTGTCATAGTCCTCGCCGTTTGCTTTGTCCTGTTCGCCCTTTGGGCGCAACTGGTGCCGGTGATGTATCCGCCCAAGCCGGTGGTCCGCACCAACGTCATCGCAGGGGCGTCGAACTCGCTGCCAGCAACAGCAGCGGCGACAGCAGTCGCTCCCGCGCCGACCGCCGCCATTGGCAACTGGGTTCCGCCGGTGCCCGGCGGCCCCGAAGAGACGATCATCCTGAGCAACAGCGTCGCGCGGTTCACGTTCACATCGCACGGAGGCGGCATCAAGCAGGTGGAACTGCTCAATCACCTCGAGACTGTCGCCTGCGGTCCGGGACGCGAATCAGGGTCCAACCGCCTCGCCACCTTGAACGGCAACACACGGCTGCCGGTGCTGGCGTTGGTGGGCGATGACTCGCTGGCGGGCGACAATGCGTATCGCGTCAGCCGCTTCATTGGGACATGGCCTGCAGGCTCCAACCAAACTCGCTCGGTCAGTGGCGTCCGCGCCGAGAAGCAGTTGAGCAACGGGCTCTATGTGGTGAAGGAGTTTGAGCTCGCGACGAATTACCTGCTCAACGCGCGCGTGCGTTTCGAGAACCGTTCCGCCCAGGCCCGCGTGCTCCCGGCCCAGAACTGGATTACCGGCGCGGGCATCCGCCTTGGCGCAGATGACGCGGAGGATCAGGTCGGGCTTCAGTGGTGGACGCAGCGTTCGTTCGCCTCCGCCAACAGCGCGCGCTTCATGGAAGGCGGTTTCGCCTGCATGCCCGGCACCCCGATCTCGCAGGTGAATCTCGGCCAGACGAACGTCCACTGGGTCACCGCGCACAACCAGTTCTTCGTCATGGCGCTGATGCCCGAGGTGCCGTTGTCCGGGCTCGCGGCGAACAAATACGATCTCCCGGTGCCGCCGACCGGTGGCATCAAGAAATACGCGATCGAAGGCGTGGCCACACATTCCGCTGTCGAGCTCCCCGCCGGCCAGTCAGTCACGCGGGCCTTCACGCTCTACGCCGGGCCGCGCGAGTATCGCACGCTCGAACTTCTCGGCGCTCAGATGAAGAACCAGCTCGAACGCGTGATGGACTTCGGGATGTTCGGGTTCTTCTCCAAGCTGCTTCTGCTCTCGATGAACGGCCTGAATTCCCTCGGCCTCAGCTACGGGCTGTCCATCATCGCCATCACCATCATCATCAAGCTCCTCTTCTGGCCGCTCACCCAGGCCAGCATGCGCTCGATGAAGCGGATGCAGAAACTCCAGCCGCAGATGAAGTCCATCCAGGAAAAGTACAAGGAGGACCCGGCGAAGATGAACAAGAAGATGATGGAGTTCATGAAGGAGAACAAAGTCAGCCCGCTCGGTGGCTGCCTGCCGTTGCTCCTGCAAATCCCTGTCTTCATCGGCTTCTTCACGATGGTGCGCAGCGCCATCGAACTCCGCGGCGCGTCCTTTCTCTGGGCGTGCGACCTCTCGCGGCCCGACACGGTGTTCGTGATCCCCGGCATCGACTTCAACGTGAACCCGCTTCCGCTGCTCATGGGCGTCACGATGTTCTGGCAGGCCAGCCTCACGCCGCCTTCCCCCGGCATGGATCCCGCGCAGCAGAAGATCATGAAGTACTTCCCGCTGATCTTCCTCTTCATGCTCTACAATTACTCCGCCGGCCTGACCCTTTACTGGACCGTGCAGAATCTCCTGAGCATCGCCCAGATGAAACTCACCAAGGCGGAACCTGATGCAGCGCCGCCGTCTGCCCTCGCTCCGGCGCTGGCTCCGAAGAAAAAGCGCTGACCGCCGTCGAATCATTTTTCGTCAGAACCAAAACACCCCACGACACTATGCCTGCCCAGCCCAAAGAAACTCTCGAACAACTGCTTCGGCACATGGGCTTCGAGGTTCAGATCGACGAGCACCAACTCGACGACGGCCTAACGCTGGATGTTAAGACCGAGGAATCCGGCCGCCTCATCGGTCGCCAGGGCCAGACTCTCGCCGACCTCCAGTATTTGCTGAATCGCATGATCTTCCAGGCCGACCCGAGCGCGCCCAAGATCACCGTCGATGTTGGCGGCTATCGCGCTCAGGCTCGCGAAGAACTGGTGAAGCGCGCCCTCGAAGCCGCAGAGAAAGTCCGCAAGTGGGGCGACGTTGTTGAACTCGAACCGATGAACGCCTACGAGCGCCGCATCGTTCACAACGCCCTGCGCGAAGACGCCGAAGTGGAAACCCACAGCGTCGAGGTCGAAGGCACCAGCAAGAAAGCCATCCTGCTGCGCCCGAAATCCTGAGCGCGGGAATTCCGCTGCACGTCGTCGTGGGGTGAATCCGGCCTCCGTTTTCGAGAGGATGCCAGATCGACACTTTCGAATATGAAAGCGCCTCGAACTCTCGCCTGCCTTCTTGGTATTGCCCTGATGTTCTGTGCCACCGCAGCCAGCGGTGCCAGCCATTCGCTCTTCGCCCGCACCAACCTCATGGCCTGGTGTATCGTGCCGTTCGACGCCAGGAAACGCGGGCCGGAAGAGCGTGCGGCGATGATGGCGAGCCTTGGCTTCCGCCACTTCGCGTATGATTACCGCGCCGAACACATCCCGCAGTTCGACGCCGAGATCGCGGCGTGTCGGAAGCACGGCGTGAGTTTCGATGCGTGGTGGTTCCCAACCGTCTTGAACGACGAGGCCCGGCTCATTCTCGGAGTCCTCAAGCACAGCAATGTCCGCGCACAATTGTGGGTCACAGGCGGCGGAAACTTGACCAAGACACCCGAGGAACAACTCGCCCGCGTCGAGTCCGAGTCCAAACGCATCCGCGCCATCGCCGAAGCTGCCGCGCCCATCGGCTGCACCGTTGCGCTCTACAATCACGGCGGCTGGTTCGGCGAGCCCGAGAACCAGATGCAGATCATCGATCGCCTGAAGCGGGATGGCATCACCAATGTCGGCATCGTCTATAACCAGCATCACGGACACGATCACCTCGACCGCTTCGCCGCGCTGCTCCAGGCGATAAAGCCTCACCTGCTCGTGCTGAACCTCAACGGCATGACCCGCAACGGCGACAAGGTCGGAAAGAAAATCCTTCCGCTCGGACAGGGCGATCTCGATCTTGCGCTGTTAAAGAGCATTCGCGACAGCGGCTGGCGCGGCGCGGTCGGTATTCTCAATCACACCGAGGAGGACGCTGAGGCGCGATTGCGCGACAACCTCGACGGGCTGGACTGGCTGTTGCCGCAGCTCGACGGCAAGCCCGCAGGCCCAAAGCCCACGCCGCGCAGTTGGAGACCGTAATTCTGACTATTCTCATCAGCCACGGATGGAACACAGATGGGATTGTTCTTCACCGCCGAGACGCTGAGACGCGGAGCAGAGGTCTTTGGAGCGGTCAGCTTGGACCTCGGAAACTCACTCGTGGGGTAAACGTCGAAGTCATGCGAGGGAGATCTTCTGTGCCATGCCTCTGCGCCTCCGCGTCTCGGCGGTCATTTTCCAACCGCCGTTCGTGGATTGAGTAACGCTCCATCGTGACGGCAGTTTTCGTTTTGGAATAACCTTCCCGGAATGTTCTACTGCGGCCGTCCGCATGGAACCCGTTCGCCGCGCCGTCATCGACATCGGCACCAACTCGATCAAGCTGCTGGTCGGGGAAGTGTCGGACGACACCGTGCGCCCCGTGGAGGAGCGCAGCCAGCAAACCCGCCTCGGCGCGGGCTTCTACGAAACGCATGTCCTCCAGCCCGGTCCAATCGATCAATCCGCCGCGGCCGTCGCGCGATTCGTCGCCATGGCGCGGGACGCCGGTGCGCAATCCATCCGCGCCGTCGCAACGAGCGCCGCGCGCGACGCGAAGAACGCCGATGAACTTCTCGGGGCTGTTCGCCGCGCGTCCGGGCTGCGCGTGGAAGTCATCTCCGGCGATCAGGAAGCCGAGTGGGTCTATCGCGGCGTGACTTCGAGCCGCGAATTTCACGGCCGCCGGCTGTTGATCCTCGACGTGGGCGGCGGCAGCACCGAGTTCATCCTCGGCGATCACGGCCATCACACTTTCCGTGAAAGTTTTCCGCTCGGCAGCGTGCGGCTGCTGGAAATGTTGAAGCCGGGCGATCCGCCGACGCTCCATGAGCTGGCCGCCTGCCGCGACTGGCTCGCGACGTTCCTGCGCGAGCGCATCGGGCCAACGCTGGAAGGGCACTTGAGCACCGGGACCGGCGAGCCGTTGACACTGGTGGGCACGGGTGGCACGACCACCATCCTCGCTCGGATGATGAAACGATTGACGACCTTTGACCGCGCGCAGATCGACGGCACGCGGCTCACGCACACGCAGGTGCTGGAGACGATGCTCGATCTCTGGGCGCGCCCGCTCGCGCTGCGCCGGACGATTCCCGGCCTGCCGGCGAACCGCGCGGATGTGATCATCATGGGCGCCGCGATCTACGAAGCGGTGCTGCGCCACTTTGGCCTCGAAGAACTCAACGTCAGCTCGCGCGGCCTGCGCTTTGGCGCGCTCCTGGAGATGCCATGAACTTGAACCCATCCGCCCGCGAGGAATTCCTCGCGCTCATGCACACGCTGGAAGCGGACCCGCACCACGTTCAGCACGTCGCCCAGCTTGCGCTGCATCTGTTTGACGAGTTGGAGGACTTGCACGGCCTCGGGGATTTCGACCGGCTGATGCTCGAGGCGGCGGCGTGCCTTCATGACATCGGCCACAGCGTGGACTCCGGCGGCCGGGGACATCACCGCGAATCCGCCCGCCTGATCCGCGAGCACGGCTGGCAACATTTTAGCCCCGATCGCGTGAACGTGATCGCGCAAGTAGCCCGCTACCATCGCAAGAGCCTCCCCGATCTGGAGCACGAGGATTACGCGGCGCTGGGTCCGCAGGAACGCCTGCAAGTGCAGCAACTCGCGTCCCTGCTGCGAATCGCCGACGGATTGGATCGCAGCCACCGGCAGTTGATCACGCACTTCAGCGCGGAGATTTTCCCCGGACGCATCCTGATCCATCTCAGCGCGACGGCACCGATTGAGAAGGAGCTTGCGTCCGCTGCGAAGAAGTCGGACCTCGCACGCCAGGTCTTCCAACGCGAACTCGCCTTCACCCAGCACCCCGCGCACTCCGCGTTGAGCAACTAGCGCCTTCAGCCGGAACCATGCAATCGAAGGTAATGCAGAGCTGCTGCTCTGCCCGAATGCCATGCATGAAGTTGTGGCCGAGAGTGGTTTTGAGAACTGCACCGGAAGGCGTCGCAGCACCGACGCGTTACCCGGGCTGCATCGTCGCGGTTTGGCAAAGGCAGTCACGCATTCCGATCGCAGTCCGATTTTCGAGAGGTTTCCTCCGTCCATTGAATTGGCTGCTCGGGTGCGCTCGGAAGTGGCAGGAGCCAGTGGCCAAGACTTGCGCAATTCGACAAGGCTGAGGGCTGAAGGCTCATCGGCTGCGCGTTGCACAACTACCGAGAAGAACAACGCGCACTGGCTGTCTGACTCCAACTTCACCTGCAAGGTTCCTCACCTCATTTCCCCCAAAGCCTTATTACCGATCCCATCGAGTGTTCGGTTATGGCTTTTGCTGCCGCGACAGGCCGCGACTGCGCCGGTCTTCATTCGTGTCCATCCGTGGTCCAACTGCATGGATCGGGTTACAGGCGCAGGAAAAGCCGGCGTCGATACAGGAACCAGACGATTAACATCCCGACGCCGATCTCGCCGCAGGCCAGGACGAGATTCCCGAAGCCGGGCGTCACAAGCTGGTTGAAGAACGCCTCGACGTTCGTGCCGAGGACGCGCGTGGCCACGCTGCGGAAGCTCAGGAGATTGTCCGCCAGATACACCGTGATCGGGTTCATGCCGTACCAGACGAACACCTGGCACCAGCTCTGTTTCTTCCAGACATCCACGACCTGGTAGAACGCCCCGAGCAGCATCGCGCTGAATCCGCCCGCCACGAGCACGAAGGAGGATGACCAAATCTTTTTGATCACCGGGAACTGCGCGTTCCACAAGAAGCCTGCCGCCACCGCCAGCGCGCCGCCGGCCAACAGTACCACAACCTTGCGGCGATCCCGCGTGCGCTGGCTCTTGAGAAGCAAGCCCGCCAGCACGCCGAGCAGGCAGGTCGCGATCGCCGGCAGCGTGCTCAATATCCCTTCCGGATCCCACGTCTTCTCCCACTTTTTGCCCGGGAGATACTTCTGATCGATGTAATGCGCGTAGTTCAGGCCCGGTTCGAAGGTTCCTTTCAGCGTGCTTGTGGTGGCCCAGTTTAATTGCGCGACGTTTGTTGCTGTCATCCGCTCGCTGACGTGCTGGCCGCTGGCATCGACCGGCCGCAGGTCAGGGAACGGCGCGAAGCTCATCAACGCCCAGTAGCCGACAAGCAGCCCTGCCGCCGCACCGGCGATGGCGCGCCAGTGATGGCGGAGTGCGCAGTAGATCAGCGCAGCGCCGAGGTAACAGAGCGCGATGCGGTTTAAGACGCCGAGCAGCCGGATGTCCGGCCACGCGCTCGTGAAGCCGCCGGAGTAAAAGAGCGCGACGGCGAACATCACTCCGAAGCGCACGAACACGCGCTTCAACGCTCCCTTCGTCCCATGCTGCGCCAGCGCACGATCCAGCGAGAAGACGATCGACGCGCCTACGATGAAGACGAACAGCGGGAAGATGAGGTCGTAGAACCTGAAGCCAGCCCACTCGACGTGCGTAAGCTGTTTGGTAAGCGCATCGAGCAGAGGATTGCCAACCTCCTTCGTCACGGGATCGGTTCCCAGCTTGCGCAGCGCGGAGGCCAGCGCGTCGCCGCCCATGATCCAGAACATGTCGAAGCCGCGCAGCGCGTCGAGCGACATCAGGCGCGTGGAAGGCGACGAAGCGGCGGGAGTCGTAGCGCTAGTTGCGGTGGTGGTTTCGTTGGGCATGGTCGTTCAGGGGGTGGGGCTGGGAGTCGGAGTCGAAGGGCGCAACTGCACTGGCGCGCCGGCGGGCCGCAGGTCCACGCACACAAGCTTGTCCTTGCTGCGCGCGTGGAAGAATCCATCCGCAAAGGCGGCGTGTGCGCGGGCGGTGAACGGAAGAATCTGGGCGCGCTGGGTTGGCTTGAAGGCGGCGGGACGCGCGGGTGCTTGAATCAGTTCACCGCGTTCGGTGAGCACCAACAGTTGATCGTTCACGAGCGTCACCGTGCCGGCCTTAAGCCCGCCTTCTGACCAAAGTGTCTTCCCGCTCCTCAGTTCCACGCAGCGGAGTTCGCAACCCTGCTCCTGCCGGCCGTCGAAGCCGTAGAGATGCCCGTCGTGAACCACGGGCGTGGCGTAGTGCGCGGAGAGCACTTCGTCGCGCGACCACAGAATCTCCGGCGCGCTCTCCTTGAAGCGCAGCAACGTTCCACCGGTGCCGTAGCTGGCGGTGATGAAGAATAAATCGCCAATCACGAGCGGCGTCGCCGCGCTGACGGAGGCGTGCATCGGCGGCTTCCATGCGTGGCGGAACACGGGCCTGCCGTCCGCTGCGTCCAGCGTGACGAACGATTCCCTCGTGACAACAGCCACGCGCCGCTTTCCGCCGAGCGTGGCGGCAACAGGCGATGCGTAGCTGGCCTCGTCGTCGGTCACCTGCCAGATCACCTTCCCAGAGGCGACGTCGAACGCGACGATGCCGGAACCGTTCCTGCCGCCGACATTTACGATCACCGTGCCGTCCTCGACGAGCGGCGACGCGGCCACGCCGAAGAATCCTTTGCCGGACTTGAAGCGCGCGCGTGTGTCGATGCTCCAGAGGTTCGTGCCGTCTGCCAGGCTCCACGCGTTCAAGTGTCCGTCCGCGCCGAAGGTGAAGACGCGCCCGCCGGCGATTGACGGCGTGGCACGCGGTCCTTCCTCGAATCCGAAATCATCCCGGTAAGTCGCCGCGTAGCCGCTCTTCCAAATCTTGATACCGGTGCGCGCATCAAGGCATTCGATGACTTCGCGGCCCTCGGCGCGATGGAACGCGATCAACTTCCCATTACTGACCACCGGCCCTGCGAAACCTTCGCCGACCTTGTGACTCCACATCGCGCGCGGGCCTTCCTTCGGCCAGTTGGTGGAGATGGCCGGAGCCGTGACGCCGCCGTTGCGATTCGGCCCGAGGAATTGCGGCCAGTCCGCCGCCACGGCATTGGTCGCGAGAACTGCGAGCAAGCCGAGGAACCGTAGCCACCGATGTGAGGAGGTGGACGCTTGGTGGGAAAGCGAGGAAGTCCGCCTCCTCACGTGGGTGGTTACGACGGTCCGATCGGAAGCGACGGCGAAGTTCGGCGATTTGGGGACGAGGTTCATATCGTGGCCGTTCCTCCCGCCGTGCGCGGCAGCACCAGGCAATCCTGGGGACGCACATGCACCGCCAGTGATGCGCCGACACAGCGAATCTCCGCCGGGTTTTGCTCGAAGGCCTTGAGGGCTTTGCCGGGCGCGTATTCGAGGCCGTATTGCTCGACCTCTCCGAGGTAGCTGACGTGTGCGATGGTCGTGGCGATGGCGTTGACCGCGCCGGCACCGATCTGCACGGACTCCGGGCGGAATCCCAGCCAGACGTTGCGGCCCGGCGCGGTGGTTCCATGCGCAGCGGCGCGCATGAGGCCCAGCGGCGTTTGCAGGGTGAGCTCGCGGTCGGTGGCGGATTGCACAACGGCTTCGACCCAGTTCGTTTCGCCGATGAAGTCCGCGACGAAACGGTTCGCCGGCGCACGATAGACGGTGCGCGGATCGCCGATCTGTTCGATGACGCCATCGCGCAACACCGCCATGCGGGTCGCCAGTGAGAGAGCCTCCTTCTGGTCGTGCGTCACATAGATGGTAGTGATGCGCGTCTGGGCGTGAATGCGACGAATCTCCTCGCGCATCTCGAG
>SXGS01610086.1_pt1 | contig 18104 bp, 15 predicted proteins | sample 3174681 | NCBI WGS metagenome assembly SXGS01 (sample SAMN11356861, study PRJNA531348) | freshwater metagenome | isolation source: freshwater sample F1-80 | place: China: Fuxian Lake, Yuxi | collected 2017-12-25 | reverse complement strand
GCGCTGCGGAACGCCGCCAAGGCCCGCTGATAGTAGGGCATCGCTTCTTGAAAATGGTTCTGGATCGCGTGGAGGTCGCCGATGCGGAGCAGCTCCTGTCCGTCCAACGCGCGTGACGCAGGAGCGCGATCGCTGACCGGCAACCCCGCCGCCGACGCCAGGCCGGCCGCGAGCAGGATCGTGCAGAGGGAGAGAGCCAGCATGGCCCATGATACAACCACCGCCCCCGCTTGGCTACATCTTGCAAAATGAGGCAATCCTCCCTACTATGCGGCAAACGAACGACGAAGGGAGCGTACCTCGCCATGCTCGACGCGATTCAGCTTCCGAACCTCGACCCGGTCCTGCTCCGACTCGGCCCCTTGCAGCTCCGATGGTACGGGCTCATGTACCTGCTGGGCCTGACCGCTGCCTATTTCGTGATCAAAGCCAGGGCGGCGGCCAGGAATCTGGAGTTATCCACCGAGCAGATCTACGACATGATCGTCTACGCGGCGGTCGGCGTCTTCGTCGGAGGACGGCTGGGGTACACGCTGTTCTACAATCTGCCCTATTATCTCCAACATCCGACCAAGATCGTGGCCGTCTGGGAGGGCGGCATGTCCTTCCACGGAGGGTTGCTGGGCGTGATCGTCGCCCTCACGCTCTTCAGCCGCCGCAAGGGCATCCCGGCCATGGTCGTTGCGGACCTGGCCGCTACCGGCACGCCTATCGGGCTCGGTCTCGGCCGCCTGGGCAATTTCATCAACGGCGAACTCTACGGCCGCCCCACGGACGTGGACTGGTGCATGGTCTTCCCCGGAGCCGGGCCTGAGTGCCGGCACCCATCCCAACTCTACGAAGCGGGGCTGGAAGGCGGGTTGCTCTTCCTGGTAACCTGGCTGGTCTGGCGCAGGCCGACGCCGCCGGGCACGGTCTTCTGGAGTTTCCTCACCGGCTACGGCCTCTGCCGGATGGTTGTGGAGTTCTTCCGGGAGCCGGATTTCCACCTGGGGTTCATTCTAGGCCCCTTCTCCATGGGTCAGCTCTTGAGCCTCCCAATGGTCCTGCTCGGCGCCTTCATGCTGGCCTGGGGCTTTCAGAAAGAAGGCGGAAGGCAGAAGGCTGAGTGAACAGTCCTGCCGCGCCGACCATTACCTACTTTCTGCTTTCCACCTGCTGCCGCTAGTACGGCATCTCGTCGTCGCCCAGCCCGAAATAATGCCCGATCTCGTGGATGACCGTATCCCGCACTTCCCGCACCACCTCAGCCGCCGTGCGACAGAGGCGCAGAATCGGCCCGCGGTAAATCGCAATACGCGCCGGAAGCTGACCGCCCGGATCGAAGAAGGTTTCGTCGTCCGCCCCGGGACCGGAATAGAGCCCCAACAAATCGTCTTCCGACTCCAAGCCCAGTTCGTCCAGCACGTCGTGCGGCGGCTCTTCCTCCACCATGACCGCCACGTTCTTCATGATCCTGGCATAGTCCCGCGGCAACCCGTCCAGCGCCTGACGGACCAGGCCTGAAAATTCTTCGGTCGTGACGGTCAAGGCCGGACGGCGGCGGCGGGCCCGATGCATAAGGCGCTCCCGCGCCTAGTACGGTTTGGGGTCCATGAACGCTTTGTCTTTCGACAAGAGCCCCCCGCGATCCACCTGCTCCCCATACTTCCGGAACGGAGGGGAGCTCCAGATGACCTGGTTCCCTGGAGCCAGGTTCGCCGCCTCCTTATAATGGGCGGTCGCCTCCTTCTTATTGCCCAGCCGTTCCAACGTCAGGGCCAGATCATAATGGGCCTCGGCCAGCGCCGGCTGAACTTTGATGGCCGCTTCATATTGCGCCTTCGCCTGTGCCCACTGGCCTTGCGCAAACAACTTGTTCCCTTCCTCCAGGGCCGTGACCGCAGCGGCCGGCGTCCCGGACGGAGCCTTCAGAGTCAGGACCGCCCTGACTCCCTTCTTCTCCGGCCCCGCGCAGCCCGCAATCCAAAGGACACAACAGAGCACCACCAGAACTTTGTTCATCGCATCCCTCCGCCTGTTCGATGTGCGTCCATCACAGCGTCACCCCTACGCCGCACCGCATGAAGACAAACTGGAAGCGGACGGGGCGGATCCCCAAGCAGGCGGTGACCGCTTCCCGATAGACCTGCGCCTGCACTTGGTAGGCCTCCGCCCTCGCTTGCGCCTCAGGGACCGCCACCCGATCGGTCTTATAGTCCGCAATCCAGACCTCTCCGTCAAGCCGGTAGAGCACATCCAGCGACCCGTGCATCACACAAGGCTGATGGCCGCTCCCATTCCAAGGAATCGCGAACGGCACCTCACGACCGAGAATCTCGGCGCGCCGGAGGTCCGCAAAAGGCGCGGAGACGGCAAACCCGGCAAAAAGTTCCTGCAACTCGACCCGGATCCGCTCCGCATCCTCCGCCTGCGCTGCCGAAATGTGCGCCCGGCACAGGCGATCAATGTGGGCCGGGAGCTGCGCCGGGTCAACGGCAAAGTCCCATGCCTGCACCACCAGATGGGCCAGGGTGCCGATCAACCGCGACCGTTTGGCCTCGCCCGGCTCACGAGCGGTCGACCCGACCGCTCCATGCGCCTGGCGCTGGAGCAACTGCGTCGGCGTCAGCTCGTCCGGCCGCAGGCGCGCCGCAGCCCAGGCCTCATCGCGCTGCGCCCAGCGACGCACCAGCTCGCTCCCTGCGGTTTCAACGCCCCGCGAGACGTCGAGCGGCTTCTTCTTCCGGGATACCAGATCGGCCGGCGCCGTCACGCACTGCTCGAACTGCACGGAACCGATCCGACAGGTGCGATCCTCCGGCCGGCCCACCTCGCCATCCACCGCCTCGCGCAGGAGCGCCAGCAACGAGTCGCGAGACAGCCGACCAGGGAGCCCGCCGGACAGGACCAGCCGTTCCTTGGCGCGGGTCATCCCCACGTAGAGCAGGCGCCGCCGCTCCACCGCCTCCCTCGCCGCTCCCTTTTCCTTCGTGACCACCGCCCCCAGGCTGCACCGGTCGCCTTGCACCAGCCCGACCAGCCCGGTGGACCAGTCCTGCGACAGGAGCGGAACCCGCCGGCTCGGCCCGGTCCCGTGGTGCAGCCCGGCCAGGATGACCACCGGAAATTCCAGCCCCTTGGCCTTGTGGATCGTCAACACCCGCACGGCCTCCGGCGACTCTTCGGCCAGCGCGCTCTCTGCTTCCTCCGGTTGTTCATCCAACCGGCCCACCATCACATCCACGAATCCTCCCAGGCCCAGATGGGGTCGGTCGGCCAACTCTTCGGCCATGTGACGGACCTTGAGCAGATTGGCCGTCGCCTGCTCTCCGTGGAGCGACGAGGCGGCGATCTCCAACAGCGGCAGCCGTTCAAACAGCAGGCGCACCGCCTCCGGGAGCGGGCGCAGGGGAAGGGCCAGGGACAGCTCGGCCAGGTGCGCGTACAGACGGAGGAGAACGGGCGCCCGCGGACTGTCCCAGCCGGCCAGACGCGCACTGGCGCGATAGTCTAATGCCTGACGTTCGTGGAGTGCGACCAGCTCCCGATCGGTGACGCCGCCAAGGGGTGAGCGCAGCAGGCCCGCCAAGGCGATCCGGTCCAGCGGATTCTCCAGCACCCGCACGAGGTTGATCAGATCAATGACTTCCTGTCGCCGGTAATAATGCTTTTCCCCGTCCGTCACGTAGGGAATGTCGTAGCGCCGCAAGGCATCCAGGTAATCCTGCGCCTGGGTGAGCTTGCGGAACAACAGCGCCACCTGCCCCGGCTTGATCGGCTGCTGCCTGCCCTGCGCATCGGTCAGGACTTCACGCACAAGCAGCTCCTCTTTGATCCACCGCGCCAGAGTCTCCGCTTCCGCACGGGTCGCCGCCGCCGCGTCCAGTTCACGCTCGGCCTCCGTCCCGCCTACTAACAACAGCGACGCGCCCGGCGCGGAAACGCCGCCCAGGCGGCCCGGCTGGACCAGCAGGGGGACGTTCGGCGGCTGCAGGTGTTCCTGTTGCGTGAGCAACCGGTCGAACACCGCGTTGAGCACGTCCAAGACCGCCCCGTGGCTGCGGAAGTTGGTCTCCAGCTCCAAGACGACACCGTCCGCCGACTTGATCTTCTCCAGCACGCGCTCGAAGGCCTCGATGTCCGCCCGCCGAAAGGCATAGATGGACTGTTTGGGGTCGCCCACGATGAAGAGCTTGCCCGGCTCGAGCGCCACCGCCTGCCAGGTCGCGGCGCAGGAGCCGGACCGCTCGGACAAGAAGAGCACGATTTCGTACTGCACCGGATCCGTATCTTGGAACTCATCCACCAGAATGGCGCGATAGTCGTGCTTGAGACGCTCGCGAATGCGGGGGTGATCCCGCAGCAACGAGCGCGCCCGCGCCAGCAGCCCGTCGAACGACAACCAGCCTTCCGCGACGAAGCCGGCCCTGACTCTTTCGACGAACGGCCGCAGCAACCGCAGGAGCTCCGTCATCAGTTGCTGATCGACGGTCAGCAAGAGCTGGGCGCCTTCGATCAAACAGCGCGCCTCCGCAAAGTCCTCGTCGGACCAACTGTTGGGCGACGAGCCGATGGCCTTGCCGAGCCATTCCCGACCTGACGGACCGAACATCACAAGCCCTCGGATGCCCTGCTCGACCAAAAGCCCGAACAGGTCCCTCGACGCAGCCAGCATCTGCGCCACTTTCAAGGGCTTCTTTCCGTCTGGGTGCGACGCGAGCAACGTCTCCGCGCACGCAAGCTTCGCTACAAACCAGTCACGCAGCGGCGGACCGAGGTCGCCCGTCTCCACCTGGGCGGTCAGATCCGGGAGCGAGATCAATTCGCCGGCCAGGGCCTTGGCCAGGCCGCGCAGATCGTCCAGTCCCACCGCCAGCAGCACCAGCCGCCAGCGGGCATGGTCCGCCCCGGCCCGTCCCAACTCCCCGGCCAGCCAGGCGTCCCACTGCGCGGCAAAATACTCGGCGAAGCGATCCCCCTCGTCCTCCTCGAACGACGGGTCCACCCCGCTCTCGATCGGATGGAGCCGCAGGAGATGGGCGGCGAAACTGTGCAGGGTCCCGATCTGGGCCTTCTCCAAATCCCGCAGGGCTTCGGTCGCCCGTTCGACGATGCGGTCGGTGCTGATCCCGTAGCGATCGCGCAAGTCCGCCGGCGTGACGGCGCCGGAAACCGCCTGTTGCTCTGTTCCCGTCCCTTCCTCCGCCAGCAACGCCTGCAACCGCTCCCGCAGGCGGATTTTCATTTCGGCGGCGGCCTTGTTGGTGAACGTGAGCGCGACCAGCTGGGTGACGGGCACCGGCCCCGGTTCGCGCATCAACACATTCAGAATCCGGTTCACGAGCAAGGTGGTCTTGCCCGTGCCGGCGCCGGCGATCACCACGACATTGCGGTCGAACGTGGTCTCCGCCCGTCGGCGAACGGCTCTATCCGCTATGGCTTCGTCCTGACGCCTCACGCTTTACGCCTCACGTGTCCATCTCCTCCACCTTCTCCTTGCGTAACTGGCGCAAGTCGCGCGCGGCCGCCGATCGATACGCGCGCCACCAGGTCGGCCCGTGAAAGCGACGACAGGCCGCCGCATAGTCGCAATGATCGCAATACCCGTCCGGCACAACCACGAACCGACCGGCCTTGATGCCGGTCAACAACCGCGCCAGCGTCTGCCGGATCTGCGGGCCGGCTGGCCCCTGCCAGGCCGAGGCCTCAAAGACCGCCCGGTCCACGGACTGTTCCCAACCCGGTGCGAGAAACAGGAATTCCACCTGCTCGGGGCCGAGGGAACGGACCGGGCCGGCCAGGGCATCCGGCGCCTTCAAGCGCGCATATAAGGGCGGCTGCACACGCTGCCCCCGCGCGGCCGCCGACAACAGATTCCGGTCCTCGCCTTTCATGTCCCGGCCCTGTTTGAACTTATAGTCCACGATCCGCCAGCCCGGCGGCTGACGCCGCTCGTCCACCCGATCCAGCCGCCCCCTGATGTTTACCGGCCCGACCTGCGGGCCCAGATCATCCAGACTGCCCGACGCCTCAATCTCAAAGGCGACGGGGCGGAACCCGCCGGCCAGACAATTCTCTCGATCCTGCGCGACCAGGACGGCGACGAGTCCTGCGACCGACTCCTGCGCCAATTCCCACAGCAAGGGATAGCCGGTCCCCTGGCGCGCCGCAGCGGCGGCAAAGGCATCCTTCACAGCCGACCGGACCAGGGCCTGCTCCCGATCCGGACTCACCCCGTCCTCCGGCCAGCCGGACTCGCGCAATCGGACATAGACCAGATTCAGCGCGGCATGGCACAACTCGCCCAGCATCTTGGCGGACGGGACCCCCGGCTCGATCGGCCGGATGGACTCCAACCCCAGCACCTGGTCGGCGAAATATTGGAACGGGCAGCGGGCATACTGCTCCAGCGGCGTCGGAGCGAACCCCCTGGCGGCCAGTCTGGTCCAGTACTTGTCCAACGGACCGACGAAGCCGTCATAAGAACCGGCCGCCTCGCCTTCGATATCCCGAAGCGCGACCAGACTGTTGCGGAACAGGTCCGCATCGCGGCCGGTGGCGGCGAGGAAGGACGTGACGTCCTGTCCCTCGCCCGCTCGATAGAGTGCCCACTCCGTCCTCGTCAGGAGGGTCGGCAAAAACGGCGACGTGCCAGTCCTGGCCGCCAGTCGCCGGGGCACGTGCAGCACCGGATCGGACAGGTCGCCCTCGTCCAGTCCGGCGATCCCCTCCTGCACGAACGGCGAGGGGGCCAGCACCCGCCCATCCGCATCGGCACGCTGATACAGCAGATAGAGCCGCTCTCTGGCCGCCTGCCTGAGTAGGGCCATCAGAAGTTGCTCTTCGTCATAGCCGGCCAGTTTTTCATCGAGTTTGAAGCCCAGGGTTTCGGCGAGGGCTCGGCGGTCTCGGTCGCGCAGGAAGGCATCCTCCCGAATCACGCGGGGAAAGACTTTCTCGTTCAACCCGATAACGAACAGGGCCCGGAAGGACAGCCCGCGGGCCGCCATGGCGTCCACCACCGTCACGCCCTGCGTCTGAACGGTCGTGATCGGCACCGTCGTCCGTTCCATGGCCTTGGCAAAGGCGCGCGCCCATTCCTCCCATGCAACCTCAACACCCAGCCGGTCGAGTTGACGGAGCTGAGCCAAGACCGACTCAACCGCCGACAGTACCTGATCATGGGCCGACTCCTGCCCGCCGGTCTTCGGTCCCGACGGAGTCACGTGCCGCTCTGCCAACGCAACGAAAGCATCGGTCAGCTCCGCAAAGCCGCCCCGCTCCGGCAGAGCCCGGCAGTTCCTGATGAGGCGGGCGGCCAATGTCCAGAGGATGTTCGCCTGGCCCTCCCTCTCTCCTCCCCGTCCGTCCGCCGCCTGCGCAACAGCCAGCCGCTTCCAATCCTCCTCCCCCCGAAGGATCCCCGCCTCCCCGGCCAACCGTTTCCAGCAGTCGGGCCTGGGTTCGCCGACTCCGGCCGATTCCGTCTCCGGCCCGACGGGATAAAAGGGCGACGTCAGCAGATCCAGCACGGCCTGCCGCGTGAATCCGGAGGCGGGCAGCCAAGCCAATTGCAGCAGGGCTTTGGCCAGCGGCTCTCTGGTCACCGGCGTCCCGCCTGTGGCGCCGAACGGGATACGATGCTCGTCGAAAAGCTGGCGGAGCGATGCCTGGTAGGGCGTCAGGGTCCTGGCCGCCAACCCAATCTCGTCGAAGCGATACCCGTGCGTCTCGACCAGGTTGAGCATCTCCTTGCAGACCGTCGCCAGCTCATCCTCGGCGCCGACCGCGCTCCACACGCGAACCGGACAGGCCGGGCGGCGCGCCGCCGCATCCGCTCCGGCGGCTTCGCGTGAGATCTCGGTCGCCGAGAGGTGGCGATCGAAGAATCGCTGCGCGAACGCGAAGCCCCGACGCCGGCCTTGCGGAAAGTACAGAGTGGCGTCAACGTGCGCGGTGACCGCCTCGAAAAACGAGAGTTGCACCTGCGTGAGATCATAGAACCCGTAGTAGCAGGCCCGCTGAAGTCCGGACAGGAAGGGGGACCGGGCCACCCATGGCAGCACCGCGGCAGTCAGATCGTCGGCCGTTCCCACTCCCAACGCCCTGCCGCTTTCCACCATCGCAGCCTGGAGTGTGAACAGCGCCCGCAGCGTGGGACGTTCGTCCGCCTCAAAGAGGCCCTCGCTGATCGCGCGCAAGGCCAGGGCCGGATCCACCGCTGCGTCCTGTAAATCGCGAACCGTCGCCCAGAGAGCGGCGGCCGCACCGGAGGCGGACCCGGCGCGAGCCAATGGTTCCAGCTCCGGCAGCCCCCGCTTCAAAATGTGGCTCAGGAGCTGTTCACAGAAAAAATCCTGCACGATCTCGATCTGCGTGAAAACCCTTCCCGGTTCGGCGGCGGCGCGCCATTCGTCGGCCAGCCGCAAGGCCAATTGGTAGAAGGTCAGGAAGTGGACGTTGAGCAGCGGGAGGCCGGACTCGACCACCAACAGGCGTCGCAGATACGTCACCAGGGACGAGGAGGGAACGATCAGGGCGAGGGGAGCCAGGGGGTCGGCCGCTTTGAGCCGTCGCACTTCCTCGATCAGCGCCGGCTCAAGGTCGGGAGCAAAGGAACCGGTGACAATCCTGAGCATGAGGCTCAACGATACATACTGGACGAGGAATGATGAATGCCGGAATCCCCACCGTTCAGCATTCCGCGTTCATCGCACATCATTTACCCGGTTTCAGGGCCCATCAATTCGCCGTTGCAATCCTGGCAGGCCCAGTCTCCGTCCACAAAGGCCATGGGGTCGCCGCAGAGGGGACAGTCCGGAGGCGGGCCCTTGTCGATGATGGGCAAAGGAGGAAGCTCGATATCCAGGTCATCGTTCTCGGCACTCATGATGCATTCTTTCCACGCCCTGCCGTCGGCGATCCGTCATGCGCTCCCGGCCTGACCATCTAGGTCGGTCTCGGCGCGAGCGCCTTCTCGACGCTCTGCCTAGTGGGCACGCCGATAAAAGTCAGCCGGCCGTTGATGATCGTGGCAGGCACGGCCCGGATCGAATGTCGCTCGGCCAGCTCCTGCCCGTCCGGCGAATTGATGTCCACTTCGCGGTAGCTGAAGCTGTGCTTCACCCGCATTTCCTTGAACAGGCTCTTGGCCGACGGACAGGCCCCGCACGTAGACGAAACCAACAAGACGACATTCGCCATAGATACACTCCCCTACAATAGCGATGGCCGCATCTTAGCACCCAGTCGAAAGGCCGCGCAAGGTCTGGCCAAACCGTGTGACCCGCTTGTGAGCGACCTCCGCCCCGGCCGACAACCGGACAAGAACATTGAAAATCCTTGGCCGATCCCCCATAGTAGCCTGGCGCTTTACAAGGAAGGAAGGCCTGCATGAACTCGTACGCTGTGCTGACGGCATTCGGGCAAGACCGTCCCGGAATCGTGGCGGCTCTGGCCGAGGGCCTCTCTCGGCTGGGCTGTAATATCGAAGACACCTGCATGACCAGGCTTCGCGGGGAATTTACCATGATGCTCATGGTGCGTTTGCCGACGCATCTGCCGGCAGAGGCCTTGGGCGAACGGCTGGCCCCGTTCACGTCCCCCCAAGGGCTCACGGTCCTCTGCCGCGAAGTTCCCGCGCAGGCAGCTGAGCGCGGGTCCGAACCGGATATACCGGTCTTCATGCTGTCCGTGTACGGCGCCGACCATCCGGGAATCGTCGCACAGGTCGCTCGTGTGGTGGCGGATCACAGGGGCAATATCACGGACATGAATACCCGCGTGATCGGGGCGGCGGATCGGCCCGTCTATATCATGATCCTGGAAGTCCAGATGCCGGTCGGGTCCCGGCCGGAAGCCTTGGGACAGGCGCTCGAACTCCTGAAGCCGTCGCTCGGCGTGGATCTAACCTTCCGGCCCCTGGAACAGGTTCGCCTCTAATCGTGCCCGTCCGACCCATCCTTCTGTATCCCGATCAGGCGCTCAAAGCCAACACCGCGCGAGTCGACCCGGCCAACCCGGAGGTCGCCGCCATCGTGCAGGACCTGCTCGATACCTTGAAGGCCTCCCCCGGCGTGGCGCTCGCCGCCCCGCAAATCGGGCACTTGATACAACTGATCGTCGTGGACGTGGCGCGCAAAAAAGGAGAACAGGGGCACGGGCTCGTGGTGCTCCTGAATCCTCACATTCTGCAGCAAGAGGGGCCGCGGGTCATCCGAGAAGGCTGCCTCAGCGTGCCCGACTATACCGGCAATGTCCTGCGGTACGAACGGATCCTCGTGCAAGGCCTCTCACCGGACGGACTACCTGTCACGCTGGCCGCCTCGGGCTTCGAGGCCCTGGCGTTTCAACATGAACTGGACCATCTGGACGGGAAGCTTTTTCTGGACCGCATCGCGTCGCTGAGCACCGACCTGTTTCGAAGAAAGAGATAGGAGGGAGTCCGGTCCCGGTTGGGACAAGCAGCGAGCCACTAGGGGGTTGCAGGCTGAGGCGACTCGGTCGCAGCGTCAACCGTGGCCGAGGCGGATCGGACCGGCCAAGCCGGGTCCGGCTGCCAGACGAATTCCGGCTGCATGAGCGGTTGGTAATGCGGGGGCAGAGGAACGGGAAAGGAAAAGATTTCATACATGCCGGCAATCGTCCTGGCCCCAAACATGCCGAGCCCCTCTGCAGGGCCGCGGAACGTGCCGGCCAGCCAGCCCCGATCCCGGCCGACCAGGTAGATTTGCTTCGGTATCTCGACCCAGCCGAAACCGAAATTGGTGAGACCGCGCGCGAGCTTGGTCCCGATTTGCGCGGCCAGTCCCGGTTCTTTCGGCTCGTCGGTTGCCGGCACCTGAGACGGCGGCTCATCGGCCCAAGCCGGCATCACCAGGACCAACAGGAGACCCATCAGGACCATTCTTATCAACCCTTGCATGAGGCCCTCCTTTATCGGGCTGCATCATAGCCAAATCGCCGACCGATCGCCACCTGAGCGGTCGTCCCGCCTCTCCAGCCTTGCAAGTCGCTTCCCGGTTCCGCTAAGGTACGCCGCCGATGCCGCAGCCGCCAGCCATTCGTTCCGTGATCGTGGCCGCGATCACGGGCCTCCTCTACCCCCTCTGTTTTCCAGACTTCGACCTGGGATACCTGGCCTGGATGGTGTTGATTCCGCTCCACCTGGCGCTGGCCCAACCGGCCCAGCCGCGCCGTTCGTTCTGGTTGGGCTGGCTGGCCGGCACCTTCGCCTTCGCCGGCATCATGGTCTGGGTCATCACGGCCATGCACCAGTACGGCAAGGTCCCGCTAGCCGTCAGTGTCCTGCTGATGCTGCTGCTTGCGATCTATCTCGGTCTGTTCCTGGCCCTGTATGCCATCGGCTGGGTCTGGTTCAAACGCCATCTCCCGACCGTGACATTCCTGGCAGCTCCCAGTCTGTGGGTCGCATTGGAATGGCTCCGCACCTATCTTTTTTCCGGTTTGCCCTGGGCTCTGCTGGGCTATTCCCAATATCAATGGTTGCCGGTCATTCAAATCGCCGACATCACCGGTGTCTACGGCCTGTCGTTTCTGGTGGTGCTGGTCAACGTTGCCGTCGCGGAACTCCTCCTCTGGGGCCTGGCCAAACGACAGGCCCAGAGCGATCCCCTCCCCTGGCCGGCTCTGGCCGTCACCGTCCTGGCCATGACCGGAGCCCTGCTCTACGGCCAGTGGCGATTGAGCGTTTCGCCCGAACCACGCTCGGTCTCCGTCGGACTCGTGCAAGCCAACATCGACCAGGCGCAGAAATGGGATGCCGCCTACCGGCAGGCGACAATCGATCGCTACGCCAAGCTCACTGTCCAGGCGGCCAGCGGGGCGGATCTGGTCATCTGGCCGGAAGCGGCCACGCCCTTCCTCTTCGAACGGGAAAAGGATTACAAGCTGAAGGTCATGGACCTAGCGCGTGCCAGCCGGGTTCCGCTCCTGTTCGGAAGCCCGGCCCTCCGCTTCTACCCCAACGGCCGGCCCTACTTGATGAACAGCGCCTACCTGTTGTCGCACGACGGGATCCTGCTCGGCCGGTACGACAAGCGCCACCTGGTGCCGTTCGGCGAATACATTCCCCTACACTCCTCCCTGCTCTTTTTCCTGGACAAGTTGGTGGAAGGCATCGGGGATTTCGAAGCCGGCACCCAGGCGACCCTGCTGCCCCTGCCAAGCCGCGAGGCGCAGGTTTCCAGCCATCCTTCCGACGGCAAGGCTGCCTTCGGCGTCGTGATCTGCTACGAGGTCATTTTCCCGAACCTCGTGCGGGAGTTTGCCGCCAACGGCGCGGACTTCATGGTCACGATCACCAACGACGCCTGGTTCGGCAAATCCGCCGCCGCGTACCAGCACTTCGGCATGGTGGTCTTCCGGGCCGTGGAAAACCGCCGGTCCTTCGCCCGCGCCGCCAATACGGGCATCTCCGGGTTCATCGACCAACAAGGCCGCATCCTGCGCGCCAGCCCCATCTTCGAAGAAGCGGCCTTCACGGGCACGATTCCGCTCGACCGGACCCTCACGTTCTACACCAACTACGGTGATGTCTTTGCCTATGCCTGTGTTATAATCACCGGACTTTTCGCTTGGCTGTCCAGGCGGCGGGCGCGAATCCGAGGCCCATACGACGGCACGAAACCGGCGACAAGGAGATAGTAAACACCCATGTTGGACGAACTGCGCAACAGACTCAACGCGATCGACGAACAGGTCAGCGAACTTCGGGGGCATCTTTGACCTCCCCCACCTGACAGCTCAACTCCAGGCGCTGGAACAGACGACCGCGCAACCGGATTTCTGGAAAGACTCCCAGGCCGCGGCGCGCGTCAGCCGCAAGAAAGCCACCCTCGAGCGTGAACTCCGCCGCTGGACCGAAATCGAGCGGCAGCAGGAGGACTTGCGCGCGATGCTGGAGTTGGCGGAAGAGAGCCAGGACAAGGCCCTGGCGGGCGAACTCCAGGCCGAGCTGGGCCGCTTCGAGGCGTCGGTCCGCCAACTGCGGATCGAACTCCTGCTCTCCGGGGAGCGGGACGCGAGCAACGCGCTCCTCGAGATTCACCCCGGCGCCGGCGGGACCGAATCGCAGGATTGGGCCCAGATGTTGTTGCGCATGTATGTACGGTGGGCCGAACGGAAGGGCTTTCAGGTCGAGACCCTGGACCTGCAGGCCGGCGACGAGGCTGGCATCAAGAGCGTGACGCTGGGCATCACCGGTCCCTACAGCTACGGGTACCTGAAGGCCGAGGCCGGGGTGCACCGGCTGGTCCGCATTTCCCCGTTCGATGCCAACAAACGGCGCCACACGTCGTTCGCCTCGGTGTTCATCTATCCCGAATTGGAGGACGATGCGGAGATTCAGATCGAGGACAAGGACCTGCGGATCGACACGTTTCGCGCCGGCGGCGCCGGCGGGCAGAACGTGAACAAGGTGGAGACGGCGATCCGGATCACCCACCTGCCGACCGGGCTCGTGGTCCAGTGCCAGAACGAGCGCTCCCAGCTGCAGAACCGCATGGGCGCGATGAAGATTCTGAAGGCGCGCCTCTACGAGCTGGAGCAGAAAAAGAAAGAAGCGGAGTTCCAATCCATCGTGGGCGAAAAGAAGGAGATCGGGTTCGGCAGCCAAATCCGATCCTACGTCTTCCAGCCCTATCAGATGGTGAAGGACCATCGGACCGACTACGAAGTGGGCAACATCAGCTCCGTGATGGATGGAGAGATCACCGAGTTCATCGAAGCCTATTTAAAGCAGCAGATGGCCGGCACGAAGGAGAAAAGCTGACGGCAGATGGCAAGAGTCGCTCAGGCCATACGCTATACGCCGTTCGCTCTTGTTCTGTATGGATGAACTGAACGATCAGCAGCAACAGCGCATCAAGAAACTCGACGCCCTCCGCGAGTTGGGCGTCCAGCCCTACGGCACCAAGTTCGACGCGGCCGACCGGGCCGGCCGCCTGACCCAGTTCCACGGCGAGAAGTCCAAGGAAGCCCTGGAGACAGAACGGGTCGCCTGCCGGATCGCCGGCCGGATCGTCGCCCTGCGCCGTTTCGGCAAGGCGGCCTTCGCGGTGCTGCAGGACGGAGCCGATCGGCTGCAGGTCTATCTGAAGAAGGACTTGCTCACCGAACAGGCCTATAAGGTCTGCGAGGGACTGGATCTGGGCGACTGGATCGGCGTGAGCGGCCACCTGTTCCGCACCAAGACGAACGAATTGACGGTGGAAGTTGCCGAGCTGACCTTCCTCAGCAAGGCACTGCGCCCCCTGCCTGAAAAGTGGCATGGCCTCACCGACGTAGAGACCCGCTACCGGCAACGGTATGTGGACCTGATCGCTAACCCCCAGGTGCATGCGATTTTCGCCGCGCGCAGCAAGATCATCGCCGGCATCCGGGCCTTCCTGATCGAGAAAGGATTTTTGGAAGTCGAGACGCCGATGATGCACCCCATCCCCGGCGGCGCCGCGGCCAAGCCCTTCGTCACCCATCACAATGCATTGGGTGTGGACTTGTATTTGCGCATCGCGCCGGAGTTGTATCTAAAGCGATTGATCGTCGGGGGCTTCCCGCGCGTATTTGAGATCAACCGCAATTTCCGGAACGAGGGGATTTCCACGATCCACAACCCTGAGTTCACGATGCTGGAGTTCTACGTCGCCTATGCGGACTACAACGATCTGATCACGCTGACCGAGGAGCTGTTCAGCCGATTGGCCCACGAAGTGTCGGGGAACACCACGATCGAGTACCAGGGCAAATCGATCAACCTGGCCGCTCCCTGGCGGCGCTGGTCCTACCGTCAGGCGATCCTGGAAGTGAACAAGCTGGACGAACTGGTTCTGACGGACCGAGCGGCGGCCCTGGCGGCGGCCAAGCAGCTCAGCCTTGAGGTGGAGGACAAGGCTGCACACGTGGACATCCTCAACGAGATCTTCGAAGAAACCGTCGAGCCCCAACTGATCCAGCCGACCTTCATCACGGATTACCCGATCGAGATCTCGCCGCTGGCCAGGCGGAAAGATTCGGACCCCTCGCTCACCGACCGGTTCGAGCTCTACATCGCCGGGCGCGAGATCGCCAACGCCTTCTCCGAGTTGAACGATCCGCTGGATCAGCGGCAACGGTTCGAGGCGCAGGATGCCCAACGGGAGGCAGGGAACGAGGAAGCCCATCATCTGGACGAAGACTTTCTGCGCGCGCTGGAACATGGCATGCCTCCCACCGCGGGAGAAGGCATCGGGATCGACCGGCTGGTCATGCTCTTCACCAACCAGGCGTCCATCAGGGATGTGATCCTGTTCCCCCAGTTGCGGCCTGAAAAATGACCCGGCCCACGCTGCCCTACGAAGTCTTCGTCGGCCTCCGCTACCTGCGCGCCAAGCGGCGCAACCGGACCATTTCGCTCAACACCTTCGTGTCGGTGGCCGGCATCACGATGGGCGTCGCGGCCCTGATCGGCACGCTAGGGATCATGACCGGCTTCAAAGAGGACCTCCAGGCCAAGATTCTGGGCACGACGTCCCACATCCTGGTCCACGACCGCACGCGCGACGGCATGCCGGACTACGAAGCCCAGGTCAAAAATGTCGAGCACGTCCCCCACGTCCTGGCGGCTACGCCGTTCGTCTTCCGGCAGGTGCTGCTGACATCGGAGTCGGCGGTGCAAGGCATCGTCCTGCGCGGGATCGATCCGCAGCAGGAGGTGCGGGTCACCGAATTGGGGAAGAACATCAAGAGCGGCAGCCTGACGGAGCTGGAACGGCCCGCGCCGCCCCCGGCGCCGGCGCCGAATGCACCGGCAGAAGTGGGCGCCGCGCCGGAGCCGACACATCCGGGGATCATCCTCGGCAAAGAGCTCTCGCTCCGCCTGAACGCTTTCGTGGGCGACCAGGTGAACGTAGTCTCCCCGGTCGGCCCCGCGTCCAGGCTCGGCACGATCGCCATGACCCCCAAGATACGCGTGTTCACCGTGGTGGCCGTGTTCGAGTCCGGGATGTACGAATACGACTCCTCACTGGCCTACATCGCGCTCCCGGAGGCGCAAAAGTTTTTCAACATGGGCACGACGGTCACCGGCATCGAAGTGAAGGTGGACGACATCTTCATGGCGGCTGACATCGCCCGTTCGATCGAGGCCGCCCTGGGCTTCCCCTTCTGGGCCCGCGACTGGATGCAGCTCAACCGGAATCTGTTCTCCGCGCTCAAGCTGGAGAAAATCATGATGTTCCTGCTGCTGGTGCTGATCACGATCGTCGCCTCCTTCAACATCGTGAGCACGCTCACCATGCTCGTGAGCGAAAAACAGCGGGAGATCGCGGTGCTCAAAGCCATGGGCGCCACCCGCAAGGCCATCATGCGCATCTTCATGTTGAACGGGCTCATCATCGGACTGACTGGGACCGCGATCGGAGTCCCGCTCGGCTATACCTTCCTCTGGCTCATCCAAACCTATTGGACCTTCGATCCCACGGTCTACTACATCTCACATGTCCCCGTGCACATCCAGGCCCTGGACGTGATTCTGGTGTCGTTTTCGGCGATCCTGATCAGTTTCGCCGCCACCCTCTACCCCTCCTGGCAAGCCGCCAAGCTAGACCCGGCCGCCGCGCTCCGCTATGAGTAACCCACAGCCCCAGCCATTGGTGCAGGTTCTGGACGTGCACAAGTCCTTCCCCATGGGCGGGCAGCAAGTCACGGCCTTGAGGGGCGTGAGCTTCGACATCGGGCGGGGCGAATTCCTGGCCATCGTGGGCGCGTCCGGCGCGGGCAAGAGCACCCTGCTCCAGATTCTCGGCACGCTGGACCATCCGACCGACGGACGCGTCCTCTTCGACGGCCGGGACCTGTTCGGCCTGCCCGAAGACGAGCAGGCCGACTTCCGCAACAAGCAGATCGGCTTCGTGTTCCAGTTCCATCATCTCCTGCCGGAGTTTACGGCTCTGGAAAACGTCTGTCTCCCTGCCCTGATCCAGAATCGGCCCAGAGCGGACATTGAGGCGGAGGCCGCTTCACTGCTGAAGGACGTGGGACTCGAACACCGGCTGCGGCACAAGCCAGGCGAGCTGTCCGGCGGCGAACAGCAGCGGGTGGCGGTCGCCCGCGCGCTCATGCAACGGCCAGCGCTGGTGCTGGCCGACGAGCCGACCGGCAATCTGGACACCCATACGGGCGAAGCCCTCTTCTCGCTCCTGCGCAAGCTGAACCGCGAACGCGGCACGACATTTGTGATCGTCACCCACAACGACAAGCTCTCCTCCCAAGCCGACCGCATCGTCCGGATGGAAGACGGAACGATCGCCGGCTCGTAATGCAGGCATCCGCTGCTCCACGCAAGACGATCCCCTGAGCCAGGCGATGGCCTCGTTTTCCCCGGCGGTCGGCCACTGGAAACCGCCGAGGAGATCGCACCGAAGGCTGTTCAAAAAGGCCGCCTTTCTCACCCGCCCACCCCGCGCGCGCCGAGACGCGCGCTGTTCCCGTGGCACGGCCGCAGCGAGGGGCTTTAGTGCTCGGTTGTCAGTGTGCCGTCATCAGTCCCGGAACTGAGAACGGAATACTGATAACTGACAACTCTTGAGGAGCGACGCGAGAACGAAGCCGGCGGACTTTTTCAACACCCGGCTATGATTCTGCGGAGCTATGCCGGAGATGCGGCCGAGCCGGCCATAGCGGATTTCAGGGACCGAGCAAACTGCCCGATGCGTTCCGGCATACGTGGGTCCTGCTGATGCTCGCCGATCTGCCGGACGATCGCGCTGCCGACAATGACCCCGTCCGCAATCCCCGCCACCTGCGCCGCATCCTGCGGAGTCGCGATGCCGAACCCGACGGCCACGGGAACATCGGTGGCCTGCCTGATCTTGTCGACATTGCGCCGGACATCGCCCAGGTCCGTCAGTTTCGCGCCGGTGATGCCGGTGAGGGACACGTAGTAGACAAAGCCCCGACAGCGGCGCGCGACCATCGTGCGACGAGCCGGCGTGCTGGTGGGGGCCAACAGATAGATCAATTGCAGCCCCGTCGCGGCCGCCGGCCCCTCGAGAGGCCCCGCTTCCTCCGGCGGCATATCCGGCACGATCAACCCATCCACGCCGGCTTCCGCGGCCTGCCGGCAG
>SXGS01399612.1_pt1 | contig 18110 bp, 12 predicted proteins | sample 3174681 | NCBI WGS metagenome assembly SXGS01 (sample SAMN11356861, study PRJNA531348) | freshwater metagenome | isolation source: freshwater sample F1-80 | place: China: Fuxian Lake, Yuxi | collected 2017-12-25 | reverse complement strand
GCCTCGTAGAGGCTGCCCTTGCTGTTGCGAAAGTATTGTTTGAGAAAATCGCCATTCATCGCCTCGATGGCGACGTAGAGGCCCAGCGCGCGGCCGTTGATCTCCACGAAGGAATGCGTCACGCGCGCCGCAGGTAGGCCGCCGTCGCGGAACATCTGCGTTGCAATCATCTCGGCGAGGAAGGTGCCATCCTGACTGGAGTTATTGAGCATGAGTTTGCTCAGGCCGAAGTAGTCCTGCTTGGGCACATACTTGTCGAACTTCACGGCAAGGCTCGGCTTCTCGTTGAAGGGCCGGAAGCTGCCCATGCCCTTGAGGTGGATGCCCACGTCCTTGAAGACATTCGTGCCCTCGGTGATCGTCGCCTTCACGTAACTGCGGTCGTTCTTTTCGAGAACGCCCAGGCCGGGTTGCTCGACGGTGATCTTGAACGTGCGAATCTGTCTGTCCGTGAAGAAGTCGTGTGCGGGAGGGAGCCGGGTGGCGGCGGAGGCCATTCCGGCGAGGAGGACGGAAGCCGCGAGGATGAACAACGTTTTCGTCATGGGCATGCGCTCAGGATTCCTTCACCGCCTCCACAATTGCCTCGCCGCCGCTGCTGCCCACGATGCGGACACGCGTTCCCTTCGGCAGCATCTCGCCCTGCGAAATCACGTCGAGCAGCGCGTCTCCGAACTGCGCCTTGCCGCCCGGTCTCAGGGCCGACGTCGTGACGCCGACCTGGCCTTTGCGGGATTGCTGCTGAACTTCATACGACACCTCGGTTTCCATGCCGCTGGCGGCATTCGATACGACGGCGCGATACATCGGCGTCTTCGGCAGGATGAGACTCAGCAGCCAGATGCAGACGCCGCCGCCGAGAGTGGCGATGAGCAGGTTGTTGAACGGGAGGTTGAACTTGTCGAGGCTCGGCATCGCGGGAAGGACTCCCGGAGTTGTCGCCGGATAGAGATCCACCATTGCCATGACGACTGCGACGAGGATCGCTCCGGCACCGGTGAAGCCAAAGATAATGGTCCCTGGATAGACAAAGAACTCCACGCACACCAATACCAGTCCGAGGAGGAAGATCACCACCCATTCAGCGCCGGAAAGACCCGCGACGTAGCCGCCGAGGAAATACAGCGCGAACGCGCCAAGACCCACAATGCCCGGAAGACCGAAGCCCGGTGTCTTGAACTCGATGTAAACGCCGGCGATCCCGATGATGAGCAGCAACGGGCTGATCAGATTCAGCCACGAACCGACCTTCTCCATGCCCGTCGGGGCGATGCGGTGTTGCGTGGCCCCGGCGTAGCCGAGTGTCGCGAGCAGCCCGTCGATGTCCTTCACCGTGCCGGAGGAAAGCAGGCGGCGCGGCGGCTGACCGTATTCGCGCTCGGCCTCGGTGTTGGTGAGCGTGAGAATGTCGCCTTCCTTGGCCACGACGACCGTGTTGGTGGCGTCGGCGGTCACATTGGTCAACGTGAGGCCGCGGGTCTTGTCGATCATCGCCTCGACGACGGCGACGTTGTGACCGTTCTTCTCGGCGCTCGTGCGGACCATCGCCTTGACGGCGGAAGTCATCTTCTTCTCGTAGGTGTCGGGCATCTTCTCCACGCCATCGCCACCGGGCGACATGATGATGGGCGCGGCCGCCCCGATGACGCTTTCCGGTGCCATGTAGATCTTCTTCGTCGCGACCGCGATGAACGCGCCGGCCGAGAACGCGTCCTTATTCACGAACGTCGCGGTGTCGCCCTTGAACTCGTTCAGGAGGCTGATGATTTCCCGGGTCGTATCCACGCGGCCGCCGTCGGTCTTCATGTCGAGCACGAGCAGATCCGCCCTGGCCTCCATCGCCTCCTTCACGCCACGGCGCACGAGGTAAACCAGCGGCGGCATGATGGCGTCGCGGATGGGAAGGATGAAAACCTTCTTCGGCCCGGAAGCGGCATTGGTCGGGAACACCTCAGCGGCAACCACCCGCTGCGGCGAAAGAAAGGCCGCAGAAATCAAACCCACCAGCAACGCCAGCAATGTTCTCATGGCCGCAAGACTATCGCCCCGAACCGCCGGTCGCAAGAGCCGGACATTACGTCGGACCGATTGGTAACGGAGGAACGCCGAACACCAATCACGGCTTGAGGTAGAGGAACATCGTTCGTGGTGGCGTGTAATGCCAGGTGTCGTCAAGGTCGGTGACGGAGGACGGAGCCGCGTTCGTCCGGTAGCCACCATGCACCACCATCTCCGCGCCCGTCCAGACGGCGGCGTGCTGGGCGCGCGCCGTCGGAGAGTTGGTCGAAACGAGCATGGGCACCCACCCATCAGCAAGCGGATTGTAGATGCCGCCGTCAGAGAGGAATCCGTTGGTGGACACCCCGCCCCAAACGATCATCCGCGTGCCGTCCCAAACAGCCGTGTGCTGCGAGCGAGGCGACGGGGCGGCGTTGATGGCGAGGGCGGCCCACGAGTTGGCGCTGCGGTTGTAACGCGCGCCGGTGTCCAGTTCAGCTGTGAGATCGGTGCCGCCCCAGACGAGCATCTCCTCGCCGGTCCAGACGGCACGGTGCCCCGTGCGGGCAACCGGGGCATTGAGCGCGGGCAACGCGGCCCATGTATTCGCCGACGGGTTGTAACGCCCGCCGGTCGAGAGCGCGATTGGCGGAACAGCACCTCCGTTCACGCCGCCCCATATCAACATCTCCGAACCCGTCCAGATCGACGGAGCCCCGCTCCGCGCGGTGGGCGCTCCCGCCGTGGCTGTGGCGCTCCAGGTATTGTTCACAGGATTGTAGCGTCCGCCGGTGTTCACGAACGAGCCGTCGAGCCCGCCCCATATCACCATCTGGCCGCCCGTCCACACGGCGGCGTGACCGTTGCGCGCGGTGGGCGCACCGGTGGTCGTCAATGGAGTCCAGAGTCCCGTGGCGGGATTGAAACGCGCTCCGGTGCCGAGGAAGGAGCCATCCGTGCCGCCCCATACAATCATCTCAGTGCCAGTCCACACGGCGGTGTGCGTGGCGCGCGGCGACGGCGCGCCATTGGTGGGAATGGGCGTCCATGTTTTCAGCGACGGCATGTAGCGTCCGCCCGTGTTGAGGAAGCGTTCTCCGTCGAACCCGCCCCACACCAGCACCTCGCTGCCAGTCCAGAGAGCCGTATGCGCACGCCGCTCGCTCCGTTCACCGGAGGGCGTGGTGGCGGCCCACACATCGTTCGTCGCGTGATAACGCCCGCCGAGATCGCGGAGAAAATCGTTGAAGCCGCCCCAGACAATCATTTCGCTGCCGCTCCAAATCGTCGTGTGCCCCGTGCGCCCGGCGGGCCGGCCGGAGACGGTCATGTTGCTCCACGCGTTCGCCGCCGGGAAATAGCGTGCACCCGAATCGAACGGCGCGTTCGTGCCGTCGCCGCCACCCCAGACGACCATGCGGTTGCCAGCCCACACCGCATCGTGCCCGGAGCGCGCGGCGGGAGCGCCGGCGGTGGCAACCGGCGACCAGGTGTTCGCGGCGGGATTGTAGCGGGCACCGTTGTTGTAGTTTGTGCGGACGATGTCGAAGCCACCCTCGGCGGTCGCGCCGCCCCACACGATCATCTCCGGGCCCGTCCAAGCTGCGGAATGCCCGAAGCGTCGGAACGGCGCGCCGGTCAGCGAGAGGGCCGCCCAGGTGTTCGCCGCGAGGCTGTAGCGGAAGCCGTCGTTATAATTCGTCGTCGTGCAAAAGAAGCTGCCGACGCAGTCCCGTCCGCCCCAGATGATCATCTCCGTGCCGGTGAAGACCGCCGAGTATTCCTGCCGCGCCAATGGCGCACCCGTGCCGGAAATGAACGTCCAAGTGTTGGCGGCCAGATTGAAGCGCGCACCATCGTTGCGCGGTCCGCCGCCGCCAAAGATCCCACCGCTGCCCAGCACCGTTCCACCCCACACGAGCATCTCGGTACCGGTCCAGAACGCGGTGTGATTCTGCCGGCTGCCTCCGCCCGAGGCGATGGGCGTCCAGGTGTCCGTCGCCGGGTTGTAGCGTGCACCGGTGTTGGTGACTCCGCTGTTTCCTAAAAATGGATTCACGGTCAGACCGCCCCAGACAATCATCTCCGTCCCGGTCCACACAGCACGATGATTGACACGCGCGCCGGGTGCGTTCGATGTGGCAAGGGCTGTCCAGATACCAGAGGCGACGTGGTAACGCGCGCCACTGTTAAGCGGCGCGCCAGACTTGTCCGCGCCGCCCCAGATGATCAACTCGCTGCCCGTCCACACCGAGGAATGCCCTCGGCGCGCCCGGACAGGCGGCAGGCCGCTCGGCCCGGAGGCACCCGCCAGCCAGCCTTCATCGATCAGGCTGACCCGCCCGATTTTAGTGTAGCCCGCGTTGAGCAACTCGGTCGCGTTGAACTGCTCCGACAACACCACACCGCCGCCCGCGACGGCGCTCTGCCCGCCCGCCTGCAAGTTCGCCGCCGCCGCGCCCGCCGCGAGTTTGGCCGACGTGATCGCGCCGTTCGGCACCGTGCCCGCTGTCGTTGCGAACATCGCGTAGGGCGTCGGTGATACCGGCTGCCGTGGCGCGAGCGTCGTGAAGTCGCTCGAACTGCCTCCGGGTCGCACTCCGATCTCCAGCCAGCGCGCCGCGCCGTTGAACACCGCGCCGAAGTCCAGCGCCACGGTGAAAAGTCCGTTGCTCACTGCGACGGCGGCATTGGTCAGTGGACCCGCAACAACGGTGCCCGGCAGATTCGTCGAGTCGAAAATCGTGAATCGCAGGCCATAGATTCCACCCGCCGGATTCACGCCATCATTGAGCCGCCCCTGATAGGTGAAGGCCGTGCCCTGGGCACAAAGGCTGACAACGCCAGTGGTGAGCAGCAGGAACAGAACGAAGGATGAGATTGTTTTCATGGTAACAGGCGAAACGGAATCCATTCCGTCTTAACCATCAGCTCAGAATATCGGGATGTCCGCGCCCGCGAGGTTGATGGCGCAATGCGCCGCGATCCTCGGCGGCCCAACGGCCCACCGTTACGCCACCTGCGCAGGAATTGGTGAAGCGGAGGCGATACAGGTAGGTGCCGGAAAGATCATCGCCGGTGTTGATGCTCGGCCCGATCCACTGCGAGTCCGCGCTGGTCGTGTTCGCGATCCATGCCGCCGGCGGATTCGTCACGACGTAGGCGTTGGGCGTGTTGGGGAAGTTCGTCGAGATGCTGTCGAAGATCGGAACGATGCTGCCAGGCCGGAGCTTCGCGCCGCCCGCCGACATGCCGGTGCCGAACTGCGTGACCGTCTCGCACGGGAAGGTCTGGGTCTGTGCGGAGGCGACGAGCGGGAAGGCGAGGGCAAGCAGCGCGGCCAGCGCGGCGCGGAGGAATGGTTTCATCGGTGGTCTTCGGGTTCAGCGTGGGGAATGGAGAACGATTCGCGACGTTCCGACTACGGGGACAGCACGCGGAAGAAGCGGGCGGGATAGAGGTTCATCCCTGCTTCGGCGTACGGCTCGGTGAACAGGTAGATGCCGAGGGCGTCGGCGTTGTTCGTGGCGACGGGCGTCCAGGGAATCGGCGGCGTTAGCGTCGTGGTCGCTTCGAGGACGTAGGTCACGTAGGGCCAGCCTTGGCCGGTGATGGTCATCTTCTCGCCGCCCTCGGGCGCGATGCCGGTAATGTTCGAGCCGGGGATTTCCACGCGGCGCAGGGTGACGTCATTGCCGTCGCCGCCGGTGTAGCGGATTTGATATTTATTGAAACCACTGCCCATGACCGCGCCGTCGGGCAGGTTGTTGAACGTGCCGATGACGGGGCCGGGGCTGAGTTTGTCGATGATGACGAAGACGTCGTTCGTCGTGGGCGGGAAGCCGGTCGCAACGAAGAGGATGCTGGAATGGATCGTCCCGAGATCGACGTTGCCGCTCACGCGCAACTGGTCGTAGCCCGTGCCGGGCGCAGTGCCGTTCAACTGCACGCGGAAGGCGCCGTTGGTGGATTCGTAGTGGCCTTGCACGCGCAGCTGCGCGGTGCTGGTGGGCAGGTCCACGCCGGGGCTGACTTCGCCGCCCCAGTTGTAAACGCGCGGCACGCTGCCGTTGCCGCCCAGGGTGCCGAAGCGACCGAAGTAGGGATGTTCCGGCGGATTCCGCGTCACAACCAAGCGCAAGCTGGCGGCAATGCTGCCTTCGACTTCGAGGCGGCCTTCATACACATCCATCGGGCCGGTCATCGCGTGAATCGCCGTCAGGCGCAGCGTGCCGAGTCCCGTCTTGCTGAAGTTGCCGTCGCCGCTCATCACGCCGCTGAAGGTGGTGGAGAGATCGTTGCGCCCGACGATCAGCCCGCCGGTGCCCGTGGGCGTGTTCGTCATAAGAATGTTGCCGCTGCCCTCGATGGAGCCAACCAGGTCCAGATTACTGTCCAGGATCAACAGGCCGCTGCCGTTGATCACGACGCGGGTGCCATTGTTAATCTCATCGCCCAGGCCGCGCACGATCACGCGGTCGGTGTTCGGGAGGCCCACGTTGTCGCCGATGACGAGGGTGCTGACATTGAGGGATTCGCTGGTGGGCTTGTCGAGGATCAGGTCGCCGTCGGCCAGGGTGGTGAGACCGCTGAAAGTATTCGCGGGGAGCCCGTTCAAGATGAGGTGACCCGCACCGACCTTCCTCAAGCCGCCGGGACCGCTGATCGCGCCACCGAGCGCGAGCGTCCGGGGAATACTGATCACCGAGATCGTGTTCTCGGGTGCGAGCAGGGTGATGGGGCCATTCCACTGGTTGACGCCGGAGAAATTCTCCAGCGCGACCGGCGAGCCAGGGCCGGTGCTGTTCAGCGTGAGCGGTTCCAGCGTGACGATGTTCCCGCCGCCGCCTTGAAGAAGAATCTTCGCGCCGTTGGTACCAGACACGGTGGTGCCGCCGACGGCGGAACCCAGCGCGCTGGAATGCGAGACGATGAGCGTGCCGTCGGTGACGGAGATGGGGCCGTTGAAGGTATTCGCGCCGGTCAGTTGCAGGGGGCCATCCCATTCCTTGATGAAGCCAGCCGCCGCGCCGCCGTCGCTGATCGTGGCGGTGATCACGAGACTGAGGCTGCTCGGGTCGCTTTCGGTATACGCTTTGATAACTCGGGTGACGCCGCCCAGGGAGAGGCGTCCGTGGATGCGTGCCGGTTCGGTCTCGAAGACCGAGCGAAGGGAGTAGAGGTCGTCGTTGAGTGTGAGAGTGCCGGTGCCTGTTTCGATCGTGCTGCCGCCACGAACCGTGAGCCGGCCTATCGTGTCGTTGAAACCGGCGAGATCGAGGACGCCGCCTTCGTAAACCTCGACCTGAGCGGTGTCGGCAATCTGGTTGTTCTTAATCATCCAGGCGCGGGTGGTGGTGCCGCTCATATGTCCAAAAATGTGGAGAGCGCCTGGAATGACGGGCTGGTGGAACACGCCGTCCATGATGAAGTCGCCTTCAAACACCGAACTCCAGCCCCCGTAGCTGTTCGTGTAGGGCGTCTTAAATTGCAGCGTGCCGGGGCCGTTCTTGAACCAGCCGTTGGGGCCGGAGATTTGGCCGACGACGGTGAGGGTGGCGTTGGTTTCGGTCCTAAAGTAAAGGCGTTCGTCGAGGCGGATGTTGCCGAGCCAGGAGGCACTGCCCTGAAGCAGGCGCAAGTGGGCGTCAGGAGTTGGATTGGAGGGATCGGCGGCTTCGAGAGATTCGGGAACCCCGAAACTGGTCGGAGGGTCAAGGTGGAGTGTCCCCCCCAGCAGGCGCGTCACGCCGTTGGTGGTGCCAAGCGCGTGGCCGTCGCCCATCGTGAGAGTCCCGCCTTTGATTTCCACGTGACCGGAGAAGATGTTCGACTCGGTGAGGTACAGCTGGCCGCGATTGGTCTTGATGAGGTCCGCCCCGGTCACGCCGCTGATCTGGGCGGAGATGTTGAGTTGGACCCCGGAAGCTACATCCACGATCTGCGGGCCGTCGCCGCGCGCACCGAGCGTCAGGCGGCCGGCGATGTGGGAGTCCTTGTTCACGAGGAACGGTTCGGTGGCATAGATGCCGCCCTCGACGCCGAGACTGCCGGTGGTCGTCGAGACCGTGCCGCCACTCAGTCGAAGTTCGCCGATGGTGTCGCTTTCGCCACCGAGTATCAGGGCACCGGTGGGCCGGATCGAGACGGTCGACGTGTTGGCGATCTGGTTGTTGTTGTCGAGGATCACGAGCTCATTGATGAGTGTGCTGGCGGAGTCGCCGACCGACAGGTCGCCTGCGATGGCAACCGTGCCCACCTGGTTCAAGCCGACGAGATTGTAGCGGTTCAGTCGCAAAACGCCTTCACCCACGGTCGTTGATCCCGAATACGTGTTCGCCCCGAGCCCTTGGTATATGAGGTTGCCCGCGTTGTTTTTGAAGACGCCGCCTGTGCCGCTGATAATGCCGGCAATGGTGATGTCCCCCGGGCCTTCCGGCGCGAGGGTTCGCGAAGTGAGATTGATGTCGCCGTTGATGGTGAGGTTCGCCGCCGAATCGAATGTCCCCAAGGAGATGCTCGTTCCCGGCCCGCCCAGCGTGATGTCGAGGTCGATGATGTGGCTGCCCGCCGGATTGCCGACCTTCACGGAGTTGGTGATCGTGACGCGGTTGCCGCGCAGCCGGTAGCCGCTCGCGCCGAAGCAATTGATCGTCGAGAAGATGGTTCCGGCGGCATAGTTGTTCGTCGTGGTCGTCTTGTTGGCCCCGGCATCGACGAAGTTCAAGATGTCACCAGCCACGGGTGCGACGCCGCCGGACCAGTTGGCAGCGGTGGTCCAGTTGCCGCTCGTGGCGTGACCGCCCGTCCAAGTGCGGACCGTGGCAGCGCCAGCTGTCTGCGCAAGAACGATGGCGATGAATGCAAGAACCGCCCCGAATGCGGGACGGACAATGGTGTTCAATGAAGTATTCATGGTGGAGGACGACGTTGGTATCCGAGTCTTAGATAAGAATTCTGCCGGGTAACATTACAACCGGTGCCGGAGCGACCACCCCGCCGCAACAAGCGCGGGGCACACTGCTGCGCTCATATAGTTCATCGGGAAAGCGGCCTGAGCGTGGCAGAATAATCGCGGAGAGACAAGCCGGCGGACCCACTTTCGCACGATGGCAAAGCACCGGAGAGGCACCCTTGGGAAGGGAGGAAACGAAGCGGAACGCCGTGCGGCGGTCAGATGCCGAGGTCGTGCTTCACGGACGCAAACGCCGCGAGGGCATGCTCCAAGTCATCCCGGGAATGCGCCGCAGAAATCTGCGTCCGGATGCGCGCCCTGCCCTTCGGCACGACGGGATAGCTGAAGCCGATGACATAGACGCCCTTGGCCAGCATCGCGTCGGCAAATCGCGTGGCGAGTGCGGCATCACCCAGCATCACCGGGCAAATCGGATGCGTGCCGGGCAGGATGCTGAATCCGAGCCGCGCCATTCCCTCCCGGAAGAATCGCGTGTTCGACTCCAGCCGATCCCGCAGCTCGGTCGATCGGGTGAGGAGTTCGAGAACCTTCAACGACGCCCCGGCAATCGTCGGCGCAAGGGTATTACTAAAGAGATACGGCCGTGACCGCTGACGGAGCAGTTCGATGATTTCCCTCCGCCCGCTGGTGTAGCCGCCGCTCGCGCCGCCCAATGCCTTGCCCAGAGTCCCGGTAATGACATCCACCCGGCCCATCACTTCGCAAAGCTCGTGCGTGCCCCGCCCTGTCCGCCCCATGAAGCCCACCTCATGGGAGTCATCCACCATTACCAGCGCACCGTGCTTCTCCGCGAGATCGCAGACTCCCGACAGGTTTGCGATGTATCCATCCATCGAGAATACACCGTCCGTGGCGATGAGCTTGAAGCGCGCACCCGCAGCATCCTTCAACTTCGCCTCGAGATCCGCCATGTTGTTGTTCGCGTAGCGATGCCGCTGCGCTTTGCAAAGCCGGACGCCGTCAATAATCGAAGCGTGGTTCAGCTCGTCGCTGACAATGGCGTCCTCCGGCCCGAGCAACGTCTCGAAAAGCCCGCCATTCGCATCGAAGCACGAGCCGTAGAGAATCGTGTCCTCGGTGCCGAGGAACTCGCTGAGTTTCGCTTCAAGCTGCTTGTGGACACCCTGAGTGCCGCAGATGAACCGCACACTCGCGCAGCCATAACCCCACTCGTCGAGAGCCTCATGTGCGGCCTCCTTCACCGCCGGATGCTGCGCGAGGCCGAGGTAATTGTTCGCGCACAGGTTCAACACCGGTTTGCCATCGGCAACGCGGATGGTCGTGCCCTGCGGCGTGATAATGACGCGCTCGTTCTTGTAGGTGCCGGCGCCGCGAATGTCGTCGAGTTCCTGACGAAGGTGTTGCTGAAAGGGGCCGAACATAATCGTGCGGATGAAATGAAGGGGACGTTCGTTCAACCGAGCCAGTCGAGCACGACCTTGCCAGACTGTCCGCCGAGCATCGCCTGGAAGCCCTGCTCGAACTCGGTGTAGTGAAACCGGTGCGTGATGACCGGGCGGATGTCGAGGCCGCTTTCGAGCATCACGGTCATCTTGTACCAAGTCTCGTACATCTCACGGCCGTAAATGCCTTTAATCGTAAGCATGTTGAACACGACTTTGTTCCAGTCGATTGCGATCTGCTCGGACGGAATCCCGAGCATCGCGATCTTCCCGCCGTGGCACATGCTGTCGATCATGTCGCGGAACGCAGCGGGACTACCCGACATCTCAAGGCCGACATCGAAGCCCTCCTTCATGCCAAGCTCGCGCTGAACGTCGCGCAACGAAGCCTTCGACACATTCACCGCGACAGTGGCCCCCATCTTCTTCGCCAACTCCAGCCGGTAATCGTTCACGTCAGTGACGACGATGAAACGCGCGCCCGCATGTTTCGCGATCGCCGCCGCCATGATACCGATCGGCCCAGCTCCGGTGATGAGCACATCCTCCCCGAGAACGTCGAATGTCAGCGCCGTATGAACGGCGTTGCCGAACGGATCGAAGATCGCCGCGACATCGCGATCGATGGCCGGCTGGTGATGCCAGACGTTGGTCATCGGCACAGATATGTATTCCGCGAACGCGCCGGGGCGGTTCACACCGATGCCCTTTGTATCCGCGCACAAGTGGCGGCGGCCGGCCAGGCAGTTCCGGCAGCGCCCGCAGACGACATGGCCTTCCGCGCTGACAATGTCGCCAGGCGCGAAGTCATTCACGTTCGAGCCGATCTCTACAACCTCGCCCACGAACTCGTGCCCGACGGCCATCGGCACCGGGATCGTCTTCTGCGCCCACGCGTCCCACTTGTAGATGTGGAGATCCGTACCACAAATGCCAGTCTTGTGGACGCGGATCAACACGTCGTTGATGCCGGTGCCCGGAACAGGAATCTCCTCCAGCCACAACCCGGGACGGGCGTGCGACTTTACAAGGGCTTTCATTGTTTTCGTGCGGGGAGCCACCTGGCCGGCGGCGGGCCGTGCGTCGATTCGTTGCTTGCCTGTGAGGACCAAGTCCTGCACGGTGTCCGATATGCCGGAATTCATGTGCGGTATAGTAGAAGTGAAATTCCTGTATGCAAGACTTGTTTCCACTATATCAGACACCCAGCCATGACCAAGAAACGCAACGCAACGTCCAAGCCGCCGGCTTCTGCACCGGCGGACGCGATCAACCGCCACCTGGGAGCCCGCGTGAAACAGCTTCGCTCAGGCCGGGGATGGTCCCTCGACGGACTGGCCAGCGCCAGCGGCGTCAGCCGTTCGATGCTCAGTCAGATTGAGCGCGAACAGGCCAACCCGACGCTTGCCGTCACGCTGCGCATCGCCCAGGCGTTCGGCATGACCTTGGGCGAGTTGCTCGAAGTGCCGGGCGCCAGTTCCACTGTCACCGTCATTCGCGCGAACGACCACGCCTTCCATTATCGCTCCGACAAGTTCTGCCGCGTGCGCACGTTGAGCCCGCTGAACCTGGAGAAGGATGTGGAGTTTTACGAAGTGCAGTTGCAACCCGGCGGCGCGCTGCGGAGTTCGGCGCATTTCGAGGGAACGCGCGAGTTCCTCACCATTCAGAAAGGCCAGGTCCGCGTGGAGTCCGCCGGTGATGCGGAAGACCTGGGGCCGGGCGACTCCGCCACCTACCGGGCCGACGTGCCCCACGCGATCATCAATCTTGGCAAAGGCGAGGCGCTGATGTTCCTCGTGGACATCTACCGCTAGCGCCAGCCCAAAACAGTCGTCATCCGTTGCGGATGCGCCCGCTCTCGACACCAAGTTCGATTCGCGCCTTCCACCGCGTGTATTCGCGAAGCAGCGAGTCACCCCACGTTCCGAACCACGTGTAGCCATTGCGCCGCTCTGCCTCGATCTCCGCGAGCGAATACTTCTTCACCCCGTCGCGACCGGCGAAGATCGGACGGTTCGTTCCGATCTCGTAAAACCGAGCCCAAAGCGGCGGCGCTTCTGCGTCCTTCACCATCACCTTGTTCCCATCGACGCGGGTCTCGCGCAGACCCGTGACTTTCGCGACCTTGAACCACGCCACCCCGGCTTCGATCGCACGCCGCACTTCCGGTGACGGCCGCTCAATGCTCATCAACAGGCGCAGCAGCCCCGCGCTTTCACCGCCGCTGAGAGAAGCCAGCTCAAACTTACGCGCAGGCCGCGGCTCCAGCGTCACCTCGTCATGCTGTGCGCACCAGGCCGTGCGCGCGCCGTCCACCAGCACCTGGCAACGGAGGATGCACGCAACGCCGCGCTCAAACGCCTGTGCGCAACGCACGCGAAGCGCCTCGGGCACGAATACGAAATCACCGCCTCCATTTACATCGCGCAGCAATTCGAGGAGACGCGTCATCGTGCCGTCGTTGAACGTGATGTGGCGGTGATATGACTTCGCAGGCGGCGGATGGAACTGCGGCCAGCCGCCGGAGGGATATTGCGCGGCGAGGATGTGATTGAGCCCACGCAGGAACGCCGTCTCGCATCGGGCGTCCCTGGTGACACCGAATGCCCGCGCGAGAATCCGCAACTCAGTGGTCGTCGCCCCGTTGTCGAAGGTGGCGTGTTCCAACTTCACCCCCGGTTCGAAACGCTTTGTGGTCGTTGGCTGGTTCTTCGGCCAGCCGCCCGCAGCCGTCTGCCAGCTCAGGACATTCTCGACCGCTCCCCTGCCCTCCTCGGTGCGCAGCCACTCCGCCGTCGGAACCACGGCTGCGACACACGGCAACGCCACGGCGACACAGAGCGCGACGGAAATTCGTTTAACGAGCGTCGAGACGGACATCGCCACAGAGATGCACCACAAGGCCGAGTTCAGCAAGCGCCGCGGCCTTCACGCGCGCGGCACGATGGGCTTCCTTCGCGTTCGGGGCATAGACGACCTGGATGTGGTTCGACTTGTGTCGAGCCATCATCTGGTCGCGTGTCACGCCTTCGAGCACCGCGTGCATGATCGGCCACTGCGGCGTCGTCTCGCGCCAGCGTCGTTCCGTTTCGGCCTCGGGAAGCTTCACCACTTTCGCGACACCGATGTCGCAATGCAGCCCGCCGTCCATGATGAACACGCGGCTCCACACGATGTGCCCCGGCTTGCTGACGCCCTTGAGCGTGCCGCCGCCGAGCCGGAAGTACATCGCCGGCTGGCGTTCGCTGCGTGCGCCCTTGTAGCCGCCGACGAAGTGGGCGGCCGGTGCCGCACCCGAAATGAGGAACACCCAGACGTAGTCGTTCACGCCGGCGCCCCGATAGTGCTGCCCCCAGCGCAGGTCATGCAGCGTGTTCTCCGGCGAGAAGCCGAGCATGCGCCATAGTTCGTAGGTCACGAGCCCATCAAGGCCCGCGCATTCGTCCACCTCATTGAAGTGCGGCACCGCTTCGCCACGGAACAGCTCGCGACCGGTCACTGCGTGCTTCACGGGCGGACGATCGACGTTGTTCAACAACCCCTCGACGAGATCGCTAGCGGGCGCGAGATCCTTCAAGCCCTGCTGATACTGGATGCCAATCGTCGCGCAACCGAACTCATCGGCGATGCGCACGGCCGCGATGTACATCCGGCATTGCTGGAGCGTCTGCGCCTCGGTGAGCTCCGTGGCTTCGTCGCGACCCCAGCCGAACGTCAGGCCCTTCTTCAACAACCAGTCGAGCACTGCGCGCGCCTCGGTGTCCTTCACGCGGAGCATTTCCGCGTAGAGCGACGACTGGCTCAGGCGCTCTTTGAAAACGCCCGTCGGGTGCAGGAGTTCATCCGGGATGATGGCGTTGAACATGCCCATACAACCTTCATCGAAGACGCCCATGATCGCCTTGCGCTGTCGGAACGCCCGCGCGAAGTCGCGGCCGAACTTCTCATCCGCCGCCGGGAGCTTGAGCAGCGCGAGATCGCGGACATGACTCTGGTCGTGTGTGACCCCGCCTTCCGCGAGCCACTGGCGAAGGCCGGACTTGAAGCCGTCGTCCGTGAAGTCCTCGCTCCACAGCGAGCTGTAACGAATCCCGGCCTTCGTCATCGAGCCGTTCAAGTTCAGCATCCCGACGAGGCCCGGCCACGTGCCGCTCCAATTCGCCACCGTGAGAATCGGCCCGCGATGCGTGAGCAGTCCGTGGAGAATGTGATGGCTATACTGCCAGACGCACTCGGCGACGATCAGCGGCGCGGCGGGATCAAGCCGACGGAAGACTTCCATGCCCATTTTCTGCGAATCGATGAAGCCATGGCCCTTCGCCTTGTCGAACGCATGGGCGCGCACGACGATCCAGCCCTCGGCCTTGAGCGCACGCGTCAGCACGGCCTCCATCTTCGCCTGTTCGGCCCAGCACTTCTGGTTCGCCGACGTGCGGAGATCGCCGTTAGCCATGAGATAGACGTGACGCGGTTTCAGCGGAGCGGGCGATTTCATGTTTGTGAAGCGGAGCGTAGCTAGAGGCGAAGGAATTTGTCCACCATGCCCGTGTGAACGCAGCGTCCCGGCCGAACTACGGGCCTGCACGCGCATCGGGCGTCGGAAAATGCCTTGGCCGGGAAGAACGGCCCCGATAGATTCCGGCTCCAATGATTCGAAGCAATCCCTTTGCAGTGCTGATGGTCTCGGCACTGTTTCTTTCCGCGCTCGCGAGCTGCTGGTTCTCCGCGTGGTGGTTTCTCGGCACGCGCGAGCTTCAGGGCCTCGAGTATCACAGCCAGGCCATGACCCGCGTTTCCAACGCCATGCAGGCGCTGGCAGGCGACGCGGTGGAATACAGCCGCCGGAATCCCGGCATCGATCCCGTGTTGCAGAAGTTCGACATCAAGGTGAAACCCGGTGCGGCCGGTGCCACAGCCCCGGCTGGCGCAGCGCCTAAATCTCGTTGAGGCAAACCCATGGACAACTCACCTGAATCCAACGTCTCGCCCTCCGCGCCGCTCAGGCAGCGCCCGACGCAGTTTCATCGTGTCACCGTCGAAGAAGTCTCACAGCAGTGCCAGGACCTGCGGACGTTGCTGAACGCGACGTTTGTCGCGCTCCTCGTTCTCAGCGTTGCGGTGAATCTCTTTCTCGCGAAACAGATGCGGCAGGTGCGCAATCGAGTGGCCGAGTCGAGGCCCGTCGTGGTGCGGATGAAGACGGAGTTCGACAAGAAGGAGCCGAACATGAAGAGCTTCGTGAACGCGCTCGTGGGGTACGCGGCCACGGATCGCGAGTTCCAGCCGGTGCTTACGCGGTATCGCGAAGTGCTGCCGCAATACCTCGGCTCGTCGATCGCCGTGAGCACCGCCCCTGTCGCGCCGCCCACGGCGAATGATCCGGCCATCGGCCAGCCGCTGGTTCCGGGAACACGTTGAGCGTGCGCGCGGAAGCCCCTCCGATGCGGCCCCGCTGCTGGCAGCGCATGAATGCGCCCATCGCTGTCGCCGCCGGGATACTCGGAAGCGCGGGCTTTGGTTGCCGGGAGTTTCCGATTCACGAACACGCTGCTTCACCTTCACTCGTCCAGCCCATGCACGAATCCATCCGCTCCGAACAACAGGTGACCCGCGACCCACGCGGGCATTTGCTGACCAACATCGGCGTGTGGTCGCCGGACAGCGAATGGATCGTCTATGACACGCGCTCCGACGCGGCCGGGGAGAAGTTCGACGGCGCGACGATCGAGATCGTGAACGTGCGGACAGGCGAGGTCCGGGAAGTTTATCGTTCCGCCAACGGCGCGTTCTGCGGCGTGGCCACTTTCCATCCGAGGGAAGCGCAGGTTGTGTTCATTCACGGCCCGGAGCACCCCACTCCAGACTGGAGCTACGGGCCGGCGCATCGCCAGGGAGCGATGGTGGATCTCGCAATGCCCGGAATCGCACGGCCGCTGGATGCACGCGATCTCTCGACTCCCTTCACGCCGGGCGCGTTGCGCGGCGGCTCGCATGTCCACGTCTGGCACGCGGCGGGCGAGTGGTTGAGTTTCACATACGAAGATCACCTCCTGCCAGCCGGCACACCTCGCACAACCGGCGGCGACATCAATCAACGCAACATCGGCGTGTCGATGCGCGGCCGGCCCGTCACAGTTCCGAAAGCGCATCCGCGCAATCACTCCGGCGATGCGTTCACCGTGCTCGTCACGCGGACAGTAGTCCAGCCGGAGCCGGGCTCAGACGAGATCGCCAAGGCCTTCGAGGAAGGCTGGGTCGGGACGAACGGCTACATCCGCCCCGACGGATCCCGGCAGTCGCGCGCGCTGGCGTTCCAAGGTCACACGATCGCACGTGACGGTCGCACGAATGCCGAGGTGTTCATCGTCGATCTTCCGACCGATCTGACCATGCCGGGCGAGGGACCGCTGGCTGGCGCGATCGACCAGCGTCCGTTCCCGCCGCGCGGCGTTGTCCAACGGCGGCTAACATTCACGCACGACCAGAAGCATCCGGGAATTCAAGGTCCACGCCACTGGCTGCGCGCTAACGCGGCCGGCTCGGCCATAGCGTTCCTTCTGCGCGATGACGCCGGCGTCGTGCAGCTCTGGGCGGTTTCCCCGAATGGCGGTGCGCCGCGTCAGGTCACACGCAATGCATCCGACATCGCGTCCGCGTTCACTTGGAGCCCGGACGGATCGCGGATTGCCCATGTGGCAGACGGGAGTGTTTGCGCGACCGACGCAGCCTCAGGACGTACGACACGCCTCACGGCTCGCTCCAATGCGAGCAACGCGCCGAGACCCGAGGCATGCGTGTGGTCCCCGGATGGGAAATGGATCGCCTTCGCGCGCCGAGTGCCGAACGCCGCCGGGGAGTTCAATCAGATCTTCGTGGTGCCCGCCGGCCAATAACCCCTCAAAACAATCGACGTGCTCAGGGGGCGCTGAAGGCTTGGGAAGCAGGATCGATTGAGTCTCGTCTGTTCGTATGAAGTGCTTACGGCGTGTCGAGCAGCCTAACGACCAAAGCTCAGCAACCTAGCCCACAGGACGCCACGATTGCAACCGGAGCGCGATGGCCGGGTTCGCTGCAGCGCTTGGTTAGGCGGCGTGGTCATCTCAACTCGTCGTCTGTGGCTGCAAACTGGCCGCTGCTGCGTCTGCCCGCTTGCGTGTCACGACCGCCTCGTAATCGACCAAGTAAAGGCCGCAGGGCCGGCAAAGATAGCTGTGACAATAACGAGCAGGAGAGAAGAACAACCTCTGAAGCCATGTCCTCTTGTTCAAGTCCTCGTCCACAAAGGCAAAGCTGCGGAACTTGCTGGCCGTGATGAAAGACAAGCCGCACGCCTTGGCAAAGAAGCCATGCTCAAGTGGTCCGTCACACTGAAGGCATTTGTCGATTCGGTGTTTCATGTTGGTGTGGGGTGAAGCCGCCTAACGACCCAAGCTCAGCGACCCGGCCCACGAGACGGCTCGATTGCAACCGGAACGGCCCGGCCGGGTTCACTGCAGCGCATGGTTAGGCCGTGTCCTCATTTCTCGGCAGGATAATAATAGACTCTGGAAATCAGCCGACCGCTGAACTCGTAAACGGAAAGACTCGCTTGAGACTTCGGGCCGGACTTGCCCTGCCAAGCGGCGCGCTCCAGCGCCGCCACGCGGGATGCCGTCACCCGCACCCACTCCAGCTCCGACTTGACGCTCGGCGTAGACTTAAAGTAAGCCGCCAAACTCTCCCGCAGCTTG
>SXGS01205515.1_pt1 | contig 18114 bp, 10 predicted proteins | sample 3174681 | NCBI WGS metagenome assembly SXGS01 (sample SAMN11356861, study PRJNA531348) | freshwater metagenome | isolation source: freshwater sample F1-80 | place: China: Fuxian Lake, Yuxi | collected 2017-12-25 | reverse complement strand
TGCCGCACGAACTCCTCGGGATACCGCAACGGCTCCGTCGTCAGCACCGCGTCATCGCGAATCACCACCGCGTTCTCCAGGCTGCCGCCGCGAATGAGGCCGTTCTTGATCAGGTACTCAATCTCCTCGAAGAAGCAGAACGTCCGCGCATGCGCCACGTCGCGCTTCCACGTCTCCGGCGTCAACTCCACCGAATAGAACTGCGAGAAGCGCCCGGCCTTGTCCGAGCTCGTGCAGGAAATTTTCAGCCGGTCATGGGGGAAGATGGACATCAACGTGTCCTCGGACTGGAGCTGCAACGGCTCCGTCACACGATACACTTCGCGAACCTCCGCCTGCGGCGCGATGCCCGCGTGCTCGATCATCTTGCAATACTCCCGCGCGCTGCCGTCGCCGATCGGCGGCTCGTTCGCGTCCACCTCGATGACCGCGTTGTCGATCCCGAACCCGGCGAAGGCCGCGAGGATGTGCTCCACCGTCTGCACCTTGGCGCTGCCCTTGGCGATGGTGGTCGAGCGGTTCGTCTGGGAAACGTTTTCCACCCGCGCCTCGATCTCGGGCTTGCCATCCAAATCGACGCGGCGAAACCGGATGCCCGTGTTCGGCGGCGCGGGCAGCAGCGTCATCGTCACCTTGTTCCCGCTGTGCAGGCCGATGCCGGAATAACTGACGCTCTGTCGCAAAGTCTGTTGCTGTGACACGCGCGGATTTAACTGGCCGACGTGATCCTTGGCAAGTCCGGCCGCGTCCGGTCGTGTCCCTTCAAAAAGACAACGGCCGGGTAAGGCGCGTGCCTCACCCGGCCGTTTGAAGAGCTCAGTCCGACCCTCGAACTCAGCTGACGGACGGCGGTGCGAAACCGTCGCGGTAATTGCGCGCGACAATTTCCTGGTTGGCCTTCTCGTTGTTGCTGAAGCGGAAGTTCGCCGCGTCCCAGCGGAGGTCCTGGCCGGGGAAACGCGTCGCCTTCACCGCGAGCAACGCCGGCTCGGTGATACGCCAGCCAATCTGGAACGGCGTCCACAGCGGCTTCTTCGCACCAAGGCAGTTGTCCGCCCAGTCCTTCCAGTGGTTGCGCGGGGCCACCTCGGGCAGCGGCTCGTTCTCCACGACCTTGCCCTTGCGGAAGATCGTAATCTTGCCGTCCGCCTGAAGCAGGAGCGTGCCTTCCTCGCAGACGACCATCGTGTGGTTCGCGCCGACTTTGGTCGGGGGAAGGCCCAGCGCGGCGAAGGACGGAAGCAGCGCGTCGTCGTTGTATTGCACGACGAACTTCTCGCGGGCGAAGTTGCCGCCGCCGGGATAGGTGATGGTGCTCTGGTTGTGCGCGGTGTGGCCGGTGTTCGATGGGCGCGGCGTGTGCGTGATCACCGCTTCCGGCGAGGGCAGGTCATACGCGAAGTAGAGCAAGTCGAGGAGGTGGCAGCCCCAGTCGGCGAGTTGGCCGCCGCCGGTTTCCCAGAACGCGCGCCAACGACGCGGGGCAAGATCCTCGCTGTAGGGCAGGTCGCCAAGCGGACCGCGCCAGAGATTCCAATCGAGATAATCTGGCACCGGCTGGGCCGCGCCGTAGGGGCTCCAGGCGTCGGTGAAGTAATGGCCCTTGGACACACCGCCGGTCCAGACGTGCGCCGAGACGGGCCGGCCGAACTGGCCCTTGCGCAGCATCTCCACCGCTTGCATGCGGCCCGTGAGGCACGCGCGCTGGTTGCCCATTTGCGTGACGAGATTCGGCCGCGCGGCAAGGCCGTCACGAATCATTTTCAGCTCGGCGAGCTGATGCACGAGCGGCTTCTGGCCGTAGATGTGTTTGTTGTGCTTCATCGCCGTGAGCATCATCGGCGCGTGATGGAAATCCGGGGCCTCAATGATCGCAGCGTCGAAATCGCCGGCCTTGTTCGCGAAGGCTTCGCGGTAATCCTTCATCACCCAGGCGTTCGGGTGGTCTTTCTTGATCTTGTCGAGCTCGCGCTGATCCACGTCGCAGAAGCCGGCCCATTCGACCTGCGGATGGCCCTTGAGCCCGTTGCGCTCGAGGCTGCCGATGCCGCCGACGCCGACCTGGATGACGCGCAGCTTGCTGTTGGTGTTGGTCTGCGCGCGGCCGGGCAGTGTGAGTGCAGCCACGCCGGCGGTGAGAACGGCGCCATTCCGGAGAAAGGTACGGCGCGTGACGGGGAACTTGGGAGTTGCTGTTTTCATAATGGGTGGCGGCATCATGCACGTCCGCCCCAGCAGCTCAAGCGCAAGAATTCAGCGGCCGGCCGGCCGTGTTTGGAGGAGGGTTCTGCCGCGGGCCGCCTATCCCCCAAGTCCAAACCACGACCATCTCTGGGCAATTCATCACTGTGCCGGATGGAGGTTTCTGATATACACTGGCGCGTCGTATGAAGTCCGCCATCACCGCCGTTCTCGCCGTGCTGTTCTCGTGGCCGCTCGTTGCCCCAAGCCAGGCTGTCGCCCTGCACGACACTGTTCGCATCGCCGCCGGTTTCACCAACTCGACCATCACCCTCTCCGGCCGGGCCGAACTGCGCGTCACGGGCGTGGGTGATCCGCTGCCGGGCTGTGTTATGCACCTGAACTCGCCGGACGCCTGGCTGTTGTTTAGCAACGTCACGCCGTCGTCGGTCGCCGCCTCGCTGCTCACGCGCGTGCGCGTTAACGGTTCCGTCGCCGCGCTCCACTCGAACGTGCGCGTCGTGCAGTTCGCGCAGGGTGCGGTCGTGATTCCGCACACGCCGGACTTCGCGCCGCTGGAAGTCTTCGCCCACCGCCATTTCGCCGGGCCATCGAAGCTGCTGTCGCAGTTCACGGCGTACGGCGATGCAACGCTCGGGGCGCGTGTGGGCAGCATCGGGTCGTTCAAGCTCAAGCGCGGCTACATGGCGACCTTCGCGCAACAGGAGAGTGGCGCGGGGCCCAGCCGCAATTACGTCGCGCAGGACGGCGACCTCGAAGTCAGCCGGCTGCCCGCGTCCTTCGAAACGAATGTGCATTACGTCCGGGTCTTTCCGTGGCGTTGGGCGGGCAAGAAGGGCATCGCCGGCAACATCGAGTCCGGACTGAACACGGACTGGGGCTACAACTGGAACCTCGACCGCAATTCGTCGCTCGACTGGGAATACGTGCCCATCCGCCAGACGCGTTACTGGCCGGGCCTTGGCCAGGACTGGAAAACGCGCGGCTCCACGCACCTGCTCGGCTACAACGAACCCGACCGCCCCGATCAGGCGAATCTCCCCGTTGGCGACGCCATCAACTCGTGGCCCGATGTGCTCTGGCCGGGCCTGCGCGTCGGCGCGCCCGCCGTGTCCGACGGCGGACTAAGCTGGTTGTACGATTTCATGGACCAGGCCGATGCCGCCGGGCTGCGCGTGGATTTCGTGCCGGTTCACTACTACAGATGCCATGGCAATGCCGCTGATCCGGCGGGCGCGGCGAGCCAGTTCTACAATTTCCTCAAGGGCATTTACGACCGCGTGCAACGCCCGCTATGGGTCACCGAATGGAACAACGGCGCGAACTGGACGACCTGCGCCGACCCGAGCTTCGCGCAACAACAGGCCGCCATCGGCGCGATGATCGACATGCTGGAGAGCACGCCGTTCGTCGAGCGTTACGCGCTCTACAACTGGGTCGAGGACGCGCGCCGCTTGAAGTGGGACGACGGCTCGCTCACCGCCGCCGGCACCACGTATCGCGACAAGGTTTCCGGACTCGCCTATCGTCAGGAGATGGCGGACATCGGTGTCGGATCATCCGCGCAATTCTCGTTCGACGGCCACGCGTACGACCAGGGAAACAACGGTTTCGACGCGATGCTCGTCGGCGCGCCGAAGTACGTCGGCGGGCGTTACGGCCAGGCCATCGAGCTGAACGGCGCGACGGATTATCTCCAGGCCTCGCCGCGTCTCGGCGACAGCGCGGACTTCACCTTTGCAGGCTGGGTCTTCTGGAACGGCGGCGGCGCGTGGCAGCGCATCTTCGATCTCGGCGACGACACGACGCACTACCTGTATCTCTCGCCGCGGACGGCGGGCGGTTCGCTTCGATTTGCGATTCAGGATGGCGGGGGCGAGCAGCAACTCAGCGGGCCGCCGTTGGCCGTCGGCGTCTGGACGCATGTGGCCGTCACCATTGCGGGGAGCACCGGCAAGCTCTTCGTCAACGGCGCGCTCGTCGCGACGAACACAGCCATGTCCATCAACCCCGGCGATGTCGGAACGAAATTCAATTATCTCGGCCGAAGCCGATTTGCCGCCGACCCGCTGTTCAACGGGAAGTTCGACGACTTCCGCTTCATGAGTTCCGCGCTGACCGACGCGCAGGTTTCCGCCATCTACGCCACGCCGCCGCCGCGATTCTTCGCCGCAACGATCTACAAGCCGGACGCAACCGCCGGGCAGCCGTATGCCGTGTTGATCACAGCCGACGCTTCCGGCACCGGCCCTCTCACCTTCAGCAAGATGTCCGGCCCTGCGTGGCTGAACGTCGCCGCCAACGGCATGATCACCGGCACGCCAACGGCGGCGGACGGCGGTGTGAACACCTTCCGCGTGCGCGTCACGGACGCGAACGGCTCGCAGAACGCCGCCTTGCTCGTGATCACCGTGCCCGACGGCACCGTGACGATCGCCGTCGGCGACGACGCGGACGACGCCGAAGAATCGATCGTTACCGGCGAAGTCGTCATCTCCAGCACCGATCTCGAACTGGTGAATGACGTTGCGGGCGGCGCGGGCGACCAGATCATCGGGCTTCGCTTCAACGACATCCCACTGCCGCGCGGCGCAGTGGTGACCAACGCCATAATTCAATTCACCGCCGACGAATCGCAGGCCAACGCCACCAGCCTCAATCTCTTCGTGGAAGCTGCCGACCACGCTGCTCCGTTCACCGACGCGACGAACAACCTTGGCGCTCGCGTCCGTCTTCCGTTGAGCGTGGCCTGGACGCCGGCCGCGTGGACGGCCGGCGAGTCAAACGCCGCCCAGCGCACTCCGAACGTCGCCGGTCTTGTGCAGGAACTCATCGCGCGCCCCGGTTGGCGCGCGGGTAATTCGATCGCCGTCCTCGTCACCGGCACCGGTCATCGCACGGCCGACGCGCACGACAAGTCCGGCGGCTTCCCCGCGCGGCTCACGCTGGACTACTTCGTGGCCGCGCCGGCCCGCACCGCCGGTGCCACGATCACCGCAGCCGCGAACGATGCCGAGCAGGCCGCGTCCGGCACCGTCACATTGAACAGCACCGACCTCGAACTCGTGAACGACGGCGCGCTGGGCGATCAAACCGTGGGGCTGCGCTTCGAGAACCTCGCGCTGCCGCCCGGCAGCCTCGTCACGAGCGCGGAACTCCAGTTCACGGCGGACGAAGTTCAGACCAACGCCGCAGCCCTGACTGTTCGCGCCGAGGCCGCTGATTTCTCCACGGCGTTCCTCGCCGCCGCGAACAACCTCGGCGAGCGTCCTGTGACGGCGGCGTCCGTTGCGTGGAATCCCGCGCCTTGGGCCACCATCGGCGAGCGCGGCCCGCTCCAGCGCCCGCCGAATCTCGCGGCGCTTGTTCGCGAAGTTATCGCGCGCCCCGGCTGGACCAACGGCGGCGCACTGAGCTTTCTTATCACCGGCACCGGCAACCGCGCCGCCGATGCGGCCGATGAAGTTGGCGGCACGCCCGCGACATTGACTTTGACTCATCGTCCCGAACCTGCGCCGGGCACTTACGAGCGTTGGGCCGGCGGCTTTCCGGAAATCGGCGGACCCACGGACGATTTCGACGAGGACGGCTTCGACAATGTCTTCGAATACGCGCTCGGCCTTGATCCCACGGAGGCCGACGCCCAAGCGTTCCAGTTCGTGAAGGCTGGTAATCAACTCGTGCTCACCTACTCGCGCCCCAGCGCCATCGCCGATATCACGTGGCGGGTGGACTGGTCGGACCGCCTGGGAAATGTCGCTTGGCTGACCACCGGCGTCACCAGCCAGATCATTTCCGACAACGGCATCGTCCGCGTCATCCGCGCGACGGTCCCGGCGGGCGGTTCATCACAACGCTTCGTCCGCCTGCGCGTTGGCCACCAATAGGCTGCGGACATCGGTCACGCACTGGACCGTTCCTTTTCGCTACAGCTGGACGGCATTGTTGGTGCGGATTATTTTGAACGCCTCATGCCCGGCTTGCGTCTGACCGATTAGCCAGTACCTTGCCGCCATGCGCCCGACGCTTAACATAGCCTTCAGCCTCCTACTCCTCGTGATGCAGGCTGTCGGCATCGTCGCGCCGCATTCCGTCGAGGAGTCCGTACCCTGCCAGTGCTGCTCCTGTGGCAGCGACGCCTGCTCTACCACTCGCACTCCGGCTCCGTCCGCCGCGCCGCTGGCCGGACAGGCGGGTGAAGCCCGGGCCGAGTCGAAGAAAGCCACTCTCCGTCCGCAGCCGCAACCGACGGCGTCGGCATTCACGCCCGTCACCGTCGCACTCTTGGTTGCAACTCCCCTTTCCCCGATAGTTTCCTCCCAGCCGCTCTACGAACGCTTCTGCCTTCTGCTGATCTGATCTTCCCTGGTTGACCACGCCCTCGGTGTCGTTCGCGCCCATGCGCGTTCGGCTTCTCTGACAAGTCGCGCCCAAACGGCGCAACAACCAGAATCCAGATCCATGAAATATCTCTGTGCATTGCTTGCCGCGATGCAACTCGTCTCCGCCAGCGGTGCTGAAACCAGCCCGGGCGGAACTAAGAACTCAGTTCGCCTGACCGCCGTCATCCTCGACGCCTACGTCGAATCGATGCGAACGAACCATCCTGCGTTGCGGGCGCAATTCGCACGGGTCGGTGCCGCCGGTCACGCGGCCGAAGGCGTCCGGACGTGGGGCGATCCGACCCTGGCATTTGGCGGAACCGTCTCGGACGGTGCGCGCGGCCCCGCCCTGCGCGAAGACGGCGATCTTGTTTTCGAACTCGAACAACCATTGCCGCTCTTCGGAAAAGCCAGGGCGGCGCGCGCGGTTGCACAACGTGAAGCCGAGACAGAAACAGCCCGAGCCACAGTTGTGTTCCAGACGTTGCGCCGGGATCTGATGAAGACGGTCATCACTCTCGCCACACAGGAGGAGTTGATCGCTCTCGCGCACGAAGACCTGGCATGGCTCGAAACCGCGCTGGCCGCAGCCACCGGACAGCATCGCGCGGGCAACGGTTCAGCCAACGCGGTGCTCAAGCTCCAGACAGAACACGCGCGCCGGAAGGATGCATTACTGACGGAGACGCGCCGCCGGGAGCAGGTGCAGGTCAGCCTCAACCGGCAGCTTCAGCGTCCTCTGCACGAAACGTTGCCGGCTCATGCACTGCCGGAGATCGCGCCCTCCGTGCCCTATTCCTCGAACCTCGTTGAACACGCGCTGCGTCATGAACCGACGCTGCTCGTCCTGGCGTCGGAGTTGCGGGCCGCGCGGGCGCAGGCCGACATCGCTCGCAAGAGTCGGCTGCCTGATGTCGGTGGATTCGTCGAAGGCCGGCAGTATTCCGGTGACGGCGGGTTCCGCGAAGCCACGATCGGCGTGAAGCTCACCTTGCCGTGGTTTAACGGGCGGAAGTATCGCGGCGATCTCGAACGCGAACGCGCGCGCGCCGATGCCGTGCGATTCGAGTCGGAGAACGCGGCGCAATTGGTTCATGAAGAACTGCACCGGCTCACAGTTGAGCTGGATGCCGCCCGTCGTGAGGCGCTGCTGTATCGCGACGAAATCCTGCCCCGCGCCCAGCTCATGTTCGAGACGTTGCGCTCGCAATGGCTCAATGGCCAGGTGCCGCTGGCCGAATCGTTCGATGCTCGGCGCGAATGGCTCGAAGCCCGGCAACAGTCTGTTCGTGCGGTCGCCGCGCAGCAGCAGTTGCTGAACGAACTCGCCCTCGCAGCCGGGTTCGAGCGCGCCGCCAACCTTGAACAGTTTCTCGGCAAGAACGTCTCGTCCGCGATCGTCCCGGCAACCTTTTCAACGCCATGAAAACTATCCGCCTCTCCCATGTGTTCCTAATCGCCGTCGCAACCGCTGCAGCAGGCTGGTTTGCTGCGCGCTTCCCACAGTTGTCTCCAGCGGATTCCGTTCAGGCGGATACGTCTGCGCCGGGCGCGCGCAAGGTGTCATTCTACCAGAGCGCGATGCATCCCTGGATCAAGTCCGACAAGCCGGGACGCTGCACCATCTGCGGCATGGAACTCTCGCCGGTGTTCGAGGGCGACAAGGGCTTCGAGGCCGGTGAAGGACTCGTGACGCTCGGCTCGAACGCGATTCAAGTGATCAACGTCCATGGCACCGAAGCGCGACGCCAGCCGCTGCGCCGGACGCTACGATTCGCGGGAATGATTGACGACAACGACGCGCGGCATCGCATCGTCTCTGCGACGGTGGACGGGCGAATCGATTCGTTGATGGTGAATCATCTCGGCGCGGAGGTGACCGCCGGCGCGCCGCTGGCGACTTTCTACAGTCCCACGCTGCTGGCGGCCGAACGCGACTACGTCACCCTGTTTCGATCGCCGGGAGCCGGAGCAGAGCGCCAGCAGTTGATCGTCGGCGCGGCGACGCGGTTGAAGCGGTTCGGGTTGAGCGCAGACCAGATCGCGGCGCTATCTGGCAAGCAGGCGGACGACATGCACACGACGTTGGTCGCTCCCGTTTCGGGCACGGTGGTGGCGCGCTCGGTTTACGCCGGCCAATACGTGAAGGAGGGCGACAAGCTGTTCGAGATCGCGGACTTCTCGACCATGTGGTTCCTGTTCGACGCGTATGAGCGTGACCTGGCGTGGCTCAAGCCGGGCCAGAAGGTCGAGGTCAGCACGCCATCAGCGCCGGGCCGGAGTTTCAGCGGAGCGATTGCCTTCATTGATCCGAACATGAAGGAGATGACGCGGACCGCGAAGGTGCGCGTGGAGCTGGCCAATCCCCTGGTGGAAACCAACGGGCACGCGCGCCGGGAGCTGTTGCACAAGCTCTTCGCCGAGGCGTTGGTGTCCGTGGATGTGCCGGAGGTGCTGGCCGTGCCGCGAACCGCAGTCCTGGCCGCCGGGCCAACACCGCTTGTGTATGTGGACAAGGGCGGTGGCGTTTACGAGCAGCGCAAGGTGCGCCTGGGACGCAGCGGCGATGAACTTGCGGAAGTCCTGGAAGGCGTTGCCGAAGGCGAGCGCGTGGTGACGCAGGGCAACCTGCTCATTGACGCGCAGGCACAACTCGATGCCGGCGTAAAGGAGTCCTCCGACGGCGTCGCGCCACCAGCCTCCACCGCGAACGAATGGCCTCCGCTGACGGCTCCTCAGGAGGCGGCCGTCATCGAGTTCTTGAAGCTCATGAACAGCCTCACAGATGCTCTGGCCTCGGACAATCTGGAGGAGTTCAACGGGCGCACGGAGGGATTGCACGCCGTCCTGCCGAAGTTGCTCGCTCCGTTCGGCGAAGCGGGCCCGTGGCGCACGTTGATCGGGAGCCTCGAACCTCACGGTCATCTCGTGCGCGCGGCCGATCTCAAGTCAGCGCGCAAGGCGTTCCACGCATTGAACGAACCGACGGTGGCGCTCGCCAAGGCGGCCCGGCGTGCTGCAGCCGGATTGAACAGCCTGAAGGTGTTTCGCTGCCCGATGACGAAGGATTCATTTCCCGGAGCCCCGCGCACTGCGGAGTGGCTGCAACTGGCGGCACCGATTCGCAATCCGTGGTTCGGAGCCGAGATGCTGGACTGCGGCAGCGAAGTGAAGCCGTAACGCGATTTCCGTGGTGACGCCAGTGGGGGCGTCGTCGCGGACAACTCAACAACCCCACTACGAAAGAAACACGAACATGAAAAGCAAACTGATGGTGGCTGCGGCCATCGCCATCGCGGCGATTGGGCTGATGGGCTGCGCGACCCACAAGCACGCGGGTAAGAACTGCGACGGCTCCTGCTGCAAGAGCGCCGAGGCCTGCGCGAAGTGCTGCGGCAAGGACTGCGCCTCGTGCTGCAAGAAGGAGCACAAGCACTAGCTGCTCCCACGGCTGCGGGACGCACCGGTCCCGCAGCCGTTGGCGTTGGTGTCATACTGAATTCGTGTCCCTGTCCGCCTTCGCATCATGATCAACCGGCTCATTGAATGGTCGCTGCGCAACCGCTTTCTGGTGGTGTGTGCGACTTTGTTCGTCATCGCGTTTGGCATTCGCGCGGTCTATCGCACGCCGGTCGATGCCATCCCGGACCTGAGCGAAAACCAGGTGATTGTGTTCGCCGACTGGGCAGGGCGCTCGCCGCAGGAGGTGGAGGATCAGGTGACGTATCCGCTCTCGGTGAATCTCCAGGGACTGGCCGGCGTGAGCGCGGTGCGCGCGACGTCCATGTTCGGTTTCTCGCTGGTGACGATCATCTTCGAGGACAAGATCGACAACTACTTCGCACGTACGCGGGTGCTGGAGCGGTTGAATCTGCTCACGTCGCAGCTTCCCGCCGGGGTCGTTCCGCAACTCGGGCCGGACGCCACGGGACTCGGCTGGGTCTATCAATACTATCTCGATGTTGATCCCGCGCAGGCCCCCGGCGGCGGTTACGACCTGGGGCAGCTTCGCGCGGTGCAGGACTGGTTCGTGCGCTATCAATTGAACGCGGTCTCCGGCGTGGCCGAGGTGGGCAGCATCGGCGGGTTTGTGCGGCAGTACCAGGTCGAGGTCAGTTCCGTGAAGATGCGCGCGGCGGGAGTGTTGCTGAAAGATGTGATGGAAGCAGTCGAGCGCGGGAATCTGAACGTGGGTGGAAAGGTCATCGAAGAGAACGGCATGGAGTTCATCGTGCGCGGGCTGGGGCTCGTGAAGTCCACGGAGGATTTGGAGAGCGTTGTCGTGATGGAACGCGACGGCACGCCGGTGTATCTGCGTGACGTGGCGACAATCCAGATCGGCGGTGATTTCCGGCGCGGCGCGCTCGACGTGGACGGGCGCGAGGTTGTGGGCGGCACTGTGGTGATGCGAACGGGCGAGAACGCACGCGAAGTCATCGAGCGGGTGAAGGCGAAGATCGAGCAGATCACGCCGAGCCTGCTGCCCGGCGTGAGCATCCGGCCGTTCTATGACCGGAGCGACTTGATCGAGCGCACCATCGCCACGCTCAAGCATGCGTTGTGGGAGGAGATCGTCCTGGTGACGCTGGCGCACATCATCTTCCTCTGGCATTTCCGCAGCATCCTCATCGTCACGTTGCCATTGCCGATTTCGATCCTGATTTCGTTTATCCTGATGAAGGAGTTCGGCCTGTCGTCGAACATCATGTCGTTGACGGGCATCGCCATCGCCATCGGCGTATTGGTGGATGCGGCGATTGTGATGACGGAGAACGTTCTGCGGCGCTGTGAGCAGGCGGAGGCTGAAAAGGGCGCAGGTGGGAAAGTGAGAGAGCGGGAAAGTGAGCCAACTGGCGGTGAACGCTTAATCTCACCTGCTCACTCCCCCACTTTCTCACCTGCCCGGCTTACCCCAGCTGAGACGCTCCAAGTCGTCCTCGATGCCTCGAAGCAGGTCGGCCGACCGATCTTCTTCGCGATGGCGATCATCATCCTTGCGTTCGTGCCGGTGTTCTCGCTGACGGGGCAGGAGGGAAAGCTGTTTCACCCGCTCGCCTTCACGAAGACCTTCGCCATGATCGGCTCGACGCTGCTGGCGGTGACGATGGTTCCGGTGCTGGCCTCGGTGCTGGTGCGCGGGCCGTTTCACAGCGAGGATCGCAACTGGCTCATGCGCGGGTTGCTGGCGATCTACGATCCTGTCCTCGACTGGGCGCTGCGCTGGCGCAAGACCGTGATGCTCGGGGCGGGGCTTCTGCTGGCGTCGGCGCTGGTATTGGCCTTCGGCTTGCCGCAACCGCTGCGCGAGAAACTCGCGACCTTGAATCCCAAGCTCGGAACCCTGACTGCCGGCATGGGCAGCGAGTTCATGCCGCCGTTGAACGAAGGTTCGCTGCTCTTCATGCCGGTGTTGCTGCCCAGCACGTCGCTCACGGAGGTGAAGCGTATCATGTCGTGGCAGGACAAGATCATGCGCCAATTGCCAGAGGTGCAGTCCGCCGCGGGTAAACTCGGCCGCGCCGAAACGGCCACCGATCCCGCTCCGGTCGAGATGATCGAAACCACCATCATCCTCAAGCCGGAGTACGTGACCACGAACCGCACAGTCCTCGGGTTCATCCCGTGGCCGACGGTGGTGAAGAACCCCGAGTGGCGCGACGGCATGACGCGGGAAAAGATCGTCGCGGAACTCAGCGAGAAGCTCACACAGGTGCCGGGTTACGTGCCTGGATTCCTCCAGCCCATTGAGAATCGCGTGCTCATGCTCGCCACCGGCATTCGTGCGCAGCTCGGCGTGAAGATACTCGGAGACGACCTGGACGAATTGCAGAAGAAGGCATTTGAGGTCGAGCGCGTTGTGCGCAGCGTAACTGGCGCGGTCGGCGTCGCGCCCAGTCGTGTGCAGGGCAAACCGTATGTGGAGATCGAAGTGAACCGCCCGGCGATGGCGCGATTCGGCCTCAGCGCGCAGGACGTGCTCGATGTTGTTGAAGCCGGACTCGGTGGACGAAATCTCAGCACGGCCATCGACGGGCGTCAGAGGTTTCCGATCCAGGTACGCCTTGAACGCTCGGAGCGCGACGACATCGAGCGGCTCGGCGATGTGCTGGTGCCGACGCCGGGCGGGAAGTTCATTCCGCTCGGGCAGGTGGCGACCATTCGCCGGCACACCGGCCCGAGTGAGATTGTCAGCGAGAACGGGCGGCTGCGGCTGTTCGTGCAAGCCAACGTGCAGGACCGCGATCTGGGCGGATTCGTGGAAGAGGTGAAGTCCCGCGTCACCCGCGAAGTGAAGCTGGAACGCGGAATGACCATCGAATACAGCGGCGCGTATGAGCACCAGCTCCGCGCACGACGCACGTTGACGCTGATCGTGCCCAGCGTGCTGCTCATCATCTTCCTGCTGCTCTACATGGTCTATCACTCGGCGAAGGAGGCCGCTCACGTGATTCTCGCGGTGCCGTTCGCGCTGACTGGCGGCGTGTTCCTGCAATACCTGCTGGGCTACAACTTCAGCGTGGCGGTGGCCGTCGGCTACATCGCGCTGTTCGGCACGGCGATCCAGACCGGCGTGGTGATGGTGGTGTACCTCGAAGAAATGTTGGAGCGGCGCAAGGCGGAACGCGGAGCGGCGTTCAATCGCGATGATTTGCTACAGGCGATCAAGGACGGCGCGCGGCTGCGGCTGCGTCCGAAGGTGATGACGGTGGCGACCATCGTGGCGAGCCTGCTGCCGATCATGTGGAGCGTGCGCGCCGGCTCGGAGGTGATGCAGCCGCTGGCCACGCCGGTGATCGGCGGCATGATCAGCAGCCTCATTCACATCCTCATCGTCACGCCGGTGATCTTCGCGTGGCTGCGGGAGCGCGAACTGCGCAACGAGCAGCCGCCTGGCGGAAACAACACGGGGCCGCGGGAATAACCCGGCATCCAGGCAACAGCCGCAACCTTCTCCTGCGGATAGTCTGGCAGCTTCACCTTCTTTCCCGCGCCAAACCGCGCGCCCTTGGACCGCATTTGTCTGCCGGGTTCTGGCAGACTGCATCGCGTCACAGTTTCTGGTTTCGCGGGAGCGGTCGGGTTGTATGCTCGTTCCCCGGCTCCGGACGGAACCGGACTTGGAAACGCGCGAAAGCCGATGTCGCCAACCGCAAACAACCTCATCTCCCTGCGCCAACTGCTGGCGGATCGTTTTCCGAAGTCGCGACTCGGGCTGCCAGTGGTTGCACCCGCGCCGACGCGCCTGACCACCGGCACGCCGCCGCTGGATGCCACGCTCGGCGGCGGCCTAGTCCCTGGCGAAATCACCGAACTCGTCGGTACCGGTGCCGGCTCGGGAAGCTGCCAGGTGTTGCACGCGCTCCTGCGTCACGTCGCGGCGCGCGCGGAATTTCTTGCGCTCATCGACGGGGCAGACAGCTTCGACGCCACGGCCGTCGCGCCCGATGTGCTGGCGCATCTGCTGTGGGTTCGCTGTCGCACGGTGGATGAAGCGCTTGGCGCGGCGGATGTCCTCCTGCGCGATCCTAACCTCCCGCTCGTTGTCATCGATCTCAAACTCAACGCGCCCGCGCAGCTCCGCAAAGCCCCGGCCGCCGCATGGCATCGCTTTGCGCGCTTGCTGGAGCAGAACGCCGTCACGGTGCTTGTCATCACTCCACACGCAATGGTTCATGGTGCGGGCTGCCGCGTGGAATGCGCGAGCCATCTCGGCCTCGACGCGCTGCACGGCGACACGGCGGAAGTTCCGCCCGAGCTGCGTTTCACGTTGCTGCGTTCCGCCGCCGGCCGCGAATCCACCCCCGCGCAGGCGGGTTGATGAAAGCTCACGCATGTTCGCCGTCGTTCATCTGCCGAAGTTCCCGCTTCAAGCCGCGCTGCGGCACGAGCCGGAATTGTGGTCGCAGCCCGTGGCGCTCGTTGATCCGGCGCGAACCACTCCGGCCGTCATCGAACTCACCGATGCAGCGCGCGCGCAGGGCGTCACCGCCGGCCTCACTCCCACGCAGGCGCTCGGCCGCTGCCGGAACGTCCTGATCCGCCGCCGCGCGCCGGCGGCCGAGCAATCGACGACGGAGGTTCTCCTGCAATGCGCGTTCAGTTTTTCGCCGAACATCGAAGCCACTGCGCCGGGCATTTGCACGCTGGATTTGCACGGGCTCACCGCGCTCATGCCGGCCGCTCCCGAACGCACCGCGCGTTGGGCGGCGGAACTGCGCGAGGCGATCGGTGTCGCCGGCTTGCGGGCGCAGGTCGGCATCGCCGCCACGCCGGGACTGGCGCAACTTGCGGCGCGCTGGGGCGATGGCCTCGCTGTGGTCAATGATCCCCGGCCGTTTGTCGCGGCGCTTCCAGTGGCGGCGCTGGAACCCTCGACGGACGTGACAAACATTCTCGAGAAGTGGGGAGTGCGGACCGTCGGCGAATTCCTCGCGCTCGGCCAGGAGGCGCTGGCGGAACGGCTCGGCCTTGAGGCACTGGCATTGTGCGCGGCGGCTTCCGCGAACCACAGCCGGCCGTTGCGCCTGGCCCGGCCGTCGGACGTGCTGCTGGAATCCTTCGAGTTGGATCCGCCGGTGGAGACACTCGAACCGCTTCTGTTCATCCTCCGGCGGTTCGTCGATCAACTCGTGCCGCGGCTGGCGTTGCAAGGACGGGCGGCGGAGGCGTTGACGCTGCGGCTGCGGCAGGATTCTGGCGAGGTGCTGGAACGTGTGCTGCGCGTGCCGCGTCCGACGGCGGAGGCGGAGATTCTTTTCCGCATGTTGCGCACGCACCTGGAGACGTTGCGCACGCAGTCGGCCATCGTCGCCGTCTCGCTGGAGGCCGCGTCGTGCCCGCGCGAGCAGAAGCAACTCGGGCTGTTTGAAACCACGCTGCGCGATCCGCAACGCTTCCAGGAAACGCTTGCGCGGCTGTCGGCGTTGCTAGGCGCGGATCGCGTCGGCACACCGGTGCTGGAAGATTCGCACCGGCCGGATGCCTTCGCTCTGGTGCCGCCGGATTTCGAGCGCGCCCCGACGCCCGCTCCCGCCGACGGCAGCGCTTTCACGGCCGTGCCCCGCGCCGGGCTGCCGCTGCGCCGGCTGCGTCCCGCGTTGAAGGCGCTGGTGGAGACCGCGCCAGAGACTGCCGGGGAGCAGCCGCTGGAGATTCGTTGCGCGATGGCGAACGGGCGGCTGCGGATCACCCTTGGCCCGTGGTGCGCCTCAGGCCACTGGTGGGAGGCGGACGGCGCGTGGCGGCGGGAGGATTGGGACGTGGAATCCGCCGGCGGCGAGACGCTGCGCCTGTGCCGCGAGCCCGCCGGCTGGACGGTGGAAGGTGTGCTGGACTGATCTTGGAAACGGCGGGTGGAATTTTACCGCAGAGGCGCGGAGCAGATGCAGAAGCAGTTCAGCGGAGGAGTTCATCCCAACTCGTGATGCCGATCATCGGCAGGGCCGGGGCGAACGTTTCCTTCCACTGCGGCGTGTCGGCAAGGCGAAAGAATTCGTAGGAGAGCTTCTTGCGGTCGGGATCGGCGTGGGAGCGGCCGTCCTTCTTGCGCGTCCAGAGGCCGAGATTCAATCCGCCTTCCGCGCCGTGATCGACATGGCGATGGAGGATGAAGGAATCCACCTCGGGAATCGCGGCGCATTTCACCCAGGCGTAGGCGTAGCCGGCGGCCTGGCGAAGTTCGCCATCGGGCTTGTCCGGCGTGTGAAAGCCTTGTTCGGAGAGGATGATCTTCCGCGCTGCGCCGCGATACAACAGATCCGGCTGGCGCAGGTAGCGGGGGAGCATTTCGAGGTTCTTGAACGTGATGCGCGGAGTATCGGCGTTCGTGGTCGCGCTCTTGTCGTTCCAAGTGCGCGGCTCGAAGAGGTTCTCTGGGTAGGGATGAAACGCCATGTGCCACGCGAAATTCCCCTGCTCGACGGCGCGGCGGTTGAAGTAGTCCAGGAACGGGCGCGCGGCGAAGGCTTGCTCGGCATTTCCGCCGGGGTAACGGATGCTCCAGTGATGTTCGAGCGACAGGTAGAGCCGGGCGGAGGCCGACACGGTTTGCAGCGCGGTCGAGGCAATGCGCGCGGTGCGGAGATAATCCTCGGCGAAGGTTTCCATGCTGACGCGGCCCATGTTCGCCCAGAACCAGTGGCTGTTCACCTCGTTGCCGAGGATGAAGTTCGCCACGCGCCCGCCGCATTCCGGATCGCTGGCGTAGCGGTGCGCGAGGAATTCGAGGCACGCGCGGAAGTGCCTCACGCCCTCGGCGCTCACGGTGTTGAACGCGCCGAGGCGGTTCGGTGCCGTGCGATCGTAGGCGGGATGCAGAAGGAGACGATTAACGTTCGTATCGCCGGATTCGTAGACGAGCAGGATAAGGGAGATGACGACTCCGGCGCGGGCGAGCGGCTTGATCTGGCGGTCGAGCGAATCGATGTAGCCGCGATGGAAACGTACCGGCGTGCCATCGACCATCCACGAGTGGCTGTTCGTGCGCGCGGCGAGGTCGAGCATCTGGCTGAAGTTGATGTTCAGCGCGGCGTGCTGGATGCCGAGTGCGAGCGCGTCCTCGACCATCTGTACTTGTAGGCCCTTCTTGCTGGCGGCGACGGGGAAGGCGTTCGTGAATGGCGCAATGCCGTCGAACTGTTCAACAAAGCGCGGCGGCGCGGCTGACACCCTATCACTGACGAGTTGGAAGCTGGAGAAGAGGCGATCCCGCGCTCCATCGAAGCGGGGGAGCGTGCTGCGGAAGCTTTCGGACCGGGGAAACGTGACCTCGATAGAGTTCGTTACCGAACGGCCTTGGGGAAGTATTTCGACGAGTCGGTCGCGCTGCGAAGATCGGCTTCCCTCTACTATGATGTTATCTCGCGTGGCTGTGACGGAGCCAATTTCTGGCGATTGAGCGGACGCTAAGGGAGGCAGTGAAACAATCCAGACGACGAATACGACTGCGAGCTTTTGGAATGCTGCGGAGATTGAGTTCAACATGCGGGATGCTGACGATGAAGCGAAGGGAATGCTTCACTCAAAGCACGAATCTCCAACCTCATTCTCTGATAACACGCCGGTCAGGAGACCGGCGCTCCTGTCATCCCAGCGCCGCCATCTGCCGCCGGCCTTCCGTCATGAACTCCAGGTAAAATTGCAGCCGCTCCTTCATTTCCTTGCGCGACACGATGGCGTCGATGAGGCCGTGATCGAGCAGGAACTCCGCAGTCTGGAAGCCGGGCGGCAGTTCCGCCTGCGTCGTGTCCTTGATGACGCGCGGACCGGCGAAGCCGATCATCGCCGCAGGTTCCGCGAGGATCAGATCGCCGACGCTTGCGTAGCTCGCCATGACGCCGGCCGTAGTCGGATGCGTGAGGACGCTGATGTAAGGAAGCTTCGCCTTCGCGTGATACGCGAGTGCGCCGCACGTCTTGGCCATCTGCATGAGGCTGAACATGCCTTCATACATGCGCGCGCCGCCGCTGGTGGAGATAATGATCACCGGGATGCCGCGATCCGTGGACGCCTCGATGAGGCGCGTGAGCTT
>SXGS01760806.1_pt1 | contig 18122 bp, 9 predicted proteins | sample 3174681 | NCBI WGS metagenome assembly SXGS01 (sample SAMN11356861, study PRJNA531348) | freshwater metagenome | isolation source: freshwater sample F1-80 | place: China: Fuxian Lake, Yuxi | collected 2017-12-25 | reverse complement strand
CCTGCCCGACTCCGATCACCGAGAACAACGCGCTCCCGGCGCCGGCGAGCAGGCTTGCGCCCTGGTACCCGGGTTCGCACTTTGCCGAGCCGGCGTCGATCAGACCGCCGCTCATCGCTTCGAGCGCGGCCCGGGCGCCGGTGTTCAAACCCTTCACCACCCCCTCACCGGTGAAGTCGTACATGTCGTTCCCGATCCGGACGAGGTACTCCCCGCTCGGATCGACCGCGTTGATGGGGTCGTTGTCGCAGTAGGCGTAGAGATTCAGGCCGCCGGCAAGGCCGATCGGATCCGGGCTGATGAAGCGTCCGAGTTCCGGATCGTAGTAGCGCTGATAGATATAGTCCAGACCGAAGCCGAGGGCTCCGGGCTCGCGCTGGTAGCCCCACTGACCGCCCCACTGGAATTCGGTCGCGTCTGCGCCGTCGGAACCGGCGGACCCGAGCGACCGTCCGAATGCGTCGAAGGAGGTCCGCCAGGGTGTGGTGACTGCGGTTCCGCCGCCGCTGCCGTCGGTCAAGTGTTGGGTGCTGCCCAGATGGTCGGTGTGGAAGTAGCGATCTTTGAGGGTGGCGCCGCGCTGCGTGCGGGTGGAAATCCCGGGCGTCTGCAGGTTGGTGTGGGTTTCTCCCGTGGTGTTGGAGTAGCGCTGGTGCAGCCCGAAACTGTCGAGCTTGACGCCATTGACGGGATCCGACTTTTGGACGCGGTCGCCGTCGGCGGCGTACAGGGCGGAGAGGGTGACTCCGTTCGTGCGGCCGCGAGCCGCGATCTCCCGGAGGCGGCCGTCGCTGTCCCACTTCAGGTCATAGATGTCTTGAATCGAGGTGGTCTGCGATGATCCGCCTCCCATCTCCCGCTGGATGAGTTGACCCAGGCCGTCGTAGACGAATACACGGTAGTCGGCCGCCTGGCCCGGCTGGGGCGCCGCTGGTCCGCCGGTGTTCATCCAGATGATCTGATCCAGGGCGTTCCGACCGTAGTACTCGGTGCGATTGCCCCGGGTTACCACGACGCGGTTGTCTCCGGTGTCGTACCGGTAGCCGGTTATCTGCCAGTTCGGCAGTTCGGTGGCGAGGTGGGTGGACGTTCCTTCGGACACGAGTCGACCGAGCGTGTCGTAGCCGAACGCGCGCTGGGTGATCTGGGAGCCTGCAATGGTCTGCGAGCCGGATATCTTGCCGGAGGGGCCATAAGTGTAGCTGGTGGACTGAAGGTGGGACGCAGCTCCGCCGGCGCCCACCGTGTAATCTGATGCCGTGATCAGGCGGCCAGCCGGATCGTAGGCGGATCCACTCGTCGTGCCGTTCGCGTTTCGCTGCAACAGTACCTGACCGGCGAGATTGTATTCCCAGGTGGTTCGCTGCCCCAGCGGATTGAGCAGTTCAACCAATCGACCCTTCTGGTCGTAGGCGGATTGCCAGGCGGCGTTCGTGCCTCCGACCCCGTCCATGAGGGTCCGCTCGATCCAACGTCCTTGAACCATCTCGTACTGGATGGAGATCCCACGACGCCCGCCGCTCGGCTCTACCCGTCGGACCCGCCCGAACGAGTCGTAGAGGTAGGTGGTGGTCCCGCTGGCATCGGTGATGTGACTGACATTGCCTTCCGCATCATACGCCGTGGTCACCGCAAACCCGGGGACTCCCTGTGGGCTGTTGGGGTAGTCGACCTGCGTCACGCGATGGAGGCTGTCCCGCGTGACTTCCACGGTGTTCCAGCCAATGCCGGATGCCTGCCGGAAGGGTCGGCTGATCCACTCCACTTCACCCGCGGAGTTGCAGCCCCGATACTCTTCGCGTCCCCCATCCCATCCACCGCCCGCGGTGGGGATGGCGGCGTACTTGACGGCAGTCATCTCTCCCTCGTAGATGAGGGGCACCGTGGGGGATCCGTTGCGAGAGTAGCGCCATCGTTCGAAGACCGTTCGGACGCCGTTCGGCCTCAGAATCGACGTGAGCTGGCCATTGCCGTCGTAGCTGTAAGAAGTGGTCCGGGCGAGTTCTGTCCCGACTGCCTCGGTCGCGGAAAGCAACTGCCCCGCGGACGAGTAGGTCATCGTCCCCCGAATGCCCTGGCTGTCCACGGTTTCTCGAACGCGACCTTCCGAGTCCAGGATAGCCGACATGGAGAGAACGATCTGGCCGTCCGTGCCGACGGCCCTCGACGTCACCTTCAGCCCCGGCTCGGGAAGCGCGCCGGGATTGCTGAGACTGACGCTCTCATAGGTGAGAGTGACCTGTCGATTCAGGGGGTCTCTGAATCGAATTGGGATGCCCGCGGCGTTGTACTCGACCTGTGAAACGGATCGATCTCGATCCAGGGGGCTGCCAAACCGCAGATTCTGGGGCGAGGCTACCGCGATCGGATTCCCGGTGAGCGGATCCAGCGTTGTGAGGCTGTCGTTGCCAAGAGGATCGATGATCCGTGTGGGATCGTCGTAGTAGTAGTCGAAGAAGCGCGTCACAAAGTTGAGGGGACTTCCCGCCGCCTCACTTTTCATTTCCACGACGTTGCCGAAGGGCCCGCGGGTGTAGAGTGTGCGTTGGGTCCAGGGTCCCCCCGGAGTGGTCCGGCTCTCGGTGGCGAGGGGCAAATTCCAATCCCCAAAGGTGGTCTCTACCTCATGGCCTTCGAGGTCTCGAACCACAGCCTTCGAGATCCTCCGCCCGTCCGCAGCATAGGTGTACTCGATCTGAACGAGGGGGGAGCCCACCTCCACGGGAGACGCGACGGTTGTAACATTCCCCCAGGCGTCATACGTGTAAGCGACGCCGCGGCCTGTGGCGGGGTCTTGGATTTGCGACACTCGAGATCCCGCGCCGTACGTGTAGACGACTCGATTCCCCATGGGATAGAGAAGCGCATACTGCTGGTCGGGAACCAGCACTTCGCGCAAGATCCCTGTTCCGGCTTCACCGGGTCCGGCTGCGGAAGTGCCGACCAGCCGTCCTTCGTAGTCTTTGTAGGTTTGGCCGAAGCCGTCCAATTGCAGGAGTCTCGGCTCGTAGGCATAGGTGACCAGCCTGCCGGCGGGCTCTGCCTTTTTGATCAGGCGATCGTGCTGCCAATCAAACGACCACTTCCGCTCGAGTCCGTAGGGTCCCGCCGCCGTGATGCCCACCAGCTTGTCAAACCGATGATCGCCCAGGAGCACCTCGTCGGAAAACTTGCGATACTGGAAGCGGTGGATCCGACCGGCGGCATCGGTAACCTGCGTGAGAACTCCTCCGAAGGCGCCGCCGGGGGAGGTCGCCGATCCGTTCCAGGGCGGCTGCGAATAGGCGAAGCTCAGCCCCCGTCCATCCTGATCCTCCACTCGAACAAGCTGCTCGTTGTTCCAGGTGAGGTTCACCTCCCGGCCCCAACGGTCAACGACCCGAGTGAGGTGAAACACCGGAATGGTGAGCGAGACGACGTTGACGCCGCCCGACCCGCCAGACCCGGAACCCCCGGCGCCGTACTCGCGCTGGATGTTCTGCCCACCGGTAATCAGGTAGGAGTGATTGAACTCAAACTTCGTGCCGTCGCCGGTGGTTGCCGTGAAGCGGCCGTACGGGAACGGCATTGCGGCGCCGCCCACGAATGACGGCCCGAGGACCGTCGTGGCTCCCTTGTCGGTCAGCGAGTGAAAGCTGTCGTGGGCCAGCCAGATCGAACCCTCGCCGCTCGGGGGCGTACCCGCCTGGAAGTCAAATCCGACGATCCCACCATCTCCGGTGTGCCAGAGGGCATGGGCTTCGCCCCCCTCGGTCTGCACCACTTCAATGAACTGCGCCCAATTGTGAGTAAAGTGCTGATTGCGGTGGCCGACGTGACCCACCTGCGGCTCCGGCTCCATGAGGGGGTAGCCGATTCGGTCCAGTTCCGGCGACACTCGGGCGCCTGAATTGAATGAGAGAGAGAAACCCAGGGTCCGGCCGCGGCTTTGCCAGCTGGAGATCGGGATGTCGAAGCTCACCGCGCCGGAGCGGGGGTCCACCGTAGAGTGAATCGGCGCGGCGGCGCAGCCACAGTTGCAAACCTGATCGCCGGACAGCGTTCTGGAACCCACCAGCGTGCCGCCCATCCCGTCGGAACCATACCCCGGCGGGTACACGATCAGTGTCACTTCGCCCTGGGCATCCGGATCGTCTACGCCGTTCACCCAGTTGCCGTCCCGATCCAACCCGGCGAGCTCATCGCCCATCATCACTCGGAGCTTGACCTCTGTCGGCTCCGTAACCACTGGGCACACGAAGTGGGTCACCTCGGACGCGGTGCTGGTAACGATGAACTGAGTGCCGATGTAGTAACCCAACTGGCCGAGCGTCGCTGTCGGGGTGTGGATGTAGAGCTGCGGTCGCAGGAAGCCGTCGACCTTGCAGAGGAAATTCGCACTGGTCGCCGCGATGCACTGATCCATGTCATAGCCGGGGACAGGCTTCTCGTACGCAATCTCAATGACGCTTCCCGAGGTGGGCGTCTGGTTCGAAACCACGATGATCGGCGGCTTCGACTCGATGGAGGGTTCGTAGATGAACTGGTGTTGGTGCCACATAACCGGGGGCTGCGCCTGCCCCGATGTGGAAGTCGGCGGGTCGTCGTACGTGAAACCGGGTCGTCCTTGCCGGTCATTGGCCTCGGGCACATCGTCCAGATTTACCGTGATGGTGGTGGGGGGCGGTTCCGGAATTCCGGGTCGATAGAGGTGGATTTCAGCAGGGTTCGTGCTCGGAACAAACTGTCCGAGTCCGTCCAGGTATCCGAAGGCGCCGCCGGCCCCGCCGTCACTCCAACCGGTCGGGATCACCAGATTCGGCGCGAGATCACCCGGAAAACTGCAGCCGGATTGGCCGGGATCCAGACAGAGATCCCAATCGGTAGGAGGCAAGATGCTTAGTTCAAAGTAGAGCTGCCCGGAGATTGTAAGACTTCGGATGGAGAGTTCTGCCGGCGGAATATTGGCTTCCGGTTCCCAATCGTGACTGTGGACGCCGATGCCGCTGACATCCAGCGTCAGGCTCCCCGCCACAGCCGCATCGTCAAATGTTGCGATCGAGGACCCGGTGTTGGGATCCACTGCCTGTGGGGCATCATCAACGGTCAACTGAAGCGTCACCGCTCCGAGTTGGTTCGGACACTTGTAATGGCTGACCAGGGACGGGTCCGAACTGGCAACGAACTGACCCATCGAGTCGACAAAACCAAACTGTCCTCCAGCGGCTCCGTCGGACCACTGGGACGCAGTCACGGCATTCGCGGCGAATCCAAACGGAAAGGAACAAACGGGCGACCCACAACTATCGAAGTCTTCAACGACATCCCACCCGATCGGGACCACATCTCCGGGATCGAGGGTGGTGCGGCTCGCCCAGAGTTGCGGCGCCTGAAGTGCGGACCCTTCCGACCAGGAGTGCGAGTGAGATCCCGCTGCCGCCAGAGCGATGGTGGTGGTGAGGGAGACGGAGGCGTCGTCGAACGTCGGAATGGGCGGCCCTGCCGGATTGTTGGGATCGATGCTCTCGCCCGAATCATCGATCGTAACGGTGATGGTGCACTCTCCCTCAGTGGATCCGCCTCTGAAATGCGTGACCAGGCTCGGATCGGTGGAGATGACAAACTGCCCCAGCCCGTCAAAGAAGCCGAAGTCGCCGGGGAGGCTTGCACTCCACATCGTAGGATGAACTTCGTCGTACGCCCATCCGCCCCAGAAGTCGCACTGCCCCTCCGCCACGCACACATCTCGCTCCGCAGCGGCGCCCCACACACCGATCGACGTGACTTGCCCGGTCTGAATCGACTGGTCCCCTGCGGCAAGTGTGTACCCGTCCAGAGCGTCGCCGACGGTCCAGGAATGGGTGTGTTGGCCCTGCGCGGGACTGTGTGACGAAGAGAGCCCCGTGAGGGCCAGCGCCAGCCCAATCCAGATCGCAACGCTCAACCCGACGAGCCTGCTCCTCCTCGCGAGCCGCCGCCGGTCCGGGTGAGCACTACTGCCTCTCAGTGTCATGGCGTGAAACCCCAATTCGATCAATCAATCCGTCTGCTGAAATCGGCGTCACGAAACGCGTCGCTGGCTACCACGGCGCCAGGCGTGCTACGGTGGAGAGGCGGCGACGCCGGATGGAAGCGGCATCTCCACCGGAAGCTTTGTGGAGCGAATCACAAAGCTTTCGATCATCAGTCCACCCTCTTGCAGTCGTTTGATCCCCTCAATCGCCGCACGACGAAAGGGAAGAACAAACACTCGACCACCGGTGGGACTCTCCGCGCTCGGCGGGCTCAGCTTCACGATCCCCAGCGAGTCCTCGCGGGCAGCCTGCGCAAGCAACTTACCGACACTCGGCTCACGCTGCTTCACGGCAAGATCCACCAGGGGTGGCACGGCGAGTTCGCGAAGCGCCGTGGAGCGGCGCCGATCCACGATCAACTCGCCAAGTGGGATCCGCATGGACGGATCTCCCGCACTCCCCAGAATAATCGTCAGAGCATCCCGCACTTCGCCGGGATACGTGTTCTCCCACTGCTTCTTGAGAACACTCGAGTCCACTCGGGCGGCAATCACGCTGCGCGTGAGATCAGCGAGCCTCTGGCCCCGCTCTTTCGGGGTGATGGCGGCGCCGCCAACGGATGTGGTGGACATGATCCCACGGAACAGTCTCAAGGCCATCTCGGCCCGAGCAACTCCGGGAATCTTCGGGTCTCGCAAGGCGTCCAGGGAATCCGCCCGCGATTGGGCCTTCCGGTGAGGAGTAGATTCACGGGATGAACCCCGAGCCGACCCCTGAACAGACACCGGCGCCGGCTGGCTGAAAGGCACGGCGAGAGCGAGTAGTCACACACCAAAAATCCGGACATGCGAAGCAGTGGGCATGGTATCCAGCCTCCACGACAATCGATTGGGAGCATGTTGCGTTCAGGTTGGCCGTCGACCTCCCCGTTGCTGCCTAGAAATACTGAGTTATTGTTGAGTGTCTAGGTGGGCGGTGCTTGAATGTTCCCTACAACCTGCGCGGAGGAGGCAGAACCTGACCGGATCCCGTGGATGACTGAGCGCCGACCCAACCCTGCCGGCGGTAAACTCTTCGGAAACTGCGGTGCTGGTTCGGTATGGTCCTGCCCTTTGGTTCGCTTGATACGCGGGCGCCACCGGCCCACCCCTCGATCCTCGTGATCCCTGGGCTTGACACGAGGCTCCGTGAGCGTGGATGTCGCGAGCTGTTCTCCCGCTGCACATTCACGTCTCCTTCCTACCAGGGCGCTTTCCACGGTAAAGACGATGGTGCATCGGAGCCGGCGAACCTTCGCGGGAGTCTCCGTTCGTCCTGGCTATAGAGCCGTTGAATGGGGCTCCGAACCTGTGAATCGTCCATACTCGCAGGAGAGCCATGTCCGGTAGACTTTCGGCCATTCGGGCCTCGAAACGGGCCCACCCGACTCAGCGATGCGCGGACGCGGCCTTTTCTCGCGCATGGTAGGTGGAGGGAATCTCTCCGCCTGCAGAGTTGTCAGGGGTTTCTTTCGTCGCATGAAAGACCGAAGCATCCAACTGATGTCGTGCGTCGCGGCGCTCGCCGTGACCTCTTGCGCGCCCCCGGCGGAGAAAGTTTCGCCTGCAATCCTCCTGTTCAGCGGAACAGGAACGTCTCCCAATGGCGTCAACGCGGTCGAGGCAGTCCTGCGGGACCGCCACCTCCACTACGCTACGGCGGACTCGCAACAGCTAAACGACATGGACGAGTCACAGCTCAGGTCATATCAGCTCCTGATTGTTCCGGGTGGACACTACATCAATATGGGCAATAGCCTGACGCCGGGCGCTACCGCCAACGTTCACCGCGCGGTGCAGGGCGGGTTGAACTACCTGGGGATTTGTGCGGGTGGGCTGCTGGCCGGAGACGCCTCGTGCAACAGTCTGAATCTGACGGACGGCGTGCGGTTCGGCTTCTACAAGGTAGTGAACCAGGGGATCCACAAGGCTGCGGTGGAGATTACAGGGATCGACCCACCGGCGCTCGATCACTACTGGGAGGATGGCCCGGAGTTTACCGGGTGGGGAGCGGTGGTGGGCAAATACCCGGACGGCACTCCCGCCATCGTCGAGGGGAACTCCGGCAAGGGGTGGGTGATCCTGTCCGGAGTTCACGCGGAGGCGCCGGCAAACTGGCGAAACGGCATGGCCTTTACAACTCCAGCAAGCCAGGCCCACGCCTACGCCGGAACACTCATTGACGCGGCACTCCACGGAACGCGGCTCCCGCATTACTGATCGCTGAGTCGCGTCAGCGTCCGGGAGCGTCCAGCAGCGCCCGAGGACTCAGCGGCCCGACCATCGCTTCGCGTCGCCCGATCTCGTGGGGCGGTCAGCGGCAGGCGGGGTGGATGGATACTCCCCGCCTGCCGGGCTGCCGGTTCGGGCCCCCGGCGAAAGCCGTCAGGGCGTCAGGAGGCCGCGGACCCGAAGCCAGTCGAGAGCGCGGGCGGGCCAGTCGGCGGGGCCGGCTGAGCCGGGGCGGCTGCGCATGCCGAAGCCGTGTCCGCCCTTCTCGTAGATGTGCAGCTCAGCCGGAATCTTCCGGTTGATCAGCTCGAGATAGAGAAGCGTGCTGCCCTGCGGAAGGGAGCCGGTGTCATCTCCCATCTGGCAGATGAACGTCGGAGGCAGGCCCCCTTCGGGGTGGATATCGGCGCGGAGGCCGCGGGTCGCAGGGTCATAGATCTTCCAGGGGTAGAGCAGCAGCATGAAGTCGGGCTTGTGACTCACCGCCGCATCGCCGCCCTTGAAGAGCAGGTTGTTGGTGGCGCCGATGACGCTTACCTGGCCTCCCGCGGAAAATCCCATCAACCCGACACGGTTGGGACCGATCCCCCAGTCTCCGGCACGCTGCCGCACCGTCTGAATCGCCTTTTGTACGTCTTGAGCGGGACCCAGACTCGGATCGGCATGTTTGTCCGTGGGACAGCGATGCACCAACAGGAAAGCCGTGAACCCGTGTTTGGCCAGGAACTCGCAGGCCTCCGAGCCTTCGTGTTCGTCCGCGAGCTTGGTGAAACCGCCGCCCGGCACGACGATCACCCCCGCGCCGTTCGAGCGCGCGCCGCCGGAGGGCGGGAACACAAAAAGACGTGGCCGGGAGATGTCGAACCGGCGCCCTGTTCCGTCGGCGCCCTTCTCGATTCGCTCCGGCGGGTTGGCGGGAACCACCGGTTCGGGCATTCCCTGCGGCCAGATGAGCACCTCTGCACGGTCCGCCGCGTTCCCCGACCGGGGAGCCGCAGCTCCGACGGCGGTCCCAACGGCCAGACCCAGCGCCGTTCTTCGATCCACTCGCATTTCAAGAGCCCTCCACATTGATGTCGGCCCGCCCACTCCCCGATCGAAGTTTCAGCGGCCCGGGCGTCGGATCTATTCGGTCAGCAGCGCGACATTCGGGTCGTCCAGATCGCGCGCCGTGGTGAGGGAGCGGATGAGGCTGTGATCGGTCCATGCCCAGACCACCTTTTTGTCTCGAGTGACCTCGAACGCGTGGGCGCCCTTCCCCTCCTGGCCTCTCAGGAAGTTGCCCACCAGGAGGTTGCCGTTCTTGAGGATCTGCAAGCTGCTCACCCAGGTCAGGTTCAGCTCCGGCGCATCGGCGGCGCCGAACTCCCACGCGATGCGGCCCTCAGGCGTCACTTCGATCACCCGCTTCTGGGTCCCGCACGAGATGTAGGTATTGCCGTTGGGGAGACGGAGCGCGTCGTTGGCGTTCTCCACCCCCTTGTATTCCCACGCGATCCCTCCATCGGGACGCACTTCGCGAACGGCGCCCTCCCCCTCGTGAGCCGCCAGGATGTTGCCGTTCGCCGTCTTGTGGATGTTTCGAACCTGAAGGTGGTACCCCGCCTCGGTAGTCGTCAGCGGCACGACCTGCACAATCTCCCCGGCACGGTTCACTTCGACCGAGCGGCACGGACCCTGTTCGGCGAGCAGGGTGTTCCCGTTTTTCAGTCGTCGGCAGCCGAGCACCTGGGGACACTTGCTGTCGTAGCTCCACACCACTGCGCCCGTCCGATCGATCTCCCGCACCCCCGTCGGTTGACCGCCACAGGCATAGAGCACGTTGCCGTTGGGCAGCACCTGAAAAATGACGCTCACGCCCGGAAAGCGGTGCTCCCGAACAATGGCGCCGTCGGGGCCCAGCTCGAGCAGGCGATTGGGGCCCTTGCCGTACTCCGCCACGAGCAGCCGGCGGCCGGGTCCCTTTTGAAGCGAAGCCGATCGGGCGCCCGTCGCGAGGGAAGAGGCGCCCGCAAGCGCCGCCCCCTGCAGCAGCCGTCGGCGATTGAGAAGCTCACTCATAATAGAATCTCCCGCACCACGCGAGCCGGCTCCACGCCTGTGAGGCGGAAGTCGAGCCCCTGATGCCGATACGTCAGTGTTTCGTGCTGGAGTCCCAGCAGGTGCAGCACCGTTGCGTGCAGATCTCGAACGTGCACCGGGTTTTCGGCCACGTTGTAGCTAAAGTCGTCGGTGGCGCCGTAGGTCATCCCGGGTCGAACCCCGCCTCCGGCCATCCACATCGTGAAGCAGCGGGGGTGATGATCCCGGCCTGCCTCCACGCTGTCCCACTGTCCCTGACCCGCGACGCCGCGGCCGAACTCGCCACCCCAGATCACCAGCGTGTCATCGAGAAGGCCTCGCTGCTTCAGGTCTCGAACGAGCGCCGCGGTCGGCTGGTCAGTGTCCCGGCAGCGCGCGACGCACCACGAGGGAAGACGGCTGTGATGATCCCAGTCCGGGTGGAAGAGCTGAATGAAGCGGACACCCCGCTCCACCAGACGACGCGCCAGGATGCAGTTCGCGGCGTAACTCCCGGCGCGAACTGCATCCGGACCATAACTCTCGAACACAGACTCCGGCTCATCGCTCAGATCGACAAGCTCGGGCACGCTCGCCTGCATCCGAAACGCCATCTCGTACTGCCGGATCCGCGTGAGGATCTCGGGATCACGGGTCTCGTGGAAGCGCATCCGATTCAAATCGCCGAGGCCGTTGAGCATCCCGCGGCGGAGCTCCCGGGGCAACCCCTCGGGGTCACGCAGGTAGAGCACGGGGTCCTTCGCGCTCCGAAGCTTCACGCCCTGGAAGCGCGACGGCAGAAAACCGCTTCCCCAGTAATGATCGTAGAGGGGCTGATCGCTCGGCCGCTGCATCCGGGAGATCATCACCAGGTACTCGGGGAGATTGGAATTCTCGGAGCCGAGGCCGTAGCTCACCCAGCCCCCCATGCTGGGGCGGCCCGGGATCTGATGTCCCGTGAGAAACTGGGTCATCGCCGGCGCATGGTTGATCTGATCGGTGTGCATCGACTTGATGAAGCACAACTCATCCGCCACCGACGCCAGATGCGGAAGCCACTCCCCGACGGTCGCGCCGGAGCGGGGGGAGCGCGTGAAGCCCGCACGGGCCGGCATCACGAGCTGCTTCTGCGATGCCGTCATCGTCGTCAGCCGCTGCCCCATCCGCACCGACTCCGGCAGGTCGGTCCCCGCCCACCGGGTCAGACCCGGCTTGTGATCGTACAGCTCCAACTGAGACGGTCCGCCGGATTGAGTCAGGAAGATGACACTGCGTGCTCGAGCTCGAAACGGCGGGGACTTGGCGCTCGCAGGCTCCGCACGACCCGCCGCGGCCGCGGGACCCGCTCCCAGGAGTTCCGCCAGCGCGGCGCTGCCGAGGGAGACTCCGGCGCCGCACAGAAACTGGCGTCGCGTCGCAGCCAGCTTGCAATCCTGGCGCCAGGCGGGAGAAGGGTCAGTCGCGGTGGGATCCGCGTGGAGTTCGGGGGACGACATGACGAGCAACAGTTCCAGAGAGCCCACACCGGTTTCCTTCGGGCTTCGCCGCCCCGCTGTGATGGCAGAGCTTCGGGACAGGACCGGGTCGTGATTTCAGATCTCTCCAGCCGGCTGCACTGGATCGGACACTACCGGCTGCCCTTCGACACGTACGCCCACCTCACACTGCTGGAACTGAGCTGCGCCCTCCCCTGGCCGCGGGTGCTGGAGGATGAGGAAGCGTGGTGGCCGTGGGAACCGCAGGCCACCGACCCCGACACCGGGATCCCACTGGCCGACTTCTACCTCAGCCCGGACGGAGAGGAACTCATCGGCAGCTACCTCGGTTCGCCGCCGCAGTTGCCCACGTGCCGGTTCCTGCTGCTCCTCCGCGACGAGATCATTCCCGAGGTGCTGATGGATCGCGACGAGGCGAGGCTGGAACCGACCCCGACTCCGGAGCGCGTGCTTCGACTCATCTGGCTGGAGGAGTGAGGCTTACTCTCGGGTGATGGCTTCGTCCAGATTCAAGAGCGTCGACGCCGTGAGCTCCAGCGCCGCCCGGGAGACCGAAACCGGGATCTCCGACGGGCCCAACCCTTCGGCATCCAGTTCCAGGAGTGCAGCCGCTTTCTCGGGGTGGTCCCGATAGTAGGCGTGCGCCCTCGAGTGTTCGCGCTCCAGCACCTTCAACTCCGGATCTCGCGCCTCCCGACCCAGCACTGCCCGGAAGAGTCCGCGCAGAGTTTGCCGTACCGGCTGGGACTGGTTCGCAAACCGAAGAGCAAGTGCATAGGACGCTTCTCGTTGGGTGCCGTCGTTCAGCAGGGTCAGCGCCTGAAGCGGCGTGTTGGTGATCGGCCCGCGAACTTCACAGACCCGGCGCTGCGCCGCGTCGAAGAGGAACGTGGGCGCGATCGAGCGCCTCCAGAACGCGTAGAGGGTTCGGCGATACTGGGCGCGGCCCGGCGTCGACTCGTACTTGAACCGGCCCATGAAGATCTCTTCCCAGACGCCGTCGGGCTGATGCGGACGTACGGGCGGACCCCCGATCGCGGGATTCAACAGCCCCGCTCGACTCAGCGCCGCATCGCGGAGCATCCACGCCGGCAAGCGGTACCGGCTGGAGCGTGCAAGCAGCCGGTTGTCCGGATCTCGGACCCGGAGTGGCTCCGGCGTCACAGAACTCTGCCGGTAGGTCTGGCTGGTAACCATCAACCGCAGCAGCGCCTTCACGTCCCAACCACTCTCCATAAACTCGACGGCGAGCCAGTCCAGTAACTCCGGGTGGGTCGGACGTTCCCCCTGCAATCCGAAGTCTTCCGGCGTTCGCACCAGGCCGGCGCCGAAGACGAGCTGCCAGAGGTGATTCACGATCACGCGAGACGTCAACGGGTTCTTGCGATCCACCAACCACTGCGCCAGACCGAGGCGACTCTTCGAACCCGTTCCGTTCCACGGAGCTACCACCGCCGGAACGTCGGGCTCCACCCGCTCCCCCTTCTTGTCCCAGACCCCGCGAACCAGCACGTGGGTCGGGCGAGCCAGAGCTCGCTCCTGGAGCACCATCACCTCCAGGGGCTCAGCGGCTTTCTGGACTTCCGCCACCTGCCGCCGCGCCGCCTCAAGCCGTGCCCGGGCCGCAATGTAGGCAGCCTCGCCTTCCAGAAACTGTTCCTCCAGTCGGCGAATCAGTCCAGCGGGAAGCATCCGGGTTTCTGTGCCGGCCGCCGCGCGCAGTTGCTCCAGAGGCGTGGGACCCGTTCCCCGCACCGCCTCGCCGGGCTGATCGATTACGGAAACTCGAAAGCGTGCGATGTTGGCATCCCCGACGGTGGAGCGATGCCGCATTTCGAAGAGCAGCTCCTCGTCCTTGCCCGGCCTCAGCGGGTTCGCCAGCTCATAGACCGCACTGTGGCTGGCGGCCGGCGGGGCGCTGCGGGTGCTCCAGCCGTTCCTCGGGTCGTCGTCCAGCGTGTCGCGAACGTCGCCGTAGTTGTTGTTCTTTGCCTTATCCGTCGAGTAGTCCGCCACCGCCTGCGCGATCGGGATGTCCCGAACCTGCGTGCTTCCCGTTCGGCGCACCTGAAACTTGATGTCCGTGAGCAGGAATTCCCCGTCTTTGCCGCGAGAGTAAGCGCCGTTCGCTCCGGGAAACACGTCCAGGCGAATGCCGGTGATAACGCTCAGCGGCGACCGCGCCATGAGGCGGTAGTCATCCTGTCGAGGGTTCGGTCCTGACGCGAGAATGTTTCCATCCGCCGACTGAACCAGTTTCGAGCCTTCAACTCCTACGAGCGAGTGGGCGCGAAGCGGTTGCCATCCGACGGAGGCGGCCGGCGCGGCGCGGCGAGCGCTGAGCCAGACCGGAAAGCCCTGGAGCGCGGTCCGGCGAGCCTCGCGTTCGACAGGTTCCACCTCGGCCAGGTGCTCCCGAGCCTCGGCCAGCGCTCGAGCGGAATAGGGTGAGCTCACCGTCAGGTAGGGCCGCGCCGCACTGCCGGCCTTGCCGTCCTCGTCGATGCTGTTGAAGAACGCAAACAGTCGGTAGTAGTCCTGGTGCGAGATCAGATCAAACTTGTGAGAATGACACTGGGCGCAGTTCAGCGTCAGGCCCAGCCACACGGATCCGGTTGTTGCCACCCGATCCATCACGTAATCGATGCGGGACTCCTCGGGGTCGCGTCCGCCCTCGCCATTGGTCATGTGATTGCGGTGGAAGCACGTCGCCAGTCGCTGCTCCGGACCGGCTCCCGGCAGCATGTCGCCCGCAAACTGCTCCACGGTGAACTGGTCGAACCGCTTGTTCGCGTTGAACGAGTCGATCACCCAGTCTCGCCAGGGCCAGTTCGTACGGGTCTCGTCCGACTGGTAGCCGTCGGTGTCGGAGTAACGCGCGAGATCGAGCCACCACATCGCCATCCGTTCGCCGAAGTGCGGAGACGCGAGCAGGCGATCCACCCGGCGCTCGAATGCATCCGGCGAGCGGTCCGACACAAAGCCGGCTATCTCGTCGGGCTGCGGCGGCAGACCCGTCAGATCGAAGGAAACACGCCGGAGGAGTGTGGCAGGATCGCCTGGCGGAGCCGGCGTAAGACCATCCCGCTTGAGTCGAGCCCGCACGAAGGCATCGATCGGATGAGCTGCTCCGGCTGGAACGGAGTGTCGGACCGGAGGCACAAACGCCCAGTGCCGATCGAAGGTGGCGCCCGCAGCGATCCAGCGCTTGAGAAGTTCCACCTGCGCCGTGGTGAGCGGCTTCTTGTGGGAGTGCGCCGGCGGCATCCGACCCGCCGGGGACGGGGATACAACGCGCCGGATCAGTTCGCTCCGCTGTGGGAAGCCGGGCACGATCGCAGCCTTACCGGAAGCCGCCGGAGTGAGCACCGACTCGCGGCGGTCCAGGCGCAAACGACCCATCCCCTCCTTCGAATCCGGTCCGTGACAGGCAAAGCAGTTTTCGCTGAGCAGCGGGAGAACGTCGCGATTGAAACTCGGCGCAGTCGGGGCCGCAAACGAACCGAGGGCCGATCCCACGAGCGCAGCGCCCCCCAGCACAGCCCACAGTACGCCCCGGCGGCGCCGGCGAGTTTCCAGCAACATCCGTTCTCCCACTGGCAGTCGGCCCCGTCCCCCGATGACGTGCAGGGCCGTAAGCCCTGCTACTTCATCATCTCGTCGAGCAGCGGCTGAATCGCCTCTGCCCAGATCTGATATCCCTTCGCATTCGGGTGCAGCGCATCCGGCATGATGTCCGCGGGGATCTTGCCGTCGGCGTCCAGGAACTTCGCGCCGATGTCCAGGTACCGCACCATCTTGCCGTCGTCGAGCCTGGCCAGGCCTTCATTCACCTGCTTCAGCTTGGCCCGAACGGTGGCGACCGCGGGAATGGACGGATCGGCGCCGCGCGGGAAGATCGCGAGCAGCATGATCTTTGTGTGTGGCAGCTTGGCGCGGATCTGCTCCACGATCTTCACGTCACCCTTCAGGATCTCTTCCGCCGGGTAGCCGCTGTTGTTGGTGCCGATCATCAGAACGACAACCTTAGGCGTGATGCCGTCGAGTTCTTTCTCTTGAATTCGCCAGAGGACGTGCTGGGTTCGATCTCCGCCGATGCCGAAGTTGGCGGGATCATACTTCCCGAAATGGGAGTCCCATGTCTCCTTGGCTCGACCCCACCCTTCGGTGATGGAATCGCCGAGGAACAGCACGCCGATCTTGCCGGCCTTCCCGCGCTCGAGGAACGACTCGTGCTTCATCTTGAAGCGCGCTTGAATCTCCCCATCCGGACCTCGCTTCGGCGCCGGCTGATCCGCCGGCTCCATCTGGGCCCGAAGCGGAACGGAGCCACCCAGCCACAGCGCCGCCGCCGCCCCCACCGCCGCCAGCATCACGTTTCGTCTTCGCACGTGACCACACTCCTTCGAAGTTCCGCGCGCAGTCCAGCCGACCCCGTTCGAACTCCCATGGCCATCAGTTTGGCTTCGTGGCGGCACATTCCCTACAGTACGCGAGCCCGGCTCCGAGCATCCGGGGGGAAGCGCGGTAGGAAACATCCTGAACCCGATGGAAACGACTCTCTGAAATCGACACTCTTCAGGCACCGTGGGACCCGAGGACCGAGCCATGGAATTGGATCGACGAAGACTCCTGGGCGCAGGCGTTCTTGCGGCTGCGGGCGCGCAGAGCACAGTAACGGCCGAGGCCGCAGATGCGGTCCGAGTGGCCGGTGTCGTCTGCAAGTGGATCCGGGGCGACAAAGCCGCCAATTTTCGCCGGGTCGAGCCGATGATCCGACGAGCCGCCGCGGGCGGCGCCCAGATCGTGGTTACCACCGAATGCTTCCTCGATGGATACGCCATCGCGGACAAGTCGATACCCCTTGAGCAGTACCGTGCCCTGGGCGAGCCGACTCCCGGAGGAGCCTACTTCCGGCGACTCGGTGATCTCGCACGGGAGCTCAAGATCCACCTCGTGGCGGGAATCCTGGAGACGGACGGAGAATTGCGCTTCAACACCGCTGTAATCCTGGGGCCCGATGGCAAACTCCTGGGCAAGTATCGGAAGCAGAAGCTGCAGCACGAACTGGTACGCAACACTCCGGGCAGCGAATCCCTGGTCCACACGCTGCCGTTCGGACGGGTCGGGGTCATGATCTGCGCGGATCGCACGGAAACCACCATCGTGAAGGGCTTCGTGGACCGGGGCGCGCGCTTCCTGCTCTGCCCCTCCGGCGGAATGTTCGGGCCAAAGACCAATGACCCGATCGTACAGGCACGATCGAAGGAAACCGGCAAGTACATTGTCTTCGTTCACCCGGCAGAGTTTCTGGTGACCGGACCGGGCGGCGAGATCGTGCGGCGAGAACTCCTGGGAGATCGACTGCTGATCCCGGCCTCCGACGAAGGGACCGAGGTGGACAGTTCGGGCGTTTTCTTCCAGGAGATCCCCCTGTAGGCGCGATCGAGGGGTTCGACCCGTCGACCTGGCCCTGAGCTCCGTGCAACCCCGCCCGAGTTGCGACGAAACGCAAGAAGAGATCCAGGTCGAGCCGTCGACGATAACGGACGTAGCGCCCGTTCCGCCGACGGCGGTCACTGCTTTCAACGTACTTGTCTGCAAGTGTAGCGCGTGCGGCAAGTCCGTTCGAGGGACGCATCCACGGTTGCCGGCAGGACGGTTCAGAACTGGGTGTAGAGCCGTCCAACAACCGCGTCGAAAGAGCGCTACGAGGACCGGTGATCCTATGCAACATTTCCCACGGCGCCAGGCTTAGCCATCCACCGGGCTCGCATGTAGATCAGCCCGGCGTCGTCCTCGCTCGGGTGGCCCAGGCTTCCCACGAACTTGTGCTTGCTGCCGCTGATCCCCGTCCCGCCTCGCACGCTGCCATACACGTCGTACTTCCGCGTGCTCACGAGGCTCCCGTTCACGTCGAGCAACCCCACCACGCTGCCGAGGCCGTCGTAGACGTACCAGGTCGGGTTTCCGGCGCCCGTGCGTTCGTACTCGGGTCCGCGGAGGCCGTGGAAGTACGTCTTGTCGAGCACGCCGTTCTGGAGCGTGCGGATCACGCTGTCGCCGTCGAGAATGTAGTCGGTGGTGTCGGCGCCTTTCACGGTTCGCCGGCGGAGACCGTCGCTGCCGTAGGTGTGCGTCGTGGTCGTGCCGTTGAACACGATCTGCGTGAGGCGGTTCGCGGAGTCCCAACTGTTGGTTCTGCCGCCGCCGGTGAGGGTGTTGCCGTTCGCGTCGTAGGTGTAGCCCTGGCCGTTCTTGGTCAGCAGCATGTTGGCGGCGTTGAACGTGGACGCATCGTT
>SXGS01730464.1_pt1 | contig 18126 bp, 10 predicted proteins | sample 3174681 | NCBI WGS metagenome assembly SXGS01 (sample SAMN11356861, study PRJNA531348) | freshwater metagenome | isolation source: freshwater sample F1-80 | place: China: Fuxian Lake, Yuxi | collected 2017-12-25 | reverse complement strand
GGAAAATGTGCGTTATTCAAAAAATTTGCTGATGTGGATGCGTTTCCGATCTGTATTGATTCACAAGATGTTGAGGAAATTGTCCGAACGGTGAAGCTGATTGCGCCGGTGTTTGGTGGCATCAATCTCGAAGATATTGCGGCGCCTCGATGTTTCGAAGTGGAGCGACGACTCCAGCAGGAGCTTGATATTCCTGTCTTCCACGATGATCAGCACGGCACGGCAGTCGTCGTACTCGCTGGGTTGTATAATGCGCTGAAAGTGGTTGGCAAAGAGTTAGCTACGTTGAAAATTGCGATGAGCGGTGCGGGTGCGGCCGGTATTGCAATCGCGGACCTCCTTATGGCCGCGGGAGCTACGGACATCATTCTTGTCGACTCCAAGGGCATCATCGCTGAAGATCGTGCCGATATGAATGAGGAAAAAATTACCTATGCACGTCGAACGAATCCGCGAGGAGTTCGCGGCTCCATGGCCGATGCTATGCGTGATGCCGATATGTTTATCGGTGTCTCAAAGGCTGGCATTATCAATGGTGACATGGTTAAAACAATGGCTCCTGGCGCAATTGTCTTTGCTATGGCCAATCCAATTCCTGAAATTATGCCCGATGAAGCGCGCGCCGCTGGTGCGGCTGTTGTGGCCACGGGTCGCAGCGATTTTCCAAACCAACTTAACAACGTTCTCGTTTTTCCTGGTGTCTTCCGCGGAGCTCTTGACCACCGTGTGAAACTTATTACGATCGACATGCAGATTGCTGCGGCGAAAAATCTTTCAGCGATGGTTACGGAGCCGACCGCTGAAAGGATTATCCCTGGTGTCTTTGACGCTGGCGTGAGCGATGAAGTTGCCAAGGCGGTACGATAGCACCATTCAAGAACGGGCTCCAATATTATCTCTTGAAGCTTCCATGAAGCTGATGATATTCTAGTTCCCTTACTTCGCGAAGCCATACCCCCTCACCCCTTCCCCTCATGGCCTTTACGATTGATATTGATGGACCGCGCGAGTTTAAGGCTCCTGACTATGTGCAGGAAGCTCCAGATCCTGCCCAGTTGAAGCGTATTTCTGCTCTTCAGTGGCTTACGGATGCAAGAGTTAGGAGGCAGCTCCTTCAAGATGCCGATCTTGATGGTCGGTTTATGGAAATTCTTACCAAAACAGGCGTTTTGGCAGAGCCTCAGTCGGGGAACCCTGAAGCTCCAAGTGGAGATGAGTTCAGTGATCTTTTTTTTCAGTACCGTGATACTCATGATGCGAAAGAAATCTATCGACTCCTCCGTAAAGGCTGGGAAATTGTGCCTTCCATGACGTTTGGTGGATCGGGTAATAATAAGAGTATCATCATCGGCTTCCGGGTGCCGGATGATCGGCATACGATTCATATGTTGAATTTCAAGCTTGATATTTCTGGATCTATACCTTCAGCCCCGTCGCCTATCCAGCCTCCCCTAACGGATTTATTTACGAATAACCTGTCTCTCGATACTGAGATCCAAAAGAGAAAAGAGCAGGTTGATCGATTTCATGGATTTGTCGAAGAGGCAACTCGCCGATGTATTCCTAATGAAGTTTCGCAGGCGCTCAGTGAGCTTCGTCTCGTCTCAAGTCGCTATCAAGATCTGGATTATGCCATTCAGCACTATGGAAGAATGTTGCGAGCCACGCTTTCGGCCCCAGCTCTCTCTACGCTCCATGAGCGTGCTGTTCGGATATTCGACTATGATATTTTCCAACTTGAACCTTCCAGAATGACTCCTGATGACCTTCTGTGCCTCTTAGATCCCTCCAATACAGATGCTTCAAGTGACCTGTACATCAAGCAAGACCCTGGTAAAAAAAATCAGGAGGGTGATCGTGAGCTTGACGATGTTCTTAAAGGCACTTTTGATCAGGACGAAGAACATGAAGACGATGATGAGGATGAGGAGGACGATGAGGATGAAGACGATGATGATACGAATACCCCTTAGGGCTAGCATTGTGCTGGCTTATTGCACTTCTGGCTAAAAACGGCTAGACTCAGACCGATCATTTTCACGTTATTGATATTTTTTAAACGAATCTGATATGTCTGGTCATTCCAAGTGGCACAATATTCAAGCTCGAAAGTCCGTTACTGATGCGAAAAAAGGTAAGTCATACTCGAAGCATGCGAAGTTGATCGAGGTGGCCGCACGAAGCGGTGGCGATATGGTGACAAATACTACTCTGCGAGCGGCGGTTGAGCGTGCGAAAGCTGATGGTGTTCCGAACGCGAACATCGAGCGTTCTATTAAAAAAGGTACGGGTGAACTCAAGGATGATACCGTGATCGTGGATGCGCTGTATGAGGCTCGCGGCCCTGCGAATACCGTGATGCTTATTGATGTTCTTACCGATAATAAAAATCGCTCACTTCAGAGCGTGAAACTTATTTTGATGAAGAATGGTGGTGAACTTGGCGCGGCCGGAACGGCCGCGTGGATGTTTGATAAAGTTGGGTTGATTGAGGTGGATCTTGCCGGTGGAAAATCTGCGGATGAAGTTGAGTTGGCAGCAATCGATGCTGGTGCATCTGACGTCAATGTTCGCGAGGGTACGGTTGAGGTAAAGACCGATCCTTCCGATCTCCATGCTGTAAAAGTCGCCCTCGAAAAAGCTGGGTATAGTGTGTCGAAGAGTGAGATCACCTATATTCCAAAAAACACCGTTGCGATTGATGATGCCGACAAGGCACGTTCCGTTCTCAAGCTTATTGAGCTCCTCGACGAAGACGATGACGTCACGAACGTCTTCAGTAACTTCGAGATCGCGGACAGTATTGCGGAGCAGGTCTAGCTATCTGAGGAGCGCCTCAAGGCTTCGGTAGGCAGTGGTGTACTGCTGGGCAATTTTTGTGCGATCGTTCGGGGTGATTAAGTGACTTTCTGGTCTTTCATATGTCCCTATCGTAAAAGCTAGATTCTGTATTTCAGGTGGAAGCATAGCGAATGTTGAGCAGACTTCGTTACCGAATCCCGCAAGCGTCTCCCCTTTTTCATTTACGATGAGAAGCTTGAGGTAGCCGCCACTCTGAAGTTCATCTTTTGAAAGTGGCATACCCATATTACTGAACGGGATGATGACCGGACAGACTTTGTAACCAGGCTTGAAGTGATCCTTCAGTTTACTATCATCGTAGATATATCGAATTCGTGCCTCAAGAAGTGCATCGGAAAGGAGTGGCTGATTTCCGAGAAAATATTTGCAGGTTTCCTTGTAATCAGTGAGCGAAAGAGGCTGTGCTTTTTGTGTTTCGCCTCCTTCTTTCTTGCGGCCCATTCCATCACTCACGAAAGCATCAACAATACCTGCTGTTTTTGGATCATACTGATTGTCGAGAGCTAATGTCATGTGCATAGTATAGGGGTTATCGTCGACCAGGTCGAGGAAGTATAACACTTACGGATTCTTCAGCTACTTGTTGGGGTATAAATGTAGGCGCTGGAGCGATAGTTATCCCTGAAGCTACTCCATTTGTCTGTGCCATTTGATCTACAAATGCCATTGCCCTCTCAAGCATTCCAGGCTCTCCAGCGGTTAGAGGATCTGATAATGTATCCATCAGATCAGATACTTCTTGATTTGATCTCCAGTCAGGTGAAAATTTATTCAGAGATTCTTGAATCATTTTTCCATATGATATGGCATCTATAGCACGACCAAGGTGACTATTTATCTGACTTATCGATAGCCTCTTTTTCATAAGAACATCTCTCGTCTGCCGCAGACTTTCGCCTTTAACACTGAAGTGGTCAGTATGCGGCCAATCTATCCATGTCTTTCCATTCCAATCAGTGATTATTCGGTTTTCCAATCCTGCATAAGCAACTGGCGTATTATCAATAATTTTCACTTTTCCGTCGAAGCTCATAACATTTGCAAACTTAATATCTCCGTGGAACATACCTCTTTTTTGATACTCCTGTAGCCCTTTCCCCATTTCATGAAGACCAGCAAAGTATTCAGCGCCTTTTATATCTGGGTCGGTATACATTTTAAGGAAGTCTGTTGCTTCACGGCCTGATTCATAAATAATCAAACTCTCGCTCAGGTGAAGTGGCTTCATAATATGATCACCTTCCCATGATTGAACTATTTTCCCTGCCTCCATTTCTTCTTTAAAGGTGTCGCTTTTTGGATCGAGAGGACGTTTGATGGCTGCAAATTTTAATCCAGCTTCCCCTTCAACCTGATATGCGACGTTTGCCACCAAACCTACTCCGCCTTTTCCTAACTCCTTTCCGCGATAGAATATAATTTTTTTGCCGTTCATATCTGTCATTGTTTCTTTACGACCTGCAAGCATCGCAGAAAGACACTCTGTTCGAGCAAGAGATTCCAGATCGCTCTTTCTTAAGAGTTCATATGTTTCAGGATCAGTTTGCTTGAGATATTTGACGTCTTCCTCAAATCGCGTGGTGGGCTTTTCTCCTTTTTCGATTAATTCAATCGCTTTTTGAGTTATTTTTGCCTGAGCCTCAGCCATGTTGGTATTGGCGTTGCCAAAATCGAGGGTGACGTTTGTATTTATGAGAGCATTGTTGATAGGTGCCGCTTCTCGTGCTGGCGTTGTTTCTGTAGCTTCATTCCCGCGATTTGCTGGTCGAACGGTGACTGATATACCATCTCTCTCGAAGACTGCAGACTGATTACTTTGAACTGCCTCGATAAGCTCTGCGGGGGCGTGGGCTTGCTCGAGAGCTTGGATAGCCTCTGCCTGATCGGTGTAGGTTATATCGATGCCGGCGTCAGTGACAGTGCTCTTTATGCCACTTGGCTGGGTGCTTTTCTGATGAAGTATGTCGCGCGCCTTACCCGATGCTGATGGAATGAGTGAGAAGACGAAGCCGAGCCATGGCTCGTTTGGGGCAAGACCTTCGCCGATTCTCTGCATGACGTCTTCAACCATTTCCTCTTTGGTCTCGGAGGCGACTTGCTGGAGATAGCCTTTTAGGCCGGTTGCGCGGATACCTTCTTTGATGGATGGGACGGAGAGAATTTTTCCGGGAGCGATATTGAAGGTTTGAGAAAGTTGCTGGGCACCTTTACCGAGAGCGGATCCGAGGGCCTGGCCTACGAGGCCTCCTGCTCCGGAGAACAGCATGCCCTGGCCCCAGGCTGCTGCCATGTTTTCGGTGCTGATCGCGTCGGTGTTTCCTTCGATGGCGGCGGTCATGTAGTTTGAACCGATGGCAGCGCCGAGGGATGTTGCGACGGTGTTTGCGGCGAAGAACGCGACACCGGTGAGGGCGCCGCCGGAGGCGGCGACCAGGGCACCCATGGCGACCGCTCCCGCGACAGCGGCGACCGTAATGGCGGTGAATTTTGCAGCATCTTTGAAAAATGCCTCTGGGCCCACTCCGTGACCCTGCATACCGAGTACCTGTCGTGTTACCACATTTACCGCGTGTATATAATCTTTTACCTTCTGCTGTGCCTCCTGCATCTTCGTCATGATCTCATGAAGTCGTGGTGATGCTGCTTCATCTGGAATTTTTAGATTCCCGAAGAATTGATAGGCATCCGTACTCGCGAGCTTGTTAAATCCAGGATCGAGTAAAATACCATTCGCATTGTCATGGAACATTTTCATCGTGTTCTCGCTTGGAACCCCTTGGCCATTCTGGACTTGCTGGAAGAGCGTCTCAACACTCTTAATAAATGGCAGCGTACCCTCTGTGACACTCATGGCCTCTGTCTGATACGTCCTCATCGTCGGATTATTCGTCGTCGCATCGAGAATAAGATTTTCTGTTTCTCCAATATACTTCTCTACACCATCCTGAAATGCCTTTTCTACTTCAGGAAATTTTTTCAGTTCAACCATCTGTAAATCCTTATCGGCATCCCCCATCTTGTATCCCTTGGTAAACCCTCGAAGTCGTTCGAGAAGCGTGACGGCATCACGCTGCGCACTGATTGGATCTTTTCCACGTGCATTCTGGATCGCCGCAAATTCTGCTCCGACACTTGTTAATTTTTCCTGTGCATGACGTTTCATCGTCTCATTTTCTGGCGTCGTCGACACTGCCTCAAGCGGTGTATTTGCCTGACTCGCCAGGCCTTGCCGGATCATTTCACTCTCCTGCCTGTAGGCTTCTTCGTACTTCGGATTTCCCGTGGATCGATAGAGAGCGCTTCGCACCTGCAAGAGATTATTCGCAGCAATGCGCTGGAGATTTTTTAACTCTGCTGAGGTGGCGGGAATTTTTAACTCAGAAGAACTCGCCTCGACTCCTCCGTGCACTGCAGGATTTGCCTTGAAGTTTGCGAGGGTGATGGTGTTTTTCTTTCCGAGAACTTTTTCCAGCACCTGAAGGTGCTCTGGATTTGAGCCAGCAAAAGACTCTTTTTGCTGCACAAGAGCGCCCATGCCAATATAGAGCTCGTTGATCGACATTACATACTCTTCAATTTTTGTTTCGTGTCCGGGTGCGAGTTCACCGTTGGCCATCAGATGCGACTGATATTCACGAGCTGCTGCTGCTACCTTGGCTTCGAGCACAGGAATGGACTCCTGCTGTTTTTGGATTTCTTTGAACTCTGGTGCATTGATCACCTGAAAAAGAAACGCCACTTCTGGTCGTGACTCGAATGTTTCTAGATCTTTCTGAATATTTTCTACGGCTGATTTGAGAGATGCCTCTGTGGTTTTTTCCAAGCCTTGAAGACGACTCTTGTGTCCATCATGGAGCTTTCCGAGTTCTTGTTTTACTTTATCCTTGTGTGCCTGATCGAGCGGCGAAGTGTCAACTTTTCTCTGGATTCCCTCCATTTTTTTCTGGACGTCTTCTTGTTTAACAACCTCTTTTTTGAGTTCGGTTTCTTTTTTCGCTACGATGTCTGAGAAATTTTCGTTCATACCGTGTCGAGCTTTTTAAGAATATCCTCTGACTGAAGTTTTTCCGCTTCTTCTAGTTCGTTTGTTGCAAGGCGAAGTTGCGCCTTGAATGCCTGATCAATGGTTTGAGAAAATTCCTGCTCGATCGCATCGTGTTCAATTTTTGCCCTTGCTTCGATTTCCGCGAGGGTCTGCTTTTCGTGTTTGAGTATTTTTTGCAGCTCGATAACACCCTCCGGTTCCAAGAATGGAAGCGCCTGAAGAAATAGTGCTTTTCTTTCTTCTGAAAGCGCACGAGATTGCTGAATCAGTTCGGCTATCTGGCTTGGTGTCTGTTCGTTCATTTTTGGTTTGTATATGTCTTTTGAGTATCTTGGTATTATACCAAAAAAGCAGCTTTTGCTGAAGCTGCGTCTCTTGACCTATATTCTGTATATTCTATACTAATTTTTCAAAGCTGAGCCAAGGTCTAAAGCGTCACGTTATTCAGTCTTGTGTCCCTCTAAGTTCATCTTGCGCCCTATGATGGAAGCTTTGACGTAGCTCTTCCGCCTCAGGATCATCCACAGCCCTTACGACAAGCTCAGTATATCGTCGACGCGCCTCGATGGCCTTGAACCACGGTGGAAGATCGGAATCTCCAATACCGACAAGTGACGCTCTTTGAGTTGTCATGAATTTCTTTTTATCTTTTTCAAATTGCGCTTTATTCCATTCAATAACTTCTGGATTTCTATTCAAACGTTGCATTCTTTCAATATAGAGCGGCTTTACTTTAAGTTTCATTTTATATTCCACAGTGGCGACAGTTTTGTATGTGCTAGCTTCTGGTCCAGCATCGCGAATAATTCCTACGAGCTCATCGATGAAGTCACTACATTCTTTCGGTCCATTTTTTGGATCTTTCATACATATTTCTTCTATGAGGAGAGCAATATTTTCTCTCAAAAGCATTCGTTCCGCCTTCTTACTTATGTCGTCATGTATAAGGGCAAGATGCATCGGCTCCAGTCTTTCAATCAAATCACTGAAGAGCTGCTCTTTTTCCGCATCGTTGATATCGATGGTTTCATCTCCCATTGGTGTGAGTGGTTGTGCTGGTAAGGTATTTTCAGTATCCATAGTAGAGAGTTGTTAGTAAATGGTAAAGTTATGCGGCTGGACGAAGTATGGTACGAGCTTTTTCTGCTGCTTTTCCTTCAAGAAACTGCTTGCCAAGGAGTATCTTTACTTTATTCACCATATTATCCCGGCCTTTCTTATTCTCAAATGTAAGTCCCTGTAACTCTGTTAATAATGTTTGGGCGTCTGCAGCACGTGGAGAAGCGTGATCACTAATAATTTTTTCGAGAAGAGCCGATGCCTGATCCTGTTTGGCAGTAAACTCTTCCAGTGTTGGAGTGCCTTTAAGTGCATCCGCGAGGCCCGTGAGCGTCTCACCAGTTTCTAGTTTTCCGAGTTCGAGATCGGCAATATGCATGGCAAGCCGTGTTTCTACCATCGACATGGCGGATTTGATCATCTCTACTTTTTGCTCACGCTGATAAACTCCGCCAACATTCTTATGGCCAGTATTGTTCGTGACACTTCGTAACGCTTCGCCGAGATTTCGATAGAGTGATACATACCCTTCTTGCGTGGTAGGCCTTTTGCCATCGACAACACTCATCTCGACATCAACTCCGTTAACTTTTTCTGAGAAGCTGAAGCCAGCTGCGATATCGGGATATTTCGCCATATCGACTCTTCCGACAGTCATATCCACTCTTCCTGCGACAGTATCCCATGATTTTTTTATCTCCCCACCTGGATTCAGAAGATCACGAAGAGGAAGTTTATCTAACTCACTATCAGTCATGGCATCAATGAGTGCTTTTTTACTGGTAGCCTCTCGGATTTTTTTTGCAAGTTTCGGATCTTGATCGAATCCAAACTTCTGAATGATTTTTTCCCTCTTCTCGACTTCTGAGAGGTGAGCGAAGTCTGAATCTCGGTCTAGCTCAGCCAATGATCGTTTGAAGTGAGCTTCGATGTAATCCGCAAATGGTTTTTTTATTTGCGCGAGAGACTCACCCCCAATAGTGTCGTGGAGGAGGAGAAATGCGGGATTAAGTGTCATGGCTATCCTCGATGATCCATCGAGCTGCGAGATTACCTCACCGGTCGTGAGTGCACTCATGCCTGAAGGTGCGAGAAGGAATTTATTGATGCTATCAAAGCCTGATGTAAATTCGTCGATGGCTGCCATGGCATTATTGAATTCCGCCTCATTGATCTCTCCTGACGCCTTCCTTTTTGCAAACTCCTCGCGTACCTGACCAAGTCGCTCATGATAATATTTTTGAACTTTCTGTACATCGCTAGCCATTTTTCGGTAGTGTGCTTTCGCTGCTTCTTTATCAGTAATACTCGGCTCTCCATCAACCGCCCTGGCGATTCTTTCTTCGAGCTTTACCGGATCACTAAAATCACTCTTAAGGGTAATGTCGATGACTTTAGTAAATTTTTTCCGTGCATCTGAGCCTCTATCCAATCTATCGATCGCTTCATAATCACGTGTTGTCGCTTTATAGACAGGAGCGAGAACACCCATATCATGGAGCACCGTGCGCATTTCAGCTGAGCTACGAACAACCGGCGGCATTTTTTCCAAACCTCCAAGTCCAAGATTGTCAGCGAGTTGAAAAGCACGCTGAAGTTTGGTGACGAAGATTTTTTGCCCCTCAAACATGACAAACGTCTCATCGGTGATGGTTGTGAGCTGGTCGTGGGCATGCATTGTTTTGAGGAGGAGGTCAAACTGCTCGCCAAACATTTTTCTGAAAAGTTGATTTTCTGCGAGCATGACCGCGCTCGTGGTAGGATGAGCATCTGTTCCTGGCATAAAGGCGTGCGCACTCATCGTAGCATAGCCTAAGTCATGGTTGAGCATTCCCGTCACGATCATGAGCTTTACCGCGGCAGGAATGCCATGGTCAATTGCATCTTTAACACTTGCGTATTCCGTTCCATCAGGTTTGAGGAATTTCCCATTAGGACCTCTCGGAATCGTGGTACCTGCATAATCAGATAGAGCAAAATAAATATTTGACGTAAAGTGACGAATACCATGTTCGCCGAGTTGCCGTTGATATGATTGACGCATTTGAAATGTGAGAGATTCCAGATTGGTCATTATGAAAGCATTAATCTCGCGAGAAGTCATCCGTTCCGGATGCTCTTTCTGAAATTGCATAAGATCCTGCAAAATAATTTCCTGTTGAGCTTTGAGCCAAGGAACCTCTGTTTTATCAAGTCCGAGACGCTCAGCTATCTTGTCAATTTCTGCAAAAAGTTCTAATCTTGCTCTTTGATTTATTTTCCCATTGTCCCCAATAAGTAACTCTCTCAACTCTGGCATCTTCCCTCCTTCGAAAACCGTAGCTCGCATGTAAGCCGTCTCGATATCCACATTAATTTTTTTTGAAAAGTCTCGCATTTTGTTACGATATCTAAGCTCTCCTTGATAAAGTTCAGCGAGTCTACTCTTGAGGGCAGGGTCTGTAATTGAGGCTATATTTCCTTCTATTTGACGATAAGCCATCTCGGCATTTTTCATAAGACTCATCTGTGCTTTGATAGTAGGATCGCTTTCACTGTCGATTTCTGCCTGAACCTTTTCCGCGTTAAACGATTCAGCAAGAAGCTCTCTCTCAAATCCTTCGTGACTCTGTAGAAGCTCTCTTTGTCCATGCAGATGCCCGCGTGAGGCATCGATCGCTACGATTAAGTCACCGCATTGTTTTTTTAACGGATCGGTATCGGGTAAATCTTTAAGCGCTTCATGAATGGTCTGTCCCAGATTTCGAGTATCAGCCAGCGCACCTTTTGCCTCTCTTTTTCCGGAAACAGAGAGCTCATCTGCCATAGCAGGTGTTCTCTGCTCGTTCATATACTGTATGATCTCTGGTGCTCTTGCTCCGAACTGTTCATACATTGAGTCGATAAAGTCTGGCTTCTTGTATTCATCTCTTACATCCAAGGCCCGCATACTTTCTTTTATTTGTTCTGAAGTCTGTCTCTCGCCGTCCACCGCCTGAAGAGCAGCAGGCCGAACCGTCACTGATACTCCATCTTGTTCAAAGGTTGCGGACTCATTGAGTTGGAGTGCCTGGATGAGTGCTGCTGGTGCGTTGGCTTGTTCGAGAGCCTGTATAACCTCGGCTCGATCGGTGTAGGTGAGCTCTATGCCACTTTTGGTGATTGTTTTTTCTATGCCACTTTTGTTTGCATTATTTTGATGGAGCACGCTTCGGGCCTCGCCTGATGCTGATGGAATGAGTGAGAAGACGAAGCCGAGATATGGGTTGTTTGGAGCGAGACCTTCGCCTATTTTCTGCATAGCTTCTTCGAATATTTCCTCTTTCGTCTCTGATGCCACTTGTTGGAGATAGCCTTTCAGACCCAAAGTTTTGATGCCTGTCTGGATAGATGGAGCGGTGAAAATTTTATCGGGTGCGATATTGAGTGTCTTGGAAAGTACCTGCGCGCTTTTACCGAGGACCGTGCCGAGGGCCTGACCGGCGATCATACCGCCGCCAGAGAACAGTATGCCTTGGCCCCAGGATTTGAGCATGTTTTCTGTGCCGATGGCATCGGTATTTCCTTCGATGGCCGCGGTCATGTAGTTTGCACCGACGGCAGCGCCGAGGGAGGTGGCGACAATTTTAGCAGCAACAAGCGATGCACCACCTGTGGCTGGGGCCAGGGCTGTCATGGCGACCGCTCCCGCGACGGCTGCAGTGGTAACCAATAAAAACTTGCCTGCGTCTTTGAGGAAGGCTTCGAGTCCCACACCATGGCCTTTTATCGCCACGACTTGTCGTGTGAGGACATTGAGGGTGCGCATGTAGGTGCTTACTTTTTCCTGCATATCTTTGATCTTCGTCATCGCTTCATGCAGTCGTGGTGATGCTGCTTCATCTGGAATTTTGAGATTCCCAAAGAATTGATTGGCATCTGAACCTGCGAGTTTATTGAATGTTGGATCGAGGAGAATTCTGTGTGCATCCTCATGGAACATTTTCATATCAGACTCACTTGGTGTTTTTCCGGCCTGCATCTGCTTGAAGAGCGTGCCAATACTACTCACAAATGGCTGCGTATTACTTATGACACTTATAGCGTCCTGCTGATATTGCTTCATGGAAGGGTTGTTGGTCGTCGCATCCAGGATGAGGTTTTCTGTTTCTCCGATGTATTGCTGCACACCGTTATGGAATGCTTTTTCTACGTCTGAGTATTTTTTGAGTTCTACCATCTTGAGATCCTGATCTGCATCACCCATTCTGTATCCTTTGGTGAATCCTCGAAGTCGCTGGAGAAGATCGACTGCCCCTCTTTGTGCATTGATGGGATCTTTTCCGCGCAGGTTCTGGAGGTCTTGCAGCTCTGTTCCAAGTTTGCCAAGCTTCTCTTGAGCATGTTTTTTTATCTCTACTTCGTATGGGGCAACCTGCAGGGCATCCATGGTGGCAGCTACCTGACCGGTGAGTACGTTTTGCTTTGCTTTGGTCTCTTGTGTATAGGCTGCTTCGTACTTAGGATTACCCGTGGTGCGATAGAGAATGCTTCGTATGCGAGTGAGATTATTTTCTATCACCTGTTGTCGACCCTGCAACTCTACGAGACTTCCTGGAATTCTGAGTTTTGACTCACTGCTCTCGATACCACCATGGATGCCGGGATTTTCTTTGAAGTTCGCGAGCGTGAAATTATTTTTCTCACCCAGTATTTTTTCTAATGTCTTGAGCTGGCTCTCATCTCCACCACTCAGATGCTCTTTCTGCTGTACGACTGGCTCCAATCCAGCGTAGAGCGCCTGTATTGCCATCATGTGTCCTTCCAGATCTGCTTCGTGACCAGGAGTGGACTCACCATTAGCCATTAGGTGATTTTTGTAATTATCGGCTGCTGTTTTTACTTTCACCTCGAGTGCGCGTATGTTCGGTTGCTGTTTTTGAATTTCTTTGAACTCTGAGCTATTGATCGTGTCGAAAAGAAATACGACCTCGGGTCGAATTTCGAAATACTTGAGATCTTCTTGGAACTTTTCTCCTGCGGCCTTGAGAGACTTTTCTGTTACCTCGTTGAGCTTACCAATGGCTTTGGCGTGCTCACTATCCATTTTTTTTAGTTCTGCTTTTACCTTTTCTTTATGCTCCGCATCGAGCGGTGATGCATCAACTTTTCTCTCAATTGAGGTCATCTTTTCCTGAAGAGCTTTTTCGTCGACGACATCTTTTTTGAGGATGGCCTCTTTTTTCTGGATTGCCTCGGGAGCCTTCGCAGTATTTTGGCCAGCTTCTAGATAGATGAAGGTGTGGTCATGCTTATAGATGTTCCGGTAATGACAAAATAGTACTCTCATAGTTGATCGAGTTTTTGTAACAAGTCCTCCGCTCCCTCTTTCTCTCCAGCCTCTTGATCGGCCATCGCGAATGTAAGCGCTTTTTTAAAGGTTTGATCAATTCTTAGAGCGGCAGCCTGGTTTATTTTTTCTCGCTCAATTAGGTCCTCAGCATGAATGGCTGAAAGCGTTTCCTGTTCATGCTCGAGCAGTGTCTGTAAATTTTTCAGGGTTTCCTGCGAAAAAAATGAGACACTCTGGAGATAGAGTTCTTTTTTGTCTTCGGAAAGGGCTCGAGAGTTTTTTATGAGCTCGGCAATCTTGGTTTGTTCTTCCATGTGTGTCAGTTTTTGTATTTTTGAGGATCTTATAATTGTATCACAAAATCAGCTTTCCGTGAAGGTAAAGTTACTGGAAAGAGCTTCAAAAGAACCTTTATTTCTCAAAGCTATATGGAGCTTGCGGCAATATCTCCTCAGAGGCTTCTTCTTTTGCCTCTTTTTCTGTCGTTTCGAGATCAACGGGCTGTTGAAGATTGAAGCCGGGAGCTATTGCAACGGGTGCTGGTGCGGGTGCTGGAGTAGGCGCAGGTGCTGCTGGTACACCATTTGATGCTGGCGTTGGAGGAATTACTGGTTTTGGGTGTGCAACAATTGGAGGAACAAGCGGTTGTGGAGCGGGAGCTGGTGCTGGTTGTGGTTTCGGCTGTGGAACTGGCGTCGGTGTAGGAGCGGGAGTTGACGGAGCCAGAACTTCTTTTCGTGCCGGAATGAGTGGTTTTGGCTGTGGAGCTGGAACGGGAGTTGGGGCGCTCACGCTTACTTCTTGCTCCACATCGAGTGGAGTTCCGAGACGTTTGCTCTGATATTCACGGAATGCCTTGAGAGCTTGCTGCTCAACTTTTTCGAGAGGGATTCCCGTGACTTTGAAACCTGCGGCACGAGTGTGTCCGCCACCTCCGAATGTTTCGGCGAGAGCGGCGGCGTCGAGTGATGGGTTGGTGGTTCGGATAGAACCCGAGACGAGTCCATCCTTTTTTTCTTTGAGGAGACAGATAATTTCTGCACCTGGAGCGTTTGAGAGAAGTTCATCAATAATGCCTCCTGTTTCATTTTCAGCGGCACCGGTATCAGCAAAATCTTTCTGTGTAAGAACGGACCAGACGATGTGAAATTTTTCATCGGTCTGCATTTTTGAAAGAATTCGGCCCCAGAGCTTGAGGGTTGTGAGCTGTTTCGTTTTGAAAATATGCTGAATGATTTCCTGCTGACGTGCACCGTGCGAGATGAGCTGCGCTGAGGCGTCGAAGGCTCTCGGAGTGGTATTCGCGTTCTGGAAACTTCCCGTATCCGTGATAATTCCTGTGAGGAGAAGGGTCGCGATATCTTCGTCCCAGAGCGGCTTTCCAGACTTCTCTTCGAGAAGACTAATGACGGGAATCAGGAGTTCGGTGGTGGCCGATGCCATGACGTCGACGAGATTTACTTTTCCAAAGTGATCATTACTCATGTGGTGATCGATGTTGACGACTGGAATCTGATGGAACATCTCGATATTTCCTGCGTAGAGCTGGCCAAGCTGTTCGAGTCCACCGGTGTCGACCGTGATGATGAGGTCATAGCGATCTGGGCCATAGTTAAAGGAAACATCCTCTTCGGATAGTCGTCCGTTTTCCGGCATGATGATGATATTGATCTTCCCGTTTTCGACGATCGATTTCACATCGGCGGTTTGAACTTTATTCGTATTAATCGTAATCACGAAATCCTTGGACGCAACGACTCGGTTGCCAATAATATGAGTCGTTGGAAGGAAGTGATAGAGATCTGGAATTGGATCTGGGCAGACGACCGTTACTTCTTTGTCGAGTTTCTTGAGCGCGAGATAGAGCGAGAGCGATGAGCCAATACAGTCACCATCAGCTGGGCTTGATGCCATAATCAGAATTTTCTGATTGGTGAGCATGAGGTCGACGATCTGTTGCTGTACTGAGGTGGTTGCTGGATTCATAACGGATGACAGGGTGGGTGGTTTGTAGTTGGTGCTTTCTGCTATCTTCAGGCTATTATCTAATTATAAACTATATCTATCTTTTAGTCAAGCACTTAGGGGCGGATTTTGGTAAGTTCATGGGAAGGGGTTAGCTTAACAGACGGGGGCGGGAGTTGGAAAGGGAAAGATGGGCAATACTTTTAGAAAATAAAGGATATTTTATAATGCCAATTCCTTCCCGGGCTTACTGCGTCCCCTTGCGGGAAAGGAATTCAGCTTTAATTTTTGCAAAAGTTAGTATCCAAGTATGGACACTACGCCGCAACCGCAATATCCACCACGTTGAGTTGCAGTGTTATCTTGCCGCGGAAGCGGTTGAGTTCGAGATTGCAGGCGATGGAGATTGGCTGGTCGGGGTCGCCGAGTTGGCGGCGGAGAACTTTTTCGGGGGCAGAAAAGAATATCCCGGAAATGGTTTGTCGGCCGGCTTGAATCGTAAGACGTGCGTGGTTGTGTTCTTTTCCGATGAGGGAAATATCTGATATTTTGACATCACGGAGGACGAGAAGTGGCTTTTCGTTGCCGATACCGAAGGGTTGCATTTTTTCAAGGAGGATGGCGTTTTCGGTAGTAAGTTCCTGTGAGTCGACCTCGCAGTCGAGATTGAGAAGTGGGGCGAAACCGGAAGAGGCGCGACCCCAAAGTTCGTGTGCTTTTTTGTAGAACTCACGTTCGACGATCGGAAGTTTTTCTTTGCTGACGGAGAAACCGGCGGCGGCGGCGTGACCTCCGAAGGTGATGAGATTGTGAGCCTGAGACTCGAGAATATCCATAATGTTGTAGTCATCAATCGAGCGAGCTGATGCCACCAGCATGTCGCCACGATCCTGAAGAATAATCGCGGGGCAACCAAAGGTGTTTACGGCGCGGGCAGCGATCAGACCCAGAATTCCGGTATGCCAGTCTTTCGAGTAGGCGATAAAAAGATGTTTATGATGTTCGGGTTTATGAAATTTCATGGCCTCGCCAACGGCGAGGCGGGTCATCTCCTGACGCTGTACGTTCAGGCTTTCGAGCTTTTCGGCGAGGGCACGTGTGCGAGTGTCATCTTCTTCGCGGAGGAGAAGTTGGAGCGCGACATATGGATGATCGATCCGGCCTGCGGCGTTGATTCGCGGTGCAAGCTTGAATCCAATCGTCGTCGTATCGATCATGGAGTCGTCAATTTTGGCGAGGTGCTTCATGTGACGAAGTCCACTCCAGTGTGTTCTTCGAAACATCTGCAGTCCTCTTTTTACAATGGTTCGATTTTCTCCAACAAGCGGTCCGCAATCTGCCACCGTTCCGAAACTTGCGAGGTCGGTGAGGGATTCGAGAAACTCAAGGTGCGCATTGGGTGAGAGTTTTTGGAGGAGGCCAGAGGCCAACTTAAATGCGACAGCCGAACCGGTTAATCCTTTAAACGGATACCCACAGTCCGACTGCAGCGGATGAAGAATGGCATAGGCGTGCCGCGGAAGCTCCGCCGGGATCGTATGGTGATCCGTCACAATCACATCAATGCCCAAACCATGAGCACGAGTAATCTGCGCGGCACATGAGATTCCACAGTCGACGGTAATAATCAGTTTTGCCTCTATTACCACACACTCATCAACATACTTGTCGTGCAGCCCATATCCATCATGAAACCGATGCGGAATCCGGTACGACACATTCGCCCCGAGTCGCGTGAGCGTTTTCACCAGAATTGTCGTGCCGGTAATTCCATCGACGTCGTAATCTCCATATACGATAATTCGCTCCTTTTTCTCGATTGCCTCATGTATTCGCCCTACCGCGCGTTCCATGCCCTTCATCAAAAACGGATCATGAAATGCATCATCACGATCCAGTATTTCCTGGGTGACGCCACGATTGCTGAGTAACTTATCTAAGAGCTTGGCTTCAGGGTCGGTATTTCGAATGATCCACTTTTTTCCCAGGAGAGACATGCGGCGATGATTTCAGGGGTTAGGCGGTCTGAATGCTTCTCCAGCTCAGGTCCGGAAACCCAGTGTACCCCCGGCTCCTTGCGAAACCAAGTCTGCTGCCTCTTTGCGTAGTGACGCGTATTCTTTTTTATGGTGCTGGCGACGTCTTCCAGCGAGCACTCACCCTTGAAATACCGCTCAAACTCCTTCAATCCGAGCGATGACATCGACGGCAACTTGATGTCATATTTTTCCAGGAGCATCCGCGACTCCTCCACTAAACCTCGCTGCATCTGGAGATCGACCCGCAGATCAATCCGTTTCCAGAGTTCTTCGCGTGGCCAGTCGATGCCGATGACGAGAGCCTCGTACGGCGACTCACTTTTTTGCGCCGTTTTCTTGCCCTGCGACTCGATGATTTCCAGCGCGCGCGTCACGTAGGGAATATTATTTACATGAATCTTTTTTGCCGCTTGCGGATCTCGCTCAGCGAGCATTGCGTACAATTCTTCTTTCGACATTTTTTCAAATTTCTGACGGAGTTCCTGATTCGGCGGAACTTCTGGCAGATCAAAATTCTGCACGATCGCGCGAATGTACAATCCCGTTCCACCAACCAGCATCGGCAACTTTCCACGTGCATAAATATCACGTATGTGCGCCTCCGCATCACGCTTGAAATCGCTCATGGTGTAGACCTCATCGGGCGATGCCACATCGATCATATAATGCGGAACTCCCTCCTGTTTTTCCGGAGGAATCTTATCCGATCCAATATCAATCTCACGATATATCTGCCGCGAGTCGGTCGAGATAATTTCTCCATTGAGCGCATGTGCAAGCTCCAAAGAAAGCGCCGTCTTTCCAGAGGCGGTCGGACCGAGAATAACGAGGAGTGGGATTTTTTT
>SXGS01050683.1_pt1 | contig 18137 bp, 16 predicted proteins | sample 3174681 | NCBI WGS metagenome assembly SXGS01 (sample SAMN11356861, study PRJNA531348) | freshwater metagenome | isolation source: freshwater sample F1-80 | place: China: Fuxian Lake, Yuxi | collected 2017-12-25 | reverse complement strand
GACCTGCACCGGAATGGCGGTGGAAGCGGGCTGGGCTGCCGTAGCAAATGGCGAACGTGGCATGGCATTGTCTCCGAGGATGCTTCTGAGAATAATCACTCAACCTCTTCTCTTTACAGCACTTTGTCCGGTTCGTACAATTTGCAACCAGTTCGAGCATAATTATTATCAACTCCTACCGGGCCACTTCCCCCAGTCGATTCGTCGACCATGCCGACGCCATTATTTTTGTATCGATTCTTTGTGACGGTGTTGCCATGGGCATTCGGTTGAAAGTCCGGAGACGCACCGCAGCCGGGAGCGCAGGAGGGATTCACTGTGTAGTCACATGCGCAAGTCAATCGTACACCAGTCTCGGCATTCTTCTTTCCACGATTGACGGCAACAACGTTATTGTTTGAGGAGCGCAGTACGATCCCTGCACCACCGTTACGAGAGGTTGAATTGAAACGGACAGAATGACCGTCAGTCGTTTCGTTCACCGCCAAGCCTAACGAGGTCGCATTCTGGTTCTCCAAAGCAATGCCGTCATACACCGAGTCACGAGCACCATTGTGCTCAATCACCGCGTTATCTGTGCCAATGACCCAAATGCCAATGTCATTCCCCAAGGTCGTATTATGTTCGAGGGTAGCGAGGCTGTCGCCAGCATCGAACACCAAGATCCCCGCCGAACGGGTCAGCGACTGGTACCGATGATCTCGCACAACATTATGCACAACGTCGGCCCCCGCACCACGGCTAATCTGAATCCCGTGGCTTACTGCTTGGCCGTCAGTATGGAGCCCCGTCCCCAGGACGATATTCCCAGAGACGGTCGCGCTTGACCCGACTCCGTCGATTACGATCCCGGCTTGCTGATAATTCTCAATTCTATTCTGGACAATCGTCGCAATCCCAGTGGTGGCGTTCGCCGCCGACCCAACGCTCACGCCGATAAAATTGCTGCCGGTCCCAATTTCTTTCCCAGGAGGACGTAGCGTCGTAATCGTATTGTTCCGAATCGTCGCGATCGCCCCATGGTCCACCAACACTCCAATCAGGCCGTCATCGTCGTCAAGCGGACCAGGGCCAGTGATCTTCAATTTTTCGATGGTCACGCTCGCACCAGCAGTCACACGAAGAATGGCCCGAGGAGAACCCATGAATACCCCAGGAGCTTTGATGACGGAGGTTCCTCCGGTACCCCTCACAGTAAGGTCACGGCTGATCGTGATCTCTTCCTCGTAAGTTCCTGCTGATACAGCAATGGCGTCACAGTCTAGGTCGGCGACTGCCTCTTGAATCGTCGCATAATCGCCAGGCACCGAACATGCGCTGCTACTGAGAGTAGGCGAGATGCGCCTCGCCAAGGAGGGCGATCCTTCCTCACTATTACGAGCAGGCGTCACTGGAATGATGAGTGAGGAGCTAGCCTGAACCTCGCCCCCAGCTATCGAAAGCATCCCCACGACCATCACAAGAGCGAGAACATTGGTCCGTCCGTAATGTCGAGATTGTCTCATTTTGCCCTTCCTCCTTCCCAGAAAACTGTGCACCTCCTCCCACGAGCAAGGATTTTTCACACATTTTCGCTCAGCCGCCACAGGATGTCGCAATATTTGATTATCATCCAACATAATGAGACTACTCACAAGCTACATACCACGACGTGGCAGCAAGAACTGAGTACTTCTTAAGGCAGCAGTCCAGGCAATATCGCAAAAAAATGAATTTTCTCTCCCCAAAGGACCTATTTTTTTAGAAAAATGAGTCCTTTTACCGCTTGACGAAGATCTTCATTCCCGTCACCATGCGAGTCATCCAAAAGGAAGAGTAGAACCTGTTTTCACGGAAAGGATGAAAAGGCCTTACACTTCGTAAGAAGGCCAGAGGTCAGAACACATAGCTCCGCCCTTGTGGCTAGCATAGGTCCTCGCTCCACTTCAGACTGTCTCTCACTTCTAGACACCAGTCCTGTCTGTCACACAAATAGTGTCAGCAAACAGGATGAGAAGACCGCTGTCAAGCAACCCACCACACGAGAGATAGCCTCTTTGCTTCTTGTAAATTCTTCGTGTCAAAGCAGCTTTTCCTCGGATAAAAAGCATTGGACAAAGAGATTTAGTTGCCATTTTTGACTTTTATTTTTTGACTCTTCTTGCCTTCCTCATCACGCCTTCGCCCTTTCGCCTTTTCTCCTGCTGCGTACTGTCCCTTGTCTTCGCCAACAACAGCTCGTCCTTGAGTCGCCACAGCTCTGCCTCATACCAGCGCTCTCCGGTCTTCTCCACCCGAGCCAACGCTTCGGCTAGCAATTGCAATCCTTCCGCTATCTGCCCCGCCTTTCCGTAAGCTTCAGCCAGTTGAGCAAGAATATACGACCCGCTCAATTCTGCCCCAGTGCGCTGGATAGCCGCCAGGCCTTGGCGCATCTTGGCGATCCCAGCCTCCACCTCTCCTTGTTCGCTCAGTACCCACCCTTGCCGCACTATTCCCCAGGCTAGCCAATATGGAAAACTTTGTTCATGGGAGAGCTGCATCAGCAGCTCGACCTGCCGGTGGACAAGCGGCGCTTCGCGGAGAAACATGCCCACCCCAGCGCCCGCAAAATCCAGGGCGAAGGCCAAGCTAAAGGGATGCGCGAGTTCCTGCGCCACCGTCATCGCCTCATACCTTTTTTTCCATGCTTGATCTGGGTACCCCAAGCGCCAGAGGGTCCAGGCCGCATACGAGAGGCAAATGACCTTGGGGTCCTGCGCGACGATCTGGACGCCGCCCGGCTGGTGAAGCTGCGGATCATACAAGGCGACTCCCTCTTCCAAAGATCTGAGAGCGGCTGGCAACTCGCCGAGCGTGGACAAGAGCATTCCTTGCGCGGTACGAGCCCACAACAGCAGCGCAGGCTCTTGCGTGGACTGTGCAAGCTGGGAGAGTTGCGCCGTCAACTCCTTGGCCGGGTGCAGCTCCGCTCGTAGAAAGCGAATCCCCCACAGCCCGGCCAACGCTGGGAAGAACGCACGCGAAGATCCTATCCGCTGACACAACTCGACCGCCCGCTCATAGGCACGCGGCACTTCAAGCGCGGCATAGCCTTTGGTGACCGCCAATGTTGAGCCAAGGGCGCACTGGAGTGCCAGCTCACGTTGGGCGCGTTCCGGCGTCTCGGGCAAGGCCATCAACAATTCCAATCCTCTGGTCAGCAGACGGATGGCTTCCCGGGGTGCGGACCGCCAGAGCGCACTACACCCTGCTTGAGTCAGATATTGCACCGCCCGTTCGTAGTCCTGTCCACGTTCAAAATGCATCGCCAGTTCAGCAGCGACCTCGCCGCCGCGCTCGCCATACCTTTGCTCTTCCCACTCGCCAATGCGGCGGTGCAACTGAATCCGCCGCACTGCGGCTAGCCGCTCATACAAGACTTGCTGATAGAGCGCATGAGTAAAACCATAGCGACCTGTGATGATCCCACCGGTTAAGGTCTCGGTTCCTTGCGCCCGGACGAATTGTTCTCGCCGTGCTAACCCCTCACACTGCTCCTCGACCCGCTCCCTTTCCTCGGCTAAGCCTCCGGCCACTGCGGCTGCGACAAACTCTCCTCCGACGACACTTGCCGTTTCGATAACGCGTCGCTCCTCAGAAGGAATCCTTCTTCACCTTTCTCTCTCCCTCACCGGAAGCGAGTTACAAGATCGGAGCCACTATCAAGGTGAAGTTTCGTCTGGTTGACGCCGCTGGGACACCCATCCCGAACGCCACAGCTAAGAGTTTGGTCAAAGCCTGTCGGGTCAAAACTGGGTTGGACACGACCTCGCGCTGCTCCCGCTACAACGCCAAGCAGGGCGTCTTCTTGGGCACAGTGAAGATTCCCAAAGGCACGAGAGTCGGGCCGCATCAGGTAGTGGCGCAGGTTCTGGAGGCTGGCGGCGCGGTAGCTGCCAGCGCCACTATCCCAGTGTCCATCCGCTAGTGAGGCTGCGAGGAGACATCCGAGGCAAAAGAAGAATGACCAAAACTGACAGGCAACGTCATCGTCTGCCAGCTTTCTCCCCCCCAATCCTCAATACGACGGTGACCCGGCGTCTCGCACGTCCGCAAGCCCAGGGGCTGGAGGTCCCAGGATCTTTCATGAAAGATAAGGCAGCACAAATTCCCGACTCGTCAACTGAAAGGAGCCTTCGTCCATGGAAATCAACGGCATGGCACATGTAATTCTCACGGTCAGCAACTTTGAAACCTCGGTCCCGTTCTACGAGAAGATGCTGACGTTTCTTGGCCTGAAGAGAGTGTTTAAAGGAGAAGAGTTTTTATACTACGTCGGCGGCAGAACTGCCGTGGGGATTTCCAAATGCGACGAACAGCAGCGGCATGAGCAGTTCATCCAGAGCCGCGTAGGGCTCCACCATCTCTGCTTCCGGGCTCGCGAACGCCAGGATGTGGATCTTTTCTACACTTTTCTCCAGGAGCTAGGCGCGAAGATCGTGCATCCACCCCAAGAAGGCGGGTGGGCTCCCGGCTATTATTCTGTGCTGTTCGAGGACCCCGATGGCATCCGTCTGGAAATGAATCACGTGCCCGGGCAAGGACTGCTGAAAAAAGGCGTCTCCATCAACCCGGTCGACTATCGCTAAACGGATCGCAGAAGATAAACAGCAAAACAAGCGTAGACATTGCGTTCCTTTCTTTACCGCAGCGCATCCGTGGCCGCCGGTGCTCAGCCGTGAGCTCGCGAACGCTACAAGGCTAGACGAGACTTTTCCACGAACCACTTGATCAAGCGACCAGCGATGCTGATGCGCCCTGGGATATTCGGCAGCGCATCAGCACGAAACCAGCCAGCTTCAGCAATTTCGCTCGGATCGAGGGCAAGATCCCCCCCGAGATACTCTGCCGTAAAACCTAACATGAGCGAATTCGGAAAGGGCCAAGGCTGACTGCCGAAGTAGCGGATATTGCCCACGGTAACGCCGACTTCTTCCTTGACTTCACGCACCACGCATTCTTCGATGGTTTCCCCTGGTTCCACAAAGCCAGCCAAGACGCTGAACATCCCTTTAGGAAAATGGGCGGAGCGGGCTAATAAAATCTCCTCACCGCGTTCAACCGCTACAATGATCGCTGGCGAGAGCCGTGGAAAATTGTGCAGTCCGCACTGGGGGCAGACTTTGGCACGCTCTTTCTCTTTGGTCTGCGTCCGGCTCCCGCAGCGGCCACAATACTGATGCGTCCGGTCCCATTCGACAATCTGTACGGCGCGACCGCCAAGAACAAACAAGTCTTCATCAAGCAGACCATAGACCTGCCGAAGGTCCTTGAGATCCATCCCTTCAGGTAAGGACTCATCAGCCAAATCCACCGCGTGGCAAGGCACGCCGTCGTAGCGACCTAGATAGTGCCGTTGGACAACCGTCACTCCCAACTCTTCAACTCGCTCTCGATAAGGGACCCGCAGCGCATTCTCTCCGACCTCGACCAGCAAACGATTGCGGTGAAAAGCAAACCACCAAGCTGGACCTGCGACTTCCTGAGGCGGGGCAACCTCAGAGATGAAGGTTTTCTGCATACCGAAGAGCGGCTGCTCGCGCATGTGAGATGAGTCGTGTGTCGCCATCGCCGATATCCTCCAAGGGGTCAACTATGGCGCGGCAGCATAGCAAACTCGCCACAGATGTCCCAGCCCTGGCCCGCTACGGGAGTGGTGCAGTTTCGCTTCTCTTTATGGTACGGTCGGTCCGTCGGTGGCATGAGTCGTTGACTGACCACAGTACTGCATAACCAAAGAGGAGGTGTGTCATGCTTGATCTCATTATTCGTGGCGGACTGGTTGTCACTCCACACGCGGTCGGAGAAATGGATGTCGGCATTCAAGGGGAAAAGATTGTCGCCGTGGGTTATCCCGGCACGCTGGCTGTTGGCGCTGGTCGCGAAATCGCGGCACAGGGGAAGATTGTCATTCCCGGTGGCATCGAACCACATGCGCATATAGGGATTCCTGTTCCCGAGCAGTGGGCCGGTATTCCGGAAGTCATGACCCAACCGCCTGAGGCAGCGAGCCGCGCAGCAGCGTTTGGCGGGGTGACGACGATCATCGACTTTGCCGGCGATCTCAGCTTCAACCCCGATGGCAGCATTCTTTCCACGACCATCATGCACGACATTGAGCAGCGCCGTTCCGCTTTTCATACGCACAGCTACACGGACTACGCTTTTCACTACATCCTCGCCGGTGACGTCACGCCGACAACTGTGGGCGAAATCGGCGAAGCCATCCAAGAGGGTATCGCCAGTTTCAAGATCTTCACTACGTTCCATCCCATCCGGGTGCCCTACGGTCCGCTGTGGGGCATTTTTGAGGAAGTAGCCAAACATGGCGGCATTATGGCTGTGCATGCCGAAGAAGACGAGATCGTTCGCTACATGACCGAGAAACTCAAACGCGAAGGTCGGGCACAAGGGCATAACCTGCACCTCGTGCATAACAACATTTCGGAAGATCTTGCCTTTCGCCATATCATTCGCCTCGCCAAGCACACGGGTGTAGGGATCTATTTCGTACACGTGACAGCGAAGGAAGGCGTGGCAGCAATTGCCGAGGCGCGGAATGAAGGCCAGCCGGTCTACGGCGAAGCCTTGCACAACTATCTGCAATTTACTTGCGAGGACTATAAGAAACCCGGTGGCACTGCGATTCATACCTATCCAGCGATCAAGTTCCCGGAAGACCGCGAAGCCTTGACCGTTGGGCTGATGGATGGTCGCTTAGCCACCACGGCAACAGACGAGTACACCACGTATCGCAAGCCCAAGCTGTGGGGCGACACGATTGAAACTGTCTGTGGCGGGCATAATGGTATCGAGACGCGCATGCCTGTGGCCTACACCAAGTTCGTGGCGGAGCGGAATGTGTCGCTCCAACGCTTCGTTGACATCACCTCTGCGAATGCCGCAAGGATTCTCGGCATGTACCCGCAGAAAGGTGCGATCCAACCTGGCAGCGACGCCGACATCGTGCTCCTCGATCCCACCAAGAAGACGATCACAGTGAGCGACCTGCACGCCGACTCGGATTACAGCATCTGGGACGGGTTTCAGAGTGCGGCATCTCCGGTCATGACCATCTTGCGCGGGAAGGTGATTGTTGAGAACGGCAAACTCGTCGGTAGCTCGACGGACGGACGCTGGCTGAAGCGGCGAGTATCGAGCGAGGTCATCTCCAAGCCGACCGTGTAGATCGTGCTGAGGGCTGAAGTTTGAGCATTGTAGAGCGCATGGTCAGCGCATTCAGGTGTGGGGCATGTAGCCTCCACCTTTTCACACTTGCCACGCCATTTGCAGGCGGGAGTCTGGGGTGTAGGAACAATACGTGCCGGTCTTGATCGTGTGCGCCAAGTGTCGTCCAAGGGCAGGGTGGCATTCGTCGATCTTCTTGATGGCAACTTTGATGGCGCGCGAGATGTTCACCCGTGCCCGTTCCGCCTCCACGTTTTCTGCGGCTGCGTGCTCCCCTAAGCCCATTGCGTCCATGAGATCGTCGGAGAGCACGGCGATTTCGTCTTGCAACCACTCAATGCGACCTTGGTCGTGAAACTCCTGGGCTTCTTCGAGTTCTTCGCGCAGCTCAGCAAGGCGCTGTTTCGTGGCGACATGAAGCTGGCCCCCGGAAGAAGTTTCAGCACTACTCATCATGGTCGATGACTCGGGGGACACATGGGCCGCCAAAGCAAGGACGTGAAATTCGCGATGAGGCTCGCGCAGTAAATGCGCGAGATAGACCAGCCCGCGGTTCTCTTTGATCTGACAAGCAACACCGTCAAAAGCCAATGTCCACAGATCGCCTTCACGACGGAAAACGGAAGAGCGCTGAAGGTTGGGTGCTAGGGGTTGGGTGCTAGGGGTTGGAGAGGACGGGGGCGGTGCTTCTTGCCCAACCCCTGCCCCCCAATCCCTCATCCCCTTTTGCAGCAACAACTCACCTTTGAGACGATACAGCTCGGACTCGTAGAAATGTTCTTCATTTTTTGTTGCTAAAAATAATCCTTCGGTAACCGCCGTTAGGCTCTCTTCGATGTGTCCGCCGCGCTGGTAGGCGTCAGCTAACCCTGCGAGGTAATGTGAAAGAGCGATCTCGGCTCCGGTAGCATGCCAAGCGGCCAACCCATGCTGGAGTCGTGCCACGCCTTCTATCGTCTGGCCTTGTTGAGCTAAGCCCCAGCCCTGCCAAATCGTTCCTGAGGCTAAGTAGAAGGAAAACCCATGCTCACGACAAAGCGCAATCGCAGCTTCGGCTTTTTCCTGAGCTTCACGTCCTTCTCGACGGAGTTGATGCGCGACAGCAACCATGGTGAGGGCAAATCCGATACTCAATGGGTGTCGCAGCTCTCGCGCCAAGGCGAGGGCCTCGTGACTTTTTTGTAAAGCTTGGTCCGGGTAGCCTAACGCCCACAACGCCCGAGCCGCCATCGCCAGGCAATTGACGCCCGGGTCTTGTCCCGCACGAGCGACAGGGGCTTGAGGCTGATCGCGTGGCTGCATCTGGTACAGCGCCGAGCCATGCTCGAACTGTTCTTGGGCTTGTTGAAAATGGCCCATGTAAAGCAACGGTTGGCCAACCGCCCAGTGCGCCTGGACACGTGTACTCGCGTCCTGTCGCTGTTGAGTAAGCACGAGAAGTTGTTCCCCGAGTTCGAGCGCTTTGCCGTGCACTGGGCGCACAGCATAGACAGCCCACAATCCCCATAACGCGGGGAAAAGATAGGGCGTCTCTGGCACTTGCTGACACAGTGCCGAGGCGCGGAGATACGTGGCTTCCACCTCTGGGGCGGCATAGCCTTTGGTCGCAACCAAGGGCGAACCAAGCGTCACTTGTAGGCGCAGTTCTTGTTGCTGGCGTTGCGGAGAGTCCGGCAGGGTCGTCAGGATCGCAAGTGCCTTGGTCAGATGGCTGATCGCTTCCACGTGGGCCGAACGCTGGAGGGCATTCTCTCCGGCCCGCGTCAAATACTCGACCGCCCGTTGGTGATCGCGCCCAGCTTCAAAATGCATGGCTAACTCGGCGGCGATTTCCCCGGTACGGTCGCCATAGGCTGCCGCTTTGCGTTCGCCAATGCGCCGATGCAACCGCACCCGCTGCATTTCGGCGAGCTGCTCGTAGAGTACGTTCTGATACAGGGCATGCAGGAAACGGTAGCGCCCTCCCAGCGTCCCATCAGGCCACTCTTCAATGCCTGCGGTACGCAAGAACTGGCCTTTGGCCGCAAGCGCGGCGCAGTGTTCTTCCACAAGCTCAACAGGCTGCCCAGCTCCTACTGATATTGCGGCAACGCTGAACTCTACCCCCACGACACTCGCCACCGCTAACATCTGCTGAGTATCGGCAGAGAAACTCGCACATTGCCGCTCGATGCCATGTCGCACGCTCTCCGGCGTCTTTTGCTCGATCAGCGTGATGTCTTTGTTCACCTGCCACTGCCCAGCAGTTTCCGCGATTACCCCTTCCCGCACTAACTGCTCCACCACGGTGACCATGAAAAGCGGATTGCCTTCCGTACGGCGATGCAACGCCGCCGGTAACTGCTGAGGAACGGTCAGCGTAGGAAAACGGTGGGTCACATACGCGGTGACTTCAGGTTCGGACAACAGCTTCAGACGTAGCTCGGTGCTGTGTTCTCGGCCTTGCAACTCTTGCACAACCGTACGCAACGGACGCCCGCTCGCCAACCCTTCTAAAGGCCGATAGGTCCCGAGTATCAATAGGCGTGCGGGATCTCGCCGGCGTGCGAGGTAAGCCAACAGTTCGAGCGTCGATTGATCGCTCCAATGCAGATCTTCCAGCACCAGAATAAGCGGATTGCGCGTACTCAACACCTCCAAGGCATCGACCATCTCCCGTAACATACGTTCGCGAGAAGCACCCTGCACCATGCGCTGCAGCGCCTCAAATTCAGCCGGATTCACCAGTGCCGGCATCTGCGCTAACCACGTCACCGCATACTGCGCTAAGGTCGCAATTATCTGTTCACCGTCAGGGCCGCGCCCAAGCCGCCCCAGCGCTTCCAGAACAGGGAGATACGGCTCACCGGCACCATACTGCTCAATACATTGCCCATGGCCAATCCAGAGAACAGGCATTAGAGATCGGGCATCAGGCATTGGGGGAGACATTTCTGTCTCCCCCTGCGACTCAGCACCTGTGCCCTGCTGCCCATTGCCTGTTGCCTGTTGCCTGAGGCCTGCGAGAAACGCCTCGACGAGCGCAGTCTTGCCAATGCCCGGCTCGCCACTGAGAAAGACGACTTGCCGTTCGCCATGCAAGGCTTTGCCCCACCGCTCGTGAAGCTGCGCTCGCTCTACCTCGCGACCCACGAGAGCTAAGTGCTGAGTGCTAAGCGCTGAGTGCTGAGTAAGGAGAGTTGGAAGTTGGCCGTATCTCGTTGCCCGTTGCCGTTCGTCTTCTCTACTGTCTGCGACCGCCTGAGGACTGACAACTTTTCCGATAAACCGATACCCCTGACCTTGCTGAGTTTCGATGAACTGCGCTGTGGTCGCACTGTCACCCAAGGCTTTACGCAGCTCGCTGACACACACTTTCAGCGCAGCTTCGCTGCCACCTGTCTCTGGCCACACCGCTTGCCGAATGTCGTGCTTTGTCACGACTTGCTGGGGGTGCATGAGCAGATAATGGAGGACGGCTACAGCTTTGGGCGTCAGCGGCAGCACAGTATCGTCGCGCCGCACTTGAGCGGTCGCTAGGTCCAGACAAAAGCGATCAAAGCGAATCGAGGTATGTGACGACATGGTTTTTCCCGCCCGGTCCGAGGTGGGCGGCTTCCTCCTGTCGTCGTGTTCTTAGCAAATTCTTGTGCGATAAACAGCAGGGCGTGCAAGACCAGGAGATTACCGGGAATGGGTGTGCGCCACGAAGTAGTTATTCTGCTTATCACAAGGCAGTCGTTGCACCTCAACACGCGTGAAGCCAGCTTCAGCTAACAGGGTAAGCGCCTGCTCCTCGCCCCACATCGCACCTAAGCCTTCGCCGCCCAAGGCCAACGACACGGTCAGACAGTGCATGCAGGAGAGAGTATAAAGCAACGGTCCCATAGGATGAGCGAGGTTCTGGTGGACATGGCTCGACGCAGCAATGTCTTGCATCAAGAATACGCCATCTGGTCGCACTGCCGTCGCGATGCGTTTAAGAACGATGCGGGGCTGAGCTTGGTCATGAATAGCGTCAAAAGCAGTAACCAGCCCGTAGTGATGGACCTCGTCAATCGTAGCGGCATCTTTTACAAGAAAACGCACATTGGTGAGACCGAGTTCCTGAGCTTCCTCCCGACCGGTAGCAATTCCTCCGGGGGAAAAGTCATAGCCAGTAAAGCGACTACGTGGAAACGCCTTGGCCAGAAGATTGAGCGCTCGGCCTCGCCCACAGCCAACATCAAGTACGTCGATCCCGTCGCGGAGCACGGCAACAGTTTCTGGAATGAGGGAGAGAATCTCGTCAAGCAACGCCGCTGTGACCGTCTGACTGCTCTCCTCAGCTTTCACCTGCTGAAAGCGGGGAAAAGCAGCATAAGGTACCCCGCCGCCGTCATGGAAACTACGCACGATGCCATCCTCCACTGCACCGAGCAGCGGAATGTATTGCATGAACATGGCGAGATTCTTGAGAGCGGCGGTGCGAGTGAGGGAAGCAGCATGTTCAGGTGGCAGCACATACAGTTGCGTCGTGGGGTCGTACTCCACAATCCGGCCAGTCACCATTGCCCCGAGCCATTCGCGTACGTAGCGTTCGCAGAGCCCTGCCGTCTGAGCAATGCATTGGCTCGTGCTTGGCGATAACCTCGCCATGACATCGAAAAGGCCAGTGCGATAACCAATGCTCATCATCAACGCTAAGGCTCCATGATTCAGCACCTCGAACATGTGATTGGCAAACGCTTCGGCCTGAGGAGAACTTGCTGTCTGGACCATAATGGCGCTCCTGTTTCGCTGAGATGACAGCGAGCGCTACTGGATACAGAGTTGGCTAGCCGTATCAAAAGTGTTTTTCTTCCAGATGTTTGTGTCGCAATTGGGGGTTTGGTCTCGCATATCAAAAAGCGTGGCGGAGAGAGGGCCATTATTGTTCAGCACTTCATTGTGCTTCAGCACGATGTTGTGCGCCGTATGAACGTCGATACCATTACGCCAATTCGAATACGCTTCATTCCGTTTGAGCTTGTGCCGCTGCCCAGAGATTTCAAAACCATCGCCATTTCCGCTCTGAAGGGCACGGTTCCTATACAACGTGATGTTGTTGGTTCCCTCCTCGACATCGAAACCCTCGCCAATGTTGCCAGTGGCGACATTCTCGGTGAGTCGATGCGCCTCGCCATAAAGGCGAAAGCCGTCCTCGTCATTGCTGATAGCAGAGTTTTGGCGGAGTTGATGTTTGTTGCCTTCAACCGTGAAGCCGACTCGGTTAGACGTGGCAGTGTTCTCGATCAGGGTATTCTGGTTGCTGTGATCCCCAGTCACGAAGCCAGAAGCTCTCCCTAGCAAGGCATAATTGCGCCGCAGGATGTTCTTGTGACTCGGGATGAAGAATCCATGGATCTCGCTACGCTTAACCTCTACATCCTCCACGGTGTGGTTCCCTTGCCCATCAACGTACACTCCGTAGGAACAGCCACTCACGACGCCGCCGTGGACCAGAGCTTTGTGGCCAAGAATATGGAGACCCGCAGGCAAATATCCATCGTTGTTCACGTCGCGACAATCAATAATCAAGTCCGTGAGATCCACCTTGGCTGGACCAACAACAGTCAAGCCGCCCGTGGTATTGTCGCAGGTGAGCGTTCCGCTGAGGGTAACGGTTTCGTTGGGACCGATAGTATCGCCGCACTGCACGGCGGCGGCGGGTAAGGCCCCGGCAAGGCTAAGCATCAGACCTACGGTCGCTAGTGGATGTTTGAGGGTCAATCCGGTTGTCGTTGCCTTTTTTTGTCGAGTCGTAGTCATGGTCCTCTGTCCTTTCGATTGAGTTTCGAGCTTTGGAAGGACAAGCGGGAACTTCAGTCCCCGCCTTCCTCAAGTAACGCTACTGAATGCACGGCTGATTGGCCGTGCCGAAGGTGTTGTTCTGCCACGTATGCGTGCCGCAGTTGAGAGCACTATCCGAGAGATCAAAGTCGTGGTCATTGTTTTCCGTATTGTTGTTGAACGCTACGTTATTGGTCAGCACGGCATTGTTCGCGCTGGAGGAGACTCTAATTCCACTCTCTCTGTTGTCGTAGGCTTGATTCTTCGTCACGGTGAGATCATCCCCATAGAGAATAAAGCCATCGTCGTTCCCAAGCGCCTGGTTCTGACGCAGGGTGGTCCTGTTCCCCAAAAGCCAAAACCCGGTGCTGTCGGTGTCCGTCACAAGGTTTGCAGTCAACCGGTTGTCATCGCCACCATAGAGAGCAAAGCCATCTCCATTCCCAGGAATGTATCTCACGACGTTGCCATCGAGTTGGTTCTTGTTCCCCGCAATCTCAAAGCCAGTGTAGCCGTTCCTGAGTGCCTGGTTCTGACGCAAGGTGGTTTTGTTCGCTTTAATCTCAAAACCACCCCATCCATTGTCCGTCACCAGGTTTGCAATCAAGCGGTTACCCTCACCGGCATAAATAGAAAAACCGAACCAGCCACCGTATCTTGCGACATTACGGTCGAGTTGATTCTTGTTCCCTTCGATCTGAAAGCCGGCTCCCCAATGACAATACTCGGCAACGTTCTCACTGAGTTTGTTAGTGTCAGTGCCGACCCAGAACCCGCTATCCGCTGCGCGATTCTGGCTGAGGGTATTGCGGGAACTGGCGACGTAAAAGCCCAGCGCTCGGCTGAAGAGGGTCGTCATCCGCTTAATGAGATGTTGCCCTTGGCCCCAGACCAGCACGCCATGATAACAACCGTTCACAACCCCATTGCGCACCTTGGCACCTTGTCCTCCGATGATGAGGCCGAGGGGAACATAACCGTTTTGGTTGGCATCATGACATGCGATATCGAGGTCACTGAGGTCCACGTCAGCAGGCCCAACGATGGTCAGGGCGGCAGTGGTGGCGTCGTCACAGGTGAGTGTCCCGTGGAGAGAGACGGTGACGTTGGGACCGATGACGTCGCCGCACTGCACGGCGGCAGCGGGCGAGGCCAAAGTGAGGCCAAGCATCAGGCCTGCGGTTGCTAGTGTGTGTTTCAGAGTTAATCCGGTTGTCGTTGTCTTCTTTTGTTGTGTCGTGCTCATGGGTAGGGTGCTCCTGTCTTTGAGATCGTCATTTTTGGATGTGGGCCGTGGAGGGCAAAGGGAGAAAAAGAGGCCAAGATGTCTCTCAGCCTCCGTGGTGTGGGTTATGGACAGCTCGCCACGGCTTCGCAGGTGAATATCGCTCGCTTATCCGGGAGCACATCATAGGCTTGCCCTTTGATCTTGTTCCCGGTGACCTTCCCGACGGTCACTGCCCAGCCAGCATCGGCTTGGTCGCAGAAGAAATCTTTGGTCGAGCCAAAATCTAGACCTTTGGCCCCGCACGAACAGTAGTTGTAGATTCCGCCGGCATCCAGAAGAAACCTGCCATCGTGACGGACCGAATCATACGCATTGACACAATACTCGAAGGGTGCGCCACCCTCGAAGGTTGCTGTGCATTTATACAGCGGCTTCAGAGCGTCCTCGCAATTCGCCGCCGCATGTGAGGGCGAAATGTTGCTGAGCAGGGTACATACCGTGAGTGCCGCCAGACCAAAGAGCTTCCTAAGATTCGTTTGCATAATGTTCATATCCTTTCTGAAAAGTTGAGGGTTAAGAGTTCACTCACTACGTCGTTGCCAAGTTGGTAATTGAGTCAGTCGAGGATCATGCTGTGTTCTCCTTTCTTTGCTACGTGCGTTCTGAAGAACAAGGCGTGACTCAGGAGGGCACGATTGTTCACTGCGCAACGACTGGTAAGTAAAGAAGGTAAGTGCGAGGTAAGAGGTCCCGCATGCACACGCCCATGCAGCGTGTACTGGTCCCTTACCTGCTTCAGGTAGAGGAGGAGTTCGCGTCGTGGACAACGACGGCTTGCTCAGCGACTGAGCGAAGAGCTAGCGGTGGAGCGTTTCTTACTGGAGGCAGGAGGAAAGGGCTTTCAAGAGTAGAGGTTTTGCGGAAAGAAAAGAAGACGACAAGAATGGCGATGTACGCCAGCAGCAAGCTTCTGGTCGTGAGTAGGTTCTTCAGGGTGAATCCAATTATTCTTATCTGTTCTCGTCTGGTGTTTAGAGAGTGACGAAGGCGTAGCCGAGCAAGGGATTGAGCGAGTAAGACTTCATTCACACCTTGCCGGCAGGAGCACGAAGGGGCGCACCCACGCGCTGGCGTGGGTGCCCAGCCACGGGTGCCATCAGGTCATGGACAGGCTGCCACCGCCTCGCAGGTGAACACCGACCGAAGACCGAGGAGACCGGCAGTGGTGTTAAAGACTTGCCCATTGATTTTGTTACCGGTTAACTTTCCGATGGATGTTGTCCCTGTACCGTTATCGCTGCAGAAGAAATCCTTCGAGGACGCGCCAAACCGCGGGTCGGGTGGGCGACCTTTGGTTTCGCAGGTGCAGCCAGCGTAGTAAGTAGAGTCCGCAACCAGACTAAAGATGCCGTCATTAGGGATGACAACGTTGCTAGTGGCGAGGCAGTAATCGACTGTTCCGCCATCCTCGAAGGTGGACGTACATTTATAAAGAGGTTTGAGGTTCGCCTCGCAGTTTGCCGCGTATGAGGGAGAGAAGTTCCCCGTCATAAGCAACGCTACGAGAGCAGTCAGCCTAGCCATCGTCGTGCTGAGAGCCTTGTGTGGATTCGTCTTCATGCGTCTATTCTCCTTCCTGAGAGGTTAAGGGTTAGGGAAGAGGGCAAGCCTGGAGCTCAATCCCGGCTTGCCTGGGGCGAGGTTACTGGATGCACAGAGGATTCAGGACTGGTGGGCTGCCCGCTGCACTACTCCCAAAGATGTTCTTCGCCCAAGTGTTCGTGCCGCAATTAGAGCTATTATCGTCGAGATCGAAAGTATCGAAGAAGGGTATTTGGCTATTGTCGCGCGCGACGCTCTTCTTGATCGTAATGTTCTGAGCAGTGCTTCTCAGCTTAATGCCGTCAAGCCCGTTCAGGATGGCTTCATTGTCTTTGAGCTTGTGCCGTCGCCCGTTGATAGAAAAGCCACCACCGCCGTTTCTTTGTGCGCTGTTCTTGAGCAGGATAGTTTTCTCGGTTGACCCATACACAATGAAACCCCAATTGCTATTGTCGTGTGCTTCGTTGTCCACCAACGTATTACGAGAGGCGGAGTCCTGAGGCAGTTCTGTTTCGATGCTAAAGCCATCATAATTGTCGACAGCTTGGTTCTTCTCCAGCCGGTTATGATCTCCCGCGATGTAAAAGCCGGTAGAATAGGTCTGCGTCGCTGTATTGTCGCGCAACTGGTTCTTATTGCCATAGATACCAAAGCCCGAGCCGTCTGCGCTCTCGACGTAACTTTCACTGACCTTATTGTTGTTGCCATTGACCGCGACCCCCTCAGCGCCGCTGAGCGAGACGGAGATGTTGCGCAACGAGTTCCGGTTGCTCTCGACGAGTAGACCAGAACCCGCGCTGTTCTGGATAGCCAGCGTGTCGACGGTGTGCTGCCCTTGACCAGCAACGCGCACCCCATGATGACAGAATAGGATGGAGCCGTTGTGGACCCGAGCGCTTTGTCCTTCAATGCTGATCGCATCAGGGACGATCACGTCAGGCGGTGACAGTTTTGAGGCTTCACAATACACCAGAAAGCCATTGAGATTAAGTTCCGCCGGGCCGATGACCGTAAGCCCGCCGGTGGTGTCATCGCAGGGACCGACGTCTTGTTGCAGCACCACGGTCTGATTGGGTCCGATGGTGTCGCCGCACTGTACTGCGGCTGCTGGCGAGGCCGTGGCGAGGCCGAGCAGTAGCCCGGCGACAGTGAGTGTCTTCTTGAGGATTTGTATTTCTATTGTCCGGTACATAATGGCTCGTCCTTTCTGTCGGGTTTGTAGTTCTTAGCTTAGGGGTGTGTCACACAGGCCTCTTAGGCGGCCAGTTTCCTTTGCTCTTCTGGAACGGCGGGTTGAGGCATCTTCTGCTTGGTGAAGAGCCGAGGGATAAGCATGGGCACGTTGCGACGGTAAGCGGCATACGACTCCCCATGTGCGGCAAGCAGATCGCGCTCTTCAAGCTGAATAGCAATCAAGATGTAAGCGGCAGTCATCACAGCAAAAACGAAGTGCGCAGCGCTCATAGTCGGCGTCGCCCAGAAGGCGAAGAACCAACCCACGTACAGCGGATGCCGCACGAGTTTGTATGGTCCAGGGGTGCCAAAAGTGAGCTGGGTGTACTCGCACCCTCGCAAATACAAATACACCTGCCGTAATCCGAAAAGATCGAAGTGGTTAATCAAGAACGTCGAGGCCAACACCAGTAACCACCCACCGGCGCACAGACCATGCAGCAGCAGGCGTCCGGCCGAGTTCTCGACCTGCCAGACCATGCCGCCCATAGGTTGCCACTGCCAGAACAGCAGCAACAACGCGAGGCTGGAGAACAAGACATAGGTACTGCGCTCGGCCGGAGGCGGGATCGTTTGCGTCCACCAACGCTTGAATGCTGGCCGTGCCATGACGCTATGTTGCAAGGCAAACACGCTTAGCAATCCGAGGTTGACGAGTAGTGCCTGCGCGAATGGCAGAGTCGGTATGGCATCTAACGATTTGGGGACGAGTACGTTGCCGACAAAACCAATCGCATAGAGGAAAGTGCCGAGAAAAAGTACGTAACAAATGACACCATAAAGAAAAACGCTGAGTCGCCGCATGAGAGATACTCCTTCTAGATAAAATGGTCTGGATGAATCGGAGGCTGGGTCGTGCCCCAGCCTCCGGTGTGGTTAGTTCAGTGGGTGCGGGTTCGGGCAGGGAATCGTTTTGATATGCCACACCGTGCTGTAGCCAGTGTTTGTCTGATAGGAATACCCGTGCCCTGCCTGATTGATATTGGAATAGAGACGATCGATGCGGAACGAGGATATACCGTGATAACCGGATAAACATGACGTATTGAGATGAAAGCGGATATCGGCGTTGTTC
>SXGS01534246.1_pt1 | contig 18139 bp, 15 predicted proteins | sample 3174681 | NCBI WGS metagenome assembly SXGS01 (sample SAMN11356861, study PRJNA531348) | freshwater metagenome | isolation source: freshwater sample F1-80 | place: China: Fuxian Lake, Yuxi | collected 2017-12-25 | reverse complement strand
GTGGCCTCCTCGCGATAGCGATGGCGATCGGATTGGCAGCGCGGCCCCTGAGCCGCGACCCCCTTGCCGGTGCCGAGCACCTTGAATTGGATGCCGGTGGCGTCGGCCAGCTCGCCCATCGCGCCTCCGAGCGCATCGATCTCGCGCACCAGCTGGCCCTTGCCCAGGCCCCCGATGGCCGGGTTGCAGCTCATCTCCCCGATGCGATCCGCTCGCATCGTGATCAGCGAAACCTCGCAGCCCAGTCGCGCCGCCGCGAGGCTGGCCTCGATGCCCGCGTGGCCACCTCCGACCACGATCACGCGACCGCAGGCATGGCTGCGGGGGGGCGAGGCGTGAGCATGGGTCGCGACAGCAGCCATGGCGGGGCAGAGATTGAACACGATCGCGCGCGCGCCGTCAGCCTCCGGTTCCTCCTCCGTGAAGTGCCACGAATCCCTTTCCGAGCCCGCGGCTGCCTCCGGGTGAATCCCGAGCGCGGCTAGACTCCGCCTCCGCGCCGCGTCGATCCTCCGGCAGCATGCTCGACGTGATTTTTCGTCAACGCGCCCGGATGGCTGCCGTCTACGGGCGGGTCGAGACCGGCCCCCTCGCCGGGGAACGCTTCGCCGCGGGCTCCAGCAGCGCAGCAGGTGAGCCCCAACGCCACGGCCAAGTCGGCCGCAAGGGCCGCTCGATGCTGGCGCTGCCCATGCCTCGCCGCGTGCGTCCGAAGGCCGCCTGAGCGCGGGCAAGCTGCGCCCTGAGGCGCCAGCACACGGGCGAGTCGCACCCCGAGAGTGGGAGTCCGGCCGTGCGGCGGGCTAGGATCTAGCCCATGTGGCCCGCGCTGCTCATCGGTCTCACCGCCTCGCTTGCGTCGCAGTCCCCCGCCCCCGGCGGCGGTGACGTCGGACGCCAATCGATCGAGGACGTGCTCGAGCGCGCGCGCGCCGCGCGGGCCGAGGTCCACAAGCGGCTCTCCGGGGATGTCGAAGCGCTGGCCAAGGAGATCGAGGCTGGACCTTCGCCGCGCGAGCTGGCTACCAAGCTCGACCGGCTGGTCGCGCTCGGCACCGAAGCCACCCCGCTGATCGCGCGCTGGATCGATCCGGGATCTCCCAGCACCGACAAGGAACGCTTGCGCGCGCTGCAATTCTCCAATGCGTTGGTGCGCATGGATACGTCCGCGGTCACGAGCGAGCTGCTAGAAGTGCTGCGCGGCGGCACGAGCGAGGGTCGGCGCAACGCGCTGCGCGCACTCGCGAGCACGCGCGAGGTCGCCCGCGTGCGCCCCGAAATCGAAGCGGTGTTCCGCGCTGAGACCGGCCAGACCAAACAGGTCGCGCTGCGCACCCTGCTCTCCTTCGGCGGCCCCGAGAACGACCTCCTGCTCACGCAGTTGCTCGGGGGTGGCGACGACACGCTGATCGGCCTCGCCCTCGATGGGCTTGCGGAGCAGAAGGCCACGGCGTCCCTCGAAGGCGTGCGCAAGATCCTGAACCAGCCCGGCAGTGCCCCGCGTCACGTGCAGGCCCTGCTGCGCTACTTCCTCGCGGTGCGAGAGGCCGCGAACCAGTCGGACGTGCTCGCGTTCGTGCGACTGGCGCAGTCGGGCTCGCTCAACCTCGCCCAGCGCGTCGAAGTCGTCGATGGGCTCGCGGCACTGAACCCAACATTCAACCTCGAGCTCCGCAAGGCCATGGAGCCGCTGACGGCCTCGAGCGATCGCCAGCTCAAGGAGTCCGCGCAGGTGCTGCTCGCGCGCATCGGCGACAAGGGCACGCGCCGGGAGATCCTCAAGGAGTACGACGATCTGGTCTCGAAGAACGAGCGGTGGGCCGATGCCTACGTCCGACGCGCGGACATGCACGTTCGACTTGGGGACGACGACGAGGCGATCAAGGACTTCCGGCAGGCGCTGTCGATCGGCAAGGACGATCCCACACTCGAGCAGGACGAGGTCTCCGAGAAGCTCGCGCGCGCCTATGTGCGCAAGGGCAAGCTCAAGGATGCGGCGGACCTCCTCAACCGGGCGCCGATCTCGCTGAAGCGTCTGGGCCAGCTCGCCGAGGATCCCGAGTTTGCTCCGCTGCGCAACTCGAAGTACGCCAAGGACGCGTTCGGCACGAAGTGACGCGGCGCGGCGGCTCTTGAAGCTCACCACGGAAGATCACGACCGCGATAGCGCAGGGCTGCGCTACGTTTATCCCGTTGTATCGCGCCGAGCACGCGGCGTCTCGATCGGCATCAACCTGAACCCCGACAACGCCTGCAACTGGCGCTGCGTGTACTGCCAAGTGCCGGGGCTCGTGCGCGGAGCCGCGCCGCACATCGATCTCGGGAGACTCGAGACGGAGCTGCGCTCGATGCTCTCTCGCGCGACCGATCCCGCCTGGATGGAGAGAAACGTGCCCGAGGGCTCGCGTCGCCTCAACGACGTGGCGCTCTCCGGCAACGGCGAGTCCACGACGAGCACGCAGTTCGAGGAGGTGCTCGTCATCGTCGGCAAGGTACTCGCCGAGCTCGCACTGCTCGGCACGCTGCGCATCGTGCTGATCACCAATGGCTCGCTGGTCGCGCAGCCGCGGGTGCAGCGCGGACTCGCTCGCCTCTCGGAGCTCGGTGGCGAGGCCTGGTTCAAGCTTGATTCCGCCACGGACGCCGGGCGTCGTCGCATCAATGACACTCGCATCGATGACGAGCGAGTGCTCGACGCGCTGGTCACCTGCGCGCGTCTCGTGCCCACGTGGGTCCAGACCATGACACTCGACTTCGAGGGGCCCACGCTGGCTGGCGAGCAGGAGCGCGCCTACGCGGAGCTGCTCAACGCGGCTCGCGATCGCGGTGCAGCGCTGCGCGGAGTGCTGCTCTACGGCCTCGCGCGGCCGTCGCACCAACCCGAGGCACCGCGCCTCCGCGCGCTACCGGCCGCGGAGCTCGAAGGGCTCGGCCGGCGCATCGCGCAGGCCACCGGACTCGTGGTCCAGACGTCGCCCTGACGCCAGCGTGACTACTTGCGCACGCCGGCCTCGTACGAGCCGCTGCGCTCGGCATCGACGCTGCCGTCTGCATTCCAGTACGACCACTCGCCGGTGGCGAGGTCGTCGACGTAGGAGCCTTCGCTCTGCGGGTTGCCGTTGTCGTGGAAGCTCTTCCACAGGCCCTGCTTCTTGCCGGACGCGTAGCTCCCCTGCTTGCGCGGGCTCCCGTTGGAATAGTTCTCGAGCCACGCGCCATCCGGCTGGCCGCCTACAAAGGTGCCACGGTTCAGCACGGCGCCGTTGTCCGCGAAGGCAATCCACAGGCCTTCGGGCTTGTCCGCGCGGTGCAAGCCCTCGGTGCGCAACTGTCCGTTGCTATGCCACGCCTTGGCGGGCCCGTCCTTCTGGCCGGCGACCCAGTTCGCCTCTTCCGCCGGGGTACCGTCCTCGAACCAGCCCTTCCACAGGCCTTCGAACTTCCCGGCGCTGTACTCACCCTCGGTCTGCACCAAACCATTCTTGTGCCAAATGGTGACACGGCCCTCCTCCTTGCCGCCCACGAACTCGCCCTCGCGGGCCTTCGTGCCACCGTCGTGCCACTCAATCCAGCGCCCCACCCGCAGCCCGTTCTCGTAGCTGCCTTCGTCGAGCTTGTCCCCGCTCGGGTAGAAGCACACCCACTTTCCACTCTCCTTGTCGCCCCGGAACTCGCCCTCGGTGAACAGGCGACCGTTGGCATGCCGGAACGCGCTCGTGCCTTCGCGCTTGCCGACGGCGAACGTGAGCTCTCCCTTGATCGATCCGTCCGGCCACAGCAGCTTCCAGACTCCGTCCTTCAGGCCGTCCTTGTAAGCACCCTCGGAGGACAGCGGGCCCTCCTCGTACCACTCGCGCCACACGCCCTGCCGCAGGCCGTCGACCTCCGTGCCCTGCTCCGCCTTCTGCGTGCGCGCCTCGTCGTAGAAGCGCGTCTTCTGGACGGGCCCCCTCTGCACGGGAGCGGTCGTCGTGGTCACCGGGGCGGAACTGGCCGGCTCGTCGCCGCAGGACGCGAGCAGCAGGCCGAGCACGAGGAACGAAGTCTTGCTCATACGAGAATTCTAGCGAGAGAGCTGTCGCGACTCGACGGCCTGTGGACCATCAGGGGCAGCTGTCGTTGGCAACGCCCGGCGTCCCGTTGTCGGAGTTGCTGGCGCTGATGACCGACGAGGCGGCGCACCACGTGTTGCCACTGTCGTTTCCGCTCGCCGAGAGCACGCCCGACCGCAAGCTCAGGGAAGAGCCCGTCACGTCGGGCCACAGGAATCCATCGTCATACTCGACGCGATCGATCTCCACATTGCCCGGCGCGACCAGCACGATCTCGTCGTCGGCGTTGTCGAGCTTGAACAACGTCCAGTTCCAGTCGTAGTCAGCGGTGATGCCACCATTGGTCAACGGGACCGCGTTGGACGCGATCACGAGGTAGCGGCCCGCGGCGACGTACAGGCCGTTGCCACCATTGGAGAGCACGATCGAATCCGTGCCATTGTCGCGCAGCGTCCAGCCCTCGAGGTTCACGATCGAGGGGCTCGCGTTGTAGAGCTCGATCCACTCGCCGCTCGAGTCCACCACCACGCTCGGATCCTTCATGACCTCCGTGATCACGATGTCACCGGGCGCAGGCGGCCCCGGCAGCGGGCAGAACTGCACGTCGAGAGCGTTGGAGAGCCCCACGTTGCTGCCATCGGCGACAAAGGGGTCGCGGAACCAGAACTGGTAGCAGCGGCGCGTGCCAGCCATGCTCCCGTCGACCGGAATCGAGTAGGTCACGGAGCCGGCGAGGCTCGTGAGGCTCACCCCCATGCGCCGGACGGGCGTCTTGCACCACAGGGTGCCGCCCGCGAAGGGCTTCTGATCGCGCGCGAGGCCGTAGAACAGAATCGTCGACTTCTGCGGCAGCGCGTTCTGCAGCGTGATAGTGAAGTCATTCGTGTCGACGCTGGGCGTGCCAGACCACGTGACCGAGGGCAGCGTGCTGTTGCTCGTCAGTTTGCCGGTTCCGTAGGCCACGGGCAGCGGACAGGTCCCGATGCCGTTCTCGTTCTCGCCCCAGGGGGTGCCGCGGTCTCCGCCGGACCAGACCTGCGTGCAGTCCGCGAAGTTGTTCGGCAGGGAGGGACTCGCGGGAGCGATGCGCTCCACGCTCGCGCCGGGCGAGATCGGCACGGCGGCGCCGCCCCAGCTGAAGGTCTCCAGCGTGCTCCCGGTCGCGCTCTTTACCACGAGCGAGCCGCTCGTGTTGGGCAGCGAGAACTGCCTCCAAGGCGCTCCAACGCCGAGGAAAAAATCACCGTTGCGCGATGGGCGTCCGTCCAGGCCGACCACGAAGCGCTCGTCCGCCTCGAGCACGATCTGACTGGCGATGCGGAAGGACTGCGTCCCGTTCGCCAGCTCCAGCCCGCCGAGATTGAGCCTCGTCGACGAGTAGTTCACCAGCTCGATCCACTCCGCCTCAGCATCCGCGAAGGCCAGCGGGTCGACCAGCACCTCGTTGATCGCAATCTGCCCCGGCCCGGCGAACGTGCCAGGCTGCTCGAAGGTCGCGAAGTCGACGGTCTCGGGATGCGCCGGGCTGCGCGCACGAAAGACGCTGCCATCCGAGGTGAGCACAACGTGGCTCGAGAGGGCATTGAAGCCGCCGGGGTCACCGCCGAGCGTCGCGCTCACCGTATCCCCGTCCGTCGTGCACCACTGCACGCGCGTCGCCGCGCTCGTGCTCCAGTTGTTCACCACGGACTCCGCCGGATGACCGTACGGGTTGTCGTGGCCAGCGGAGTGGATCACGAGACTCGGACTGAGATTCCCGACCACGGACGCGGAGGAGCTCGACGGCGAGCCGTGGTGCGAGCTGATCGCAACCTCCACTTGCCCGATCCACGCGCTCACGGGGCCCTCGACATTGGGCGTGGAGAGCCCGCCCGAGGTGAGGTCCCCGGCGACGTACAGGTCGAAGTCGCCGTAGCGCAGCACCATCCCGAGCGAGTGCGCGTTCTCCTCGCCCGAGACATTGACCGTGCCCGTGGGGTGGACGCCATCGCGCGACACGAAGGTGAGCGTGCAGCCGCCGCCAAGATCGAGGACCTGCCCTTGCGCGGCGATGACGCGCTTGCCGCTGACTGCGTTCAGGTAGCTCGTGACGAAGCCGTTCGACGGCCGGGCAGTGTCCCCACGATCGTAGGCCGCCAACAAAGGCTTGTAGCTCGAGTTGTGAATGTTCGTCAGGCCGCCAAAATGGTCGGTGTGCCAGTGCGTCATCACCGTGTAGTCGAGGCCGGTCGTGCCGATCGACTGCAGGTACGGAATCACGATCGCGGATCCATCGCCCGGGTTTCCGCCATCGATCAGGAGCCGCTTCCCGCTCGGGCTCTCCACGTAGACAGCGAGGCCCTGGTCCACGTTGATGACGTGCACCTCGATCTCCTGCGCACGCGCGAACGGAGCGGCGAGCGCGAACGATAGGGTGCTCAGTGCAAAGGCAAGCATTGGGCTCCAGACCATCTCTATCGACCTCCGCTTCTAGATTACCCGTACACGCATCCGCCCGCAGGAGCGGAAGTTTGTTCCAGCCCACAGCACCGACCCGTTCTGGGGCTAACATCGTATCCGTGAGGCGCACCACGCTCCTGCTCGGGCTCGGCTCGATCTTTCTCGGCTCGCTGTTGCTCGTGCGTTGGCAGTCCTCCGGCCCGACGGAACCGGCCCGGGCGGTGGTAGCTCGTCCGCACCCGCGGGCCACATCCGATGCGGCCTCGGAAGCACCGAGCGCTCCCGAGGCTCGCCCCGTAGCTCAGGCGACTGTCGATGCGCCGCGCCTCACTCCGGAGACGACTCCCCCTCCTCCGGAACCCCAGGGACTTGAGGATGGCGGCTCTGCGGGCCACCCGGTCGGCGACTTCAGCTGGAAGTACGGCCATGCCAGCGCTGACGAACGCCGCGACGCGCTGCGCTCGGTCCAGCGCGACTACGAGCGCGAGTTGGCCCGGAGCTTCGAGCGACGGGTTCGTTCCGGCCAGTTCCAGGAGGCCGCCTGCGCAGGACTCGACGTGGCCGCGCTGCTGCAAGAACTCGAGGCCGGCGGCAGGCTGCACGCCGTGGTCACGGTCCCCGGAAACCGACCCGTGCGCAGCGCCGACGACGCAGAAGGCGCCACAGGGCTGCGCTGGGCGTCTTTCGAGCGCTTCGACGAGGGCACGCTCCACGAGCGCGCGGACGAGCTCGACTGGCTGCGACGCGCGGGGCCCTGAGACCCCCGCGGGACCGGGTGCCCGCGTCGGCTTCCGGCGTTCACTAGTGCTTGTGACCGCCCTCGCCGTGCGCGTGGCCGTGCGCGACTTCTTCCGCCGTCGCGTCGCGCACGCCGCACACTGTGATCTCGAAGTGCAGCTCGATGCCGGCGAGGGGATGGTTCTCATCCACAGTCACGTGCTCGTCGCCCACCGCGAGAATGATCGCCCCCGCCACGCGACCGTCCTGCAGCCGACGGTTCATGCGCATGCCGGGCGCGAGTTCCTGACCGGGGGGAAAGAGCTTGCGCTCCACCTGTCGGATGAGGTCGTCGTTGCGCACGCCGTAGCCCTTCTCCGGGGGCAACGTGAGCTGAACGAAGTCATTCTTCGCCTTGCCGTTGAGCCCATCTTCCACCGCCGGTAGCAGCGCGCTCTTGCCGTGCAGGTACGCCAGCGGCTTGCCACCCTTGCGGTTGGTGTCGAGGACGTGTCCGGCGCCGTCTTTCAGCGTGTAATAGATGCCGACGATCTTTCCCGTTGCGACGGTCTGCGACATGGCGAATTCTCCAGAGCCCGTGAACTGGGCCTCCGAAGTGTACGGCGAGAGCGAGCGAAGGCCAGCGCGAGTGCGCTAGCCGGCGAGGAACGCGGTCAGGGCGCGCACCATGAGCGCAGGATCTTCCGCACCGCAGAGCTCGCGGATCGAGTGCATCGAAAGCTGCGCCGTACCGACGTCGACCGTACGCATGCCGAGGCGCGCGGACGCGAGCGGCCCGATGGTGGTGCCGCAGGCGAGGTTCGAACGGTGGAAGTACTTCTGCACCGGAACGCCCGCGCGCTCGCAAGCGAGCTGGAACTCGGCCTCCCCTTCGGAATCCGTGGCGTAGCGCGTGTTCGTGTTGATCTTGATCACCGGCCCCGCGTTGAGCGCGATCCAGTGCTCGGGCTCGTGCTTCTCGCGGTAGTTGGGGTGCGTGGCGTGCGCCATGTCGATCGAGGCACAGAAGCTCCGCGCGATCGCTCGGTGCACGTCGTCGCGCGCACCGCCGTCGGAGAGCACAAGCCGCTCGATCACGTCCACGAGCAGCGGCCCCTGCGCGCCCGAGCGCGAGGTGCTGCCCACTTCCTCATGGTCGAACAGGCACGCGATCGCGATCGGTGCCTTCGAAGGAGCGTGTGCGACGAGCGCCTCGAGCGCGCACCACGATGAGCACAGGTTGTCGAGCCTCGGCGAGCAGAGCATCTCCTCGGCCGTACCGAGGAACGATGCTGGCACCACGTCGTGGAGCATCAGGTCCCAGCTCAGGATATCGTCCGCGCCACAGCCGAGTTCCTGCGCGAGAAAGCGCTGCAAGCCCTGCTCGTCGGGACGGCCGAGGCCCCAGACGGGCGACAGGTGCAGCTGCGGATCGAGCACCAACCCGCGCGAGTTGACCTCGCGATCGAGATGGATCGCGAGCTGCGGCACGCGGGCGAGAGGCCTGTTGCAATGGACCAGCTTGGCCGACGGCCGCTTCGGATTGCGCACCATGACGCGCCCAGAGAGCCCCAGCTCCCGGTCGAGCCACGAGTTGAGCAGCGCGCCGCCGTAGACCTCGACGCCGAGCTGCCGGAAGCCCGCGGCTCCAGTGTTGGGCCGAGCCTTGATGCGCAGGTTCGGGCTGTCCGTGTGTGCGCCGAGCACCCGGAAGCCGCACTCGACGGCCGGGGCGCCCTCCCGCGACCATGCCAGCAGGCTGCCTGCACGGCGCACGAATCCCCGCTCGATCCCGCGCGGAAAGCTCGCGGCCTCCTGCACCTCGGCCCAACCCGCCGCCGCAAGCCTTCGCGCGCCGTTCTCCACCGCGTGGAAAGGCGACGGGGAGGCATCGATGTAGGCACACAGGCTGCGGGCGCTCGCTCTCGGGTCCATGCCACGTATTCAAGGCGCGAGAGAGCCGGCGTTCCACGCATTTTTCCGCCGCGTCCGCGTGTGCTATGAACCTTCCATGCTGCTCGCCGCGGTGTCGCTCGCCTTTGCGCTGTCTCACGTCGCGCCAGCCGAAGATACCGCCCCCGCACTCACGGCCGCCCTGCAGCGTTCCCGGCCAGCCCTGCGCGCCGCCGCGCTCGACCTCGTGCCCGCGCCCGCGGAGCGGGCGCTCGTGGAGGCGATTCGTCCGGCCCTTGGCGATCCGAGCGAACAGGTCCGGTGCGCAGCTCTCGCAGCCCTCGGACGCAGTCCCGCGCCGGAGTCTCTCGACGCACTCCTCGAACATGCCGTGACGGCGGTATCGAGCCTGCGACGTCACCCCCGTGAGCGAGTGCAGCTCTTCCGTGCCCTCGGGCAGCACGCCGACGCGCGCGCGCTGCGCGTGCTCGCGAGCGACGCCCTCGTCTCGCTCGAGCCCGAGTCGCTCCGCATGCGCATCCTCGCGCTCGGCCGCATCCGTACCCTTGAGTCCGTCGACGCGCTCGTCGCACTCGCCCGCTCGCTCCCCTTCGCAGAGGAACAGCAGGTCCTGCACGAGCTGCGCCTTGCGTTCGCCGTCCTCACGGGTGAGAGCCCGGGCCAGACTGCAGCGAGCCTCGCGCGTCTCTGGAGCGAGCGACGCGCCGGGTTCGTGGTACCCGCCGAACTCCCAGCGCTCCCCCCCGCTTCGGCCCGCCGCTGGCAAGCCGCGTGGAACGAGGCTCCTTCGAGATGAAGCGCGCCCTCTCCGCGCTTTTCGCCACACTGCTGTGTGCGTGCTCGGATCCCGAGCCGCGCTCGGTGTTACTCGTCACGCTCGACACCACCCGGGCAGACACGCTCGGCTGTTATGGGGCGAGCCCTTCCGTCACGCCTCACATCGACGCGCTCGCGGCCGAGGGCGTGACCTTCGATTGGGCGCGAACAGTCACTCCCACGACCCTGCCGGCCCACACGTCGATGCTGACCGGCCTCTATCCCAACCGCCACACGGTGCGGGACAACAGCCTGAGTGCCGTGCCGAGCGCCGCAACCACCGTGGCGGAGCTCGCCTCCGCGGCCGGCATCGCGTGCGGCGCGTTCGTCTCCGCCAAGGTGCTCGACCGCGCCTTCGGGCTCGATCAGGGCTTCCCGCACTACACGCAGCCGGCGCGCGAGAACGATGTCGTGACGAGCACTGGCTTCGCCACGCGCGGCGCGATGGAGACGGCCGCGGACGCCGCAGGCTGGATCGAGTCACTGCCCGCGGAGCGCTCGTTCCTCGCTTGGGTGCACTTCTTCGATCCGCACCAGCCTTGGACCGCCGCCGAAGAGTGGCTCGCCAAGGCGAATGGCAATCCGTATCTCGCCGAGGTGGCCGCGACCGATGCCGCCGTCGGGGTGCTGATCGATGCACTGAAGCGCAGCGGGCAGCTCGCGCACACGACCATCGTGGTCGTCGGCGACCACGGCGAGGGGCTCGGAGAGCACGGCGAAGACTCGCATGCTTACTTCGTGTACGACTCGACGCTGCGTGTGCCGCTGGTCCTGCGACGCGGTGATCGTTCGCGCGCCGGCGAGCGCGCGTCGACGATGACTAGCGTGGTCGACGTCGGCCCGACGATTTGCGAAGCGCTCGGCATCCGCACGCTCCCCGACGCCGACGGGCAGAGTCTGTACTCCCAAATACCCGACGCCGCGCGCGGCGTGTACTTCGAGTCCTTCTACGGGCTCTTGCACTACGGCATGGCGCCGCTCGTGGGGTGGGTCGACTCGCGGGGCAAGTACATCCATTCGTCGACCTCGGAGTTCTACGAGCCGCAGCGAGCGCCGCGCGAGCCGCGCAGCCTGCTCGCCGAGCGCAGTGACGTGGCCGCTGCGCATCGCGAGCAGATCGCGCGCACGCTGGCGCGCCCTGCGCTCGAGCGGGGTGCGTCCGTCCAAGGCGACGCGTCACTCCTGCGCAATATCGAGGCCCTCGGCTACGCGAGCGCGCCGGCCTTCAGCGGTGAGTTACCGGATCCCCTCGCGCCGAGCGGACGGCCGAGCCCGCACCAGCGCGCGGACGAGCTGCGCGCCTGCGACCAGGGCCAGCGGCTGTTCGAGCGTGGCCGTTTTTCCGACGCCGAGCGCCTGCTCGAGCGAGTGGCGCGCGAGAACCCGGACAACACCTTCGCGCTCGAATTTCTGGCCCACTGCCGGATGCGTCTCGGCAAGTTCCGCGAGGCGTGTGAGAGCTTCGAACGCGCGCTCGAGCGCGGCCAAGAGCGCGCGCCGACCCTGCGCGGTCTTGGCTACGCGCTGCAGCAGCTCGGCGATACGGAAGCTGCCCGCCTGCGCTGGACGCGCGCCGCCGAGCTCGATCCGAGCGACCTCGAGACCCTGCGCATGCTGCTGCAGCTCGCCCTCGAAGCCGGCGACACCGCAGCCGAAGCCCGCTGGCGCGCAGCCCTGAAGGCTGCGTCCAATCCCTGAAAGCGTCTCCTTCGGCCGGTGCCCCGACGCTGCCGCGGGCTGTACAAGACGACAGGGATGAAGCGCGTTTCGATCGATACCGTTGCCGCAGTCGACCTGGGGTCGAATAGCTTCCACATGGTCGTGGCGCAGCTGCACCACGAGGAGCTGCGAATCATCGACCGGCTCCGGGAACGCACGGCCATCGCGGAGGGGCTCGACGAGAGCGACCGGCTGAAGAGCAAGGTTGCCGAGCGTGCGCTCGAGTGCCTCGAGCGCTTCGGCCAGCGACTGTCCCACATGCATTCGGATTCCGTGCGCGTGGTCGGCACGAGTACCTTGCGGCGCATGCGCGACTCGCGGGCCTTCCTCGCTCGAGCTCGTCAGGCTCTCGGGCACCGCATTGAGGTGATCTCCGGCCGCGAAGAAGCGCGCTTGATCTATCGCGGAGTCACGCATGCCCATTCCGATGACTCCCGGCGCAAGCTCGTGGTCGACCTCGGCGGCGGCAGCACCGAGTGCATCCTTGGCGAGGGTCCCGAGATCCTCGAAAGCGACAGCCTGCAGATGGGCTGCGTGCGCTGGTCGATGCAGTTTTTCCCAGAGGGCGAGATCACCAAGGAGCGCATGCAGAGGGCCCAGATCGCGGCCGGGCTCGAGCTGCAGGGCCTCGCGCGTCGCTACCGGCGGCTCGGCTGGCAGAGCGCCATCGGCTCGTCGGGCACGATCGTCGCATGCGAGGAGATGGTGCGCGCCGCGGGCTGGTCGATCCGGGGCATCACGGACAAGTCGCTGCGCAAGCTGCGCAAGGCGCTGGTTGAAGCGGGGCACCCGAGCCGGCTGCAGCTCCCCGCGCTGCAGCCGGATCGCGCGCCGGTGCTCGCAGGAGGTGTCGCGGTGCTGTCCGCGATCTTCAAGATCCTCGATATCGAGGTGCTGCACGCCAGCCCGGGCGCCCTGCGCGAGGGCGTGCTGCACGACCTCCTCGGCCGCATGAAGCACGAGGACGTACGCGAGCCCACGATCCGTTCCTTCGCGCGCCGCTACCACGTCGACTTGGAGCAGGCAGGCCGAGTGGAGCGCACGGCCGTCGCGCTGCTGGGTCAAGTCGCGCTGACCTGGGACCTGGAGGGCTCCGCACCCGCGCGTGTCCTGTCGTGGGCGGCACGACTGCACGAGGTGGGCCTGGCGATCTCGTACTCGGGCTATCACCGGCACGGCGCCTACATCCTCGCGCACTCGGACATGAGCGGTTTCTCGCGCGAGGATCAGGCCCAGCTCGCCGCACTCGTCGCCAATCACCGTCGTCGCCCCGATCGTCCCGGCTTCGACGACCTTCCGACCGACCTGCTCGAGCCCTCGCTGCGCCTGACCGCCATCTTGCGCCTCGCCGCACGCATGCATCGCAGCCGCTCGCCCCGTCCGCTGCCCAAGTTCGACCTGATCGTGCGCCGCAGCGAACTGCGCCTCGAGTTCGAGCGCGACTGGCTCGATGCGCACCCGCTCTCCCGCGCCGAGCTCCAAGAAGAGGCCGAGCAGCTGCTATCGCTTGGTTTCGAGCTGCGCTTCGCCTGAGGGCCGCCGACACGTCCCTGACGCGCCGCGTCAGGCCTTCTCGCCCGGCTCGGGCGCGATGCCCCCGTCCTCGGTCGGGACGATCGGCTCGAGAACGATCGACTTGCCGCGCCGCTGCGCACGCCGCGGGGTTCCCCCGAGCGCGCCGACATCGCGCTTGCGGCGCGCACGCCGCAGCTTGGCGTCGATGGCGCGGGCGACCTCGGCGCGCGCCGCGTCCGAGTCCGCGTCGCCCTCGCTGCGAGACTCCGGCTCAGGGCTCTCGCAAAGCCGCTCGAGAAGCACCTCCTGTGCCGCGCGACGGGCGACCTTGCCCGGCTTGCAGCGCAGGTAGCGACCGTCGGCCCCGAGCTGCCAAGCCTGCGCGTTGTCTGCGAGGTAGGGCTCGATGCCCTCGCTCATGACGCGCTGCGCGAGCCGCTTCTCAGTGACGGGGAAGCACGTCTCCACGCGCCGGAACAGGTTGCGCTGCATCCAGTCGGCGCTGGCGCCGTAGCACACCTCATCGCCGCCAGCGAGGAACCAGAAGATGCGACTGTGCTCGAGGAAGCGCCCGACGATCGAGCGCACGCGGATGCGATCGCTCACGCCGGGAATGCCGGGCTTGAGGCAACAGGTTCCGCGCACGATGAGGTCCACCTGCACGCCCGCTTGGGAAGCGCGATACAGAGCCTGGATGATCTGCGGCTCGGAGAGCGCGTTCATCTTCGCCACGATGCGCGCCGGCTTGCCGGCCTCGGCGTTGCGTAGCTCGGCGTCGATCAGCGACAGCAGCGTGCGGTGCAGCGAAAAGGGTGACTGCACGATGCGGCGCAAGCGCAGGACTCGGCCAAGGCCCGTGAGCTGCAGGAACACACGGTGCACATCTTCTCCGATCTCGCGATCGCAGGTGAGCAACGCGAAGTCGGTATACCCGCGCGTCGTGCGCACGTGATAGTTGCCGGTGCCTAGGTGCACGTAGCGGCGCAGCTTGCGCCCCTCCCGCCGCACGATCATGAGCATCTTCGCGTGCGCCTTGTAACCCACGATGCCATACACGACGTTGGCGCCGGACTGCTGCAGCTTCGTGGCGAGCTTGATGTTGTCCGCCTCGTCGAAGCGCGCGCGCAACTCGATCACGGCCGTGACTTCCTTGCCGGAGCGCGCAGCGTCGATGAGCGCGTCGACCATTGGCGAGTCTCCGCCCGTTCGATACAGCGTTTGCTTGATCGCCAGCACGCTCGGATCGCTCGCGGCCTGCCGGACGAGCTCGACCACGGGCGCGAAGGAGTCGAAGGGATGGTGCAGCAGCAGGTCTCCCTTGCGCAGCACCTCGAACAAATCGGCGCCGCCCTGCTGCACGCGCCGGGGAATGCGCTGAACGAAGGCCGGGTACTTGAGGTCGGGCCGCTCGACGAGATCGACCATCGCGACGAGCCGATGCATGTTGACTGGTCCGTGCACGCGGTACAGGTCACGTTCCTCGAGCTCGAATTCCACGAGCAGGAAGCGCGCGGTCTCCTCTGGACACGTGTCCGCCACCTCGAGCCGCACCGCCTCGCCAAAGTTGCGATCCGCGAGCTCCCCCTTGAGCGCGCGCATCAGGTCGTCGGCCTCTTCCTCGTCGACCCACAGGTCGCTGTTGCGCGTGACGCGAAACTGGTAGCAGCCCTCGACTTTCATGCCAGGAAACGCGTCGCCCACGTGCGCATGCACGACCGACGAGAGCAGCACGAAGTCGAACGAGCCGGTCGCCACGCCGTCGGGCAGCTGGATGAGCCGCGGAAGGGAGCGTGGGACCTGCACGATGGCGGTGCCGCTCTCGCGCCCATAGGCGTCGTCACCCGACACGGACACGACGAAGTTGAGCGATTTGTTGTGAATGCGCGGAAAGGGATGCGAAGGGTCGAGCCCCACCGGAGTCAGCACCGGCAGGACCTCGTTGGCGAAGTAGCGCTGGATCCACGCCTGCTGGCGCTGGTTCCAATCGGTGCGCTTGAGCAGTCGAATTCCCTCGCGCTCGAGCGCAGGCAGTAGCACCTCGTTCAGCAGCCGGTACTGCTCCGTGACGAGCGAGTGAGCGCTCTCGCTGATGCGGCGCAGAGTCTCGGCGTTGGACATGCCGTCCGGCTCGCTGCGCGGGATGCCATGGCTCTGCTGCTGCCGCAGGCCAGCCACGCGAATCTCGCAGAACTCGTCGAGGTTTGTGCTGCAGATCGCCAGGAAGCGCACGCGCTCGAGCAGCGGCGTGGTCGAATCCTTGGCCTGCTCGAGGACGCGCGCGTTGAACTCGAGCTGCGAAAGCTCCCGGTTGAGGAACAACGAGGGATCGCGCAAGTCCGTCGGAAGATCGGCAGCCATGGCAACATCGAGTAGGATAGGCTCCGAGGCGCTCCCACCGGCCCCCTGCGCGCAGATCCGAAGGGATTGATCGAAGTTTGACCGGCTGAAGGAGCGGATGGTTCGCCCCATCCGGCGCCCCAGACATGCGTCCAGTCCGCAGCACCATCCCAGCATGCAGATCCTGCTCGTACGCCATGCCATCGCCGACCCGGCCGGGCCCGACGCAGAGCGCGCCCTGACCGACGCCGGGCGTCGGCAGTTCGAGCGCGTGGCGGCCGCCGTGGCGGGTCGCGGCTGGCGCTCCCAGCAAATCCTGCACTCTCCTCTGCGCCGGGCCCGCGAGACCGCCGAGATTCTCGGCCGAGCGCTCTCCGCGCCCCTCGAGGCTTGCCCGGAGCTCGCGGATGCTCCCTGCGCCGAGCTGCTCGGGCGACTGAGCGCGCCCTCCGTGGCCCTCGTGGGCCATGAGCCTTGGATGTCCGCGCTCACGGCATGGCTGGTCACCGGACGCCGGGAGCTGGGCCATGCGTTCCCCTTCGAGCGCGGAGCATGCGCCCTGCTCGAAGGCCGGGCCATGCCCGGCGAGGCCCGCCTCGTGGGCTTCCTTCCTCCACACCTCCTCCTCGGTCCGGGCGCCCCGTGAACCCGGAGCGCTGGAAGGCCCGCGAGCGCGCGCGCGAGTTGGCGCGCCAGTCCCTGAGCCGAGGCGATGCCCTCGGGTGGTTCGAGGAGCTCTATCGCGAGGCCGGCTCCGACCCGGCTCGCATCCCATGGGCCGACGAGGACGGGCACCCACTGCTTCTCGAGTGGCTCGCCAGCGCGCCCCGCCCACGTCCCGGAGCGCGCGCGCTGGTGGTGGGCTGTGGCCTCGGCGAGGACGCTAGGGCCCTCGCCGAGGCGGGCTGGGCCGTCACGGCCTTCGACATCTCCCCGACGGCGGTCGAGTGGTGCCGTCGCCTCCCGACCCGCTCTGCGGCGAAGGGGAACGCCCCCCCACCCGTGGTCTACGTGCAGGCGGACCTGCTGGAGGCTCCGCCGTCGTGGCAGAGTTCCTTTGAGCTCGTATTCGAGTGCTACACGCTCCAAGCACTGCCGGCGCCGCTGCGTCCGCGTGCCACGCAGTCACTCGCGTCGTTCGTGGCCCCCAACGGCAGCCTGCTCGTCATCACACGGGCGCGAGAGTCCCACGAGCCGGTGGGCGAACTGCCTTGGCCCCTCGTTCGAGCCGAGCTGGAAGCGTTCGGCGCACTCGGACTCGCCCCGCGCGAATTCTCCGAGTTTCACAGCGGCCCGTCGGATCCTCCCAGTCGCCACTTTCGAGCGCGCTTCGAGGCTTGCTGACGGATGCACGGCACGGAGCCGTCGCCAGCCATTCGCTCGCGCACCGGGCGCTGGCTCTCGCAACCGCACCGATGGGCGCGATTCCCTCGCCCCCTCGACACGGCCGGCGGCGGCAGCGAGGTGCGCGCTGCGCTCCGACAAGAAGCACAGTCGTCCGCGCGTCTCGTGCGCTCGTTGAAGCCGGCTCTCCCGCGTCGTAGCCTGCGCGCACTGCAACGATGTCGGCGCCTAGCCTAGAGCTGTTCCTGCATGGTTCGTCCCGCTCGGGGCAAGAGGCCCGCGTGCAAGTGGAGAATCTTCGCGTCCGAGTCGCCGTGGAACGCCTCGAGCTCACGATCACGGACCTCGAGCGCCAGCCCGAGGCGGGCAAGGCCCTCGGGGTGATGCTGACTCCGACCCTCGTGCGCCGCGACCTTGCGGGCCAGCCGCGAGTCTTCGGCAGCTTCGCAGATGCCTCCGCAACGCTGCGCGCACTGGCGCTGCCGGAGGTGGTCGCTTGAGCGAACCGACCGATGAGCGACCCTGCGAGCTCGTGCCGCAACGACCGCCGGCCGAGCGACTCGAGCCATGGATCGAAGTCGACAACGAAGCACTCGTCGCGCTGGACGCCCAAGGCAAGGTCTGCGCAATGAACTCCGCGGCGGCCCGGCTGCTCGGTGCCACGCGCGAGGAGTTGCTCGGCACTCTGATCGGATCTCCGCTGACCGCCTCTGGAACGGCCGAGCTGGTGCTGCGCCGCGACGCCCAGCCCACCGTGACGCTCGAGCTCTCCGCCCTCGGCGACCCGTCCGGTAGACGCTGGCTGCGCCTGCGCGACATCTCGCGTCTCGCCGAGCTGCGCGACACGCTGGCGACCGAGAGCGAGCGTGCGGCCCTGCTCGAGAGCGCGGCCAATGACGGGCTGTGGCACTGGGACCTCGCCGCCGATCGCGCGCACTTCTCGGCCCGCTGGCGCGAGCTGCTCGGGCTTGATCACGTGCCGCTCGACGACTCGATCGCCGAGTGGCTCGATCGCGTGCACCCTGAGGACCGCGAGCGCGTTCGGGGCGCCCTGCGCAGCCACCTCGACGGCGACAGCCAGCTGTTCGAGTGCGAGCACCGCATCCAGCACCACAGCGGCACATGGCGTTGGATGCTCTGTCGTGGGCGCGCCTCCCGTGGCGCGCAGGGCAACCCGCGCCAGTTCGCGGGTTCCTTGAGTGACGTGACGCACCGCCGCCTCGCCGAGGAGCAGCTCGCCCACCGCTCGTGCTACGACACGCTGACCGAGCTGCCGACCCGCGCGC